>Ga0181538_10005882_pt1 | contig 10806 bp, 17 predicted proteins | sample PEATcosm2014_Bin_40_FD_119773 | JGI IMG/M metagenome (GOLD analysis project Ga0181538, IMG submission 119773) | Peatland microbial communities from MTU Mesocosm Facility, Houghton, MI, USA - PEATcosm2014_Bin23_30_metaG | ecosystem: Environmental > Terrestrial > Soil > Wetlands > Peat | place...
ATTTTACGGACTGGTTAGCCGCTTTCAAGTTTGCGCTTTTTTTGATTGATCCGTGCCCGCCAAGGCGTAAGGATAATTCAGGGAGAAAACTCGGGGTGTCGCATGACGCATGAAATATTGAAAGTGGAATTTGATTCCGTGACTGGTTTAACGGATGTGGCGATAAACGTGAAACAATGTAGGATAGAAGATTTTACCGATGATTTTATCAAGACTTTATGCAAATGCATCGCTGAATCACTGAAGAGTGCTAGAAGGGAAATGAGAAAAACAAATGCTGGATAATAGTGCACATGAGCGAATTTAGACTTACTCCCGACGATCCAGCCGAACGCTCGCGGCGCCGCGCGGCCATGCTGAAACGCATCAACCAGGAGAGCGACGTAGCGCGTGAGACGCAGGCCGGTATGGGCCCGAGCGACACGCGCAACCTGGGAGGGTTCAAGGTGTTCACGTGCGAGAAGTGTGGGGATCAGTATCGCAGCAAGGAGCGGCACGGGAGGGAGTGTAAGGAGGAGCCATGAGCACATCGCACTATTGTGATGAATGTGGTGACGAAATCCTACTGATAGGAAATCAGTTTCACGATGTGGTTTATGGCCGGAATCCTGGTCGTGAAGATGGATGGCATGTCTACTTTCGAGTTTATAGGGAATATAACGGTAATACGGGAGATGATTTGTGCCGAAAATGCGTTCAAAAAATTGTGACAAACTCCATTTCATTTATGAATGAGAAGGCAGGAGGTCAACGGTGAGATACCTACTGATCCTGCTGGCGTGCGCCTGTGCGCTGACGGGCATTCTGTACGCCATCTCGAGTCCGGTGCGGCCATGAACAAGACAGGCACAAACAAAACCGGCGTGCGCAAGAGAACCGGGAGTCAAATCCTACTCGAGCATCACCTAGACGAATTAGGTCTTGAGTGGGTGCCAGAGTTCCGGTTTTACCAGACGCGCAAGTGGAGAAGCGACTACAAAGTATGGTTTGATGGTGGGATGTCCTGCCTCATTGAGATCGAGGGCGGCGTATATGTGCAGGGCCGACACAGCCGAGGCGCCGGGATGGAAAAAGATATGGTCAAATACAACGAAGCGCAACTGCTTGGCTATCCAGTGTTTAGGTTCAGCACGCGACAGATTTTACACGGGGACGCGCGAGAGTTCCTTCGACGCTGGAAAGAGCGGATGTCCTTACTGTGGCGAGATGAATAATCTTACAGAATCAATTGTACAGCAGGGCGAGATGCTTTGTGAGTGGGAATGCAGCGAATGCGAAAGGAAATTCGTGGTACACGTGCATATTTCCATAACCGTAACAGCAAATAAGATAGCCGACGCCAAGCGCGAAAGGGGCGAGTCGTGAAGCCAAGCCGCAAGGGGGCGTTTGACCAAATCTGGTGGAAACTTTGTGATTCGTGCTGTGGAGTTATTACCCGTGCTGGCCTTGATGCAGTCAACGAAGTGGTACATGTGGCCGCACCCGCCGTCTCGCCGGACGTGCCGCAGCCGGGATGCAAATGTGTTTGTCACGAATACCCACAGCATCAAAGATTGCAAGATGCCTTAGAAGCGTTACGTTTTCACCAACAAGTAGATTTGTCGTCCGAATTAGCCAAATGGGGACCAGGCCCGGATGTCTTGGCGCGGATAGACGCGCTGATTGCAGAGATGAGAGCCGAAATAGCTGGGAAAAAATTACCGATTATCATGGATGCAGGTACTCTTTATTGGGCCGACAGATTGGCCGCATTGAGGGACAAACTAGCGAAAGGCCAACCGTGAGATCAAGCAACTACTTCTAAAACGTGGTCACCGCTCTCCCAGACCCGGTTCCGCGCAAATAGCGGCAGAATGATACAGCCCTCCGAGGCATTGCCAGGATGAGTGAACGAATCCCCGTGCATCAAGAAGCCAGCGCGCCCAAACATCTCGTTCGCAGGGTCGGGCGTGAGCGCGAGGGCGTACGGTCCGTGCTCGATGGTGTCGACTGGTTCTTCGACGGTGTAGGTTCCTTGAGGAATGGGGCCGACATCGGTAAGCGATTGCGCGAGCGGATTGTTTTTGCCGTTCGGTTCTGCACCTGAGTAGCCCTGCGCGAGCATGATGCCCCCTGCGCCGATTAGTTTCCCGCTGCCTTGTGAATACGTCCACATCAGCGATGCCCCAGGAAATACGAGAGCGAAACCAACAGGGCTAGAATCGAGATAATCGCGCTGAAAATACTTATCGAGTGCGCCCGAGCGACGGAGAGCGCCTTATCCATGCCAGCGATGCGTTCCCTCAGTTCGACTACTTTCTCGCGCAATTTGCAAATCTCCTCATCTTCAGGAGTCACGGTTTCAAATATTGGCGTTCGCTCATTTCAAAGCCACGGCCACATTCGATGCAGGCGAAGCAATCTCCATCAGGAACTTCTTCAGCAGGTTCCAGGTTCCCTTCACGGGCGCGAGTTCCCGATGCGTAAAGGACTGAATGTCGGCCGTTGTGCCGTCAATGTGCGCCGTCGTGCTAGCAAGATTCGTTGCTGTCTGAGATAAACTTCGTTCCGTGGATTGCACATCGGGAGCCGAGATATCCGCATCGAGTGCAGCGGTAGAGGCGTTCAAATGGCCCAGTATTCCTTGTACCTGGGGCGTCAAACTCTGGATTGATTTGCCAGCCTCGTCTTCGAGCGATGTCAACGATGCACTCTGCGATGCGAGAGAAGCTGTGGCTGTCGATTCGAGAGAGTTCAAGGTCACGATAGCGGCGTCTAAGTGGGTGGTTGACTTCTGTGCCTGCGCGATGAGATTGGTTTCCTGCTGTCGCCATGATCTAACCTCCAGCTCGATATCCCGCGCGGTACCTCCCGCTATTATCACCGTGCGGTCAGCGTCGGTAATGGTCTGCGTCAGTTCCTTTGAGTGCGTGTCAAGATCAACTCGAGCGTGCCGGATGAAAAGTGCTCCTTCACCAAACAGCGTAACGACAGCCGCAGTCACCAGCACCAAGCAAAGCCCCTCCAGATACCGCATTACTCAGGCTGTGGTACGGCAGCGGGTGCCGCAGGAGCGGGAGCCGGGGCTGCAGGCGCTGGCGCCGACGCTGTTCCAGACGGTATGGCGTTCAGGAAGTTCACGACCGCCGAAATATAATTTTGCACTGTGGGCGTATCCGCAGCGAGGCCGGCCGCTGAGAATGCCTGACTCACGACGGGCTGTAAGATCGTTGTTGCTTCGGCAAGCTTCTGTACGCCCGTACCGGTCTGTTGGCCCATGGCCGCAAATTTCTGCTCGATCGAAGAAACGGTTGCGACCACCGTTGAGAAAATAGCGCCAACACCCGGATTGAGTGCCGCAACTTCGGGTTCCGCTACTTGCGCGATGGCCACGCCCTTTGCAACCCATGGCGCGATCTTGGCCAGGCCGTTCTTGAAGTCCTGCCCTACCGCTTCGAGAAACGATACAAACTTATTCGACATGTCATCTCCTATTGTGTTTTGACGTTTGGGTCCGGGTCCGGTGTGCCATTGCCGATCTGCACGTCCGTCTTGCCGTTTGGCTCGGCGTGCGCTGATGCCGCGAGGCTGCGGCCTACCATCATGGTGAGCAACGCGGCGAGTATCTGGCCCACGATTCCCTCAAGCCAGTGTATGACATCGCTCAGGTGCTCCGCATTCTTGGTGTTTGAGTAGAATTCTGCGCTGTGCGAGAAAACCAAGAATGAGATGAACGCGAAAAGAAACAATCCAGCGAGTAGGAGCTTATCGAAGTGTTGCTTCCACATCGGTTCGGGTTTCACTGGGGCCTCTTGAAGATTACAACCATACAGGGAAATGGAGCAGGATTCTTAGAGCCACCGAAACGAAGTCTCCCTTTAATGAATCTTATCTCCTGAGCATAAGGCAGACAGATCTCATGGAACCATCTTGTATCTGTGCGGGCCGGTATCAAGAAAACAGCAATATCCGCTTCGCGCGCCCTCTCAAGGAATTTCGGTATCTGCGGTCCGTATGGGGGATTACAAAAAACACGCTTTCCCTTCCATTCAGTGAACAGGGTCGACCGTCCATCGGTATCACCACCGAGCGGGCACGGATCAAAATTGAAATGAAATTCTGCGTTTAGTGTCTCGTAGAAACGCTCTGGCGTAGGCCATTCCCAGCTTTTATGACTGGACATCGTTTTGAAACTAGTATTCATGGAACGCTCACGCTCGCTTGGCTTGACGGCACGCTCTGTGCAATGACCGCCAGAACTGTATACACGTAACTCTGTCCCGCCGCAACTGCTGTGTCGGTGAAAGTCGTTATGCTGGCAGGAACCGCACCGATGAGCGTCGGGGTTGCTGTCGCTGACGCCGCGCGCTCGATCAGATATTGCGTCACGCCCGCTGTGGTGGATGCCGTCCAATTCAGCACGATGCTTTGCGCGGCAGGCGGTGCCGTGGTTGGATCAAAGAACAGGGCGGAAACAACCGCATTCGGCCCGGTATTCTCGGTGATGTTGAAGGTTACGGAGCCGGTCACGTCGTAAACAAGATATTCGCCTGCAGTGAAATTAGAAACGGTCTGCGCGGCGGCTCCTGCTGCGGTAATCGTTTCGGTGCGCCCCTGCTTGTCGTAGTCGATCACGTAGAGCGCAACTTGCTCGGTACCGCTCGCCACGTTGACCGCGATGGAGAAGCCCGTGTTGTAGTAACACGTTCCCCCAAAGACGCCGCTCTGCCAGGTCCATGTGGAATCGTTAATCACCGTGTAGGAGATACCTGCCGGAGGATTGCTGGAGATGAGCGCGATCGCTGACCCTGCTGAGCCATAGACGCCCTTATAGTTCGCACCGGTGGCGAGGTCTGTTTTGACGAAGGTGGCTGAAGCATGCGCGCAGAACGGCAGGAGAATAGAAAGCAGAAGCAACGCGAGCGTTTTTAGCACAGGGCCGTCTTTAGAAATCAGCGTGGACTTCGCGAGCGATGCCTGGTTGCGCTGAACGATGAGCCAGTGCTTGCGGCAGTATGGACGGCCAAACAGCGATTGCGCGGCGCCGATAACTTTGCAGTTGGGCCAGTCGCAGCTAGTTGGAGGGAATGATGGAGACATGGAGGTAGCTGGGCGCGCTCCCGAAATTATGCCCGACTTGTACCACATTCGCGACGCTTGATTCAACAGTTAAAGTAAACGTCACAGCGGCGGAATTGGCGTAGGTGACAGGAGAGATGTCCATCGTCTGCAGACCGTTGTGCAGAAGGTTCGCGGCGTTGATGCCCCAATCAGCCGCCGCATATTCAACCGCTCCATCCGATATCCAAGAGGTTGCAGTTCCTTGCGAGGAGTTGGTCATCTGGAAGCCGTACGAAATCATCGCGCGGCAAGGACATCCGGCGCTGGGCATGGTGACGGCTTGAGTCAGCACCGTTGTTGGCGTGGTCGCTGATACGTTGACCGTGCCGCTGAGAGTCGCGCTGTAAAAAGCTTGTACCGGAACGGCTGGCCCAGCGGCCCAACCTGCAACCGAAGAACTCGATGCGGTGAGAACCTGGCCGGCGCTGGGTGTCCCGCTGATCGTCACTCCGTCAATCGTGCAGCTTGTGGTGCAGGAAGACGTGGTGAATACGGCGGTGCTTGGTGTTGTCGAGCCAATTGTCCCTGGCGCTTCCCAGGTGTCGCCTTCAAGCATCGCGGCGTTCAGATTGGCTACTTCCGTGGTGGATGAAACGACAAAGGGCGCGGTGCCGGTCGTAACCGTGGAAGTGAGTTGCCCGCTGAGAGTGAGGCTCGATACGCTCAAGCCCCCCGCGAAGTTTGGGGTACCGCTGAATGTCGGTGAGCCTGAGAATGTTCCGGCTAGTGAGCCGCCGAGCGTGAGATTTACCGGGCCTCCCGCAGTGAAGCCGGTATTGAAGACAGGCGTACTATCGAACGTAACCGTGTTTTGAAATTCCTGCGTACCGGACCAAACGTTATTCGTGGCCAGCAGCGCAAGTGCCGAGGAGGTCACGTTGTCGATCGTCCATACGGTGACGCCGTTCGCTGTCGTGAGCACGAATTTGTAAGCGAGGCTCGTTACGAAGACGTTTGCACGTCCCGATGAATTGAGCACAACTGGATTGGCGTTGAGCATCGTTCCGAGCGCATCGGAGTAAGTTGCCTGGGCCATCGTAGTGCCAGCTTGGTATGTGTAGAGCAAGCATCCGGCGCACGGTTGGCCGTTCGCATTGAACCACTGACTTACTACGAAGGGGATTGGCGCAACCGTCGTGCTGCGCACAAGTCCGATTGTTCCGAGCATCAGCAAACAGGCTAGAATCAGTACGTTACGAATGTGTCTCATGAGTTAACCTTTAGTACGCTTGTACCATATACGGCTTCAGAGCGCGAAGCGATAATTTGTTCATGGAGGGACGCACAATGTGGATCGTGGACCTGCTGACAATCCTAATCGGCCTCATGACCATTGCGGACATCGTAAGCTTTGAGGCGGACCGGAAACGCCAATGACCAAAAAACAGATAATCCGCGAAATCGAGTTCAAGAAGAAAGTGGTGGCCCTGCGCCGAGCCATCCTCGCGCTGGACGAAGCGATCCGGCGCAATCTTCTCAAGGAAAGGAGACTCATTCAATGACACTGCGCGACATTCTGCCGCTTCTGGAAGCTGTAACCAAGGGCTACACTTACGATCCGGGCAGTTCTGACTTGGACGATGAGCAACCGATTCACGTCTCAATGACCCTCGGCGAATATCGCCGCGCTGTGCGGATGCTGTATGAATTGAAAGGCACCCAGCGATGAGCTACGTTGCCAAGACTCGCTGCAAGATGTGCCCGTTCTGCCGGAAGCTCACCTGGGGCTACTGCATGACGGTGGTTATCGACAGACTGGCCGATCATATTCTCGCTATGCATCGCCACCCTACAAGGAGAGGAAAACGCTAATGAAAACTGCAATCGTAATTGCCGCTGTTCTGCTGTCAACATCCTGCTACGCCAAGCAGTGCAGTTCTTCTTGGCAAGGCAACACCGAAACAAAAGTTTGCGTTGCAAAGAACGGTACCCGCACGGTCAAGGTAAAGGTGCATCCCAGTTTCGAGCAGAAGATTGCGGCCCTGAATGCGGTCAATGGCATGTATCATCCGCAGCCATACATTCTGCCGGTACCACAGCCAACGCAGGCTCCAGTTCAGAACGCACCACTAAATTGCACGTCGCAGAATATCTTCGGCACGGTGTACACCACCTGCCGCTAAGGAGATTGCCGTGAAAATCTTTTCATACGTCGGTGCGCGTGAACAGAAAATGTGGGACCGGCTGGATAAGGCCATCATCGAGTGGGCAGCGCGGCAAGATCCAGCGTATAGCCATTTCCCACTTTCTGTACAGGATATCGCTTCGCCAGCGATTGCCACACCCGCACCGCTCCGGGTTCGGGCGCGCTTCCGCTGGTAAATTGTTTGGCGCCAGCCGCTTTTGCATCCTGAATCGCCTGATCGTACATCTGCGTCCCGAGTCCTTTTCCCTGCGCGGGATCGGCGATCAGCGATGAATTAACCATCGCGGTGCCCTTGGGGTCGATATCGTAGAGCACGTAGCCCTGCTGCTGGCCACCTTGGTGCAGGGTGACTTGCCGCGTGTTGCCATCGCCATACTGTTCGGCCGTGAACTTTGGCCCGAAAGTCTCTGCCGCTTCGGGGCTCATTTGCTCGACACGGGGCCCCGGGTAGCCCGCTTCTTTTGGGACGTATAGGATTTTCCCTCCCGCGCTGCGGTAAGCTTCTCCGGCGCCAGCCGATCCCTGCTGGATCAAACTTGGCAGCTGTTCGCGCGGTATGCTGAAAGCTGATCCTTCCCTTACCCCTGCCGGCGTCGGAGCCGGTTCGGGAGCCAAGACTATATCGGGATTCTCTGGAGTTCCGAGCGGCGGTGCGACGGCAGGAGCCGTAGAGCGCGATGCCGCTCCTGCTTTATAGGCCGCTGGATCGTAGTATGGAGATTGCGTTATTGGAACTGAGCGCCGCTCCGCAGCCGTTGCCGCACCCGGACGTTCAGGCGTTAAGATATCGGCGATTTTTGGACCGAGAAGATACCCACCGAGCTCTCCCGCACCCGGAATACCGAGCGCATGTCCCGCCGCTGCACCGCCGACTTTCGCGGCAACCTGCACCGCTGGCTTGAGTGCACCTGTTTCGGTTCGTAGAGCTGTACCAACGGCTGCGGGAATATCCGGCACTACTCCACGTGCTGCACTTCCCGCAGCACCAGATGCTTCTCCGGCCGCAACGTTCCCCACTCCTTGCCCTAACGCTTCAGGCAGAACGCTCAAAGCTCCACGCCGTACATTTGGATCAGCCCATGCCTTAATGCTGTCCATCAGGCCGCTCGCCGCCGTCGAAGGGTGCATGAGCATATTAGCGATGCCTTCAGGAGTTGCCATTGCCGCACCGCCCGCCGCATCGAGGAAGCGCACCACCGGACCAAAGATCGGATGTTGCTGAGCATATTCTTCGACTTCTGGATTGTAAGAAGCTGTGAGCCGTTGATAGATGCCTGGCTGCTGTGATGGCGTTGGTGGCGTTTCGAGGGTAGCGCCCGGAGGTAGCGCCATCGTTGGCTGCGCCTGCGGTAAACTACCGGATTCAAGTGTCGCGCCTGGCGGTAGTCCCATTATTGAAGTGGCGTGTAATTCTTTAGGTCTGCGGTATCGCCCGAGCCTTTGTACTGATAACGCGCATTACCGATTCTAATCACGTGACCGCCGCTCGCGCCTCCCGCCGCCTGCTGCGGAGCCCAGCGATTGAGCGACGCTTGCGCTGCCGGCGTGATGAAACGGTTCTGGAATTGATCCTGTGCTTGAGTAGGTTTATAAGTCTTTTGCCAATCATTTTCCAACGAACCGATCTTGGAGCGCAGGAGTTTGGCTGTGATGCCGATGTTGCTCTCCAGTTGCGCGGGGCTCGCGTTCGCGGAGAAGTCCGCGGCCGTAGTTCCGCGTTCTCCCTCGCCGCCACCGCCAGCGATGTAGGCCGATGCGATTTCAGGCCCCACGCGATGTACGATGGTGTTGAACGTCGTGGCCGGTGTCTGTCCGGTGAGCACGCCCCACTTGTTCGCAACCGCATTCAAGGCTGGGATGTTCCCGTTGTTGAGTGCCGTAATCGCCTGGCCAAGATCGTCAATGTGGCCCATGGCGGTGTTGATGGCGTTAATCTGCTGGGAATCCTTGCCCGTCGTGTAGTCTTGCACAATCTTGTTCCGGGCTGGATAAACTGTCGCGTCATGGGTTGGGTCGATGGTATTCACCGCCTGCATGATGGCTTGGTTCAGCCCTCCACGCGTTGTCGGCAGATCAGCCGCGCGATACTCGAGAATGGCCTGCACGCGCCCTCTGAGCAAAGGATTGACACCGGCGCCCGCCACGCGATCCGCCCAGCTTCCCCCGGTCCCCGCTTGCGCGCCTTGAGTGGGAGGCGCACCACCTACTCCAGCAGGGGCATTTGCTACGGGCCCCGTTCCCGTCACTTTGGGCTGCGCTGGCGCAGACAGAGCCGTTCCTGAGGGTGTAGGCGCAGCCGGAGCACTGGGCGCACCAGGTGCCGTTGCAACGGCGTTGCCGGGTACTCCTGAAGTCAAGTTATTGCCGAACGGATTGAGCGGGGTATTTTGTAGCTGGAAGCGGGTAACAGTACTCAATTCCTTCTGCTTATTGTAGGCCGATACGAAAGCCCGATCGTCAGCCGTGACGGGCTTGCCCTGCTGCTGCGCCATGAGGATATTGCGATAGCGCGAATCGGCTGCGGCTTGGGACATTCCCGCTTGCTGTTCGGGCGTGAGCGCAATCTGTTTTGCGCGCTGGGCCTCGGCAGGTGAAAAGTTGGGCGCGAATTGGCTGATCACCTCATCGGGCGCGCCGGATGCCTTGGCCGTCTTCAGGATGGATTGCCACTGCACGTCGGATTCCGCGTTGCCGAGCATCTGGCCAAGATTCTGCGTCTGCTTGAGCTGCGAAGCGATCTTTTGTTCCGGGGCCTGCGCCTGTTCCTGCTGAATGGCTTGCGCTTCTTTGATGAGGTCCTGATTCGCCTTATTGTGCAACGCCAGATTTTGCAGATCGGAGATTTGCGGCATTTTCTCCGGTATATCATTTGGTCCGTATGCACCGCTGGCGATATGGTTGTTTCGTTCCTTGGCGTAGGTGGCTTGTGCTGCGCTGGGATCATTCGGATCGTAAGCATCCACAACGCGCTGCGCGGACTGTGCGAGGGCGTTCTGCTTTGCGCTTTCGTTCTTGAGTTGATCGGCCGTCAGCGCCGCGGCGTCAGTGAGCATCTTGTTGCGCGCCATCTGCGCCTGGGTGATGAACGTGCCGCTCGCACCGCCCTGCACCGCATTCTGGATCGTTTGCCCCCAATCTCCGTTGGCGTTACGAAAAGCCGTATTGAATATTTGCTGATCTTTTAGCTGTTGCTGGGCCTGCTGCGCGGCCACTTGTTGCTGTTGGAGCTGGGCCTGTGCCTGTTGTTGTTGGATCGGGGCCATGGCCTGCTGCTGGGCAAGGCTCTGCTCTTGAAGTTTCGTCTGGTTGATGAGGGCTTGCAGGGACATCGCGCCCTGGGCTTGCTGAAGCGGCCCTTGCACCGGGGGCGGAGGTTGTACCATCAACGGAATGCTGCTCATGGTGCTGTCCCACTGAATACCGATGGAGGCGGTGCGGTGATGGGTACCCATTGCCCATTCGGACCCATCGACAATTGCGACGTATTAGCGTTTGAGGCGTTTTGCGCCCCGATCAATCCTGAGAGCGTGACGCCTTGGCCAAGCGCATTGAGGCCCCCG
>Ga0181538_10005886_pt1 | contig 10801 bp, 6 predicted proteins | sample PEATcosm2014_Bin_40_FD_119773 | JGI IMG/M metagenome (GOLD analysis project Ga0181538, IMG submission 119773) | Peatland microbial communities from MTU Mesocosm Facility, Houghton, MI, USA - PEATcosm2014_Bin23_30_metaG | ecosystem: Environmental > Terrestrial > Soil > Wetlands > Peat | place...
CCACCTTCGGCAAAATAGATATGCGGCAGATTGACGCGGGAGATTTGCAGCGTGTCATTGCCAATATGGAAGCCGAGGGATTGGAGCCGAAGACCATCCGCAACTTATGGGCGACCGTTCGTTTGATTTGGGAGGCGGCACTCGCTCAGAAGTACGTTGACAGCCTGCTCCCGAAACCTAAGCTCCCAAGACTATCCAAGAAAAAGCCTCGGTATTTTCGACTTGAGGGTGTCGCGCAAATCATCGCGCATTCGCAAGGCGAACTGCGGACGTTCTATTGGCTGGCCGCAGAATCGGGACTGAGGGCCGGGGAACTGTGCGCGTTGCGTTTGACTGATTTGGAGCCCGACAGGCTCACGGTCAATCGAGTAGTGTGGCATGGGAGAATCGAAGACAGTCCGAAGACCAATAACGGCGTTAGGACGATTGCTCTATCGCCCGAGCTTGGAGCGATGCTTTGGGAGCAGGTCGAACGCCAGCGGGCTAAGGGTCACACTCTCTTGTTTTCCACGTGCAGCGGTAGACCGTGGGATGCAAGCGTGTTCGTGAGACGGAAGCTGCGACCATTGCTTTGCTCTCTTGAAATTCCGCACGCCGGGCTTCACGCTTTCCGGCACTTCAACGCCTCTTTGCTTTCTTCGTTGCGCGTGCCACTCAAGGTGATTCAGGAACGGCTAGGACATGCTTCCACCGGGTCTCTCACACTTGATGTGTACACGCATTCGGAGTGGGCGCAGAACGTTGAAGCGGGACAACTGGCGGGGCAAGCAATCGAAAAAGCTGCGAATTCTGTCAGCTTAACTGCAATTCAGCAAAAAGGGCCTGCTGACCAAAATCAGCAAGCCCTTGTAAGTATTTAAGATAGCTGGTTGCGGGGGTTGGATTTGAACCAACGACCTCCGGGTTATGAGCCCGACGAGCTACCAGGCTGCTCCACCCCGCGAAAACATCATAGCGAATGCGCGCGCGGCGGTCAAACGATACAGCGCCAAGCCACAAAATCGCGTCCTGCTACCAGGAGCTATAAGGTGTCTGCTCGAACGGCGAGATGGCATCGGACGACGAATGGACGCCGCAGATTCCACCGGCACCCTGATCCGGACTCAACACGAGATCGCCGCAGTCCATATCCGGCGTCCAATCAGGTTTGCCGGTAATTGGGTCGTTCGGTATTTTGCCGATGTAATGCTCGGTCACAAGGTCGTCGAGCGAGTTGGGCGCTGCTTCTTTGTCGGTGGTGTAATCCTGGATGGCTTTGCGCAGCACGGAAAGGTCTTGCTTGAGCGTTGCATCCTTCGCCTTTTCGTACGACACCTGGTATCTTCCGACTGCGATCGTCGCCAAAATGAGAATGATAGCGATGACGATCATTAATTCGATCAGCGTAAAGCCTTGCGAGGCGCCCCCGCCCTCGCGCAACGCCGCCCGCGCCGTCAGCCCTTGATTTGGTTTTCCCAGCTTCGCGGAATTCATCCTGCAGATCACCAGTCAGAATACTTTGTGCCATTCATGGCAGTAGCCGTGGACTTCGAGAACACGTCGAAGACGTCGGTGCCTCCCCAGGCCGATGAATCGGGATCGTCCTGGACGGATCGCAGGCCCCAATCTTTGTTTCCCGTCATCGGATCCACAGGAACCTCGCGAAGGAAATGGATCCGCTTATCCTGGACCCCGGTGAGCGGCACGCCTTTCACCAGCGTTTCGAGATCCGGCGGATACCCTTCCGTTCCTGCCTGCACCTGAATCTTGTTTTGGTCGGCGTAGTCCTTGTAACGATCGATCGCGTCGCGCATCTCGCGAAGGTCGTAGCGAAGCTCGGCTTCCTTCTTGCGCATAACCTGCACGCGTGCCAGCGGTAAGGCCGCCGTCGCCAGAACGGAAAGAATCGCGCATGCAATGATGAGTTCGAGAAGGGTCATCCCAGCGGCGAGCGCCCGCACTCCTCGCCGCTTCGAAACCGCGCGAGCCGACGACAAACGTCGCGCGTGACGAGGACTCAGCACGTGGCGCATCCGATTCATACAGCCTCACTGCACCCGAACGGTGGCTTCGCCCGAGACGAGCGGGATTGTGTGCTGCTGAGAATCGCGCGCGTTGACCTGAAGAATCTGGAGCTGGGAGGTTCCCGGTCCGACGGCGCGCACGATCACGCCGAGCAGCGTCCCTGTTCCGCTGATTCCCGGGGTGTTCGGCTGTCGCGTCGCGGAGACCACCGCTTCTCCTCGCTGCGCGTCGATTCGCTGCACGATCGCGATTTCCTGCGTTCCGCCGCCAAGGAAGCCGCCGCTTCGTATTTCTTCGATCTGTATCACAGCCGGGTTGTAGTGAATGAGGAGGGGAATGGAGTAGAGATCGTTGATGTTGGACACCTTCAGCCCGAGCGTTGTCGAGTCTCCCTGCTTGACGGTAACGCTTCCCGGATCAAATTGCAGTTGCGCCGCGGGCGTTCCCGTCTGCACGGGCACCATCCCAGCCGGCGCGGGGCCGGCGAGCGGATTGCCGGACGGAGGAAGTGGCGCTGCTATCGCGCCCGTCTGCGGCTGCGTCGCAGGTTCCACAAGAGCCTGGTCTTGCTCCCGGTACACGCGGAGGTTCGTCTCGGACCCTGTAGCCAATGAGCGCAAATCTTCCGCCGTGATCGATGGGAAACGAATGATGTGCGGCGTGAGGATGATCATGATTTCCTGGTCCTGGATCTCCTTGCTGTTGTCCGAGAACAGATACCGGAACATCGGAAGCTGCATCAGGCCGGGTATGCCGTTCGTGTTCAGCGTCTCGTCGCGCGAGATGAGGCCTCCGAGGATGCTCGCTTCACCGTCCTTCAGGCGGACTTCGTGCTCGATTTTGTTCTGCGTGATGATCGGCTGGTTGATTCCGCCGATGCTCTCGCTGCCGGCCAGGGACGAGACGTCGACGATCAGTTTCATGCTGATGTCGCCGTCCGGATGGACGCGCGGAGTCACATCGATGTTGACGCCGACGTCCTGATACGTAAACTGCGTGTTAACTAGTGGGTTTACTACGCCCGCGCCGCCACCCACTCCCACGCCGACGCCCGCCTGGAAGCTGCCGGTGGCGATGGGGACGCGCTCACCAATCTTGAGTTGCGCTCGTTCGCCATCTGAGACGCGGACTTCGGGGTCCTGGATGATATGCGTCTTGTTGTCGCTCATGATTGCATTGGCGGTGGCGCCGGGAAGTGTAATGCTGTAGTCGTTTGTCCCAACGCTGTGCAGGGCGCTCAGCAGAACCTGGTCCACGGTCGACGTTGTGCTCGACGTGCTCGAACTGCTTGAACTGCTCGAGCTGCTGCTCGAGCTGGGCTGCAGCGACGTACGCGGCGTGAACCCTATGGATACGCTCTGGCCGGGCAAAATTCCCAGGTCGCGCAACCGGTCGCGGCTTGCCGTGAGCACCTGAACGTGAATCAGGACTTCCGGCTTCGCCTTGTCGATCGTGCGCAGAATCTTTGCTGCTGCCGCGACCTTGTCGGGTGTGTCGCGAATCACGATCGCGTTCTGCGAATTCACTTGCGACACTTTTGCGAGGTTTAGCACCGACCGCAGGAGGGTAACCATTTCGGTCAGGTCTTGCGATTGCATCGTGTTCGAGATGTAGAAGGTCTGCACGACCTCGTCTTCGACGTCCTTCCGCTTCGTCGGATTGTCCGGAGCCACGAAAATCACATTGCTGGTCATGGGCTTCCAGAAAGCCTTGCACTCCGCGGAAACGATATCGAGCGCCTGGTCGATGGTCACATTGGGAAGCTCGACGGAAATCCGCTTGGCCTGAAACTCGGAATCGAAAATCACGCTCAGTCCAGCCAGCTTGGCAATCGTCTCGAAGACGACATTGCTGTTGTTGGTCATCTTCAAGTTGATTGGCTCGCGCGAGAGCGGCTTCAGCTCGGGCGGACCCGGCAGCAAGTCTTCATTCGGCGGGTTCGGATTCACTTTTTCAGGCGTGTTCACAGCATTCTTAGCAGCCACCAGCTTCATCGTCTTCTGGACTTCCTGCTCGGCGGCCATGTTCGAGGGGTCGACGGCTTCAGCCTTCTCAAATTCGGCGAGAGCCATTTCGAAGTCGCCCTTTTTGAGGAGCTTTTCGCCCTGCTCAAGATGGAAGGTGCCATCCATCGAATGCATGCGAAGAGCGCGGAGTTTGTACTCGGAGTTCGACGGCTGCGAACGAAGGGCGCGTTCGTAGTCGACCAGCGCGGTGTCGTAGTCCTGAATGGATTCCGCTTTGCGGCCAGCCTCAAAGTCCTGATTTGCCTTGGGACAGCCCGCGAGGGCCACTGCCACGACCGCTAATAAGGGCAAGTACGATGTACGGCGCAAAAACGCCCTCCAGTTAATTCTTCCGGGTTCTAACGAGTCTAGCACCCGAGTTTGGATGCGGCAAGGAATCCACGCTGTTGCCGCGCCAAACCCGCGTCCACGCACACTAATTGGACGTAACAAGACTGCGGGGGTTTAACTAAGCTACCAGAATTTAACGAAATTGGCAATTAAGCTTCCCCAATGGCCTCAATCCAGTAACCTTAAGTCAAGTCGGAGTCGTGCTTGGCTAAGCCGTGTTCGGCAATGGGTGGTTCGGGTAGCATACGGGTCTCCTATTTCAGGGCGGCGCGTTCGGAGAAAGCGGGAATGGGGAGCGACTTGCAGCCCCTTGTGCGCGGCAGCTATGATAGCGCGTGGCGAAAACGACGGCGAAAAAATCCGATCGCGAGGGCGTGAAAATTGTCGCGCAGAATCGCTCCGCCTCTTACAATTACCACCTGCTCGACACACTCGAGGCGGGCCTCGTTCTGGTAGGCACGGAGGTCAAGTCTCTACGGGAAGGCAAGGGAACGCTGCGCGAAGCCTACGCCGAGATTCGAGCCGGAGAGGCTTGGTTGATCAACAGTCATATCCCGGAGTATCAGCCGGGCGGCACCAGAAATCACGACCCTCTTCGAAAGCGAAAGCTGCTGCTCAACCGGCGCGAGATCGAACGCTTCCTGGTGCAGACGCAGCAGAAGGGCATGACCGTCGTCCCGCTGAAGATTTATTTTCGCGACGGCATTGCGAAGTGCGAGCTGGCAGTAGGGAAGGGCAAAAAGTTCCACGACCGGCGCGAAGCCGAACGCCAAAAAGAAGCCAAACGAGAAGCCAACGAAGCCATCTACCGCTTCCGTCGCCGATAAAGGTACCCACAGGAAAGAAATAAAATCGAAAGGAACACATGCAGATCCAACTTGAAACTCGGCCGTACGCTTCCGTTGAAGCGGACGCGCTTGTTACCTATGTCTTTGATGGCGACAACAAACTCGACGGAGTGGCCGGAGAAATCGATCGTGCGATGAACGGCCGGCTCGGCACGCTGGTCGCGAGCGGCGAAATCACCGCGAAGCCCCTCGAATTCGTCCTGATCCATTTTCCGCAGGGACTTGCGGCGCAGAAGCTGCTCCTGGTGGGCGCGGGGAAGCCGGGTAAATTTGCGACGTCCGATCTGCGCAAGATTGCCGGGGCGGCGCTGCGTCATCTGAAATCGCGGGGCGTGAAAAACTTCGTCTTTCTCACGCGCGAAGGCGAACGCGGCCCGGAAGCCGCTCAGGCCGTTGTCGAAGGTTTGATTGTCGCGGATTTCGAATCGGACAAGTACCGGACCGACAAGAAGAAGAGCGAAATCCAGTCCGTTTCGCTGGCGGGCTTCGATGGCGGACTGGCAGGCAACCTGAACGAAGCTATCGAGCACGGCCGGGTGATCGCCGATTCGCAAAATTTCGCGCGCGATTTGATTAACGAGCCTTCGAACTACCTCACTCCGAGCATGCTCGCGGCAAAAGCCGAAGCGATGGCGAAAGAAGTCGGCCTCGGAATCGAGATTCTTGACGAGCGCCGGATTCACGAACTGAAGATGGGCGCATTGATTGGAGTCGCGCAGGGAAGCGTCGAGCCGCCGCGCGTAATCGTTCTGCGATACGTGCCTGAAACCACTGCCGTCGGCGCGCCCGTGCTCGGACTGGTCGGCAAAGCCGTCACATTCGATACGGGCGGCATTTCGATCAAGCCCGCGAACAACATGGAAAAAATGAAGTACGACATGGGCGGCGGCGCGACGATGCTCGGCGCCATGCGCGCTTTGGCGTATCTGAAGCCGAAGGTACCGGTGATCGCAATCGTTCCCGCCACCGAAAACATGCCCGGCGGACGCGCCCAGAAGCCCGGCGACGTGCAGGTGGCGATGTCGGGGAAGACTATCGAGGTGATCAACACCGACGCGGAAGGTCGCCTCATCCTTGCCGACGGAATCACCTATGCGAAATCGCTCGGCTGCACTCATCTCATCGACGCCGCCACGCTCACCGGCGCAATCGAAGTGGCGCTGGCAAACGTCAATGTGGGCGCGTTTGGCACGCCGCGCGAATTTCTCGACCAGTTTCTCGCGAGCGCCGCGGCCGTGGGCGAAAAAATGTGGCCCATGCCGATGGACGACGAATACGAGGAGATGATCAAGAGCACCATCGCGGACATTCGAAACACCGGCAGCGGCAAAGGCGGCGGCGCGATCACCGCGGCATGGTTCCTGAAGGAGTTCGCCGAGGAGACGCCGTGGGTGCACCTCGATATCGCGTCGACGTGCTGGGTGGACGAAGGCCGCCCCTGGCTGGCAAAAGGTCCCACGGGCATCGCCATCCGCTCCATCGTCGATTTCGCGTTGAAGCTGTAGGTGCCGCGTGTGCTTGGTAGCGCCGGCGTCTCGCCGGCGTTTTTCTCCGCGACCATCTGTCTCGGTCGGGGCACCGTGGCTACATTTTTTCCGGCGCGGTGATTCCCATCAGGCCGAGAACTGTGACCAACTGCTCGCGCACGAGCGACGTGAGCCGCAGCAGAAAGGCGCGCTTTTCCGCGTCCTCTTCCTTGAGGATGTGGTGCTTGTGATAGAAGACGTTGAACGCCTGCGCTAGCTCGAAGGCGTAGCGCGCGAGAAACGCGGGCTCCTGCGCGGCCACCGTGGCATCGATTCGCGCATCGAGCGACCCCGCCAGCAGCACCAGTTCCCACAAATCGTCTCCGGCGGGCGCCGCGAGAAACCGCGAGACGTCGAGCGAGCCATCGTCGATGCGCGCCTGGGCTTTTGCATCTTCGGCGGCGAACGCGGGATTGCCCTCCGCGCCCTTTCGCAAGATTCCGTTTACGCGCACCACCGCGTATTGAGCGTAGGGCCCCGTTTCACCTTCGAAGCTGAGCGCATCCTTGAAATCGAACGCGATCACGGTGGAGCGCGTGAACCGCAGCAGAAAGTATCGCAGCGCGCCAATGGCAATCGCGTGGGCAATCGCGGCGCGCTCCGGTTCTGGCGTGTCCGGATGCCGTGCGTCGACTTCTTTTCGAGCGCCGGCTTCCAGTTGATCGAGCAGATCGTCGGCTTTGACTCCCTGGCCTTTGCGGCCGCTCACTTCGATGTAGGGCTTCTTCGCATCCTCTGGCGGAATTTCGTAGCCCATTTCGAGGGCGCATCGCGGTGTGAGCGCGACCACGTTATACGAAAAATGCTTCAGATGATCGGCTTGCTCTTCATATCCGAGCGCCCGCAATCCTGCCACAACCACCTGCTGCGGATATGCCTGCCGGGAATCGATCACGTTGAAGACTTCGCGCGCGTGGCCGAATTCCGGCGCGCCCGGCTCGGTCGCTTCCGTCGTCGTAACCCAGGGCTGGTGGCCGCCGCCCTCGAAGTGAAATCGGCGGTAACGAAAATCCTTATTCAGCAGCCCGAATTTCCACAGGTGGTAGGCAATGTCCTTACCGACGTAGGTGACGGTGCCGCTCGACCGCACGATAATTTTGGCGTCGGCTTCTTCTGGAGGCTCTTCCGCGGACTCTTCGTTGCCGTCCGCTTCGGCGCGGTCCGAAGGAAGCTGCATCACCCAGCACCCGGCGTTCTTGCCGGACGTCGCGAGCTGAATGGCGCCGCGCTGCTTCAGCATCTCGAACGCAGCGTCCCAAAACTTCAGGTGCAGAATTTCGCTCTCGCGCGAAAGCAGGTCGTAGCCGATATCGAGACGCGCGAGTGTCTGCAAATGAAGGGCGACGATGGCCGTCGAAACGATCTCCGCGATTTTCGCCGCCTCGCCGTGATCTTCTTCGATGTCTTTCAGTGTCTGCGCCCGCAACTCGAGGCGCGATTTATCTTCCGCGAGAAAATGCGTGACCCGCGTGTAGAGGTCCCAGCAGTAGTAATCGAATTTTGGCTTGGCGATGAGCGCGCGAACGTCTGCGAAAGATTTCTTCTCGAGATGAGTGAATCCGAGAACGACGTCGGCAACCTGAACGCCGGTATTGTCGATGTAATTCTGGATCTCGACGCGCCGGCCGACGTAGCGCAGAACCCGCGAAAACGTGTCGCCCAGGACCGCGTTTCGCAAATGACCGATGTGCGCCGCTTTATTGGGATTGACGCTGGTGTGCTCGACGATCACTTTTTCGGCAACCGCGTCCTTTGCGACATTTTTAGGGCTGCTTTCCGCGCATACTGCGCGAAAGAATGAGGTGCGGTCGAAAAACGCGTTCAGGTATCCGCCGCCCGCGACTTCCACGCGCGCAATTCCTGGGATGGGCTTCAGCGAGTTGGCGATTTCCTGCGCGAGCGCGCGTGGCGCCTTTTTCATCTGCTTCGCCAGCTCGAAGCACAGCGGCGACGCCGCTTCGCCCATCGTCAGCTTGGGCGGCCGCTCGACCACGATCGGCACGTCCGTTTTATAGCGTTCGTGGACGTGGTGCCGCAGCGCCTTCCGAAACCGCTCTTCCACCGTCTTATACACGCAGCTCCTTTTGGCTCCTCAGTGGGATGTTCCTTGCCTCGGAACGACCCGTTGAGGCGAGGCGGCGATCATATCCCATCCTTCGGGTTGCGGCGAAGTCGGCGGATGGGGGGCGAAATCGCGGCGAACTAGAAGTGGTGTTTTTGTCGCGGTTAGAAAATGACTTCTCCTTTGATATGAGCGTCTTAGGGCGATTTTTGAATGTCGCGTTGTCGCGATTAGCTTTTTTTTCGCCTCGGCTTGGAGTGGGGCCGGATGCGGGTGACCCATTCCTCGATTTGCTCGCGCTCGCGTCCGAGACAGCAGCAACACACACCTCCACGGGCACCCGATGTATCGGGCGCACACAAATCAATTATTATTATGATTGGTAGACACCCGTTATAACATGGTAAACACGAAAAGTCAAGGGTTACTTTCGTAAACGAGCATAGCGAACCCAAATTTCAGCCACGTTGCCTGCGTGTGCTTTCGGATACGAGACCGTCAGGCAGCCCACACAAGCGGCGAGGCCCGGGCGATAATTGCTTTGTTTTCACAAACTCCAACTGGCGATCGGTTTGCACTGGTTGCTATAGGTCCACGTTCTTAATCACAGGTCTGCGAGGCAGGGAATTGAAGGACCGGTTCATCTGGGCATTACTGCCTACAATCTGCGCCGCGGCGCTACTGAGGGCGCCGTCCGTTCGCGCGCAGGATAGCGAGCAGGGCCCGGCCAGCGACATCTCCTGCACGTCGAATGCGGGGAACGGAGTGCTGCTCGACAAAAAGGATTTCCGCCTTTCGCCCGCTCCGCCGGAAGCAGTTGCTCGCGCTAGTTCGACGAAGCCGGTTTTTTCCGGCGGCCCTTTTGCGGCAGGGAAATACCCCTACGAGCGAATCGACGTTTTCTTCGCGAAAGAGAAGCCGCGAGAAGGCGGAATGTACGGAACCGAAACGACGCTCGCGATCGTTGTGCGCACCAAGACGGGCGAAAAGGAGTCGTGGTTCGAGCTCTTGCACGACCGCAATGACCGCGCCAATCGGGATTTCATGGTCGAGACCCCTGCTGATAGAAGTAGTGCTCCCGATCAGCTTGGCGAACCCGCGGAAGGCGTTTCCTTGGCGCTAAAGGATTCGAGTGTGCCGGTTCTCGCGCTGCGATGGTTCACCGGGATGATGGGCGCGAACGCTTCCACGGAGATTGACAAGCATGTGCTGCTCGATTTTCGAAAATCTCCACCTTCCGTGATGGCCGTCCTGGAATGCGTCAACAACGATGGCGGGGGAGCTTGCACTACATACGACAGCGTGTCGACTCCGACGACGAAGGTTGAGTGCAACTGGGACTCGGCCCGCGGCGATTTTCTGTGCGACTCAATCGTCAGCGGCGATTTCGTGCAACCGGTCACACGCCGTTTCTACCTGGAGAGTGGGGAGCAAGTACCTTTCCAGCCGAAGCCAGGTGAGCCGCGGACTCTCGCCGAGTTCGCGACGCAGATCTCCAGAGATGCGGCTTGGGCCGCACGCAATCCAGAAATTCCCGGGCTCGGCATGACCGCGTTTCTTGGAAAGTATACGCCGACGGGAGGCCGCGGCGCGGCCTACCTTTTTGCGTCACGAGGAAGAGAATCCACAGCCGACGAGCGCTTTTTTGCTGTGCAGACGGATGTTTCCGGCGCAACCTTGACCCAGGAGATCATCCTCACGCCGTTGCTCGAGGAAGCTCCTCCCGACGCCAGCGAACCGCCCGGACAATCGGAACGGCCTTCCGTCCTTCCGGCAACGATCGCTCCTTCAGAGATGGTGACGGGTTCTGAGCTGTCATTTCGCGTTCAGTCTTTAGTCGAGCTACCCAACCTAAACGCGTGGCAAGTCCTCGCGACGGAAGGCCCTAGCCACGAGATTGTCTGGCTGGCTGCCGACCGGAATCCAGTGACTTCCGAATTCGTGTTCGGCGCGGTTCGAATCGCGGCGGACTCAGGTTCCTACGCAAGTTGCGGCGCCACGCAG
>Ga0181538_10005891_pt1 | contig 10788 bp, 8 predicted proteins | sample PEATcosm2014_Bin_40_FD_119773 | JGI IMG/M metagenome (GOLD analysis project Ga0181538, IMG submission 119773) | Peatland microbial communities from MTU Mesocosm Facility, Houghton, MI, USA - PEATcosm2014_Bin23_30_metaG | ecosystem: Environmental > Terrestrial > Soil > Wetlands > Peat | place...
CACACGCTGCGCAGTCTGCAGCGCAATATCCTGGCCGGAATCATCACCATCGGCCCACTTTTCGTCACGTATCTGATCTTCAGCTTCCTTCTGCAAACCCTCGCCAAGGCGGGATTGCCCGCGGTGCAGTTCCTTGCGACCACCTTTCCCCGGGGATGGTTCGGCAATCCATGGCTGCAGCCCGCGCTTGCCGTCCTGCTCACGCTGGCCGTTCTCTACGTGGTTGGGCGCGTGACTTCCCTCGTGGTTGGGCGCCAATTGTTCGGCCTTTTTGAGTCCCTGCTGGAGCGCTTGCCCTTCGTCGCCAAAATCTACACCTCAGTACGACAGCTGTTGGATTCCATGATGGCCAAGAAAGACACCAGTCAGCGCGTGGTCCTGATCGACTTCCCCATCACCGGCCAGAAAAGCATCGGCTTTCTCACACGAACGCTTCGCGACGCGAGCAGCGGGCGGCTGTTGGCCGCCGTATTGGTGCCGAACGCCATCAACCCCACTTCGGCCTTCCTGCAGATTCTGCCCATAGACCGCGTCATCGAGACCGACCTGACGATGGAACAGGCGATGAGCATGATCATGACCGGCGGAGCAGCGGGGCCGGAGACGATTCGCTATTCGGCAGGAGCAACTGGCGTGGCCGCGCCCTCGGCATGATTGCGTCTGCGCCTTACGGCGCGGTTGGGTCCACTGCTGCGCTGGCTTCCAGGTTCTCTTCCACATTCTCGCTTTCAGTCGTCACCCTGCGCAGGCTCACGTGCTCAAAATGGGCCCAGATGAGTCCCACAGGAACAATGCTGAGAAAAGTAACGAGCAGCAGCAATGCCGCGCACGCGGTCGCGGCCTCGGGCGCGGCGTGAAAGAAGCCGGAAAGCGCCGCGGCTACGAAGGCGATTTGGGAAAACCAGCCCAGCACCGGGAGTTGCAGAATACTCACGCCACCGCTGACGGCGAGAAGCAAAATGCAATTGACCAGGGTTGTTCCCGCCAGTTGCGGACTCGCCGTGAAGGCGCGCATCACATCCAGATAAGCCAGAGTGATAATCGTCCACATCACGAGCGAAAGCGTGGCGGCGATGCCGAAATCGGACAGCGAACGGATGGTATCAAGGCCGCTGCGAAAGGCGCGCACCTTGCTGCCCACGGCAGCGCCCAGCTTCTTCGAAACCACCCCAAAGCCGCGCTCAAGAATCGAAGCCGCTACGCCTCCGGTCAGGCGCAGAACAACGAGAAAGAGAACGCCTGCAAGCGTGAGCGCGAGTCCTCCGTATCCCGCCCTCTTCAGAATCTCGGGGTGCGGAAGCTCAGCATTGGGGGCCAGCAATATGGCCGTGCAGATGATCAGGGCCATGGAGCCAAAATCGAAGAGACGCTCGACAATGTACACCGCGAACTGCTCGCTTAGCGGAATTCCCGTCTTCCTGGCGACCAGGTACGGTCGAACCGGGTCTGCGACGCGGCCAATTAACGCCACGGCGGTAAAACCGATGACCTGAGTCCCCACCAGAAAGAAAAGTCCCACCCTTTTCTGGTGCCGCATTAGCAGGCTCCAGCGGGCCGAGCGAAAGACATACGCAATGTAAATACAGGCAACAGCGATCGCGATCTTGCTCCAGTCTGCAAGCGCCATCTGTGCGGCAAAGATGTGGAAACTGAAGTGAAATCTGGCGCGTCCCCATACAAAGAGCGCGACCAGTGCAGCCAGGGCCAGGATGCCCGCGATCCATTGACTCTTCTTCAAGCAAACTCCGTTCTACAAGCCGCGAACAGGCCCATTCAGTATGTTCTCACGCAGCCATGCAAAGCATGCGCCGGGAGTGTTAACAGGAGGCCCTATCCAGTAACGGGCTGCGCCACAAATTGGAATGGGGAAGATGTGCTCCGTGTGCCGCTCAACGCGAGGCTACGGGATGCGCCGTTGGAGCAGTAGCCGAAGCGCGCCGCGCCTCGGCCTCGCGGGCCAAAACTCTGCGGTTGAATTCGTGAATCACGCGGGCAACATAGGCGCGCGTCTCACTGTAGGGCGGAATCCCGTGGTATTTGTCGACGGCTTCCGGCCCGGCGTTATACGCGGCTAACGCCAGAGCCAGGTTGTCGTGATAGCGGGTCAGAAGGGCATCGAGATACGTCGATCCGCCGCGCACATTTTGCTCGGGCTGGAAACTATCGTTTACTCCGAGACCAGCAGCGGTTCCCGGCATCAGTTGCATCAGTCCCTGTGCGCCGGTGTGGCTCACGGCGCGTGCATTTCCGTCGCTCTCCGCCTTCACCACGCTGGCCAGCAAATCCACATCGAGATTGTGTTCGGTTCCTGCGCGCGCCAACATCTCGCGCAGGTCGACCGGGGTTAGCTTTGCCGTTCGATTTGCGGTCTGCGGAACGACAGGCGCGGTGATTACTGGCGGATCAGGGACCTTTTCGAACGCCGCAATCTCATCCGGAGCAAATTCAATGTAGTTATCCTCGCCGGCGCTCAAGTAGAGGCGCATGTGCCCATCGACCAGCGAGTGATGATCGCACTGCTCGACGAAACCGTTGCGCAGCGTCACGCGTTCGGCTGCATGCGCGCGCACTGCGAAGCTCAAAAGCGCTGCGACGGCCGCGATCACAACAAAACGGCTGGTCCGCGGGTTTGCTCCGAATTGGAATTCTCTGCTCATGCTTTTGCCGCCGCCATCCTGGCCAGCGCAGTTTCCAGAATTACCGCTACTCCATCATTGTCGCTCGATGGCGCCTGCTTCCAACCGCACATCTTCGCCCGTGCGCGCAACTCAGGGGCCGCATTTGCCATCACGATCGCCTGCCCTGCCCACTCCAGCATCTCTGCATCATTCCAGTTGTCGCCGATTGCCATGGCCTCTTTTCGATCCACTCCAAGCCGCGCCGCAAGCCGTTCTAGCGCCCATCCCTTCGACACTCCCTTCGGCAGAAGATCGAGAATCGACAAATCACGCGCCGGATACTCCGTGCGCGCGCTCTCACACTCCGCGCTCCACTGGCTCGCCTTCAACGCTTTTTCCGCCGCACGCATCCGCTCGATACTTCCAGCCGCCATGCCCTGAATCGGATCCTCGCCATCGACCAACGCAAGCTCCAGCGGTTTCACCACTTCAATCGCGTTCCGGTTGGCCTCGACCCACAGGGCGAAGCGCCCATGCGCCTGGCTGAGATCTTCGAGAACCAGTTCGCCGCGCCCTGGCCGGTCGAAGGTGAAAACCACACTCCCAAACGGGCGAAGCACCCCGCATACGCCTCGCGCCACGCGCGCAAGCATGTGGCAACGGTCGATTATCCCGCCTCCCAGCGTGCAGGTCACTGCTCCATTTGACGTAATCAGAGGCGTATCCGCTCGCAGGCCAAGATTCTCAATCAACGGCAGGGTATACGCCAGGCGGCGGCCCGTCGCGATGGCCACCGTCATGCCCGCTGCCTGCGCGGCCAGCAGCGATCGCCGGTTGCGCTCACTTATGGTTTGTGAAAGAGCAGGAAGCAGAGTGCCGTCCATATCGATCGCCACAAGTCGAACTGGAGGGTGCATACCACCAGTGTACGAAAAGCAGGGACCAAGGGACCGAGGGAACAAGGGAACGAGGGATCCAGGGGCCTTGCTAGAGCATCCGTGCGATAGGCTCATAACATGGAAAGAATTTGCAGCCAATGTCATGCGGTGCTGGCCGAGGCCACGCAAGCGGACTGGTGCCCCGCCTGTGGAGGCGCGCTTGTTGAACGGCCTGAACTGCTTGACGATTCGGGGCATGCAATGCCCGTCGAAGTGGATCATCGCGGCATTGTGCTGCCGCGGCGGCACGCGTTGGGCGGGATTATTACACCCCAGTAAGGCGCCGCACTCAGGGCGTGGTGTCGAGCCCGACCGCTTCGGCTAACTTTTGCTGGCGCTCATCGAATGTCCAGAATTTGTCGGCTCGTAGTTCCAGTGCACAGGCGACATGCAGAGCGTCCAAAGTGCGCGCTCCGAGCGTCGGAACGAAACGGCGGGCAAGATCGACAACTTGGTTCCAACAAGCTTCCGGAAAGGCTGCCATCTGCAAGACACCGGAGCGGCAGTCGAATTCGAAGTTCTCCCATGCGCGCGTGGCATCGATTGCTGAAACGCGCTTGAGAAACACCTGCCGGTAAACGGCATTTGCAAACTCGGCACGGCTGAACGGTGAGATCGGCAGATTCGGACCCGTTGCCATCCGCCTGTATGCTTCATGTGAGTGCGTGTCGCGCAGGTAAACGGCCGTTAAAAAGCTCGTGTCGGCATAGACAATCAATAACGGCTCTCTTCCCGGTCCCGGATGAGATCGTCCACGGCTGTCAGGACGCGATCTCCGAAAATTGCTTTTGCGCGCGCTTCAAAATCGGGCCACTCTGCCGGTTTCGGAGGCGTTCTCGGCACAAGGTCTGCAATGACCTCGCCCCGTTCGCGGACTTCGATGTGAACGCCAGCGCGAAGCCACGTCTTGACTTGTTTGGTATCGCGAAGCTGGCGAAGTGTTATGCTCTGCATGAGGTTAATGTGGCACAAAATGTGTCACAAAGTCAACTTTCCACTGATTCAAAATGAGTTATTCGTACCGCAATGCCTCAGCCGGCAGCACCGATGCTGCCGCCGAGGACGGATATAGCGTCGCCAGCAAGGAGATTCCGATCGAAACGGCGGACACAATCACGCCATCGAGCACGCGTGGCGCGAAGGGCAGCGTGTCGATAGAGTAGACCTCGGCGGAGAGATGGATGAAGTGGTAGTAACCGCCGGCCCACGACGCGAAATAGCCGAGTGCGAGTCCCAGCACGGTGCCGATCACGCTGATCAGCAATCCCTGCAACAGGAAGATGCGCCGCACCTGGCCGGGATCGACGCCGAAGCTCATCATCACCGCGATGTCGCGCGTCTTTTCCATCACCATCATGGTGAGCGCGATGAGAATGTTGAGCGCGGCCACGATCACGATGAGCGCAATCACGATAAACGTGACCACCTGCTCGAGTTTGAGGGCGCGAAACAGCTCGCGATTCTGGTCCGTCCAGTTGGTTGTCATGTAGCCTGGGCCTGCGGCCTGCTCAATGGCGCGTGCAATCACAGGCGCGTGGTTCAGATTGTCGACCTTGAAGCTGATCACCGAGAGCAGATCGGGCTCATCGAAGAGGCGCTGCGCGTCGCTGAGGCGCAGAAAGCCCATTTCGGCGTCGTATTGGTAAAAGCCGGAGTGAAAAGTCCCTGCAACGCGAAAGGTCATGTACTTCGGGATGAGTCCGCCCATCGGCGTCAACTCCCCCTGCGGGCTCACCACCATGACGGAATCGCCGGCAACCGCGCCGATTGTTTCAGCCAGGTCGCTGCCCAGAACGATCGGTGGCAGTTCCCTGCCCGGTGCGCCGGCCGTCTCAGGCCGCGGCTCCAACTCCTCGACCGCTCCCGGCGTGGCCGTGGAGAGCAGATCGCTCACGGTCCGTTCATAACTGGGAAGAATGCCCTCGATCAGTGCGTATCCGTCCCGCGCACCGCGCGCTACGACCACCTGCTCATACAAGCCGGGCGAGGCCGCAGTCACGTGCGGCACCTGGCGCAAACGCGTCAAAAGCGGCTGCCAATCAGGAATGCCCCGCCCCTCCATCTGCATCAACTGCACATGCGCGCTGGAGCCGAGCAGCTTATCCTGCAGGTCGCGCCGCATGCCGTTGGTAATGGCGAGGGCGATGATGAGCGCTGCCACGCCCGCTGTTACGCCGGCAACGGAAATCGCGGTGACGACGCCGACCACCGCTTGCCGTCTTTTGGCCTTCAGATATCGTGCCGCCACGTAGAGCTCGAAACGCATAGCGCCTACTTTTCCTGGGCGGGAATCACCGTCTTGGCCACGCCCACGTTGTCAAAGCGATCATAGGCGCGGACGGTGATCAAATGTTCGCCGATCTTCCCGCCGGCCTCGAATTCGACACGGAATTCGTAGTGCTCTGTCTTCGCATCGGAGAGCTTGCCCACCGGATCGACATACTGCCACGGCCCTGCGTCCAGCGAATACTCGGCGCGTGCTATGGGCGAAGAGGCATCCTCGGCATCAAAGCTGATGAGAAACGGCTGCTTGCAGTCGGTTCCGGCGCAATTTCCCTGTTGAGCCGCCGCCTTCAGGTTCGTGATCGCCGGCGGCGTAGTGTCGATCTCGAAGCGATCGCTCACCTTTTCGCCGGTAAGCGCATCGCCCGGCGTATGCGAGGGTGCGTCGGAGGCAACAACCTTGATGCGATACCCGCCGTCAGGAATCAGCGTGGCGTCGAAGCTGTAGGCTTTCTCGGTAATTTTGTCCTTGAGCAGCCGCCACACCGTCTCGCCATCGCCGCGCAGGTAGAGGGAATAGATCAGGTCGTCGCCGTCGTCGTCGTGCGCGGCCCAGCGCACGGTCACGCCGGTGCGGTCCTTGTTGGCCTGCAGGGTGCCGCTCGATCCGGCGTCGAATGCGACCGTCGACCCCTGGCTGGGCGAGGAGAACGCAATGCTCACGGTCTGGTTCTGGGAAATCGCGCCCTGCGGATTCAGGCGCGCCCCTGGAACCACCACCAGATCGTCGACGACTGGGGCGGAATTTACAGGCAGATAGTTAACGCCCACGCTTCCGAGCGTGCCGTCTTTCTGCAGTTCGGCCTTCCATTGTAGAAAACGCCCTGGCGGCGAAGCTACAGAACCATTCTGAAGGGGTTGCCAGTCACTCCAGCCGCGCACCGGCTGCTCCACATTGCCTGAGCGGGTCAAAATCTCATAGCCTGCCGAGCCCGGCTCGATCTCCACGCGGCCAAAACGGGCAAAGGCGCCGGCATCCAGAACGTCGCTCGCATATTCGTGCTTGTCGGCACCGGGATAGCTTGCGTATCGACGTACTGATTTTGCGTCGAATGCAAACACCTTCCCGGTATTGCCCGTACCGATGATGACAGCACTGGCGTCGGGGGTCTGCGCCAAAGCCAAGCTCAGGCCCTGTTGCGCCTCAAGGTGGGCAACGTCGGCGTAGCTGCCGTCGTCACGAATGCGGAAGATGCGTCCGCGATTCCCACTCAGCGCCAACAGGCCATCGGCTCGGGCAGCCAGCGCATAGACAATCTCATCCTTGCCCGACCAGAGTTTGCGCGGCGCCTGACCCTCTGTCAAAGCGTAAATATCCGTCCCCTCGGGCACAGAGGCGCTGGTGTTTGCCGCCTGCAACGACTCGGGCTGCACAATCGTGACACTAACTGAGCCGATCCCCTGCACAGGCAACGGTGGCAATGGGTTGCGGCTCTTGTCGCCTACGCACGCCGCATAAATGGTGCCGTTGGCTGCGATCGCAACGGATGTAATCTCACGCCGTGGCGCTTCGAAGAGCACGTACCCCTTGCCCTGCGGATCGATGCGGTAAATCAGCCCTGAACCATCGGAACCGGCAATCAAATTCCCCTTGGCGTCCCACGCAAGAGTGCGGATATGCGCCTCATCGCTTTTGAAGAACAGCTCCGGCGCCCCGCCCGGCTTCGCGGGATCGACACGATAAATTGCGCCGGGATTGCCTGTTGCGATATATAACCGCCCGGCAGCGTCGAAAGTCAGTGCCCAGACGTAGCGTGATTGTGCGCTCGGTTGTGGCGAAGCTGGTTTGCCGTCCCCGCCGGCTGCCGCGCTCACCTTGGCGGCATCGAACACCACTGCTGCATTCGACTCGTCCTGCTTCTCTGTCGCGTTGGGATTCAGTTTGTAGACCTTGCCGCCCGGCAGGGTTGCCGCGTAGAGCGCGCCATCCGGCCCCAGGCACAAAGCCTGGACACTAAGGTCCTTGGTCTCAAAGAGTGTGAATGGCTTTTCGCCCTTGCGCGCGGCCAGCCGCAGCACCGAAGCCGGCGTCCCGGTTCCGGCAAAAACCTGGCCGCCTTTATCGGCTACCAATGCCCACACAAAAGTCGACGGCGTGGTCAGTTGCTCGATCAGCCCCGGTCCCTGGCGCAGTTGCCCGTCGCTCTCGATCGCTACGCCGTCAGGGGTGCCTTTCTCAAACTCCTCCATCTGCGATTGCGTCCACAGGTGCGTTCCCTGGGCGGCGGCAAACGACGAGCGAGACATTAGTCCCGCGACAATAAAGAGCGGAAGCGCGAAAGAAGCGAGAGCGGAGAGAGGGCGATCAGTGGATCGGGAAGGAACGGCCATTCTTCCGTTGAGTCTACTAGAGTTTGGCCGCGGACCCGACCCCGAAGGGCTGTCGAAACGCCTTTTGGCCGTCCACGCACTTCTGGTTGAGCGTCGGCGGCCTGCGGGCGACCTGGCCGAATTGGGGGCACCTATCGGTGCGCTGGCGCACAAAGTTTATAACATCAAGCGACCGCTTTATGTGGTCAACACGACTTTCGCACAGTTTGCACAGTCTGGCTAACTTTTTCCACTGAGGTGTTGCCAGTCGTATTTTCAGGAGACTAGTATTCCCGGTAGTTCCACAAGAAGCCGCGACCACGGTCCCGCCTTCGTACCACTATGCATGCACATGTTCCCAAGTTCACAGAGCTTCATCAACCAGCGGCGCATGACCATAGGGGCGCGCGCGGACGGAGTGTCTCGTCATGGCATGGTATGCCTACTGCATCGGTGAGAAACAAGCTTTTCCTGCTTTAGCGCGTCATCGTAAACCGGTTCCAATGGAAACGGTACTTGGAGTCAGTGGCAATCAGGTTTTCCTTTATCCGGCCAGCGATCTTGCGGTGATTGTGAGCGAACACAATCCCCATGAGGCGCTTAACCAAAAGTCAGGCGTGGATCACGCCCGGGTCATCGCGGACTGCTTCCGGCACTCCACGGTCCTTCCCTTCCGTTTCGGTACGGTCTTTCACGACGACGAGACGTTGCGCAAGTCGATTCGCTCCAACCAGCGCCAATTCCTCGGCAATATCGATAAGCTGCGCGGTAAGACGGAGATGCACCTGAAGATCTTTGTCGACGACTGCTGTGGCCGCGAGATCGAGAAGCACCTGGCCAGCGAAGGTGTCGGCCGGGCGTATCTAAGCAATCTGCGCGAGAACGCGTCTCGGGCGCGGGAGCGGCAAACGCGTGCGCGTGCCGTCAGCTTCCAGATGCACCGGCTGTTCCTCCCGCTCGATGAAGAGGTCAGTTGCCGGCTGATGGAAAACGGCAAGATGCTGCTGGATATCGCGCATCTTATCGACCGCAAATGCGTGGAGCGCTATCACAACAAGTTCACATCCACCAGCGCCATCATGCACGAGTGTCAGATGCAGCTTTCCGGGCCCTGGCCGCCTTATCATTTCGTCCACAAGCTCACTCGTCCCGTACACGCGCAGACGCCGGCCGCGGCCACAGTGCCCGCCCCGGCGCCGGACTCGGCTGAAACCCCGGTAATGACCCTCATGGAGGCGACGCCGGCGTTCGTCTAGGTCCTCAGTCCAAGTCACCAGAAGAAGCTCCAGCATTTGCTGGAGCTTCTTCGTTCCGGCCCCTGCCATCGGCGCAACATCTGCGGGTGGGTAGTGGGTCAGTTTGAAGGAAACGTCCCTCAGGGGCTAAAGCCCCGGTTCATTGAACGTCATTTACGGCACGACTGAAGTCGTGCCCTTTCAAGACAACTTCAAACTGACCCACTGCCCGCCGGTGCGAAATTGATGGCCCAGGCTCTAATCTAGAAACATGAGCGATGCAAGAGAAGGTGCGGGGCAGGATGCTGTCTTCGATCTCCTGGTGGTGGGGGCAGGGCCGACCGGGCTGGCTTCCGCCATCGAGGCAAATAAGGCTGGTTTTCGCGTGGCGCTGGTCGACAAGGGCTGCGTTTGCAACTCGATCTTTCACTATCCCGCGCACATGATGTTCTTTACGACCTCAGAGCTGCTGGAGATTGGCGGAATTCCCTTCCCCAGCCCCAACGCCAAACCGACGCGGAATGAAGCGCTCGAATACTATCGCGAGGTCGCGGTCTATTACCGGCTGGATATTCGCCAGTACCACCGCGTGGAGCGCGTGACCGGCGCTGACGGCGATTTCACAGTGCACACCACGGACCGTTTTGGACGCCACGGGGAGCTGAAGGCGCGCAAGCTCGTCCTTTCCATCGGCTATTACGACCTGCCTAACTGGATGGGCATTCCGGGCGAAACCTTGAGCAAGGTGCACCATTACTACCACGATCCCCATCCCTACTACGGCATGGACGTTGCTGTGATCGGCGGCAAGAATTCCGCGGCCATTGCCGCGCTCGAACTGTGGCGTCACGGCGCACGGGTCACGATCATTTACCGCGGCGAGGGAATACAGCCCCACGTAAAGTACTGGATCAAGCCGGATATCGAAAACCGCATCAAGAACGGCGAGGTGAAGGCCTATTTCCAGTCGCAGGTTAAGGAGATCACGCCCGATACCATCGTGATAGAAACGCCTCAAGGTCCCTTGACCCTGCCGAACGATTTCGTCTTTGCCATGACGGGGTATCATCCTGACTTCACCTTTCTCGAGCGCATGGGAGTCCGTTTTGAGGGCCCCGACCGGTTGCCGGTCTGCAACCCGGAGACGCTCGAGAGCAACGTTCCCGGCATCTATCTAGCAGGGGTGATTGTGGCAGGCTCGCGCACCAACGAGATCTTCATTGAGAACGGACGCTTCCACGGACGCCAGATCGCGGCATCGCTGCTGGAAAAGCTGCCCGGGCGCGACGAGTTGCGTCAACCCGTTGTCGCAAGTGATTCAGTAGACTGAGGCCTTAAGATCCTGCCCTGGGGGTAGAGCATTGCGCATACGCTGGTGGCCCCGATCCATTCGCTGGCAAATGC
>Ga0181538_10005892_pt1 | contig 10788 bp, 10 predicted proteins | sample PEATcosm2014_Bin_40_FD_119773 | JGI IMG/M metagenome (GOLD analysis project Ga0181538, IMG submission 119773) | Peatland microbial communities from MTU Mesocosm Facility, Houghton, MI, USA - PEATcosm2014_Bin23_30_metaG | ecosystem: Environmental > Terrestrial > Soil > Wetlands > Peat | place...
ACACCCCAGGCAACGCTTTTCTCACGTATTGCGCTCGCCTGATTTTCGACTATCACGCGCTCGATAGGGAGCTCGTGCAGGCCGTTTTATTGGGAATGACACGCGCCCGCTATTCCATGCCGTCCTCGGCCCTCTTGCACTACGACTGTACAGGCGCGAGCGGAGCCGGTAAAAATGACCTGGTGAACCGCATCAAGGCGCTTATACCGTCAAGTTACGTCTTTGCTTATAACACCGTCTCGCCAACCGCGTTACAATACGCAACGATTGAACGGACCAAAGACGATAAGGGCCGCGTTGTTAGCGTTAAATCGAATAAAGACAAGTTCCGAGGCAAGGTTATCATAATAAGCGAGGTTGCTGACGCGGCGGGCTTTTCTGCACTCAAGGCCCTCGCGGAGACCGATGAAGACGCAGAATTCACGCACATGGCAACCGTCAACGGCGAGGCCGTTGATATGACGATAACCGGACCTCGAAGCGTGATAACTACCAGCGTCGAGGGCGTGAATGACCCACAGGTTAAACGGCGCTTTATTCACGGAAGCGTCAGCGAGGACACGCTAGAAAACAAAGAGACGAAACTTAGGCTTATTGAGACGCTTCTTAATGAGCGCAAAGACATAGAAGACGACCCGCGCCTCAAGATAGCCAGGGCCGGTATTGACCTTATCTTTTCGACCGAGGGCCTTGTATTTGAAGATACGGACGCTGAAGCCTGGGAGTTAATCAAGGAGCTTAACGCGCTCTTTTTGGCAGCCGGTTATGGGATAACGAGCATAAAACAATTTTTTACGCTCTGCGAGTGCTTGGCCCTCTGGAAGCGTTTTGAGCGCGGCTATACGCGCATCGAACCGGAAGACGTGCAAGAGGCATGGTTCTTGCTCGCGACGTTTGAGCGCGAGACGATAACGCGGACCTCGCGCCAGGGCATAGAGGTTCTTACGGCGATTAAGAACCTTTGCGACGAATACGACGCGAAGTATGAAGATGACAATGACGACGAGGACAAGAAATTCGAGACGGCAACGTGGCGACCAACACGGCGCGAGGTAGTCAAAGCGTCGGATGTACCGCAAGCGCAAGTGTATCGATTACTCCGAAACCGACAGGATGATACGGGCCGTCTTGGTGAGCTTATCGAGCTTGGATATGTCCGAGATGTTATTAGCGACGAGCACGAGCAAAGGGCAGTGGCTGTGGAGCTTACAAATCTCGGTGTAACTGTATTAGGAGACGTGCCGAAGTTTGCTTTTGTCAACGCTGACGAATACGAGCCCAAAGAGCCTATAATGCCGGACGATATAACCGACCTCGAAGCAACGCTCGTTAACCTAGAGGATATACTAGCGAAGTTAGATGAGCAAACAAAGAGCGCATAGGCCTATTATCACGATTATCAACGATTATCACGCCTTGATAATCGGCCCAGAAAAAAAATAAGCTTATTATAGCTTTGATTGGACGATTTAATACGGTTAGATAAGAAATAGAGAATGAATAAAAATCGGATTATCAAATTATCAGGTTTAGAAGAGAGAGCCCCTATAGGGGGGGCCTCTCTCCTGGAAAATTGATAATCTGATAAATACCCCTCTAGCGCATAGGAGAAAGTGTCAAATCAAGAAATAGAGAGCGCATAGCCATTATCACGCATTATCACGCCTTGATAAAACGTGAGAACGCGAGAACGTGAGAACGCATGCAAACATAAGACTAGGACCGGACCGGCCCTCTGGTGCGCTTCTCTTGGTGCTTGTGCGCTCACCATTGGCTTTTTATCTGGTATCAAAAGTGGTACAAAAGTGGTACAAAATACGGACTAGGTGAACCAAAAGTATACCAAAAGTATACTAAAAGTATACTTTTTTCGAGGGTGTTGCAGGCTAAAAAAGGGGGAGATAACTAAGCTTCTTTTATCCAAACTTTCGAGGGTTCCTAAAAGGCGGTTCAACAAAACAGCGGCAAAACAGCGGCGAACGATGGCGAAAAAGCGAAAAAAAAGCTCGGTAAAAGGTCGGTAAAAGTTCAGTGGCCTGGGGATAGAACGCTCTCATGAAAGGACTGGGGAAACACTGGGGATACATCGCGGTTGTGGAGCTAACACAAGTGGGTCGAACGTACCCAACATGTATGGAAAGAGTAGGGAAAGAGTATGGGGCTTATTGAAAGGCGGTAGCTCAAAAGTATACCAAAAGTATACCGCTTATCTGGAGGTTGAGTTCAAACTCGCGCAAAACTCCTCGAAAGTATTGAACTTTGTTGAACTTTTGCGAGTTTTGCGAGGCTATAAAAAAAGAGTTTTGTTAGTTTTGTTAGGCACTAAAAAAGGCAACTGTATCCTTTTTTCCCAAAAACCGACACACATAACATGTCCGAACCAATAAGCGAAGGCCAAATTAGGCCCTATGGCCTTTTTTTCGGAACGGCCCGAAAGAACGTGCGCTTCTGGGTAGCCGTGTAGTAATTTTTGGGTAGGCCCTGTTTAGCTGTCAGTTTAAAACACTACGTTTAAGCTTCATTGCCGCCGTCCTACGTATTTGTTTTACTTATAAGGGGGATGAATCTTGAATCCAATAACTCGGATGATGAAGCGGTACATCAAAATGCCGCTCAAGTATGCACTGCCGTTGCTTTTTATCTGCTCTATTGTTCTCGTTTCTATCAGTGGTTGCACGTCGTCAACAACTCCGACTGCTACGCCAACGGCACAAACGACGTCTTCAACATTAGGACTCACTGCACTGCTTAAAAAAATGGAGCCCACGCTTAAGTCGCAATATGGGAGCGGCGTATCGGAAGGGGCGGGCCACGACGGCGTATATGTCACATGGACGACTCCAGACGGTTGGAACGCGACGGCGGATATAAGTGATAGGGGAAGCACAGCAAACGCGAGTATGGCCTATAACTCTCTTAGCACGCCGGACACTACCGACAAGCTCGATGTTGGCAACGCAACGAGCTTCGGACATGCTGCGGCGACGGCGGCGCTAGGACACACGCCGACGGTCTCAAACGACGCATACCTAACGGGCGTCGGTCAATGGGTGGGGACCAACATGGAGTATCTGCAATACGACCAAATCTTCATTCAGATAAGCTATAACGCCCCAACGAGTTGAGGTCATAAATGGGTCTAGGCTCCGTTTTAATAGCCATGCTCATATTATTTTTCTGAGGGAATAAATACCGAATATTCAGTATGACTCAATCCTTATTCAGTTGATGACGACGACCAGCTAAGGAGGATAATCTTAGCCGAAATATGTTCAGTAAAGCCTTTTGGAGCGGCGCGGCTATCGGTGTTGTGATAGTCGTACTCTTCTGGCTTTTAGTAATTGCTCTGTTTATCGTTGCCGCTGTGTTTGTAATGCTAGGCCCTGCCGCAGGAGTTATAGCCGCTATCGTGCTGCTCGGCCTGTGCTTCTTGACGCTGCACAGGATTTTAAGAAGATTTCGAGCATCTAGGGAAGCTACGAAGATGAAGGATAACTTACCATCTCCGTAGTTTCAGACATAAAACAGTTTGATAACACGAACGACGCGAGTAACTTCTATAACAGCACGAGCTTCGCAGAGGGTTACAAGGATAGCAGTAGCGTGTTCCTTTTGACCCGTCAGTATCTCCTAGCTCGTTATTTCTTTTTTCGATTTAGAGTGCTTCCAGGGTTCCGTTCAGAAGCCGATGCAAAACGTCATAGTTACGGCATGAGTCACTTAAAAATTGTATGTGTCATCATCTTTAGGAGAGACGTGAATCGCTGTGACCGTCTTTTTGTTTTCGTCAACAGCGTAAAGAACCCGATAACTCCCCACCCATATACGTGTTAGACCAGGTACCTGTACTACGGGTCGCGCTCCAGAAGGGAATGGGTCGTTCTTTAGCTCGAAAACTTTCTTGTTAATCCGTTGAACGAACTGTCGGTCGATTTTGCGGATATCCTTCTTCCAAGAAGACGCAAAATGAAGCGAATACATTAAAAAAAAGCATTAAAAAAGGTATTACAAAAGACCTTCGTCTTTCAGCCACTTTTTATATTCTTCTTCCGTTATCGTGGCCTCGTCTTTTCGTTCAAGGTAGACGGCAACGTCGTAAAGGTCTTCTTTTAATTGCTCGTATTCATCCTCCGGCATATCAATACGTTTCACGCCTTCTTTATCAACGTAATGTTTGCTAGCTGTGGAAGCGAGCGTTTGTTCGTTCATAGTTTATATTATAAACTTAGCTCAACACATATTAAAGTTATGGCCATAATAGCTACCGACCTTAGCTATAATAGCGCAGCGTGTTTCTTTTAGCCAATTCTCAGCGCATAAAGAGATAAAAAATAAATTCTCATATTATCACGTTTTTTTGTAGAGACTCCTATAGGGGCCTCTCTCTCTGCAGAACGTGAGAATCATGAGAATCGCCCCTCTAGTGCATAAACATGACAAAAACTTGAGAACACATGCAAACACAAAAGACTGGGGCCGGCCGGCCCTCGAAGCTCACCGAAAGCCGCATGGAAAAGCTTATCGAAGCCTTACGGTCGGGAGGCCGAAGCGGAAGAATCAGCTGATGAGCCGTCGAAAAAAGAAGAACGATTAAAATAAACCTCCCTTGCTTTTTGCGAGGCGGAAACACGGTTATGTTTATATATTAGGCCAAATTGCCAAAAATGGGTTTTAATGTAGATGCGACTAAAACGCTTTTAAAAGCAAGTTTTCTCATAATTCTCTAAAACTCATCTCTGAATTTGGAGCTGGTAGGCCGAGTTGAGCCCCAAAAGGAGTCGCGAATGGGTATAGGCTGGACAGAGATTAAAGAGCGAGCGGTTAGCTTCGTTCATGAGTGGAAAGACGCGCAAGAAGAGAGAGCCGAGGCTCAGACCTTTTGGAATGAGTTTTTTGAGATATTCGGGATACGGCGGCGTAGGTTAGCCGCATTTGAGAAGCACGTTGAGCTATTAGGAGAAAAACGCGGACTCATTGACCTTTTTTGGAAAGGGATGCTTGTAGCCGAGCATAAGAGCCTCGGCAAAAACCTGGACTCCGCCTACGCGCAAGCCATCGACTATACGGTTGGCCTGTCTGATGATGAACTCCCGCGCTATATCATCGTGTCCGATTTTAAACGCTTCCGACTCTACGACCTCGAAACGAAGCGAGAGTGGTTTTTTGAGCTAACCGAGTTGCCTCAGCATATACACTTGTTTGACTTCATGATAGGGCATACGAGGCATGAATATCAGGAAGAAAGCGAAGTCAACATAAAAGCTGCTGAGCTTATGGGTATGTTGCACGACGCACTCAAGGCTAACGGCTACGGCGGCCATGCGCTTGAGCTGCTTCTAACCCGCTTCATGTTTTGCCTCTTTGCCGACGATACGGGTATTTTTGACAAAGACCTTTTTACTTATTACATTGAGGAGCGGACGCGGGAGGACGGCGCGGACGTAGGAGCGCAGCTTACATACATTTTTCAGCTATTGAACACTCCCGAAGCCGAGAGACAGATTAACCTCGATGAGGACGCAGCACGCTTCCCTTATATCAACGGATCGCTATTCTCCGAGGCCCTCCCGATAGCGACGTTTGATAGCAAGACCCGCGCGATATTGTTAAAATGCTGCTATTTTGATTGGTCTAACGTCTCTCCCGCTATCTTTGGTTCGTTGTTTCAAGCCGTCGTAGAGCCGGCCGAGCGGAGAGATTTCGGGGTTCACTATACGAGCGAGAAAAACATCCTCAAGACGATTAAGCCGCTATTTCTCGATGCACTCCATGCTGAGTTTGACGCCAAGAAGCATAACAAACGCGCCCTAAACGAGTTGCTTGATAAAATCGGCTCCATGAAGTTTTTAGACCCTGCGTGTGGGTGCGGCTCTTTTCTCGTCGTGGCGTATAAGGAGTTGAGGGGGCTTGAGCTTGAGATACATAAACAAATACAACGGCTCGAAGGCAAGAACGACAAGTATCGCGGTCAAGTGCTCGACGTAGTAGCGGTATTTAACCGAGACATTAACGTTGATTCGTTTTACGGCATAGACCTTTTTGAGTTTCCGGTGCGAATCGCAGAGGTTGCCCTGTGGCTTACCGACCATCAAGCGAATATAGACCTTCAAAGGGAATTTGGGCTTTATTATGTCCGCTTGCCGCTGATTCGAACGCCTCATATTATCCAAGCAAACGCCCTCACTATTGATTGGGAGGAGGTAATACCAAAAGCTAAGGTTTCGTATATCTTAAGCAACCCTCCGTTTGTAGGCTCTCGTTTTAGTTCAAAAGCGCAAAAAGACGACATGGACGCAGTATTTAATAATAAGAGGGTGCGAAATTATCGAAAGCTCGATTATGTCAGCGCATGGTATATCAAGGCCCTCGAATACATCAAAGGGACTCCGGTCGAAGTCGCGTTTGTCTCAACTAACTCAATCACGCAAGGGGATCAAGTCGCTATTTTATGGGACTATCTTCTAGCCGAAGGTGCTCGTATCAACTTCGCGCACCGCTCCTTTCATTGGTCAAACCTAGCACGCGGTAAGGCGGCCGTTACGGTCGTTATTATCGGCTTTGCGACGTTTGACCGAGAGCGCAAAGAGCTTTTTGAGTATGTAGGTGATGAGCCGATAGCCACTAGCGCAGCGCACATAAATCCGTATCTCGTAGACTTCGAGGACTTACTCATAAAGAGCCGGTCGGCTCCGCTCTGCGACGCACCTAAAATGATGCGAGGCATTTATCCTTTCGACGGCGGTTTTTTGACGCTTACCGACGCAGAGAGAGCCGATTATCTCAAAAGAGAGCCTCAAGGTGAGAAATACATACGACCGATAATAACCGCTAAAGTGTTTTTAGATAATGTTAAAAGGTGGTGCTTTTGGTTAGTTGATGCCGACCCCTCCGAGCTTCGACGCTTGCCGCTTTTGCGTGAGAGAATCGCGGGAGTTAAGGAGATGAGGTTAGCAAGCTCCGACGCGGGGACGCGACGCTTAGCGGAACAACCGCATTTATTTAGGACTCCTCAAATACAACCAAAAAACCAATATTTAGCGGTTCCTGTAGTTAGCTCATGGACTCGAAAATATATCCCGTTTGCATTTTTCGCGCCTAATGTGATAACCAATGTGACTATGGATATACTAGAGAACGCAAGCCTCTATCATTTTGGAGTATTACATTCAAGCATGCACATGGCATGGACTAGGCAAGTAGGTGGCCGGATGAGGTTAGACCTTCTCTATTCTAACACCCTCGTTTATAACAACTTCGCGTGGCCACAAGACCCGCGACCTCAAGACGTACAAGCCGTGAGCGACGCGGCTCAAGCGGTGCTCGAAGTTAGGGAGAGCTATCCCCAGGACTCCCTGGCGGACTTATACGACCCCTTAGCCATGCCGAAAGATTTACTCGAAGCGCACCGGAAGCTAGACCGAGCTGTTGATAGATGTTATAGGCGCGAGGCGTTTAAGGCCGAATCAGAGCGATTGCGCTTCTTGTTTGACCGATACACGGCGCTAACAGAAGTTAAAGCCTCTTAAAGCATAACTACACAATTTTTACGCTGAACTTTGACAAGATTTTTCGCAAAAGTGCTATTTTAGGAAATAACAAACGCCGTAGCGTGCTCCGTTCAAAACCGAGTAAACAAAAGTTATGTTTTGTCTTGTAACTAACGCCGCTAAGGGCTCCGCTCCAACGACTGACACATTATGAGGATTTAGCCCTCGAGGTTGCACTATACGGCTAACAATTACCACAAAACAAGAACGAATAATGCCCTGGTGCGCTCGGATCGGGACCGGCCGGTCGCTGTGATTATACAAAAAGGACAGTTAACAACGGGTTAAGAACTCTTAATTAAATGTTATTAGTGATCCTGGCGCAGTTAATCGCGATCATTTATATGCTCTTTATATAGCTCGATGGTTTACTAAGAGCGTTTAATTATCTGATAATAGCGAGTTAAGCATTTATTAATCACTGATTAATAGCGAGGTAAGCAGTGACTAAGAGCAAAACCGTCACGATAAGTATTGATGAGCCACTTATTGAGCGGGTAGATGGCGAGGCGGACCGTCTCAACGTCTCGCGATCGAAGTATATCTCTCGGGCCCTGGAGCAACACTTCGCGACGCCCGCACCCGAGGCCGTGACCACGACCAGGGATTATGAGCTCATAACAAAAGACCTTGAAAACGCCAGGGCGATTATCGAAGGCAAGGACGCATTAATTGAGGAGTTGCGAACGAACGAGGGCTATCTCCGCGCGGAGTTTTCTAAATGCAATGAGCGGCTTAATCGGTTCTTGCTTCCGGAAGTGACCGAGACGAAGCGGTCTTTTTGGTCCCGATTTAAACGCAGCAAGTGACCGGACAAAGCGGCTCTTCTAGCGCCGATTTGGGTTTATAATTCCGATAAAAGAGCGCCGTTTTGAGGCCCGTTAGAATGGCGACGCACTACCCTATACCTTTGCGTGTCTACAAGGGGCGTGCAAGCAATCGAGGGCCATCGAAAAAAAGAGGACGAGAAAAAAGAGGGTTATCGGCTATGCCAGGGTTTCAACGGATGAGCAAGCAAGCGAGGGAGTGAGCATGGCCGCGCGAGATTCGCGGTTCGTTTTGGTGCGAGGCTAAGAAGCGGTCGCTGGAATACAAGACCGGCGTAGGAAATGGCTGCAAGCAGTTCGAGCTAGACTTCTATTACGATTGGTTCCTGTTCGAGGACGGAGTGAAGCGATTTGTGCTGATCGATCCGACAACTAAGGAACCGACGGAAAAAGAAATGGAAAAATACCACGCAAGGGGGGGTTTAAATGAAAAAATATATGAAACTGGTAGCGATCGGCGTCCTGGTGTGCGTCGTCGTCGCGATATGCGGTTGCACTTCGGTTAACAGTCCGGTGCAATCAAGCGACAATCGAGCGGTGGACTTTGCGAATGCGTATGTCAGCTATATGAAAGCGTATTCTCCGTCCGAAAGTATCACATCGACGGTTACTGCGAACGGTTCTGACGCGGCTATGCTGTCGATGACGATCACGAACCACACGCATAATTCGTCAAGTCTCTATCCGAACGGGACGACGTCGACGCTGGCCTTTAACGTTAAGGTGTTTCCGAACACGGATGCGGCTTCAACGTTTTACGGGCAGCAAAGCTTCGGCTTGACTGCAAGCAATTCGACTGCAAGCAATTCGACGGGACCGGCGAACCTCGTTGATCCTTACAAACAGGTGACAGGCAATGAGCCGACACTGGTTCGCGGCGCATCGAAACTCGAGTCACTCACTTTGCTAGGCGCGACGATAAGCATTGCTAATCAGACGAATGAGTTTGTGACCTATGGGACAATGAACATAGAAACGATACAGCAAGGAACCTGACACAACACGTTGGCCCCTAAGAGAGTCGTGCAGGGCCCAGGGCGCGTAACTTTCGATGCGGCTTGTAGATGCATGGCAATTGAGGGGCGCGTTTCTTAGCTATCTATCACTTAGACGGGGAGTCTATCAGTTAGGCTAGTTTCTCGCCCGAAAACTGCTTGGATTTTTAAGATAGCCCTTCACGAGTATACATTATGTTTATACTATAAAGAAAAATAGTAGATTATAAGCTTTATAATCACGATTAGAGGCTGCTGTGAGTGTAAAAAATCTCTACGTTTCATATAGGATGAGTAATATACACAGTCTCAAAGAAGCGTAAAGAATAGTAAGGGACGGCAACGCACGGGGGACGTTTTGAGGACGAAAACCCTGGAGGCATTGACCGTCGATACGCGTTGAAGCGCAAGGAACATGTTAACAATTCCTTGTTAGTTAAATGTTCCTCTTTGTTTTTGCGCCTAGCGTGTAGACGGTTTGCCATGCGTGCTGTCTCTTCTAAAGGAGGAGACACATGGAGACAAACGACTATGCAATCGCGCGGGCCGATCAGATTGATACTAAGATTGTCGCGACGATTGCACACAGCCCTGGAGCCTTGACGAATGATATTGCGGCGGCTGCGGGGATAGGCACGGAACGTTGTAGATACAGGCTTTTGACCTTAGAGCTCCAGGGCAAGATACACAGCGTTAAAGAGCGGCAGCTACGGCGTTATTATCTGAGCGAGGCTGATTAGATGCTCGCACAAATCGACATAGTTAAGAGCCATGCTGAAGGTGGGAAAACAAACGAAAATAGGAAAGCCGCATCGCGCGGGAACGCGATAGACGGCACATCGGAGAATGACAATGGCTACGTTAGCTGAGAGCTTTAAATATCTTTCTAATTCGCACGAAGAGCGCGAGTTATCGCACCCTTGGGCCCAGCTAGAGCAACAGGAAGACGACGTAAGACGTGCCAGGGCCAGGTTTCAGGACCGCGCACTCGGCGTTTTTGTATTGTATCCTCGAGTACAGGGGTGCGACCCATGATACCTGAGATTATACCGACCTCGGGCGACGGGGTGCTTGAAGACGGCACGACCTACAACTACAACGTAAACGACCGCGAACGAGGCCTCATAGATTATAGAGAAAATAGCGACTCCTGGCAGCATGATATTAATTACGATACCGATGTGCCAGGGACCTTTAAACAAACCGTTGAGAGCCTTGCGCTGATAAAGGCCACACTAGGGCATAAGATAACGGATGACCAACGTCCGGACTACCTAACAGCCTGGCGCTACGTGCACACCCCAGGCAACGCTTTTCTCACGTATTGCGCTCGCCTGATTTTCGACTATCACGCGCTCGATAGGGAGCTCGTGCAGGCCGTTTTATTGGGAATGACACGCGCCCGCTATTCCATGCCGT
>Ga0181538_10005893_pt1 | contig 10787 bp, 4 predicted proteins | sample PEATcosm2014_Bin_40_FD_119773 | JGI IMG/M metagenome (GOLD analysis project Ga0181538, IMG submission 119773) | Peatland microbial communities from MTU Mesocosm Facility, Houghton, MI, USA - PEATcosm2014_Bin23_30_metaG | ecosystem: Environmental > Terrestrial > Soil > Wetlands > Peat | place...
ACCGCGATCTGCGCCGCTCCGATTCGTGCTGCTTTTGCCAGACCGTTGCATGCACGGTGCGATATCGCACGAGGTGTGCCACTGCGGAGCAGTGGTGACTACGCGATCCGGCAGCATCTCGACTACAGGCCGCCACGGCCACGAGTCTGGTTAAGGCGATGTTCTGAAAGGGATTCCGGAGAAAGCAAAGAGGTCGGCCGCTAATCAATCGTCGCGTCCTCACTCGACGAACTGCTGATTGAACTCCCTGCCTTGTTTCACACTGGAACGCGCAATTCCCGTTTCGGGATTAGCTGCCGCGTCATTTCGAATGAGGTCGGAATCTCCCCTGTGATGTACAGACGTCCCGCTCTGCTCACTGTGGGCTTCATCGTGGATTTTCTCGGTGCCCTCCGCGCCTGCCCGCCGTTCTGTTGGGCGGGTCTCAGCGGTAAGTCCGGTTTTCGATTTCAGGTTTTGCACTTTCCTTCATCTGTGTTTATCTGTGTTCATCTGCGGTTCCAAGGGGTCTTCGCCTTTCGGCTTTGCTCCTTTCCTTGATGGGCTCATTGCGTGCCTGATTTCGCGTCATCATCGCGCTGTCTCACGCAAACGGATCGGTCCTTCTGACGAGCCCGCACCCATCGGTGGAAATCGCCATCGATAGTCCTAGAACCACGCTTCCAAAAAACGGATGCGCCGCATCTGTAAGGCCGTCACATCGAAAATACGAAAAACCACTTGACTTGCAAACTCCATGAATCTAGACTCCGCGCCATTAGGGGTGGTTGGTCATATTGTTGTGATGAGTGGGGTGGTTCTTGGGGGGTGAATTGTTGTCCCTTCCTGTTTGTCATTGTTGTGTCGGGCGTTTCAGCGAACGCGGCGCAGTTTCCGTGCAGACGCGTTTTCCCTTCGCCCTCACCACTCCATCGATTTCGACTGATTCACCGCTTCGACCTTTGACCCTTCAAGGAGGCTTACATGTTTGGTAAGCGCATGGTTTCAGTTTTCGTAGCTTTGTTGTGCCTTTTCGCCGTTAGCGTCTTCCCGGCTTGGGCACAAACATCAACCGGTACCGTATCCGGTACGGTCACCGACAACACCGGCGGTGTGGTCGGCAACGTCGCCGTAACTCTTATTGACAAGGCGACCAAGGATACGCGCAGCACCACGACGAACGCCGACGGCCGCTACATCTTCGTCAGCGTCGACCTCGGAACATACGACATCCAGTTCTCAAAGGCCGGGTTCTCCGAAACCGTTATTGCGAATATCAAAGTCGAGGTGGCCACTGCGCTGACCGAGAACGTGCAAATGAAGATTGGCGCGGTTTCGACGACGGTCACGGTCACCGAGACGCCCGGCGCCGAGTTGCAGACCATGAACTCCACTGTTGGCGCGACGATCGAACACAACGAATTGCTGCAACTGCCCAATACAGGTCGAGACGCCACGACCTTCGCCACCCTGCAGCCCGGCGTAAACATCAACGGCAACACCATCGGTGCGGTGTCCGACCAGAACACGTTCCAGCTCGACGGCGGCAACATCACCGATGACATGTCGGGCGACAACAACGTCTACGTCTTAAGCTACACATCCGATACCTCCGGAGTTGGTGCGATGCACAGCTCAGGCAACAACGCCGCGCCCTCCGGCGTCATTCCCGCCCCGGTGGAAAGCATTGAGGAGTTCAAAGTTGGCGTCGCGAACCAGACGGCCGACTTCAACGGCGGCGCCGGTAGCCAGGTTCAAATGGTTACGAAGCGCGGCACGAGTTCATTCCATGGTGCGGCATATGACTACTATCTCGACAATAATTTCGCCGGCGCCAACACTTGGGACGACAACTTGGCGGGTATACTTCAACCCAGCTTCCACTACAACCGCTTTGGCGGTAATGCCGGCGGCCCGGTCCATCCCGGAGAGATTCTCGGCGGCAGAACCTACATCTTCGGCGATTATGAAGGCTTCCGCTATCCTTTCGCCGAGAGCTTCGATCGCAGCTACCCGAGTCCCTTGATGCGATCGGGCATGATGGCTCTCAACGGTGAAGTTATTAACCTGAACCCGACCCCAACTGCGGTGCCGGCCGGACTCCCAGCGAGTTTCTACACTAATTATGGTGTGACCGCCGGCCAATCCATCCCAACGACTATCTGCAGCGGTGGTGGTGCGTGCGATCCACGCGGCATTGGTCTCAATCCGACGATTTGCACAGCGAACGGCACTGGGGGCTGCAGTGCCGGTCTCTGGTCGCTGCTCCCCGAACCCAATAATTACAATGTGGGGGACGGCGCGAACTATGGAGGCTATCTCGGTACCGTTTTGATACCGCAAACCAGTAACTTTGGCGTCGTTAGACTTGATCATGACTTCGGATCAAAGTGGCACTTCAACGGGACCTACCACTATTTCCACTTTGTCCGCGGGACCACCAACCAAGTCGACATCGGAGGCTTCTTCCCGGGTGACAAGTTGGGACAGTATTCTTCCGTCGCGAATCGGCCGGAAAACACTTGGTTCTACACGGCGGGTATGACGACCAATATTTCCTCAACGTTGACCAACGACTTCCACTACAGCGGCACCCGCAACTGGTGGGCCTACGAGAGCGATGGAGGCGTCCCGAACGTTTCGGGCTTCCCCGCAGCCCTCGAACTCGGTGGCGAGACCAGCGATTCATTCCAGCCGTTCAACACTGACAACCAGAATACCCGCTGGCGCTATTGGGACGGCAAAGACAACATGTTCCGTGACGATCTCACAAAGATTGCCGGCAGACACCTCTTCACGGTCGGCGGTATCTACCAGCGCAACAACGATACCCACGAGCGCATCGACAACGGCGGCGCAATCAACATCTATCAAATGGACATAATCGGTCAGGGAAACGGCGAGTCTCTCCAAGGCATTAACATGGCGCCGTATACTCCTGCCGGCATCACAAGCACCAATAAGTACGGCAACCTGTACTCGGAGATTCTGGGTATGGTCACGTCTACCCAGAAACTGTATACGCGCAGCACCGGAACAACCTTGGGCTTGAACCCCTCGAGTTCTTGTGCCATTCCCGGCGTTGGAGCCACCTCTGATTGCGTATTCTCTCCACCGGCGATCAACAACAGCATCATTCCTTTCTACAACCTCTATTTCAACGACACGTGGCAGATTCGGCCGTCGTTTACGCTGAGCTATGGCGCTGGTTACACGATTGAAATGCCGCCCTATTCACCGCATGGTACGCAAGACCTGGTCGTGGATCAGAACGGAAACCCTCTGAACGTCCTGAACTACATTGCTGCTCGCCAAGGCGCCGCGCTTCAGGGCCAGTCGTACAACCCGATGATCGGGTTTGAGACCATCGGAAACGTCAACGGTCATCCCAAGTACCCATACAACACGTTTTACGGCGGATTCAGCCCGCGCCTTTCGGCAGCATGGAATCCCCACTTTGACCCGGATAGCGCGCTGGGGCATATCTTTGGCTCGGGCAACACCGTCGTCCGCGGCGGCTGGGCCCGCGTTTACGGCCGCCTGAACGGTGTTGACCAGATCCTGGTGCCGATTCTTTCTCCCGGATTGATGCAGACCGTTCAATGCTATGGTCCGATAGCGGGAACAGCCAACACTTGCGGCGGGGGGGACCCAACCACAGTGTTCCGCGCCGGAATCGATGGTGTCAACGCGCCTATCAATACTCCCACAGCGCAGTTGCCTCAGCCGTGGTTTCCGGGATACAACAGCACTGCCACAGGCTCAGGCGAGGGACTTGATACGAATTTCCGGCCTGACCGTTCCGACGAATTCAACCTTACAATTCAGCATCAGTTTAGCCCCAAGATCACGGCGGAGGTCGGCTACATCGGCCGGATCATCCGCCATGAGTACAACGCCTACGACCTGAACAACGTCCCCTACATGATGACGCAGGGGGGGCAGACCTTCGCGAATGCGTGGGCGAATTTGTCGCAGCAAACGGCGTACGGTTCGAATCCGGGCGGTGCGGCACCTCAACCTTTCTTTGAGTCTTCGCTGAATCCCGCATTCTGTGCCGGCTTTGCCAATTGCACGCAGGCGTTCCTCAACAGCACGGCCACCGGGACCAACGGCGCGGCGGCTCTCAGCTACGCCGGTGTTTGGGATGCTTGGACCTCACTAGAACAGGCGGGCGCCTTTAAGTTCGCACCCACAATGTTGAACACCTCCATCCCGTCCACTTGCATGCCCAGCGCCACTCCGCCCGTCACACTCGGCTGCAACGGACAGGCAACCGACGTATTCCAAGACACCACCAACGGCTACGGCAACTACAACGGGGCCTTTGGTCAATTGTCGTTCAGCGATTGGCATGGATTAACCATGAAGACCAACCTCACGTTTAGTAGAAGCCTCGGCACCCAGGCTGTGGTTCAGGCCTCGAGCGAAATCACTACGCTGGATCCCTACAACCTGAAGACCTCGTATGGGGTGCAAGGTTTCGATGAGACGTGGTCCTACAACCTCTATTTCACCTATTCGCCTCCCTTCTACCGCGACCAGCAGGGCGTGGCAGGGAAGATACTCGGAGGCTGGGCTATCTCGCCGGTGTTTGTAGCCGGCAGTGGCTTCCCGGTCGAGGTTCAGACTGCGAACGGTAACGGTGAATCCTTCGGTGAGGGCGATGCGAATAACGAATCCGGTCTCACCGAGAATGCCGTGCTGATCGGGCCTCTCGACTACACCAATACCCGCAAACAGGGCGTCAACGGCAGCAACGGAGTTGGCGTAGCGGGTCCGGCTGGAGAGGGCAACGGGCAGAACGTCTTCAGCGACCCAGAGTCAGCACTTGAAGCGTTCCGGAACCCGGTTCTTGGGCTCGACAAGAGGGACGGCGGAGCTGGCCCGTTGCGCGGCCTCCCGTTCTGGAATGTGAGCTTGGCGGTCAGCAAGAAGATCAATATCACTGAGCGTCTCAACACTCAGTTCTACTTCTCGTTCCTGAACGTCTTCAACCACATGCAACCCAACGATCCGCAGTTTGCTCTGTATGATCCGAGCTTCTTCGGCGTACTCGGCGGCGGCGGCGACGTTCAGGGCAACACTCCTCGCCAGGCCGAATTCGGCTTCCGCATCGGCTGGTAGGCACCGCAGTTTCAGGAGGGCCGGGAGCTTCGCTCCCGGCCCTTTTTTTTGTTTCGTTGGAAGCCCGCAAATGCGGGCGGGCAGACGGCAGCCCATCGCGGAGTCATGGGAGAACGTGGAGTAGTACTCCCGCATGCTCCGGCGTCAGGCGAATAAGAGGCCCTGGCCGCCGTGGCGGCTAATCGATACAAGTCACGATTAGAAATCGCCCTAAGCTACTGAAACAGAACGACTTGCAAATTTCTAATCGGTACAAAAATACATGCTCGTCTTCGCTTAACTTTTGCCGTCGAGGGCTGGTTGGGGAAGATAGCCGCTTGCAGTTTCAGGCTCTGCGGAAGACGTTTCTGCTCTCACGATGGGCCTGTCGCCTGCTGGACACGGCAGGCCGTCATGTCCGGCCAGCAGATGCTTGATCAGGGCATCGATTCGGCGTCGGCTCTCGCGGCTCAATTCCGCGTCTTCGTGAATCGAGACGTCTCTTGACCTGCGAATTTTCTTCGCCTCACAGAGCGCCCCGACAGCGTCGCCCCTGAGTCGTTCAAGCGTCTCACACTTGGCCGTCGCAGTCATCGCCGTCACCTGAATAATGCGATTCTACGGTCCGCCCCCAAAATCGCGCAAGGGTACGTCCGTACTACCGAGATTCCTCCGCAGCTTTGTGACCGGAAAAGGCTTGACGCGCACGAAACCTGCCGCGCCTGTCTTTGAGATCTTGGGGGGATCTTGTGCGTTGGAGGCGCGGGTGGGAATCGAACCCACGCATAAAGGTTTTGCAGACCTCTCCCTTACCGCTTGGGTACCGCGCCTCGAACGCTCAAGTATAACGAAACTGTCTCGCAGTTTCAGCCTGCAAGCATCCCTATGGCGCTACCGAATCCTCAGATCGTATGCCGTTCGCGCCTGCACCGTACCCGCCGCCGCGACTATACGTCGCAGCTCAGCGGCAATCGACGCCGATTCGCTCATGCTGCGCTCGCGTTCGAAGAGCAGCTCCCAGAACGTCTTCTCCTGCGGGAAGCGCACGATATGGACTGACTCCTTCGCGGGAATGTGCGCCAACTGCTTGGCCACCTCGATGGCGCGGTCGATTCCGCCGAGCTCGTCTACCAGCCCCAGCTCTTTCGCCTGCGTGCCAGACCACACGCGCCCTTTCGCAATCTTGTCCACTGCCTCCACCGTCATATGCCGCCCGCGGGCGACCCCTTGCGTGAATTCCGCGTACGTTTCCTGCAACGACTTCTCGATCCAATCGCGCTGCGCTGGCGTGAAATTCTGCTGATCGGAAAAAAGCGTCGCGTTGTCGCTGGTCGTCACGGAGTCCGTGCTCAGCCCGAGCAATCCGTACAGCCCCGAGATATTGAACTTCCCAATCAGCACGCCAATCGACCCCGTAATCGTATTGGGATCCGCCACGATCTTTCGCGCCGGCGTTGCGATCCAGTATCCGCCGGACGCTGCGACGTCCGACATCGACACCACCACCGGCTTCACTGCGTCCGCCAGCTCCACTTCGCGCCGGATCACTTCGCTGCCCACCACCGATCCGCCGCCGGAATCCACTCGCAGCACGATGGCCTTCACGCTCGAATCCTCCCGGGCCGCGCGAATGTCCGCCGCCACGGAATCGCCGCCCATCACAAAGCCGCCCGTCGGACTATTCTGCGAATCGCCGGAGACGATCAGTCCGGTGGCGTGGACAATCGCGATGTTCTCTCCACCGAAGGCGGTCGCGGACATGCGGTAGCTTGCCAGCGATACGGGGTTCCAGCCGCGATGCCGCTGCTTGAAGTAGTCTTGCACCTGATCCCAATAACCCAGCCGGTCGACGATCCCGCTTCCCACCGCGTCCTGGGTCATCAACGGCCCCTGCTTCACCAGTTGCTCGAATTTCGCCGTATCCATGTGCCGGGCCTTCGCAGCCTCGCTCACATACTGGGTGTAAACGCTGTGCAGCAGCGATTCCACCTCTTCCTTGTGCGGCGGAGTGAATCTCTTTTCCGTGTAGGTGTTGCCCGCGGTCTTGAACTCCGCGATGTGGTAAAACTCGGGGACGATTTTCAGCTTATCCAGCGTGCCGCGCAGGAACAGCGCTTCCGCCATCATGCCGTGGATGCTCACCGGCGCCGTCGGCACCAGCCAAATCTGGCTGCAGCCGCTCGCCAAATAGTATTCGGGATTCCCGATCCCGTCGTAGCCGAGATAGCAGATGCTCGGCTTGCCGCTCTTTTGAAACGCCACCAGATGCGAGCGAATCTCCTCGAGCTTCGCCCAGCCCGTTTCCAGCGGCGCGATGCGGACGACGATTCCTGTCACTCGCGGATCCTTCGCCGCCGTGTCGATGCCATCGAGGTATTCGTGCAGCACGGGTACCGTGTTCCCGTTGAACGCGCTGAACAGGTCGAATGGACGCTGCTCGTTGATCTCTCCCGCGGCGTCGATCACGAGTACGGCATTCGACGCTATTCGCTGCGGCTTCCTCACCGCCCAGATAATCGCCACGAAGAACAGAATCACAAATACGATTATGATCGCTCGTCGCTTTCCCCACGTCATCGCCATTCACCTCTCCATTTCATTAGACGCCCAGGCGCCTGCGCGCCGCAAAGTCCTAAAATTGTCGCCGGCTCAATGATACTCCACCGCGCTGCGCGCCCATCCGGCCCTCCGTCATTGTGCTTTAGATTGTGCTCGATGTACCAGTTGGGCAAAGGCCGGTTCCGCGCTCACTCCGCCGGCTTTTCCGGCTGTTACCATTTCTAGGGCGGGACGACATGAAAAGCAGGTGGCTCGAAAAGCTGATGACGATCAACAAGGAACTCCTTTTGATCCTGTCGATCATCGCGTTCGCAGCCATCGTGAACTTCTTCGTCGCGGGACAAAAGCTGGTTCTCTCGTTCTACGACCTTCCCACTCTCTTCGCAGCCTACTATTTCGGCCGCGCCCGCGCCGTGCAAACCGCGCTCGCGTCCGTGCTGATCGTCTGTTGGCTCAACCTGATGAACCCGGTCGCTCTGGCCAGCGGTTCCAGCGTCGACGTGAGGCAATTGATGGCTTGGTCAGACATCGCCATCTGGGGCGGATTCTTGCTGATCACGGCTTATGCGATGGGAACGCTTTACGAGCATAAGGAACAAAGCATGGCCGAGCTGCGCGAAACCTATTACGGCGTGCTTCAGATCCTCTGCGGCGTCGTCTCCAACGACAAATACACGCAGAACCATTCCTACCGCACGTCCGTTTACGCTGCGCTCATCGCCGACGAAATGCGCCTGCCCGAGCAGCGCGTGGAAGACATTCGCGCCGCCGCCCTCCTTCACGACATCGGCAAGCTCGAAGTCAGCCGCCAGATCCTCTATAAAGCCGCAAAACTCAGTGACGAAGAAATCGTCGAAATGCAGTCACATCTGCACAAGGGTATGGACACTCTGAAGCCGGTGGGTGGCACCCTGCGGCGGGTGCTGCCGATCATTCTGAGCCATCACGACAAATTCGACGGCACCGGCTATCACCCCACCAAGGCCGAAGATATCCCTCTCGAAGCCCGCATCATCGCCGTGGCCGACGCGTTTGACGCCATGATCAGCGACCGCCCTTATCGCAAAGCCATCACGCCCTTCGAGGCTCGCGACATCCTCGTGAAAGGCGCGGGCAAGGACTGGGATCCCAAGGTTGTCGACGCCTTCCAATCCGCCTTCCGCGCAGGCCGGATGGAAGTTTCTGATGTCTTGGTGTAGGACGAGCGCCGGTCAGTTCGCGGTTCTGCCAATCGGTTGTTTCGAAGCGATTTCTGTGTTCGCCTGCGGCGGCACGTTGTGTCGTTTCTTGATCACCAGCTCGGAGAACCGATCCATTTCCTCGAGTTGCGGGCTGAATTGCAGCAACAGAAGGTCGACGCCGGCCCGCTCAAATTCCCCGATCTGATCCGCCACCTGCTGCGGCGTGCCCATCAGACCCGAGCGCAGGCCTCGATTCGACACCGAATACTCTTCGAGTGAAACGCGATGCTCGAGTTGCGTGTTCGCGAGCCACTGCTGATAGTTGTTGTAGCCCGCCGCGTTCTGCTTCACGTCCGTGATGCGGCGGAGTTCTTTCTGCGCCTCGCCTTCGCTCTCCCGCACGATTATGTACGCCGCGACTCCGTATTGCATGCGACCCAGATTCTTCTTCTCGCGTCGCTCCGACATGTCGCGAATCTTTTCCGCGATCCGCGCCGGGGGATCGCCGTGCATCACGTATGCGTCGCATTTCCGCGAGATCAGTTCTTTGGCGGCTTCGGATTCGCCGCCGGCGTAGATCGTCGGGCGCGGTTTCGAAACCGGCTTCGGCTGCATCACCAGGTCGCGCACCTGGTAATACTTTCCTGAGTAAGAAACGTGGTCCTGTTTCCACGCCGCGTCCACCACGTCGAGCCACTCTGACGTGCGAGCATACCGGTCGTCGTGCTCGTCGAAGTGAACACCATATTTCTTCGCTTCCTCGGCCCACCAGGACGACACCACATTCAGCGAAACCCTGCCGCCGCTGATGTGATCGATGTTCGCCGCCTGCTTAGCAAGCAGTGCGGGTAAATGAAACGTCGGCCGCACGGCCACCATCAATTCCAGCGATTGCGTCACCGCGGCCAGCCCCGCCGCCGTCGACCACGCGTCCAGCGACGGCGCATCCACTCCCTTGATGTCGTTCAGATTGAGTTCGGCGATCAGCGTCAGGCTGAATCCAATTTGCTCGCTTCGCCGCGCGAGACGCGACACGTAGTCCCATGTCGCCTCCATCTGTTCATCTTCCACGTTGCGCAGCCAGCCGCCAAAGATAGGAAGCCAATAGCCGTAGCGCACTATCGCGCCTCCTCGACAAGATAATCCACCAAACGTTCGAATGGATTGAAACCAACCACACGCGGGCCGTCGGAGACAAAATTGGAGAGCGCGTTCACGTCGTAGAAATAGAGTTGGCCGTCGCGATCGTCCACGATATATTCGGCGCCGCCGACTTCGATTTTGGCGGCGCTGAAGATCCGTTCCACGGCTGCGGCGATTTCAGGCGGCGGCTGGTAGCCCTCGACGCGCAAGCCGCTCTTCGCGCCCTCCACCACGCACGTCGTCGCCAGTTCCGCTCCATCGGTCGTCTTGCAAATGTCCATGGGGCAGAGATCAAAAGTATCGCCCGACGTAAAAACCTTGATCCCGTAGAGATATTTGTAGCCGAGCGTCTCCACGCGCACGATGTGGCCCCCGCGCGCGGGAATGTACTCCTGCACGATGCCCGTGGAATCAAGTCCTAGCGCAATCGCGTTGTTGCGAGCCGCCGTCTCGAGCTGCTCCGCGGTGTCGAATCGGACGATGCCCGCCCCGCTGCCGCCTATATTCGGTTTCACCACGATCGGGAAGCGCAGCCTGCGCGCCGCCGCCGGCGCCTCCAGCGCGTGATTGATCACTCGCGAACGCGGGTAGGGCAGTCCCAGGGACTGTAGCATCGAGAGCTGGAGCGCCTTCGAGGTCTCCACTCGGAAAGCATGGCTGCCGTTCACTACGCGCGTGCCCACCTGCTCCAGATGCGCCAAATAGTTGATGGTGTAGAAGATGCCATGGGCTTTTCCGCGCGTCCACGCGGACGGGCTCATCCGGTTGAACACCAGCCCGTATTCTTGGTCTCCGTTGGGGGATAGATCGAAGTGGTGC
>Ga0181538_10005903_pt1 | contig 10772 bp, 6 predicted proteins | sample PEATcosm2014_Bin_40_FD_119773 | JGI IMG/M metagenome (GOLD analysis project Ga0181538, IMG submission 119773) | Peatland microbial communities from MTU Mesocosm Facility, Houghton, MI, USA - PEATcosm2014_Bin23_30_metaG | ecosystem: Environmental > Terrestrial > Soil > Wetlands > Peat | place...
AACGCCCGCAGAAAGGGCGTTACAGGCAGTTCCACCAGATCGGCGCGGAAGTGCTGGGGTCCGAAAGTCCGCTGGTGGATGCGGAGGTGCTCGAGATGCTGGTGCTGTTCCTCGAGCGCGTGGGCATTCGAGAATATCAGCTTCTCCTGAACTCGGTGGGCTGCCCCAAGTGCCGCGCCGAATACCTGGCGGTTCTCGGCCAGGCCCTTGAAGCCGTGAAAGCCTCGATGTGCGCGGATTGCCAGCGGCGCGCGGAGACGAATCCCTTGCGCGTGCTGGACTGCAAGGTGGAGGCGGACCAGCCCATCATCGAAAAGCTGCCCAAAATCATTGACCATCTCGACCCCGAGTGCCGCCGGCATTTTGAATGCGTGACGAGTGAGCTTCAAAAGCGGCGGATTTCTTATCAGGTCACACCCCGCCTGGTGCGCGGGCTTGACTATTACACGCGAACCACATTCGAGATTACCAGCGGCGCCCTGGGCGCGCAGAACGCGGTGCTGGGCGGCGGCCGGTACGATGGGCTGTCCGAGATGCTCGGCGGCCCACCCACGCCCGGCATTGGCTTCTCGATCGGACAGGACCGGCTGATTCTGGCAGTGCAGGCGGCCGGGTTGCTTAAATCCGAGGCGCCGCTGACCGCTTACATCGTCTGGATGGGGGAAGCGGCGCTTCCGGCTGCCGCGGGCCTGGCGCGCGAGCTTCGTGCGCAGGGTTTGACTGTGGAGATTGATTACGACGCGATGAAAATCAAGAAGGCGATGGGGATTGCCAGCAAGCTCCAGGCGCGCTTCGCCGTTATTATCGGAGAGGGTGAAATCTCTACCGGGCGCTACCAGGTGAAAGATATGACCGCCGGCAAGCAGGAGGAAGCCGAGCCGGGTAACATCGTGTCGTATCTCAGGGCAAGATTGTAAATGGTAATTAGTGAGTTATAAATAGTAAATTATAAATTATGAAAGCCGGACTAACATTGCGCTGTCATTCCGAGCGAAGCGAGGAATCTCGCTCTGATCCTGGTTTTGCGGTCTATGTGGCGCAGAGCTAGATTGCTCGCGGAGTTTACCCTGAGCACCCAGAGCGAGATCCTTCGCTTCGCTCAGGATGACAGCGAAGGGCTCGGAATGACAGTGTAGTCTGAACGCGATTTTCATAATTTAGAATTTGCCATTTATAATCTACTATTTCTTTTTGGCGGTGACTGTGAAACTTGACCTTCTTGGAGATCGACAACGGACCCAGTATTGCGGTGAGCTCCGCGAATCACACGCGGGGCAGACGGTCTTTCTGGCCGGCTGGGTAGATAGCCGCCGCGACCTGGGGAATATCATCTTTCTCGACATTCGCGACCACACGGGTGTGACGCAGGTTGTCTGCAACCCGGAAGCGAGCGCCCAAGCGCATGACCGAGCGGACGAAGTGCGCCCCGAGTACGTGGTGGGCGTGGAAGGCGAAGTGGTGCTGCGTTCGACGGAGACGGTTAACCCGCAGATTGCTACCGGAAGGGTGGAAGTCAAAGCGGCTAAGCTTCTAGTTCTGAACGAGTCCAAGACTCCGCCCTTTCCGATCGAGGACGAAACGAAAACGAGCGAGGAGACCCGGCTTCGTTATCGCTATCTGGACCTGAGGCGGGGGCGGATGCAGCGCAACTTGCGGCTTCGGCACCGGTCGAGCCAGGTGGTGCGCCAGCACCTCTCCGAGCATGGATTCAGTGAAATCGAGACGCCGTTCATGACGCGCTCGACGCCGGAGGGCGCGCGCGACTACCTTGTCCCCAGCCGCCTTCATCACGGCCATTTCTACGCTCTGCCGCAGTCTCCGCAGCTCTTCAAACAGATCCTCATGATCGGCGGCTTCGACCGCTACTTCCAGATCGTCCGGTGTTTTCGCGACGAAGACTTGCGCGCCGACCGCCAGCCGGAGTTCACGCAAATCGATATCGAGATGGCGTTTCCACAGCGGGATGCGCTGTTCGACATCGTCGAGCGGCTGATGGAGAAACTCTTCGCGCTGGTGGACGTGCAGGTGCCGCGGCCGTTCCGGCGCCTCACTTATGAATTGGCGATGGAGCGCTACGGCTCCGACAAGCCCCACCTGGGATTCGACCTGGCGTGGAAACGAATCGACGTGACTGGAAGCCTCCTGGCCGGCGTTCGCGGTTTCAAGGCAGTGAAAGCGCTGCGGATTCCGGGCGGGGCGGGCAAAATCTCGCGCAGCCAGATGGACAAGTACCAGGTTCCGCTCAAGGCCCTGGGCGCCGGGAATGTTGCCCTTGTGGAATTGAAGGATGCCGAGATTCAGTCGCGGCTTTCAAAGACGGTCGGCGAGGAATGCCTGCGCGGCATCGCGAGCGCTAGCGGGGCGGTTGCCGGCGATCTCATAGTGCTCCTTGGTTGCGAGGAAACCTCGCGCCACAGAGTCCACCAACTCGACGAGGCCTCAGGCTGGTTCAGGCTGGAGTTGGCCGAGAGGCTGGGGCTGATCAGGCCCGGGACCTGGAATTTTCTGTGGGTGATCGACTTCCCCATGTTCGATTACGATGAGCGGGAGAAGCGCTTTGCCGCCATGCACCACCCGTTCACTTCGCCGCGTGAGGAAGACCTCGAGGCGATCGAATCCGATCCGGGCTCGGTGAAGGCGCTTGGATACGACCTGGTGCTCAACGGATCCGAAATCGGCGGCGGCTCGATCCGTATCCACCGCCAGGACATTCAGCGGCGCGTCTTTAGCGTGCTGGGCTTGACGGAAGAGAAAGCCCGCGAGCGCTTCGGCTTCTTTCTCGAGGCCCTCGAATACGGAACGCCCCCGCACGGCGGAATTGCGCTCGGCTACGACCGCATTATTGCCTTCATGGCCGGCGAGTCGAATATCCGCGAGGTTATCGCCTTCCCGAAGACCGCCAGCGCTGTAGATTTGATGAGTGAGGCTCCGGCCGGGGTCGAGCCGGAGCAGCTCGAGGAACTTGGGCTTGAGGTCAAGAAGGAAAGCTAAAGTGTAAAGGTTAAAGGGTGAAGTCTGAAGGCCGGTGCGGGCCTATCCGTATTCGGAGGTTCCTTCAAACTTTAACCTCTAGCCTTTACCCTTTACCCTTCACCCTTTCCGCTTATGTCCGTCATTCGCATCCTGCCGGAAATCGTCGCCAACAAAATCGCCGCCGGCGAAGTGGTGGAGCGCCCTGCCTCGGTGGTGAAGGAGTTGGTGGAGAACTCCGTGGACGCCGGGGCAGGCCTTATCCAAGTGTCCGTGGAGTCGGGAGGGAAGCGCCTGATCCGTGTTGTGGATGACGGGTGCGGCATGGGCCACGACGATGCCTTGCTGGCCTTCGAGCGTCACGCCACCAGCAAAATCCGCAACGCCGACGACATATTTGAAATCGCCACTTTGGGCTTTCGCGGCGAAGCGCTGCCCTCGATGGCCGCCGTTTCGCGCCTGGTGCTCGAGACGCGGCACGCTTCGGAGAGTTCCGGCACGCGCCTGGAAATTGCGGGCGGCAAGCTGCGAGACGTCAGGGAAATTGCGTGGGAGGCGGGCACGCGGGTGGAGGTCCGGGACCTCTTTTACAACACTCCGGCGCGGCGCAAGTTTCTGAAGTCTGAATCAACCGAACTTGGCCACATTGCGAGCCTCGTGACGCATTATGCGCTCGCCCACCCGGACAAGTGTTTTCGCCTGGCATCCCTGAACAACGAGATTCTTCAGGTGCCGCCGGTTCGAAGTCTGCGCGAACGTGTTTACCAGGTGATGGGCGCGCAAACCCTCGAGCAACTGATCGAGATTGCCCCCGTGGAGCGGCGCATGGTGGTTCCCGCTCCGCCCGGCGTCGAGGAGGAAGGCGAGAGTTCTGCCGAAGCTCCCGTGGTTCGCGTATTTGGCTTCACCTCCCGGCCCGAGGTGCACAAGCTCAACCGCAATAACATTTACTTCTTTGTGAATCGCCGGCTGGTTCGCGACCGCCTGATCCTGCACGCCATCACGGAAGCTTATCGTAACATTCTTCCCGCCTCGGTTTTTCCGGTGGCCCTGATCTTTCTCGAGCTGCCGGCGGTCGAAGTGGATGTAAACGTCCATCCGTCAAAAATTGAAGTGCGCTTTCGGCACTCCGGATTTATCCACGATCTGGTGCGGGATTCGCTTCGCCAGGCTCTCGTGGCCTCGCGGCCCGTCGCCTCGTTTCCTATGGCCCGGTCGTCGAGAGAAACTCCCGTCGAGACTGACGCGGCGGAGGTGGCCGAGAAACTCGAGGAAGAGGCAGCGGGGCAAGGCGCCCAAAATCCGCTGATTGGCCCGCCGCCACAAACCCGGCCGGGCGCACCAAGCCAAGCCGGCAGAGGTGCTGCGTGGCAGGCTCGTACTGGCGCGCCATGGCGTGCCCCGGCGCCGTTCAAGTTGTCTTCGCCCGCGCCTATGCCGCGAACGGGACAGCTCCCGCTGGAGGCCGCCTTATCTCCTTACGCGCCACCATCGCCGCGATTTGAAGCCGATTCGGGTGTCCGCCCGGGCGTCCCGTCCGGCATCGCGCCACCAGGCGAGTTGCCGGCGGACCTTCAGCCGCTTGGCCAGGTCCAGGAGAGTTTTATCGTGGCCACAAATCCCACCGGGCTCTGGATTGTGGACCAGCACGCCGCGCACGAGCGGGTGTTGTTTGACCGCCACGTCCGTATGCGGCAGGAGAAGAAGGTATCGGTGCAGCGGCTTTTGGTGCCCATCCTTCTGGAGTTAAAAACCGAGCAGCAGGTTACTTACCAGGAGATTGCGGATGAGTTGGCGGCCAACGGCTTCGAGGTTGAGCCCTTTGGCCCGAGGACCTTGGCGATCAAGGCCGCGCCCGCCGAAACGCGCGCCGACGATTTGGGCGATTTGATGCGCGAAATCCTGGACAACGCGCGGCAAGAAGGGCGGACGGTGTCCCTGGACTTCCTGCAGAACAAGATCGCCGCCTCGGTCTCCTGCCACGCCGCGATCAAAGTGAACATGCCGCTCGAGCAGAGCAAGATGGATTGGCTGCTCCAGTCTCTCGCCAAGACAGAGTGCCCCATGACTTGTCCGCACGGACGGCCCACCGTCCTGCGCTATGGGATGAAGGATTTGCAAAAGGCGTTTAAGAGAATATAGTCGTCAGTTGTCAGTTGTCAGTTCTCAGTAAAAACCTTGACGAGGGTCTGTCATCCTGAGCGCAGCGAAGGATCTCAGTAGTTAGTAACTTCGCGAGCCCGGCAAGCAACTGCAGAGATCCTTCGCTGCGCTCAGGATGACATAGTGGGGGCGGCGGACGGGTAGTTCGAGGCGGCAGACCACTGAGCATTGGATACTGAAAACTGACAACTGATGGCCGAGAACTCGAACATGCCCACACCCCTGGTAATAGCCATCGACGGCCCCGCCGGCGCGGGCAAGAGCACGGTTGCCCAGAAAGTGGCGGCGCGCCTCGGGCTGACCTACGTGGATAGCGGAGCCACTTACCGCGCTTTTGCCTTGAAGGTCCTTCAATCGGGAATCGCACCTGACGACGCTCAGGCGGTGGCAACGCTCGTCGCGCAGACGGATATCCACATCGCCATGGATGGACTGCAGTTCCGCGTTTCCGTTGACGGTCAGGATGTGACAGATAAGATCCGCACCCCGGAGGTAACGCTGGCTTCCGCTAAGGTGTCGCGCTTACCGGAGGTGCGCGCCAAGCTGGTGGCGGTTCAGAGGGGTTGCGCTGTGGGACGCGGCATAGTTATGGAAGGGCGGGACATCGGCACCGTGGTATTTCCTGACGCTGCATTAAAGGTCTTCCTCCAGGCTGATCCAGTCGAGCGGGCGCGGCGGCGGCTGAGACAGGACAGCAAGAAAGGGCGCTCGGCCACCCTCGAACAAACCGCCGAGGAAATCGCGCTGCGCGATCAGCTTGACGCGGAGCGGAAGATCTCCCCACTCGTGCCTGCGCCGGACGCCCATCAAATCGACTCCACCGGGCTCGCGGCCGATCAAGTCGTCGCGCGGATTCTGGATTTGGCGCGGAAGAACAAACTGGTTGAACCGACGTCGTAAGGCAAGGTCTGTGCAGTTGAATTATTGAGCCAAGTCATACTCAAGCTGCGCAAGCGTAACGAACTTTCCTACTCGCATCTCGCGCCGCGCTTTCGCAATAAGTGCGCCTTCGTTGGGCCTAAGGACGTCATCAGGATCAACCACGGGCTGCGGTTTGATGAGCACTCCATTCGCCTGCTTGTGGAGCGCCACCAGGTCGCCTTCACCGAGATGGAGGCTTTTCAGCATCTCCTGTGGGATTGCCACCTGCAAGTGCTGCCCTACGCGTCCGATTCTTACTTTAGTTGCGGCTGTTCTCGCTGCCATGGTTTCAGATTAGCGGAACGTCAGAAGATGTCAAGACCATTCAGTACTGGGTCGGTCCTTCCAGGCACACTTCGAGCGATAGTGTTTGTATGAGCGCTTCAACCAACAATTTCGTCGTGGATCGAAGACTTAGAAGCTGGGACCGAGGGAAGGCAGGTCAGGCGGGAAAAGCCTAATGCACCTCTGGACTTACCTTCCTCCGTTGCTCATGGAGGCGAGGAATTCGGCATTGCTCTTCGTCTTGGAGAGCTTGTCGATAATCAGCTCCATACTCTCAACCGGAGAGAGCGGGTTCAGCACCTTGCGCAGCACCCAGATGCGGTTGAGTTCATCCCTTGGAACCAGCAGTTCTTCCTTGCGGGTACCGGACTTGTTGATATCGATGGCCGGAAAGACGCGCCGATCAACGAGTTTGCGGTCGAGGTTGATTTCCATGTTGCCGGTGCCCTTGAACTCTTCGAAAATCACGTCGTCCATGCGGCTGCCGGTGTCGATAAGCGAGGTCGCTATGATGGTGAGGCTGCCGCCTTCTTCGATGTTGCGGGCCGCGCCGAAGAAACGCTTGGGGCGTTGGAGCGCGTTCGAGTCCACGCCGCCGGAGAGCACCTTGCCCGAGGGCGGAACCACGGTATTGTAAGCGCGCGCCAGTCGTGTGATGGAGTCGAGGAGGATGACGACGTCGCGCCGGTGTTCGACAAGCCGCTTGGCCTTCTCGAGCACCATTTCGGCCACTTGCACGTGCCGCGCTGCCGGCTCATCGAACGTAGAGCTGATCACTTCGCCCTTGACGGTCCGTTGCATGTCCGTCACTTCCTCGGGACGCTCGTCAATCAGCAGCACGATCAGGGTGATTTCCGGGTGGTTGGTGGTGACGGAATTGGCGACGCACTGCAAGAGCATGGTCTTGCCGGTGCGGGGCGGTGAAACGATCAAGCCGCGCTGCCCCTTGCCGATGGGCGTCAGGAGGTCAAGCACCCGCGCCGAGATGTTGTCCTTGACCGTCTCGAGGTGGATGCGCTCCTGGGGATAGAGGGGCGTGAGGTTGTCGAAGAAGAGCTTGTTGCGCGCCTCATCGGGCGGCTCAAAATTGATCGCCTCGACTTTGATCAGCGCAAAGTACCGCTCTCCTTCTTTGGGCGGCCTGATCTGGCCGGAAATCGTATCGCCGGTGCGCAAATCGAATTTGCGGATTTGGGACGGAGATACGTAGATATCATCCGGGCCGGGCAGGTAGTTATAATCCGGCGCGCGCAGGAACCCGAAGCCGTCCGGAAGGCATTCGAGCACGCCCTCGGAGAAAATGAGGCCGCTCTTTTCGGTCTGCGCTTGCAGGATCTTAAAGATCAACTCCTGCTTGCGCATTCCGGTGGCTCCACCACGTTCAGGTCTTTTGCCACCTGAGTCAAGGTGCTGATGTTCATTTCCTTCAGCTTGGCGATGTCGAGGACCTCGCCTTCTTGCAGTTCTGTGATCTTTTCTTCCTGTGGTTCTTCCGCTGGTTTTACTTCTTGTTGTTTCTTTGCAGGCATAAACTTTTCTCTCTATTTCAAGTGGATTTCTAAATCGGAACTTTCCTGATTTGAGTTGTAGCGCCCTGACCGGTCGGGGCACATCCCGACCCTTCGCTCGCCTCAGGGCAGGCTCTGAACGTCGGCGCTACGCTCCGAACGGGACATCATCTCTAAACCTGGGATCTGTACGCCAGTGATTTCGAGCTCGGCCGCTCTTTAAGTTTCCAGTTCGTTCCAAGAGAACGAATAGTCATTGGCGGTAATACAAGAGCGGCACGAGATGTGGTGAAGAACTACTCACGTGGAAACGTAATCATGCAAGCTAGAACTGTAAGGGGCAACCCATCCTGGTTTGTGCTCGCTGGAGAGAGCACGTACACCAAAACCTTGGATGCGCATTTCCCCACACAGGTTTCTCAGTTTTCACTCTTCGATTTGGAGCGTTGTCACGGCGACTCTATAGCGCCGAACTCCGTAGAGAGCGGCGAACTGAAGTCACCGCCGGTACACCTCGATATAAATCTAATTGGTCAGCGACCCGCGATCCGTGTCGAGGACCGGCGACTCCAACACAACCGGAGCTTCGGACGCAGGAACCAGGACTGGCGGGACCTCGATCTTCCTTTCCAGCGCCACCTCCAAAACCTCGTCCATGCTCTCCACGAACCGCAGGCTCAACTCCTGCTGGATCGCTGCAGGGATGTCCGCCAGATCCTTCTCGTTATCGCGGGGCAGGATCACCGTGCGACTCCCGGCACGGTGCGCGGCGAGGAGTTTTTCTTTCACGCCGCCGATGGGCAGCACTTTACCGCGCAACGTGATCTCTCCGGTCATGGCCACGTCACGGCGCACGGCGATCTTGGTCAAGGCACTGGCCACTGCGGTGGCCAGCGTGATCCCCGCAGAAGGCCCGTCCTTGGGAATTGCGCCCTCCGGGATGTGAACGTGGATATCCAGGTGACGATAGAAGTCGGGAGAAAGCCCCATTTGAGCGGCGCGGGAACGCACGTAGCTCATGGCGGCCTGAGCGGACTCCTGCATCACGTCGCCGAGCTTGCCGGTCAAGAGGAGCTTACCCTTGCCTTGCATCAGGGTCACTTCGATGTTGAGGATTTGGCCGCCCACTTCTGTCCAAGCCAGTCCCGTGGCCAGTCCGATCTCGTTCTTCTCTTCGGCTTTCGTGTCGCGGAACTTGAGAACTCCCAGATATTCCGCCACATCTTCCGGCCGCAGGGTGATCTGAAGGGTTTTGCCATCCTTCACCACTTTCCGGGCCACTTTGCGGCAGACGTTGGCGATTTCGCGTTCCAGGTTGCGGACCCCTGCCTCACGCGTATAGTGCCGAATGATGTGGACAATGGCTTCGTCGGGAAGGGTCATGTTCCCGGTGGTCAGACCCGTTGCCTCACGTTGCTTGCGGACCAGAAAGCGCTTGGCAATCTCCAGCTTTTCGGGCTCAGTATATCCCTCCAGGCGCAAGATTTCCATGCGATCCTGAAGGGGCTGAGGGATGGTGTGAACTACGTTGGCTGTGGTAATAAAGAAGACCTTCGACAGGTCGTATTCCACGTCCAGATAGTGGTCCATGAACGTGTTGTTTTGTTCGGGGTCGAGTACTTCGAGCAGGGCCGCGGAAGGATCACCGCGAAAATCCATGCTCATCTTATCGACTTCGTCGAGAAGGAAAACCGGATTGACCGTGCCGGATTTCTTCATCATCTGGATGATCTGGCCGGGGAGAGCGCCAATATATGTCCGGCGGTGGCCGCGGATTTCAGCTTCGTCACGCACTCCGCCCAGAGACAGGCGAACGAATTTCCGTCCGGTAGCGCGGGCGATGGACCGGCCCAAGGAAGTCTTGCCCACCCCTGGAGGCCCCACAAAGCACAAGATGGAACCGCGAGGGTTCTTCACAAGTTGCCGGACTGCGAGGAATTCCAGGATGCGCTCTTTGATCTTCTCGAGCCCGTAGTGGTCTTCCTCGAGGACTTTCTGAGCGCGGCTGATATCCCGGATTTCTTTGGATTTCTTCTTCCAGGGAACAGCCAAAAGCCAGTCGAGGTAGTTGCGCGAGACCGTTGACTCTGCTGACATCGGAGGCATCATTTCCAGACGCTTGAGCTCGGCCATGGCGTGGTCGAGGGCGTCCTTGGTCATGCCGGCGGTCTCAATCTTCTTTTTGAGCTCATCGAGTTCGCTCTTTTCGTTGCGTCCCAGCTCCTTTTGAATCGCCTTGATTTTTTCGTTGAGGTAATACTCGCGCTGGGCCCGCTCCATCTGGCGTTTGACCCGCCCTTGGATGGTGCGGTCAACGTTCAGCTTTTCGATCTCCACATCCAGGATATCCGCCAGGCGCGTGAGACGGTCCACGGGATCGAAGATTTCCAGCAACTCCTGCTTTTCCTCGATCGAAAGTTGCAGGTTGGCGGCGATGGTATCGGTAAGCTTCGCCGGATCGTCATTGCGGACGGCGGCGATCATGGTTTCGTAGTTCAGCGACTGGCACAGCTTGACGTACTGCTCGAAGAGTCCAGTCACGCGCTGCATGGCGGTTTCGACCTGCGGGCCGGGCTCCGCCGAATATTTGGCGGTGCGCACGGTAGCTTCGAAATAGCCGTCGGTGTCAACGACCTGAAGGATCTTGCCGCGCTCCAGGCCTTCTACCAGAACTTTGATGTTGCCGTCGGGAAGCTTCAGGCTCTGCACAATGTTGACAATGGTGCCGACCTGGTAGATCTCGTTGGGCTTTGGCTCGTCGATCGAGGCGTCGTGTTGGGTAGCGAGAAAAATCTTCTTATCGCCGGCCAGAGCCTCTTCCAAGGCACGCACGCTGGACTCCCGGCCCACTACGAACGGCGTCATCATGTACGGAAAGATGACGACGTCACGGATCGGCATCATGGGGAGTTTCTTGGTCTCGAA
>Ga0181538_10005904_pt1 | contig 10770 bp, 9 predicted proteins | sample PEATcosm2014_Bin_40_FD_119773 | JGI IMG/M metagenome (GOLD analysis project Ga0181538, IMG submission 119773) | Peatland microbial communities from MTU Mesocosm Facility, Houghton, MI, USA - PEATcosm2014_Bin23_30_metaG | ecosystem: Environmental > Terrestrial > Soil > Wetlands > Peat | place...
CACCAGCACGTCAATGGCGTTCGAGCGCACCAGCGCTTCCGTAATTTCCAGCGCCTGCTCGCCATAGTCGGGTTGCGAGACCAGCAGGTTGTCGACGTCCACCCCCAGCTTCTTGGCATACGCCGGATCGAGCGCATGCTCGGCATCGACAAACGCCGCCATGCCGCCCGCCTTCTGCGCCTCGGCAATCACCTGCAAGGCGATGGTCGTCTTGCCGGAGGACTCAGGGCCAAAGATTTCAACCACGCGCCCGCGCGGCACGCCACCCACGCCCAGCGCGGCATCGAACGAAATCGCGCCCGTAGAAATCACCGCGATCGGGACGATCGCTTCCTTCGACCCCAGCCGCATGATGGACCCTTTGCCAAACTGCTTTTCAATCTGTGCGAATGCCAGATCAATTGCCTTGACACGCTCGTTGTTGCGATCAATATTGCGCTCATTGCTGCGCTCGTCTGCTCGGCTACGCTCTTCGGCCATAATGGCTGCTCCTGATTTCTGAATCTGGAATCCGGGGTACGAATCCCGGTTAGCCTACACCCGCGGGCTGGAGCGGGAAGTGTTGGCTGTCACATCCGTTTTGGTCAGTTTAGCACGAAGCGAATAAAAGGCGAAGCGTGGAGTTGATGGACGTGGTTCGCGGGCCAGTCTGAGCCCAGCTCAAGCGAAGACTGCCGGTTCCTTGCTAGACTTTCGGCATGCGCAGAGACAAAGACAAAGACATCCCGAGTGGCACCAACTCCGAACGCGACACAGCTGTTGGCGGCCCATCGTTGTATCTAGTCGCCACGCCCATCGGCAATCTGGAAGACATCACCCTGCGCGCTCTGCGCGTGCTCAAAGAAGTCGACCTGATCGCCTGCGAGGACACGCGCCAGACTCTCAAGCTCCTAAGCCATTACGGCATCAAGACGCGCCTAGTCAGCTATCACGAGCACAACGAGATGACCAAGGCCGCCGAGTTGGTCGTCGACCTCGAGGGCGGCGCCAAGATCGCTCTCGTCACCGACGCGGGCATGCCCGGCATCTCCGACCCCGGATTCCACCTGATTGCGCTCGCCATCCGGCATCACGTGCCGGTGGTACCGATTCCTGGTGCGTCGGCGTTTCTGGCGGCGCTCGTCGCCAGCGGCCTGCCCACCGATTCCTTCCGCTTCGGCGGCTTCCTCCCGTCCAAGTCAGGGCAACGCCGCAAGCTGCTGGAAAGCGTGAAAGACACTCCGCGCACGCAGGTGTTCTACGAAGCTCCCCACCGTCTGCTGCAGACGCTGGCCGATGTGGTCGAGGTTCTGGGCAACAACCGCCACATAGTAGTAGCTCGCGAGGTGACGAAAATCCACGAAGAATTCCTCCGCGGGCGCGCCAAAGAAGTGCTGGATCAACTGAAGTCGCGAGGTGAAGTCAAAGGCGAAATCACGCTCCTGATCGCGAAAGCCGAAGAGGGGGCAGCTCCGTCCGCATCCGAGACCACAAGCGTTGCCCAGCGGGTGCGCGAAATCATGGCCGAAGAAAAAGCAGACGAAAAAGCCGCACTGAAGAAAGTGGCGAAAGAGCGCGGCATCAGCAAGAGCGAAGCGTATCGCGAGTGGCAGCGCGGAAAGTGACCCCCTACTTCCCCGCCAATTCTTTCTTCACCGCCTCGCTAACCACCTTCCCATCCACGCGCATTCCCGCCGCCGCGAAGCGGGCCATGGCGGCTTTCATCACCGTTCCCATATCTTTCATTGCAGGAGCAGGAGTCATCTCGGCAATCGCCGCGCGGACTCCGGCCACGATTTCCTCTTCCCCCGCAGCCTTGGGCAGGTAGGTTTCGATGAGCGTGATTTCGGCGGCTTCCTTGTCGGCCATCTCCTGGCGTCCACCCTTGGTGAACTGCTCGACCGAGTCTTTGCGCTGCTTGATCAGCGTGGAGAGCACTTGCTGCGATTCCTTGTCGTCAAGCGGCGCCATCTTGTCGATCTCGCGATTCTTCAGCGCGGTCTTGACCATGCGCAGGGTAGAGAGTCGCTGCTCTTCGCGAGCCTTCATGGCCGCAACCATGTCTTTCTGGATCTGGTCGATGAGGGGCATGAGGGGATTATAGAACGCTGGAAAGGTCAGAGGTCAGAGGTCAGATTGTAGAGGTGAAACCCCGATTGCAGAAGTTAGAAGTCAAATTGCAGAAATAAGATCAAAAGCCTTCGATGCCAACAGCGCGTGAGAGGTGTCACTTCTTCAATTTGACTTCTAACTTCTGCAATCGCTTCCCGAACCACAAGCTTTCGCATATTCTGGTTATTCCCATGATCAAGAAAAACCGCCTCTTCACTCCCGGACCGACGCCACTGCTGCCGCAAGCGCAGATGGCCATGGCTTCCTATGGCGCGCACCATCGCACCGCCGAGTTCCGCGCGCTGTTCACGCGCGTGCTGGCCGATGTGAAGGAATTCATCGGCACGAAGAACGATGTGCTCGTGCTGACTTCGTCGGGCACCGGCTTCATGGAAGCTTCGGTCTCGAACCTGACTTCTCCCGGCGACCGCGTGTTGGTGTTGACCGCTGGCAAGTTCGCCGAGCGCTGGACCGCGCTGGCCAAGGCGTTTGGCTGCGCCGTCGAAACCGTAGCCGCTCCCTATGGAGAAACATTTTCACTCGATGAAGTGCGCCGCAAGCTGACGCCCGAGACCCGCTGCGTTTATGTGCAAGCGACCGAAAGTTCCACCGGCGCGCGCCATGATGTCGAGTCCATCGCGAAACTGGTGCGCGCCCTGCCCGACACTCTGCTGGTCGTCGATGCCATCACCGGGCTGGGCACAACCCATCTCGACCCAGATGCCTGGGGAATCGACATCATCCTGGGCGGCTCGCAAAAGGCGCTGATGATCCCACCCGGCTTGGCCTATGGCGCCATCAGCGAGCGGGCATGGCAGCGCATGGAGCGGGCGAAGACCCCGCGCTTTTATTTTGATCTGCGCAAGGAGCGAAAAGCGGCGGCCAAAGCGGAATCGGCTGCCACACCCGCCACCGCTCTGTTTGCCGGGATGGCCGCCGCGCTCGACTATGTGCGTCAAATGGGAGACGGGAACCTAGCCGCGGGGCGCGACGCGCTAATCGCGAACGCGGAGATATGCGCGGCGATGACGCGAGCCGGCGTCGAAGCGCTGGGACTGAAGTTATTCGCGCCGAGTTCTCCAGCGGCCGCGCTGACTGCCATAGCGGCTCCGGCCGGCGCCGATTCTACCGCCATTTGCAAACGCTTCCGCGAGCAGTTTGGCGCGGTCGTGGCCAACGGAAATGCCGAGTTGAAGGGACAGCTTTTCCGCATCGCACACATTGGTTACTACGATTATCTCGACACGGTGGGAGTGCTGGCCGCTCTAGAACATGTAATTGCCGAGGTCACGGGGAAAGCGGTCGAATTTGGATGCGCGGTGCGCGCGGCGCAGCAAGCTTACGCAAACGTAAACCGCTAAAGCGGGTCAGCGTTCCTGTGGCCTGTTCGCGTAGGGATGGCCGCCCCCGGCCGTCCATGGCGAGCGCAGCTCGGCACCCGTCTGTGGTCAAAGCAACTCTGGATTTCGCGTTACGAGTCCAGCGCCGCCCGGCGCAACTTGCGGCTTTCAGCCAGGAGCGACATGGAGTGCATCAAGTTCTGCAGCGTGACGATTCCGACCAGTTGCTGTTCGTCGACCACCGGGATGATGCTGAGATTGTGCGCGGAGAGCTTGCGGAAAGCCGAGGCCAGCGACTCCTGTTTGGCGGCAACATCGAAAATGCGGTTCATCACGGCTTGCACGTAGCCGTTCCCTTCGGCGCGCAGCGCTTCCAGAATCTTTTGCCGCGAGACCACGCCCACCATGTCGCTGCCGCGCACCACCGGAAAATCGTCCTGCAGCGTGTGCACGGCTTTTTCGAGCGCGTCTTCCAGAGTGTCGGCGGGCGAGAGCGTCGCGAAGTCGGTGAGCATGACTTCTTCTAGACGAACGCTTTGCAGCACCGATTGAAATACCGCCGAGCGCTCTTCGAGTTGTGCACCCACGAAGAGGAAGAATCCGATCATCACCAGCCACCAGTTGCCCATGAGGATTCCGACCATCATGAACAGAATGGAAAAGACGTGGCCGATGCGGACGGCGCGCTGCGTGGCCAGGACCAAATCGCCGCGCCGCGCAAACAGAGCGCGCAAAACGCGCCCGCCATCCATGGGATAAGCCGGCAACAGGTTGAACAAGCCAAGGTAGAGGTTCGCCCAGACGATGCTCCGCAACAGGGCGCTCGAATGGAGGAGCGGCCTCGCGGTAAGCGAAATCCCGGGCACAGCCGCCAGCAAAATGAGCGCAAATAAGCCGGCGATGAAAAGATTAACCAGCGGCCCGGCAACCGCGATGCGGATGTCGCGCTTCCAGGCGTTGATCGGGTCGGGAATGGCATGCGCCTCGTCGAGAATCGTGATTCCACCGATCGGCAGCAGGATGATGCCCTTCGCCGGAATGCCCGCCCCGCGTGCCACCAGCGCATGACCTAATTCGTGCAGCACCACGCTGCCAAAAACGATACCGACCAAAGCAAGCCCGCGCAGCGCGGCGCTGGCGTCCTGCGTGGCGGCTTCCGTGCTCCAGACGAAGACCAACAGAAACAGGAACGTAAGGTGAACGCGGATTTCGATTCCGAAAATACGTCCGAGCGGGATGGACCAACTGCGCATCGACAGGCCTACAAGTATTCTATCTGCTTAGACTCCAATTGACGCCCCGTAGATGCGAAAAGGCATCTCGGAAGGGCTGGGTCGGAAGAAACATGACCGGAAGAAACATGAAACGATGAGCCCGAACCTATGAGAGTGATTGCTGGCCAATACCGGCGCCGAACGTTGCGGTCGTTGCCCGGCCTCGAAATCCGTCCAACAGCGGACCGGCTGCGCGAGACGCTCTTCAACGTGCTATGTGCAGGCGATGCAGATGCGTTGGCCGAGTCCACGTGGCTCGATTTGTATGCGGGGACGGGTGCGGTGGGCATTGAGGCACTGAGCCGCGGCGCGCGGACGGTGTACTTCGTCGAGTCGTCCAAAGCAGCGGCCGAATTGATTGCGGCGAACTTAAGATCGTTGGGGATCGCAAACGGGTTCCAGATCGCGAAGGTAGAGGCCGGGAAAGCCTTGCAACAATTGGAGGCCGCGGAGCGCGTCGCCGATTTTGTGTTTCTCGATCCGCCCTACCCGAGGCCGGACGAGTACGCGAAGACACTGGCGGCTCTGGCGCAATCAAAATTGTTAAGCGAGCGGAGCGTGGTGATCGCAGAGCACACGAAAAAGTTTGATCCGGGAGAGGTGCATGGAGAATTGCGGCGATATAGAAAGTTGGTGCAGGGAGACGCGGCGCTAAGCTTCTATCGGCGACTGACTCAGCAGTTCTAAACCTCCCAGATCTTGTCATCCTGAACGAAGTGAGGGATCTGCATCTAGCGGCGAACTGCAGATTCCTCGCTCCGCTCGGGATGACAATTTATGAAGGATGTCTCGGGTGCACAGCTGGCCCCGGCCGTCGCACGGGCTTGGCAAACGCCACAGGTCGTTATAATCGGAACGCATGGCTAACTTTCCACCGGTTGACGAACAACTGGCCTACATCAAGAAGGGCGCGGCCGAGATCGTAAAAGAATCCGAGCTGCGCGCCAAGCTCGAACGCTCGCGGGCATCGGGCAAGCCGCTCCGCGTGAAGGCGGGCTTCGATCCGACCGCGCCCGATCTGCACCTCGGCCACACGGTGCTGCTGCGCAAGCTCAAACACTTTCAGGATCTCGGCCACACGGTCATCTTCCTCATCGGAGATTTCACCGGAATGATCGGCGATCCGACGGGCCGCTCGGCAACGCGGCCTCCGCTGAGCCCGGAGCAGATTGCGGAGAACGCCGAGACCTACAAGACGCAAGTCTTCAGGATTCTCAACCCGGAAAAAACGGTGGTCGATTTCAACAGCCGGTGGTTCGCGAAATTTTCAGCCGAGGATTTCATACGTTTGACGGCGAAGTACACGCTCTCGCAGATGCTCGAGCGCGAAGAATTCCACAAACGCTTCCATGACGAGAAGCCGATTTCCATGCACGAACTGCTGTATCCGCTAGCGCAGGGATATGACTCGGTAGCGCTCGAAGCCGACGTGGAATTAGGCGGCACCGACCAGAGGTTCAATCTGCTGGTGGGACGTGAGTTGCAGCGGGCGTACGGGCAGGAATCGCAAGTGGTGTTGACCACGCCGATCCTCGAAGGCCTAGACGGCGTGAACAAGATGTCAAAGTCGCTCGGGAACGCGATAGGAATCCACGAGCCGCCCCTCGAGATGTACGGCAAAGTGATGTCGATTTCCGACGACATGATGTGGCGCTATTACGAGCTGCTGACCGATGTGCGGATGGAGCAGATCGCGGCGATGAAAGCGGATATTGCAAGCGGCAAGGCGCATCCGATGGCGCTGAAGAAAGAGCTGGCACGGGGGATTGTGGCGGACTTTCACTCGGCGGAGGCAGCGGCGAAAGCCGCGGAGGACTGGGCAAAGCAGTTTCAGAAAGGCGGGGCACCCGAGAATTTGGAGTGCGTTGATATTGACTTGGCGGATGTTGTCTACGAGGGCCGGGGCGGTGGCGCAGCCCGTAGGATCGGCGATGGGTTTACCCATATCGTACGGCTCGACAAACTTGTCCGTGAAGCCGGACTCGCTAGCTCGAACCGAGAAGCAGCCACCAAGATCAAGAGCGGGGCGGTCGGCATTAATGGTGAAAACGTCGGTGAGGAAGAGCTATTCGTACAAATGCCCGCCAACCTATACGCTGTCATTCGTTTGGGTAGGCACATGAAAAAAATACGACTCGTTGTTCCGGACCCTCCGCAATAGGAACGCAGGAGAGCCGCCTTTGGCTTTTGATCTCTTCGTGAGAATTCCCTGTGGCAACAAAGACGGAGTCTGTGGCGGGTGTCCCTCAACCCCGCTCGGATGACAGTTCCTAGAAGTTCGCCAGCGAAGGCATTTTCTCGTGCCACTCCGTCACTTGCTCATAGCCATGTGCGGCCTGCAGCACCACGTCCTCCCGCCAGGGAGCCGCGGCCAGTTGCAGACCGATCGGCAGGCCATCGTTTGTGAATCCGCAGGGAACCGAAATCGCGGGATTTCCCCAGACATTGAAGGGCCGCGTGTTGCGCAGCATGATCATTTCTTGCGGACGCAGGTCGTCGGGATGTTCGCGGAGATCGGCGATTACGGGCGGTGGGATTGGAACGGTGGGCGTCAGCAGCACGTCCACGTCGTCAAATATTTTTCCGATGGCGTGACGGATAGCCTGGAGGTCGCGGCTGACACGGAGAGCATCGGATGCGGAAATTTTGGCTCCGGAATGGATGCGCGCGAGCGTAGAGGGTTGGTAGAGCTCCGGTGACCGCGCCACGAATGACTCGTGATAGGCATAGGCTTCGGCGACCGCAAGCTTGCGGTCGGTGGAGACTTCAAGTTTGACCCCGCGAATCTCAGCACGCAGTTCGCGAAAAATCTCGATCGCTTTTTCGATTGCGCTCGCGACCTCGGGGTGGAGATCGTCGAAGAAAAATGCCCGCGGCACGCCGATGCGCAGCTTCGGCGTGGAGTGAGAGATAGGTTGAGCGATAGCAGCGACGAAATCCGGGACAGCCCCGTCAATGCTGGCGGGATCGGCTGTGTCGTAGCCGGCCAGCACTTGCAGCATCAACGCCGAGTCATAGACCGAGTTCACGATCGGGCCGAGGTGATCGTAGGACCGTGACAATGGAACGACTCCGCGGGCGCTCACGCGGCCATACGTTGGCTTGAGCCCGACGACTCCGCAGTAAGCGGCAGGCAGGCGGACGGAACCCGCGGTGTCCGTCCCGACGGCGGCAAAGCCGAGACCAGCAGCGACGCTGGCCGCCGAGCCTCCCGAGGATCCTCCAGTCACACGCGTAATGTCCCAAGGATTGCGGACCTCGCCGAACATGCTGATCATCGAGCTGCCGCCATAGGCGAATTCGTGCAGGTTCTGCTTGCCTAGAATGATTGCGCCCGCGGCGCGCAGTCGGCGCACAACTTCGGCGTCTTCGCTGGGAATGCGATCTTTGTAGAGTGCGCTGGCGGCGGTAGTGCGAACTCCGGCGGTATCGAGAATGTCTTTGAGTCCGATGGGGATGCCGTGAAGCGGGCCGCGCCATTCTCCGCGGAGGATTTCTTGCTCGGCGCGCCGCGCTTGGTCGAGAGCGGAGTCGGCCGTGACCGTGATGAAGGCGTTGAGCGCCGGGTTGAGCTGGTCGATGCGCGCCAGGCAATCGCGCGTGAGTTCAACCGGAGAGATGGAACGGTCGCGAATTTGCCGACTGAGTTGCTGAATCGTGGGACGCACGTGATCCTCGACAGGCCGAAGAGATTTTACAGGTTGTGAGCAGAATTTATTCGGGCCTCATCGAAAGCGAGCGCAATCGCCTGCCCGGCGTCTACGCGCCGATTCCCAGCGGAAGACCAGAATGAAGACCGGCTTGCTCAAGGTCAAGCAACTTGCGTTTGATGTCGAGGCCGCCGCCATAACCGCAAAGCGAGCCGCTGGATGCGATCACCCGATGGCAGGGAACAACGATGGCCACTGGGTTCCGGTTGTTCGACATGCCGACGGCACGGTAGGCATGCGGGTGGCCGATGGCTTCAGCGATGTCGCGGTAGCTGCGGGTTTCGCCGTATGGAATTTCGAGCAGCGCATGCCAGCACGCGAGTTGGAATTCGGTTCCTCGAAGGTCGAGAGCGAACGAAAACTCGCGACGGTGGCCCCCGAAGTATTCGTTGAGCTGCTCAAGGTAAGGTGCGAGTACCTTCCTCGATTCCTTAATCTGAGTTGTATTGGGATTCACCTTCTGCACCCGAGCTTCGAATTCGAGTCGCACCAAGCCCTTAGTGGAAGCGGCGAGAAAGAGTGGGCCGACGGGCGAAGACGCGCGCCAATAGAAAAGGGTTTCCATGACGTGTTGGAGGATAGCACGATGTTTGACCCCAGAGTTATGTCGAAGCGGGGCCCCGCCCCGCTTGGACGGGGCGGAGCCCCGTCCCCACACCACAAAAAAGCCCCCCGCTTTCACGGGAGGCCTGAGGGGAGAGAATGTCGCTTACTTCTGCTGCTGTTGATCCTGAGGCGACGTCGTGCCGGTCGAAGCAAGCTGCTCCAGATTGTTTTTTAGGAGGCTGACTTCAACCCGCCCGCCGGTGATGCGCTTGGGCTTCCCTTCACCTGTCGAGGTCGAAGCCGCGGTCGGCGCATTGCCCATGCCCACGAGGTAAATCCGGTAGATCGGAATGTCGTGGTTCAGCGCCAGATAGCGCACGACCGATTCCGCCATCTTCTGCGAACTCGCGATCGCCGCCTGTCCGCGACCAGAGGCAAAACCCTGGACTTCGACGACATAGCCACGCTGATTCTTCAGCGGGGTGGCCATTTCATCGAGCGCGATCTTGGCGTTCTTGCTCAACACCGTCTGTCCCGACTTGAAAAGAATTTCGGCTTGCGTTGTGGGCTGGTACTGATCGATGTTGGTGACCACCTGCTCGACCGTGTTCAGGCGCGTGTTCGCTTGTTGCGCGGTCTGCTGCGCGGCCTGCGCCTTGTTGCCGGCGTCGATGGCATGCTGATCAGCCTCGTTCGCCTTCGCCGAAGCGAGCAGGATTCCCTGCTGCGCGCGCGCGTCGGTATCCCTGATCGCTTTGGTGTTGGCGGCGGTCAGCTCATCGAGTTCGTTGACGCGATCGCGGATCGGCTGGACCTGCCGCGCAACGTATTTCTTGCGCGCGAACGGGTTCACGTGACCCCAGAAGCCTTCGCGGGTCTCCGGCTGTAAGGGATCTTTGCCGGTGGCGCTGTCGGCCTTGGTGGCCGTCTGACTGGACGAAGCCTGAGTTGTCGCAGGCTGACTCTGAGGGGGGGCGGAATTGTTTTGCGCGAAAACTGGCACAGCCAGGATTACGGCCAGCAGCAACGCGAAAATGGTGCGGTTTTTCATTTTAAATTTCCTCCAAAATTGGGGGAGTGGGGAGCCACTCCGGGCGCCTTCCGGCGCGATTTTGATTGCGTCATCAACCGATCCTATAACCTTCGAAAGGCAAACGTCGACGCCACGCACGCCTCAAGAAGCTTACTTCGAAAAGCCGGCCGTATCAGCGGCCTGCATTTCTATAAACAGTTTGCGTGCCAAATGCCAGGGTACCAGGCGTGGAATGCAAGTGCTTTCTTTTCATACATATTGTACCCTGTCTTCCCCGCGCAGCGCACCCCGCCTAGCGGTAATTTTGGCGCGAACTGATATAAAAACTGCGTGCACGGGTTTTCCTCCGAAATCACTGAAGCAATGAACCAAGCTCGCCAAGGAGTCATCTCACCAAACATGCGACGACTAAACCTGCACCGACCATCGTTCCTGCTTCTTGTTCTGCTCGCACTTGTTCGTGCCGATTTTGCCGCCGAGAAAACTCCTTTCGATCTCAAGCAACTGAAAGCGCCGTCGGGATTCCACATCTCAGTTTTTGCTGAAAATATTGTCGGCGCGCGCATGCTGGTCTTCAGCCCGGGCGGCGTCCTGCTGGTCAGCGAATCGGCTGAGGGCAAGGTGGTCGCGCTTCCCGACTCCAAACATGCGGGCAAGGCCGAGCGCACCGTGGATGTCCTAAGCGGGCTCAATGAGCCGCACGGCCTGGCGTTTTACGAAGGCAAACTGTACGTCGCCGAGAACGACAAGGTGCGCCGCTATGACTGGGACGAGGC
>Ga0181538_10005908_pt1 | contig 10769 bp, 3 predicted proteins | sample PEATcosm2014_Bin_40_FD_119773 | JGI IMG/M metagenome (GOLD analysis project Ga0181538, IMG submission 119773) | Peatland microbial communities from MTU Mesocosm Facility, Houghton, MI, USA - PEATcosm2014_Bin23_30_metaG | ecosystem: Environmental > Terrestrial > Soil > Wetlands > Peat | place...
AGCAGAGTTGCCGCCTCCTTGAACTTTCCCTGATGCCAGAGTGCGGAGCCATCCGCGTACTGTTTGAGGGCCGTCAGCGAACTGGTGGTCACTTCCGGGAGCGGGCGGTCTGAGCGGTGAATCTGATAAAGCGATTCACCGAGGTCGCGCCGAATATCCGCGGCGATAACATCGAGGGCATCCAGAACGTGATCCTCACCGTAAGAGCGTTCCGTATAAGAGCGCACCGTCGCGCCGGTTTGCGGATCGATTAATTGGGCGGACAGTGCGTACTCTTGACCGGTACGTGTGATGCTGCTGGCGATCAGACCGCGAATATTCTCGCGCTGGCAAATCTCGCGTCCCACTGCGGGAGTGACGCGCTCAGTTGCGGGCTTACCCATCAGCCGAAGGACCGTGCCAACACGGACTTGGGGAAAGATATTCGCGTGCCGGGATTGCTCGAGGCTGACTGTGAACGCCGTGCGAAGAGCTTCGTCAAAGCGCGGATCGCCCGTTTGATTTTCGAAATCTGTGACGAGGATGGAATCGTGCTGACTGAAGGAAAACGCAGGTCTTCCGTACAATAGCCAGAACCCCAGCCCGCTCAATAGGAGTAGCATCGCTACCGTCCCAAGCACCCACCTTTTCGACCGCCTTAGCGGCCCGCGAATTGCTCCCGTCGGCTCTTGAACGGCCACGGAAGGAGCCGGCGCCGCGGAAGAAACAGGTACCAATGCGGGCGCCGGAATTTGCTTCACTTCCGCTATGAAGCGGTAGCCGCGCCGGGGAACGGTCTCGATGTAACGTGGTTTTTCGGGATCATCGCCCAGGGCCTCGCGCAACTTCTTGACGCCGGTATTCAACCCATCCTCGAAATCAACAAAAGTATCTTCCGGCCAGAGGCGTTTTTGAAGTTCTTCCCGCGTGACCACTTGCCCCGGCTTTTCAACCAGCACACTCAACAGGCGTAGCGGCAGATCCTGGATCTTGATGCGAATGCCGCCCTTGCGGAGTTCTCCGGAGGGAAGGTCTGCTTCATACGGACCGAAAGCAAATGATGGTTGAGGCCCTCTTGACGAGTCCATGGAAGTGGTTAAATCCGTAACCGGGGACGTGCAGCGCATGCTAACACCCGGTCCAGCCCCGCGCAAGTTTGCCACTCCTTCTGTCGGAGCGACCGTGTAACTGAAATTGCTCCAATAACTTGGCCGTCCGGCGAGAATTCAGCAACTGTCCGGCCTCCGTCCATTGACCTCCGAAGAGCTTTTGCTTCACTGTGACGCACACTCGCCTGCCTTCGCACGCGCTGCCCGCCCCGATCGCCTCTTGGACGACTAACCACGCTTGTGCTATAAATCTCAAATGTCCAAATCAACAGAGCAGTGGTTGCTTTTCAAGTTCGTCGCCGGTGAATTCACTCCGTTATCGAAGCCTTTCAAGACAAAGCAACAGGCAGAGAAAGCACGCCTGAAATACCCGGAGAAACAGCGCAAGACCATCGGTCTGGGTGTGATTAGGTTTAAATCGTAGAAGGCACCCTCCAGAATCCTTTGATGGGAGAGCGTCCTTTTCTGGATCGCCCTCTTCGCGGCCTGAACAGCCCGGTTTCGTGGCCACAGCCCGCCGCACTGGGAGGACATAACTATGAATCGACGAGACGTGTTGCGTGGCGCTGCCACGCTCACACCAGGATTACTGGTTGGGACGCTTGCAACAAACACAGAAGCGAAATCTCCGTCCGCTTCAGCGGGGCCAACGCGCAAGTTGAAGATCATTGTGACAGGCGGGCATCCCGGTGATCCCGAATATGGTTGCGGCGGTACTGTTGCACGATTCACCGCGCTTGGCCACGAAGTGGTTCTGCTGTACCTGAATGACGGCGGGTGGCCGCCCACTCCGGCAAGCGCGCGCATTGCGGAGGCCAAAAAGGCGTGCGAAATATTGAAGGCGCGTCCGGCTTACGCGGGCCAGATCAACGGCCATGCCATCTTGGATAACGATCACTATGAGACGTACCAGAAAATATTCGACGCCGAAAAGCCCGACGCCGTTTTCAACCAATGGCCCATCGATGGTCACCGTGATCATCGTGCGATTTCCATGATGACTTTCGATGTCTGGAAGCAATCGGAAAAGAGTTTCGCGCTGTACTACTACGAGGTTTCGGACGGCGAAGACACTTTTCAATTCGCGCCCACTCACTTCGTGGACATTTCAGAAACAGAGTCCCTGAAACGGGCTGCCTGCTACGCCCATGCCAGTCAAACTCCCGAGCGCTATTACGAATTACAGGATTCGGTTGCCAGGTTTCGTGGAATCGAGAGCGGCTACAAGAGAGCCGAGGCTTTCATTCGCCAGATACAAAGTCCCTATGATATATTTGCGATGGCGGACATACCAACCCGATGACGGAAAATAGTTGCCCCAGTCGTGGGCATCATTCCCGTAGCGAACAGCCTCACCTGGAATAATGATCGCCAGGGGGTAACGATCTGCTGCTGCCTTACTGCGGCCAGCATTTTGGACCTTTTCAAATCTCCTACCCAATCCAGCGAATTCATATAAAATCCATACGTCATCCCTCGTGGGGCTCGTAGCTCAGCGGTTAGAGCAGCGGACTCATAATCCGTTGGTCCCAGGTTCAAATCCTGGCGAGCCCACCAACCAGCCTTAATTTGGCGTCAACAAGTCTCGCTGCAGTGGTGTTCGATCCTTCCGCCACTTTCTGACGAAGGTCTTTTCAGATTCCGCGATGAGTTAGGTTCTTTTCTTCCGCCTGGCTGTGTGAATCTGCGGTGCTCACAGGTTAAGCTAGCTCCGTTCCAGGGCATGAACCCGCAGTCCTCACTCCAGGGAAGGGCGTCCACAATGTGCCGAATTGGCGAGATACGGCTACAAAATTGGCTATCATAGAGGTACCAGTAGTTCTATGGCATTCTCGCCCTACATCGCAGCGGTTCACCGTACTCGAATCCAGCAGTAATAGGTCCAGTTTGTCTGGAAATTCCCTTGACTTGTCCTGCCGCCATAGACAGAATTACCCCTGTTTTGCCCTGTTGCAGTTTGTGCGCCTGTCCCAAACCCCGGTTTGTTCACTACCGCAAGTGACAACAACCGGCCATCTTTCGATGTGAACTGATTACTTGGAGAGGATTCTGATGAAAATGCTTTGTACCCCAGCTCGTTTTTTTGCATTTTTCTTGATTCTTTTGTTTGCGAACGTGACTCTCACCCGCGGTCAGGCGCAATTTGGTTACACGAATTTCTCATCAACAGCAGGCTTGCAATTGAATGGCAGCGCCGCTGCCACCAGTAATGGGTCCGTTTATGTTTTGCGGCTCACTCCAGGAACCGACAATCAAGACGGAAGCGCTTGGTACACCTCTCAGATCCCCCTCAAAGCCGGGTTCACCAGCACGTTCACGTTTCAGTTTTCTGGCGAAGGTGGCACCGGTGGACACGCGGACGGTATAGCCTTCTTAGTTCAGGGCGCCCCTGCAGGGATCGGCGCTAGCGGTTACCAGGGCGGTGCAATCGGCTACGGTGACGATGATGGTAACGCCATGCCCTCTTTGGGCATTCCCAACAGTATGGCTATCGAGCTTGACACCTACCAGAACGGCTGGGACCCCAACAACAATCACATTGCTGTAATGAGTTGCGGCGCTGGGTACAACAGTCAGCACCATGGTCTGAATGGCTGCGCTTCCGGGGCTGACCCCACCATCGGTATCAACTCCACATTCTCGGCAAACCTCACTGACGGCAACGTGCACACCATTATCGTCACCTATGGGCTTCCCTGTGCCGGCTGCCAGAACCTCACCGTTCAGTTGGATGGCCAGCAAGTTCTCGCCGTCGCGTTTGACCTGGCAACACTCGGCCTCGACACGAATGATGATGCGTACGTCGGTTTCACCGCGTCTACCGGCGGTGGATTTGAGAACCAGGACATCCTGAGCTGGAGTTTCACTGCCCAAACGATTGTCGCGCCGGTCTCGTCTTCCGCTCCCACGACTTTTCCATTCGCCCCGGCTCTGACCCACACGGTCGATTTCAGCCAGGCTGCCGACAACAGTAATCTGACCTACCCGAACAATGACCCGTCCACTATCCAGATTCAGAGTACCAATTCGATTGTCAATCCCGTCACGTGGCCTCAGTATGTAACGGGTGGACCTTTGGCGACCTCGATTCTCTTCCCTCTGATCAACGATAATCCCAACGGCGTGGGTCCCGATGGTTCGCTCTTCGTCGATCTGTGTTTCGATCCCACACTATCCGGAAGCGCTGCCGTCCCTCTGGACACCAATTGTCCTTATGCTTCCAGCGCCTCAGGTCCTCTCCTTGGAATTCAGATTGCTGCCGAGCTCAGCTCAAACCCGGTGATCAATAATCCGGTTAACACAGGATTGACGACCGCGCTTGCTCACTATGAGCCCAACACGACTGGTACCACCACCTGGGCGCCTAGCCCCATTAACGGTTCGCCGAACCCTGCGTGTTCCGTCACCCTCGGAACAGCCATCAGTAATGCCCCGCAGACTTGCGATGTCCTGGACATTCAACAATCCTTCTACGGCGACCCCACTTCAAGCGGAAAGACCAAGAACAAGGGAACGTTTGCCATGATCTACAACGTGCCCATGCCGGTGTCCTTTGTAAGCGTCAATGGCACCGCGCTGAATGCTCCTCCCATCAACAACAACGGTTTTTCTTCCGCTCTCTGGTTCAAGTCGCCCTTGAGCCTTAGTTTCGTTGTCGACCCTGCTTGTCCTTTGAATCCGCCAACTTGGCCGTGTGTTCTTACGCCTCTGTCGGCCTACAATTATTTCAGTCCGGCCCCTGTCGCTGGTGAGAGCTTTGAGGTGACGGACCTGCTCGGCAATCTGGTCTATCCGGCCCCGCCGCTTCCATCGCCTGCACAGGCTGTTCCACCCACCGGCTTTAACACCCAAAGTGTTCAGCCGATCACTTTCCCGGGCGCCAGTAACCAGGTTGGTCTGGCAGACGGCAAGTATTTTCTGCAGTGGAGCGCAGTGGACAACATTGGCATCACGGAGCAGAACATACAGCTGGTCAATGCTACGGGAGCCACCTGTCCGAATCCCGCGGGCGGCACTTTCCCCGCCCCTTGCTATCAGACGAGCATCTTCCAATCTCAACTCAATGTGGACTCCACGCCTCCGCAAATTACCGGTCCAACGTTGTCGCCCGCTCCCGCAACTTACAACGGTGTTCCCAATGCCTACCTTCTCAATCAATCCGCTACCGGCACCTTCGCTTGCTCTGACCCGCTCACCAATGGAGTTGCCTCCGGCATCGCCACTTGTGCTGGGCCAGCGGGCGGAAAGGTGAACACTTCCGCAATCGGCAACAACAGCTTCACCGTCAATGCGGCAGACGTCGCAGGTAACACGGCCACCTCTTCCGTATCCTACACCGTGGTTGATCAGCCTGTGGACGTGGACTCCGCCTACCTTGCGCCTTCCACCGTTAAACCGGGGTCGCAAGTCGCCTACATCGTTGGCGTTGTCAACGAGGCCAAAAAGAACATCGCCTACGGTGTAACTCTCACCATCTCAGTGTCACTCCCGACCGGTGCCTCCATCTCGAGTATCACCCCTGCGGGTGGCACCTGCTCGGTTTCTGCAAACGTAATTACCTGCAACATCAAACCCCTGGCACCGCTCAACACGTTCTCTGCTGCTGGTGTTTTGGTAGTGGTGAACGTGCCAAAGACTACGACCAGCGGCAAGATCTCCAACGTAGTCAGCGTCACGACCTTGAACCGCCAATTGGACAACGACGGCAACACTTCCTTCAGCATCACCGTGAAGAACTGAAATCGCTCGGAATCGAGCTCCGCTGGAGGTCCACTTGGTTCGCCAATGTGGACCTCTTTGCTCTTGGCATTTCCCTCTGCGGGCTCAGTGCGAGGCTTCTTCGTACATCGCTTTCAGGTCGGATCGTTCCAACAACTTTTCTGCGCCAGGTTCTTTCTTAAGTTCATTCAGTTGAGAAACGGCCTGGCGATAATGGCTGCTCGCTTCGCTGGCGTTTCCACTTAGGCGCAGCGTCTCACCAAGTAAGAATTGGATTCTTGCCGTTTGCATCCGTAGGGTCAGCTTCTCACTTTTTCCCAGCAGTTGCTCGAGCTCCTGCCGTGCGTGCGCGTAATCCTTCACCGCGATCATGGCTTGCGCGGTGCTGACGGAGGCCTCAATCGATTGGTACCTGAGCCCCATCGCATCAGCCTCTCCAATAATCTGACGCAACGCGCCTATCGCGGCCTGTGCTTGCCCCTGCGCAATCGCGACCTTTGCCAGATCCAACTTTGCGATCAGTGTCTTTTCCTGGTCCTTTGCGCGTACCGCGGTCTGCTGGCTCTGCTGGTACAGTCCCTTCGCTCCGTTCATGTCACCACTGTAGAAACGCACGTTTCCTTGTGTACTCAGAATATCCGCCAGCAGGCTGTCGTTCTTCAATTCGCGCGCCAGGCTTTCCGCGTCCTCCAGCGGCTTGGCGGCTTCGTTCCCTCTTCCCGCCAGTACCAAAGCCTGCGCGTAGCCGTTTTGAATCTGCGCCATGGATGCGCTGCGATCTTTCAACGTCGTCAACCCGTTCACCGCATCCTGAATCGAGCTAACGGCCGCTCCGTATCGCCCTTGGTACAGGAAAACCATCCCCGTTCCGTAGGACTCCAGGGCCGCTCCATGAGCGTCGCCCGCCTTCCGGTATAACTCCAGTGCCCGCATGTAATTCGTCATGGCGTTATCGTACTGAGCGGTCTTGGTGTAGCCTTCGCCCAGATTGTGCAGCGTTTCCGCTATGTCTGCCGGGGCGCCCAATTTCTCGCGCAATTGCAAGGCTTGTTGGTAATACGTCAGCGCGTCATCGCTCTTGCCCTGCGCCAGATACACGCCACCAATATTGTTCAAGCACACGGCCTGATTGGATTCGTCTCCAAGGTCCCGCTGCATCTGGAGAGACTCTTTGTATAGCCCCAATGCTTTGTCGAACTGCCCCTTGTCCTGGAGCAACACACCCATATTCACCATCGCGTCCGCAATGCTCTTTTTCGCGCCAATCTCCTTGTCGATGGAAATGGCCTCGGTGTATTCAGCCAGCGCCTCGTTGCTCTTGCCCAGCGAAGCTTCCACTCCCGCGATTTCGACCAGGCTGTTCGCCACTCCGCCTTTGTTTCCAATCGTTTTGTTGATGTCCCTGGCCTGCTCCAGATTGCGCAACGCTTCGTCCGGTTTGTTCAATCCTTCATACGCCACGCCAATCGCTTGCAGGATTTGTCCCTTTTCTTCCTGGTTGTCCACTTCAATGGCCAGATTCAGCGCGCGATTCAGCGGATCAAGCCCTGCCTGCGGATTGCCAGCTTGCACTTCTACCCATCCCCGGTAAAGCAGCGCATTCAGATTCTTCGGATCGCTTTTCAGCACGTTGGTATAATGCTGCCGCGCCTTCTCATAATCTCCCTGGTTTAGGTACAACTCCCCCAGCGCGTAGTTCACATCCGTATTGTCGGGCTGGGTCTTCGCCAGATTCTCGTACGATTCGATGGCCTTCTTCGTGTCTTTCACGATTCGCGCGTGAATCGCTTCGATCAGGTATCTTTCTGACAGCGGCAGATCCTGGCTCAAATCGACTGCACGCCGCGAGAACCGCTCCGCGTCGTCGTCTTGCCGCAGAGCTGCGTTCGCCTCTGCCAACCGCGCGTACGCCAGCGCAAACTGCGGATCATCTTGCACGGCTCCTTGCAGTGCTTTCACGGCTTCCAGAGTTTTCCCATCGCGCAGCAATTGCACGCCCTGGTTGTATCCGCGCAGCGCCGTCGCCGACTTGGACGTTGGCTGGAACGAACTGGCTTTCAGTTCCTTCAGAACATCCGATGAGAGCGCCAGATTCTTCCGTATCAGCTCGGCCAGCCCGTCTACCGTCGCCGGAATTTCCTTCTCGCTTGCCGCCTGCATCTTCAGTGGTTCGCGCCGATTGTGTTTCAGGTCCTGCAACGTCGCATCAATCTGAATCTGGTCTCCGAATTTCGCATACTGGCCTGAGACCACCGTGTCCGCGTTGCTCAACTCGGCGATTCGCCGCAGCATGTCCGGATCAATATTTGCATTCGGTGGGATTCGCAGGTCCTTCAGAATTTGCCGCAACCGGTCGGAGGACACGATGCGCATGTGTGACGATTGGCCCACATCGGTACTCAGCATGTCTGCCATGCTCGATCCGATCCAGTCAATCGAGACGTCGGTTGTGGCGTTGTGAAACGGCAGAATTGCCAGCGATATCTCCGGCCCGGCCGCTGCTTTGCTCTCCGGCGCCGTACTCACTTTCCCGCGATATATCCACCCGCCAATACCTAGCACAATCACGATGGCGCCCGACGCAATCCATTTCCAGGGCACCACACGTTGGCCCACCGTCACCACGCTCGGAGGTGCGGCAATCATCGACGCGGATACCGGCCGCTTCCCCTGCCACGCGTCCAGGTCGGTCAAAATCTCCGAAGCACTTTGGTAGCGTAGTGTCAGGTCGCGTTCCAGGCACTTGCTAACAATGTCGCTCAACCCCGGCGGTATAGAGTCGTCCAACTCCCGTACCGGCACCGCCCGCTCCTGGTTTCGCAGCAGCAGGCTGGCCATCGCCGTCTCCGCTTTGAATGGAGTCTTGCCGCTCAGTAGTTCATAGAAAATCAACCCCACCGCAAAAAGGTCGGAGCGCTGGTCCAGATTCTTCCCCATGGACTGCTCGGGAGACATGTATTCAATCGTCCCCAGCAACGCTCCCGTCTGAGTCATTCCTCCCGATTCCACTGACCGCGCCAAGCCGAAATCCATCACTAGGATTCGCCCGTTCTTGTCCCGCATGATGTTTTGCGGTTTCAGGTCGCGGTGGATGATTCCTGCCGAGTGAGCAGCATCTAGCGCCAGGCAAACCTGCCGGATAATCTCCACGGCCTGTTCAGGAGGTAACTTCCCATGGTCCAAAAGCACCCGGCGCAAATCGGTGCCTTCAACAAACTCCATGGTGATGAACTTCACACCCTCCGCTTCCGCCATGTCATAAATGCGGATCACGTTCTTGTGCGTAACTTGATGAGCGGTAAGAAGTTCCTGTTTGAATCGTGCGAGGATGGCCGGGTTGCTCGCCAGGTCCGGCCGTATCAGTTTCAGGGCTACCGTCCGCTCAACTTCGCGGTCCGCCGCTTTATAGACCGAGCCCATTCCCCCTTCGCCCAACAACTGGAGAATTTCATAACGCCCGCCGAACAAATCGCCGGGTTGCAGTACTACATCCCGGTACACGCCACCGTAACTTTGCGGCCCTGTCGAAAACCGGGAAGCCACACTACTTTCCAGAGGCTGATTAGCAATTACCGTAGCCCCTGGGTCCACGGGAGGTTTCTTCGGCTGTTCGACGAAGGTGGCGCCGTCGAGTGGCACCTGGCTCGGGGTGCTGTCGCCCTTTGCGGGCGCACGTAGCCCTCCGGGTCCCCCGGGACCCGAGTCTTGGCTACGACCCGGCTTGGGTTTCTGGTCGTCCATTAGCTAATTGGGTCCAATCACACCAATAGGCCGTTATTCTTCACCTCGGCAGAACCCTCCGGCCGTCAGTATATAACGCCCTTGTCCCTACTGCACCAAACCCAGTCTGTCTTTCGCTTTTCTCGTCAATCGGTTGCAGCTTGGTAACGTGTCACTCCGAGGGTAACTGAGCTGGTGTCCACAGCCCCACGCCTATTCGTCAAAACTGGTCTTGGAATTCCTGCCTTCACGCGATGCCCAGTTTTCTCTGCATCTCTTCCAGCGATACGCCTTTCGTTTCGGGGACCATCAGCTTCACCCAAATAAGCTGCAGAACCATCATGCAGGCGAAGAACGAAAAAACGTATCCGGGTGGAAAGGCGGAGACCATCTTGGGGAAAAAAGTCGTAAGCAGGGCGGCGAAGATCCAGTGCGTGAAGCTGCCGAGCGCCTGTCCTTCCGCGCGCTGACGGTTGGGGAATATCTCGGAGATGAAAACCCAGATCACCGCTCCTTGGCCGACAGCGTGCGCGGCGATGAAGGCGAAGATACAAACCGGAACGATCGCGTAATGCTCGGTGAAGAAAGCCCAGGCAACCAGACCAAGCGAGCCGATGTACCCGAACGAGCCAATAAAGAGAAGGGTGCGGCGGCCCAGCCGGTCAATGAGCCAAAGGCCGACAAAAGTGAAAATAAGATTGGTGACCCCGATGCCCACGGATTGCAGCAGCGCGGCTTTTGCTCCCAACCCGGTTAGTTCGAAAATGCGCGGAGCGAAGTACAGCACCGCATTGATTCCGGAAAGTTGGTTGAAGAAGGCAATGAGAATGACAAGCAGGATCGGTTTGCGAAGACGTTTCATGGTCAACCATATCTGGGTCATCCATTGCGCTGCACGCCTGCTCCACGACGGACGACCCGCCGGGGAGGGCCCCGACGAGGCCTTCTCCGAGGATGCAGCGGCAATCACGGTCGCCTGGGCTTCGATCTCGGTGTGCGAGGCTTCCGGTTCGATACGTTGCAGGACTTTCAAACCGCCCTCCCGGTCGCCCTTCCTTGCCAGAAGCCAGCGCGGGCTTTCGGGAAGGCCAAAGCACATCAGACCGTAGAGTACCGAGGGGAACGCGGCCACGCCCAGCATCCAGCGCCACGCGTTCACGCCTATGCCGGCAAGCAACGCATTGGATACGAATGCGATCAAGATGCCAAAAACAATGTTGAACTGAAACATGCCGGCAAGCC
>Ga0181538_10005909_pt1 | contig 10768 bp, 8 predicted proteins | sample PEATcosm2014_Bin_40_FD_119773 | JGI IMG/M metagenome (GOLD analysis project Ga0181538, IMG submission 119773) | Peatland microbial communities from MTU Mesocosm Facility, Houghton, MI, USA - PEATcosm2014_Bin23_30_metaG | ecosystem: Environmental > Terrestrial > Soil > Wetlands > Peat | place...
GTCCGCTTCTACGAGGGTCATGGAGGCCCGATGAACTTTCTAAAGTTCCCGCTCGGTCATGAGCAGTGGGGCAATGGTCGAAGTCGTTCTCAAGGGAGTCGAGTCTGAGGTGTTCCTTGCTGACGACTCGAACGTACGGAAGCTCGAACGGGGTGACCTGAAGGACTTCCGGGGACATGGCGGTCTCTACAAGCAGTCGCCTGTCCGGCTAGGAGTGCCATCTACCGGGCCGTGGACGGTCATAGTGATCCCGGCCGGTGGCCGGGTCGAGGCGTCCGTCAGGGTCGTCTCTTCCGTCTAGCAGAACGACGAGAGCCCCGTCAAGCAAGCACTGGGCGGGGCTCTCGCGGCTGAATCATCGTCCAGAGTTCGTGACTAGCCGAGGAAATCTTCCATCCGCTTGTGCCACCGCTCGTCATCGCCGTCGATGCAGTGAGCGTAGATCCGGTACAGCACCTCGACGCTGTGACCGGCCCACTCCGCCACCTGGGGGCCGGGAGCACCGGCGTTGAGGCGCCAGGAGACCCCGGCGTGGCGGAAGTCATATGGCCTGCTGGCCAGCGGGGAATTGACCTGAGCGGGCGTGAACGCCGCTGGGCGGGCTTTCCGCAGCACCTGCCAGCGGGTGGACGGCTGGTAGATGCCGCCCCGGTAGGTGCGGAACAGGCGGCCGTCCGGAGCTGTCCCGTACTGGTCGATGTGCTTGCGGAGCAGGGTGACCAGTTCGGGCGGGATCGGGACCCGGCGCACCGCGTTCTTCGGGCCGCCTTTGGGTTTCCGTGCCTCGTGCACTTCGCCGTCGTCGGTCCATTCCCGCCCGGCCGCCGAGCGCACCTCGCGGAACTCCAGCCTTCCCCAGCCCTCGTCGGGCAGGTGGCATTCATCCCGCAGCAGTGAGACCGCCTCCGATGGCCGCAGCATCCCGTAATACATGCCGCCGTACAGCGCGACCAGCCGCGGGCCCTGGGTGCGGCCGGTCGAGGAGATCGTGTCGAGCAGTGCCCGCATCTGGGCCGGATTGGCGACCCTGCGCCGGTCCACCGCCTGGTCGACCTCCGGTGCCTTCCACTCTCGGTCCGGGGCGCCGTCGAGCGGATTTGCCGAAAGCCGCTTGTCCCGCACCGCGTATTTCAGCGCGGCGTAGAAGACGCGCCGACGTCGCCGGTAATACTGGGGCGCCGCCGCCGAGCCGTCGAGCTTTGTGCCGCACGCGTCCAGCGCCTTACTGACCATGCGCGCCTCTTCCAGTGCCGATACCGGGACCGAGGCTTTCGCCAGCCAGCGCAAGGCTGCATCCACCTCGGGCGGACGCGCGGTGCCGCGGCGCGGCGGATTGAACGCCCACTTGCGGAGCGCCTGGCGCAGCACGCCAGGATCGGGTGCACCGCGCTGATTCTTGACCAGGACCGCCGTCACCGCGGTGAGCCCTTCGGCCAGGGATACCCGGCCTTTGGCCGCATGCTTCGGCCAGCGAGCGTCCATGAACTCGCAGGCATGCTGATACCAGGTGACCTGGCTTACCTCGCGTGCCATCGAATCGGGCAGGCCAGTCTCAGTGTCAAAGGCTTCGCCCTTATCGGCGGCCTGAATCAGGCGGGCCTTGTGCCTCTCAGCGCGAATCTTACCGGCCAAAGTGTGCGACTTCTCCCGGCCTCCGACCGTCCACCGCACCACGTACGTGGGTCGTTTGGCGGTCTTGTTCAGCCGGGTCTCCCAGAAGCGAATGTCGTGCGACTTCATGCGGCACCGTCGCGGAGGTCTTCGAGCCAGGCCAGGAAGTCACGGCGCCACGCCCGAAGTTGGCCGTTGGGGATCTTGAGGCATTCGGGGCCGACGCCTAGCTCACGCCAGCGGTAGAACGTGCGGCGCGACACTCCCCCGAGCTCGGCGCACATCTCCGAGACGGTCATCAGGACGTCCGCGGGATGAGCAGGCGTGTCCGGCGTCCGCTTTGCCATCAGGCTGCCCTCCCGTCTCGGAGTGGACCGGCTTTCTGGAGGCCAGCCCGGCGTCTGGCTTCGGCGAGGGGCCGTCCAGGCCGCCATCACCACCTACCGGGACGGCGGAACCATCGAACTGGCCGGCCAATTCGCCTGGCTCTCGGTCGCGCTTACCAGCTTGTGGGTCCGCGACGACGCCTGGGCCCGCATGGACCCCGGCCACGCCCGCGCCCACGAGCGGCTCTGGGCGACCTGACCCGCCACGCCCAGCCCGGACACGTCGCCGCCCCCGCCTGCCTGCTCGCCTTCACCACCTGGCAGACCGGTAACGGTGCCCTGGCCAACCTCGCCCTCGACCGCGCTATCGCCGATACGCCCGGCTACTCCATGGCCCTGCTGCTCCGCGAGGCCATCGACGCCGGAGCCCCGCCCTCGCTGGCCGTCCTGCCGATGACCCCTGAAGAAGTCGCCGCCAGCTACAGCACCTCACCCGGCTTTGAGCAGGCTGAGCAATGGAACCCCGGGGCTTCCAGCACCGGAGACAACGGCGCCAGCTGAACGTCCTGGGCGACCACCGGGGCCTGTGCACCGTGCCGGGCCCGGTGGCAGGGGCGCGGCGTGTACCGACTTGTCAGCCTCGCAGCCGCGGTCGGGAGCGCAACCGGCTTCTCGCTCCGCTCGCTCCACCCGTTCAAGATCTTTTCCCGTGCGCGGCAGATCCCGGGACTGGCTCCGCCAGCAGTCTTCTTGAAGACCGCTGGAAAACATCTTGCCCGGCCGGGCCAGCCAGTTGCGCTCCCGCCCTATTGCGCCTGCGTGTCCTCCCGCATCGGAACACACCACAACCCAGACCCCGCCACCGGGACCCTCACCAAGGAGCACACCATGGACGCCACCACCACTATCCCCGGCCAGATCATCACCTGCGACCTTGGCGCTTCCAGATGGCGACTATGAGGTCTCTATGCTGAATGGCGGCAAGACCGTCCAGCAGTCGATCCTCCGGCTGCGCTCATCGAATACGCCCGACGCCGCGACCCGCCGCGCTGTGACGCCGCTGGCGCATGACGTCAGCGGCGACCCGCTCGCCGCCCTGCGGGCCACCCCGCTTCGCCCTGGCACCCCAGCCGACGCCGTGGTGCGCGGACCAAGCGCTGCCCCGCACCGCACGTTGCCCGCGACCACGATCACGGCAGGTACGGATGTCTGGTGGAACGCCTCCAAGCCGCCACCTCCACCGCCGCCCCCACCCATCACCCTCGCTGCACTGGACCCGAAATCGTGCGTCGTAACCGGAGCTCACTACATTGAGCTGCCACTTGTCTACAGGGCTCCGAAGTGGGGCCTGATCAGCGGCGTGTGCAAATACTGCGGGCTGATCAAGCGCTATCCGGCACACATCCGATGGCGTCACGACGGTAGGCCTGGGCCCTCTAAGCACACCGTGCCGCTCCGTATAAACGTCAATCACCTACCCGAGGTGGCGCCCGGCCATCCCGACTGGGAGGTCGCCTTCGACACCCTCGTCCACTTGCACGGCGGGAGCTACCAGACCTTTGAATACGTGGCCGACCAGGTCGAGGGATCGAGCCTGTTCACGGACACGTTCAGCCGAAGCCTGGAGGTCCGCGGCGACCTAGAGGTCGAGCGCAGCGAGGGCTTCACACCCGCCCGGTGGGAACTGACCCCGGCTTACCTCGCCGAACTCGCCACCGGCGAGTTCATGCTTACCGGATGCTGGAGCCGGGATGACAGGGACGCGGTCAGAGAGCTGGTGGAGAAGGCCGGCGGAACGCTGACCAGCGAACGTGACCAGCACGGTCTGGCGCGCGAATCGGTCGCCGATGTGAGCACCGCCGACCTAGAGCGTATTGTCGCGACGATTGGTGCCGCAGGCGTAGTACCGGACGCGGCCGCCCGGCTCATCGGGGACCTGCCTCCGCTCGGCGAGTTGGAGGCTGCGCTGCCTAGGGTTCCCCTACCTGGCGCAAGGAGGGTCCTGCGGTTCCATCTGGAGTCAGCGTCGTGGGTTCAGATGCCCTTCGCGACCGAGCCAGGTGCCTACCGGCTCGAGCAGGCGTTCGGGCGCACCGACGTCTTTCGCACACCCGCGGACGTCAAGGTGGGCACTGCCGCGCTGGCCACGGTCCAGCTCAGCAAGCACCTCGCCGCGCGGCGCTCCGGGCGGGCGCTGCTCGCCTACTCCGCTGACCAGCAGGCTCTGGCTGTGCCGCTGGGGGCAGACCTGCCCGGATTGTACGGGCGTGCCGCGGTGCTCTGCGGCGGTCGGCTGCCTACCCCCGACGGGAGGCGGCGATTGCTCGTCTACCACGATGTCCCGCAGCGCGTTGCCGACGCGCTGACCGCCCTTCTCACCAGCTGAGGACCGCCGTGCCCGTCAACCCGATCTCGGTTCATGGACAACTGCGCGCCGCCTACCTGCGCTACTTCGACACCGCTTTCTGGCTCCGTGACCCGCGGATGATGGCCGAGCGGCGGCGACTGCTCGAGGAATCCAGTCTGCTGTTCACCGACCCACTGCTTGAGCCCGTGCTGCCTTACGACGCGACGGTACCGCTCGCCGAGGTTTGCGAGCAGGCCGACATCTCGGCACAGACCGGGGAGGTCGTCGGGCGCGCGCTGTTGAGTGCGTTCACCCCGCCGGGCAGTCCAGTGCTGCTGCGTACCCATCAGGCCGAGGCAGTCCGGCGCTCGTTCCAGCCTGGAACGGCAGATGGCCGGAACGTGATCGTGACCTCGGGAACTGGCTCGGGGAAGACAGAGAGCTTCCTGCTGCCGGTACTGCTGCGACTCGTCGAGGAGTCCGCGTCGTGGGCGCCTCAGCCTGGAGCGGCACGCTGGTGGACGACCCTCGACGGCATCTGGCACCCAAGCCGGGGCAATGAAACCCGTCCCGCCGCGATCCGCGCGCTGATCCTCTACCCGACGAACGCACTGGTCGAAGACCAGATGGTCCGGCTGCGGCGCGCCGTGCGCCGCATCGGCGCGGCCGACGAGCGGAGCAAGCTCTGGTTCGGCCGGTACACCGGCAGCACCCTCGGAGGTGCCACGATGCCGACGAACGGGAGGGACGAGAAGGTCTTCGACGTCGCCGTCCAGCTATCGGAAATAGTCAAGGAGTATGACGCACTCGGGAATGCGGGAACGACACAGGAGGACCTTGCTCAGTTCGCTGACCCGCGGGCATACGAGATGCTCACCCGCTGGGACATGATCGCGGCCCCGCCCGATGTCCTGGTGACGAACTACTCGATGCTCAACGCAATGCTCATGCGCGAGGTCGAGCAGCCCATGTTCGACGCAACCGCCCGCTGGCTTCGCGCATCGGCGACGAACGTCTTGACTCTCGTTGTCGATGAGCTGCACCTATACCGAGGTACGCAGGGCAGCGAGGTCGCCATGGTGATTCGCAACCTGCTGATGCGGCTCGATCTGGAACCGGGTTCCCCGCAGCTGCGCGTGATTGGCACGAGCGCCTCCCTCGCCGATCACGATGAAGGCCTGCGCTACCTGCAGGAATTCTTTGGCATGCCGAAGGCGAGCTTCGCCTCCGTACCTGGCATGACCCGAGATCTAGGTGAACCGGTGCGGTTCGACCGCGCCGCAATCCTGGCCGACCGGGACGGCACGCCGCCGCCCGTTCCAGCGGCCGAACTCTCCCGCGCGGTCGCGCTGGCCTGCTGGGATGGCACGGGTGGGCGGTTCCGCGCCACACCGCTCGGGGACATCTCCCGGCGGCTGTTCGGCGACGATGACGACAACGCCGCCACCCGGGCCGTCCTTGAGACGATCGCGGCCGCCGAATCGGCGCCCGGTTCGGTCTCGCTGCGGGCCCACCTATTCGCTCGGATGGTCCGCGGCATGTGGGCATGCGCCAACCCTGCCTGCAACGGCGTGCCGGACGCCGACCGGGACGGCCGCGGTCTCGGTCGCCTGCTCGCCGTTCCTGCGTCAACCTGTCCCGACTGCGGCTCGCGGGTGCTCGAGCTGCTGTACTGCTACGAGTGCGGCGACGTCAGCCTTGGCGGCTACGTCGTCCAGCGCCCCGAGGAGGGCGGGTTCGTCCTCGGTCCCACCGCGCCGGACATCCCCGCGCTTGAACTGCAGCCCATCAGCCGACGCCGCCACGGGCAGTACATGTGGTACTGGCCGGGCAAGCGGCCCATCCAGCAGAACTCCAGCTGGGCCAAAACCCTGCCCAACGGCAAGCAGGCGACATTCAGTTTCAGGCCGGTCGAGCTTGATCCCGCGGTGGGCATGCTCTCGCCGTCGAGCACGCCTACTGGATGGCACGTGTCGGTCTCCATGAAGCAGGCGGACCAGAAGGACGTCGCGCCGGCGCTGCCTGATCGCTGCCCGCAGTGCGGGCAACAGGGCTATAACGGGGACTCCCGGATCTTCTGGCGCGGGGAGGTGCGCAGCCCAGTCCGCGGACACACGACTGGCATCGCTCAGTCCACTCAGCTTTACCTGTCCCAGCTCGTGCGCAGCATGGGCGATATGCCAGCGGAGTCGCGGACCATCCTGTTCACTGACAGCCGTGACGACGCCGCGCGGACCGCCGCCGGGGTCGCGCGCAACCATTTTCGCGACCTGGTCCGGCAGCTCATCCGCCAGGTCATGGACGAACGGCCGCCCGCCCCGCTCGCCGTGCTCAGGAAGGCGGCCGCCAGCCCGACCAGCCTCGACGACAGCGAGCAATACATCATGAACACCTATGTCGCCGAGCACCCCGAGGCCTGGAAGCTTATCCAGAAGGAGCAGTTCGTCTCGCTTTCCCCGGAGGAACGGGCGGTGCTCGACGCGCTGGCGCAGGATGTCCCAGAGGCACGGAAAATCCCGTGGGGCGAGTTGCATGCCCAGATCTCGACCCGACTGGTCAGCCTGGGGGTGCCGCCGGGCGGTCCCGGCCCGTCGATGCGAACGGTACCGGGCGGCGCGCCCTGGTACCAGGCCTACCCGCCGCCCCGGCCAGGGGCATGGACGCCGCTGCCCGGTGCCCAGATGGCCAGCGGGCAGGTGGTGTTCACCAGCTCGCTCAACGTCCAGCTCGCGGAGGCGCTCTTCGACCGCGCGGGTCGGGACGTTGAGTCGGTCGGTCTCGGGTGGATCGAGCCACGCGATCCGGACGTCGTACAGGCCCCGACGGACCCGGAGACCGCGCTGGAGATCCTGCGGTCCTGCGTGCGGCTTCTTGGCACCGGCCGCCACTTCTCCGGAGCGGAGTACGCCAAGGAGTCACCTACAATGCGCGGTCCGGTCAAGCGCTACCTTGAGCGAGTCGCCGAGCATCGGGACATCGATCTCGATCTGCTTATGGAGTGGGCTACCCGTGTCCTCGCTCTCGGCCCGGTCGCCCCTCAGTGGTTGTTGCAAGTGCAGTCGCCGACCACCCCGCTCATCCTGGTCGAGGGCGCCGACCAAATGTGGCGCTGTCCCGAGTGCAACCACCGGCACCTGCACCGCTCGGCCGGCGTGTGCGCCAACCGGGGCTGCCGGGGCGTCGGCCTCAGGAGAGAGCCGCGTGCGGACGAGGTAGACGACTACTACGCCTGGCTGTCCCGCCAGCGACCGCGCAGGCTTGCCATCGCCGAACTTACCGGTCAGACCAAGCCGCTTGACGAACAGCGCAGACGGCAGCGCTGGTTCAAGGGCATCCTGCTGCCCGAGCCGACGGAAAACGACATCACGAGCGAACTCGATGTGCTCAGCGTCACCACCACGATGGAGGTTGGTGTCGACATCGGGTCACTGAAGTCTGTCCTGATGGGCAACATGCCGCCGCAACGGTTTAACTACCAGCAGAGAGTCGGCCGCGCCGGCCGTGCGGGGCAGGCGTTCTCCTACGCGCTCACCGTCTGCCGCGACCGCAGCCACGACGACTACTATTTCAAGAACCCCATGCGGATGACCGGCGACGTGCCGCCGCAACCCTTCCTTGACCTGCGACGGCCTCGGATCGCCCAGCGCGTCATCGCCGCCGAACTGCTCCGCCGGGCGTTCCTCGAGGTCGATCAGCCACCAAAGTGGACCCCGAAGAGCATCCACGGCACGTTCGGCCCGACCGCCGCGTGGACCGGTTATCAAGCCGCGATCGGCGACTGGCTCCGCCGGTCACTGGAGACCTCCCTCGTGGTACACAGGCTCACTGCATTCACCGGCCTGGACGGAGGCCAGGTCAGCGAGCTTGAGCGATGGGCCCGTGAGGATCTGGTTATGGACATCAAACAGAAGATCGCTCTGTGGGCCACTGAGGAGGGCGAACTCAGCGAGTTGCTTGCCACCGCGGGTGTCCTGCCCATGTTCGGCTTTCCCACCCGCGCACGGAGCCTATACGACCGCAGGGTCCGCTCCCGGCGCGATCTGGACAACGCTGTGGTCGCCGACCGGCCGCTCGACATGGCGGTGTCGGCGTTCTCCCCGGGAGCGCAAATCGTGCGCGACGGGGTGCTGCACACCGCCGTGGGATTTGCTCAATACGAGGTCAAGGGCAAGAACGCTTATCCGGTGGACCCACTCGGTCCCGCGCTAACGGTTGGGGCCTGTGCCGAGTGCAAGACGACCTTCGTCAGGCCGCAGGACGAAGAGTGCTCGGTGTGCGGATGCGCACTGTATCTGTTCGACCTCTACCAGCCGCGCGGGTTCCGCACCTCTTACCAACCAAGGGACTACGACGACTCGACCGATACCGCGAGTTACGCCGGCCTCCCGGCGCTGTCTACAGTGGACGCCACGCGGGACCGTGCCGAGGTCGCGGCGGTCACGCTAGAGGTTTACGAGCAGGCGCAGGTTCTCCAGGTCAACGAAAACCGCGGCGACCTCTTTCCCCTCAGGAGGCTCACCGACGGATCTGTCGTGGTATCCGATGACGCCGTGCTTCCGCTTAGAACCTGGAAGGCGGCACCGGCCGGTCAGGATCTCGACGCCGCAGCGATCGGCGAACTCCGGACAACTGACGCACTTGTCGTCAGCCTGGACCGGCCGAACGTGCCCTCGGGCACCGTGGTCACCCCACGGTCCATCCTGCCGGCTGGTCCGGCCGCATTCTGGTCATTCGCGGAGATCCTCCGTCGCGCCTGCCAGGTCGCACTCGACATCGACCCGCAGGAACTCGTCATGGGCCTGCAGGCGCGGGCCGTGGACGGGAACCCGAGCGCTCGGGTCTTCCTCGCCGATGCCCTTGACAACGGCGCTGGATATGCCGTGGAACTGGGAAAGCCCAGGGTCTTCGCGAGGATACTGGACCAGGCGCGACGGGAACTCACCGCCGACTGGGAGGCCCCCGCGCATGCGCGCTACTGCACGGTCTCCTGCCCAGACTGCCTGCGGTCCTACGACAACAGGCGGCTGCACGGGGCGCTGGACTGGCGGCTCGCCCTCGACATGATGGACCTCGCAGCGGGAGGGTCTCTGAAGACAGACCGCTGGCTCGCGCGAGGTTCCTCCGTTGCCCATGTGTTCGCGCAGAGTACGGGAGGCTGGCTGACCGCGGAACTCGTCGGTGGTTTGCCCGTGCTGATCAACAAGGAAGACCGCAAGGCAGTGATCCTCGGCCATCCCCTGTGGCGGCGCGATGAGAACCACCTCACCGACTGGCAGCGCCATGTGCTGGCTACCGTCACGGCCAGCATGGGCGTGCACGCCGTGGAACTCTCCGACCTGTATGAGATGGACCGCCAACCCTTGGCGGTACTGCGGTACCTGACGTGAACAAGAGCAGACAGAGAAACAACCTCTTCCCGGGCGTCGATCAGCGATCGGCGGGCGGCCTGCGCCGCCGACGCCACGGCCTGCAGGGACTGGTGCCGGGCCGGACCATGGGCGGCGCCAGACCCGGGGAACTGAGATCTGCAAGTAGCCGCATATCAAGCACTTAATTTATAAACCAATTTGTAAAACGCGCCGCACTGCCTTCCGTTCTAACTTGGGTATATGACCCCCGATGAGCTCGCTTGCTTTCTGGAGCCGGAGCGTGTGTTCTCCCGTCAGGATGTGCCCGCGCGTCCGTCGCCGGTCCCCCCCAACCTGGCGTCTACGGGTGGTGGTTCCGGCGCTTGCCCCCTCTCGTAGCGTCCAGTCGCTGCTGCCAGCACCAGGGTCTGACCCTTCTGTATGCAGGGATCAGCCCCGACCGGCCGCCGCAGAACGGGCGGGCTGCCAGCAAGCAGAGTCTTCGCGAGAGGATTCGTTATCACTACACGGGTAACGCGGAAGGCTCGACGCTGCGCAAGACGCTGGGCTGCCTGCTTGCCGCAGAACTGGGCATTCAGCTAAGGCGGGTGGGGTCGGGTACCCGCCTGACCTTCGCCGATGGCGAGCAGGCACTGTCGAAGTCGATGGCAGAGAACGCTTACGTCAGCTGGATCGTCCACGGCTCCCCCTGGGAGCTCGAAGATCACCTGATAGCAGCGCTGGACTTGCCGCTGAATCTGCAGGGCAACAAGCACAACCAAGTTCCATCTTGTACTGACCGATATACGGGCGAATTGCGCAGCGCAGGCCAGGGCCCTCCCTGTGCTACCCAATCCCGGGAGGGGAGGCCGGTAAAGATCAGCCATGCGCCGCCGCCGTCCGCAAACCGGGCAGGAACCATGATCCGGAATATGCCCGGAACGGTCGTGGCGGCCTGCGCTGGCCAGACAAGCAAGTGGCAGCTCACAGTCCGATTCCGCGCAATGCCAGAGACGGCCTCCGGAGCCGTGTGCGTAGGTTCGAATCCTACTGGGGGCGCTTCGTAACTAGAGGCGAAATAGCCGTAAAACCAGGCGAAACGTCTGCCAGTGGCCATGTTTCTGTTCGCCAGAAAC
>Ga0181538_10005910_pt1 | contig 10768 bp, 6 predicted proteins | sample PEATcosm2014_Bin_40_FD_119773 | JGI IMG/M metagenome (GOLD analysis project Ga0181538, IMG submission 119773) | Peatland microbial communities from MTU Mesocosm Facility, Houghton, MI, USA - PEATcosm2014_Bin23_30_metaG | ecosystem: Environmental > Terrestrial > Soil > Wetlands > Peat | place...
AGGCTGATGCCGAGCAGCTCGGCAGCCCGCGTCTTGTTGTTCTGCGTGGAATCAAGGGTTTCGAAGATGAGGCGGCGCTCGGCCTCGGCAACCGTCATGCCGGAACGGAGCCGGAGTTGGTCTTCGGTATCGGTAATCCCGGCCTGGCCGAAGCCGCGGGGCAGATGTTGGACGGTCAAGTGATCGCCGGAACAAGTCACCAGCATGCGTTCCAGGACGTTGCGCAACTCCCGTACGTTTCCAGGCCAGTTGTAGCGGTGGAAAGCCTGAAGCACTTCGCTGTCCACGCCCATCACAGCACGGTCGTGCTTCTGGTTCAGGCCGTCAAGTAAGGTTGTCGTCAGCTCCTCCAGATCCTCCAGGTGGGCGCGCAACGGGGGCAAAACGATATTGACCACGTTGAGGCGGAAGTAAAGGTCGCTCCGCAACTGACCCTTGGCGACCGCTTCCTCCGGCACTTTATTGGTAGCTGCGAGCACCCGCACATCGACGGAGATTTCCGACTTGCTGCCCAAGCGGCGCACCTTGGAGTCTTCCAGGACGCGCAGCAGTTTGGCCTGCGTGCCGGAAGGCATTTCACCGATCTCATCCAGCAGCAGGGTTCCGCCGTCAGCCAGTTCAAAGCAACCCACCCGGCGCTCGAGGGCCCCAGTGAAGGCTCCTTTTTCGTGGCCGAACACTTCGCTTTCCATCAGCGTCTCTGGGATGGCGGCGCAATTCACGGCCACGAAAGGCTGGGCCCGGCGGGGGCTCAAGTCGTGGATCGTTCGGGCCACCAGTTCCTTTCCCGTGCCGCTCTCGCCGGTGATCAACACCGAAGCGCGCGAGGGCGCCACCTGGGAGATCAGTGTCGTCACTTCCTGCATCTTCTTGGATCGCCCCACGATGTTGCCCAGGAAGCCCAGGTCGCGCAGCCTGCGGTGCGCGGCCTCGAGCTGCCGCTCACTATCCTGCCGTTCCAGACAATTGCGCAGCTCCACTTCCAACCGCTTGGTGTCCACCGGCTTTTCGAGAAAATTGAAGGCCCCCAGCTTTGTAGCCTCTACCGCTTCCTCGATGGTTCCTTGGCCCGTCAACATGATGAACGTCAAACCCGCGTGGACTTCGTGGACCTGCCTCAATAGCTCCATGCCCGTCACGCGCGGCATGCGAAGATCTGAAATCACCACTGCAGGGTTGAACGAAGAGATCTTCTCGAGGGCTTCCGAGCCATCGTCGGCGGTCTCGGTTTCGTAGCCCCACAGAGAGAGCAGATCGGCGAGCCCTTGGCGTTCGTGGGCGTCGTCTTCGACGATCAAGATCTTGGCATTCTTGGCCACAGTATCAGGGTTTCCCTTCAGCACTATAATACACCGTATTCCTCCTCACCCATTTTGGCAATACCCAGCCATCTGGTCATGTGAAGGGCCGCCCCTGCGTGCGTTCTCCCTTTTGACTAATCAGCTTCCCGTGGGTATATTAGCGCGTGGCTCTCGAAGTTAGAGGAACAGATGGGAATTCCGAGGATTGAAGTGCGCGGTGGCTTCCCTGAACATCGGGGCGACTACGCGGGGATGTGCGGCGCTTCGGCGCGCATGCGGAAGGTTTACCACGACATCGCCAAGGTCGCCGAGACTCGGGATCCCGTCCTGATCCTCGGAGAAAGCGGCACCGGAAAAGAACTGGTGGCGCGCGCCATTCATGCCCAAGGCCCCAGTCCGGAACGGCCTTTTGTGCCGATCGACTGCGGCGCGCTCACGCCCACCCTTATTGAGAGCGAAATTTTCGGCCATGTGCGTGGAGCATTTACCGGCGCGACGCAGGGCCGGCAAGGTCTGCTCGCTGCGGCGAGCGACGGGACGGTGTTTTTGGACGAGATCGTGGAGCTCCCTGTGGAGCTTCAGCCGAAACTCCTGCGCGTTCTCCAGGAGCATGAAATCAAGCCCCTGGGGAGTAATCAGCGGATCTCCGTGAAAGCCCGAATCATCGCCGCCACCAACCAGGACCTCGCGGCTGCCATCAAAAGCGGAACCTTCCGGAAAGAACTCTACTTCCGCCTTAACGTGGTTTCCATCAGGTTGCCGCCGCTGCGCGAGCGGCGCGAGGACATCCCCGGTTTGGTTCGGTTCTTTCTTGCCAAACATCGAGCCAGCAAGGCCGGCATCACGGACGTATCCGAAGAGGTCATGGCGCGCTTGGTGAACTACGATTGGCCGGGGAACATCCGGGAACTGGAGAATTGCATCCAACGCGCCCTGGCGCTGGGAAGCACCCCACAAATCCGAGTGGTCGATCTGCCCTCGAGCCTGGTCTATTTCGTGGGCCAGCAGGCGCGCGACCCTGTGGCAGTGGCTACGCTTCGCGAGCTCGAGCAGCGCCACATCCTTCAGGCCCTTGAGGCAACTAAAGGCGACCGGCAGCGCGCCGCGAAACTACTGGGCATTGGGAAGACAACGATCTACAGGAAGATCAAAGAATACGGATTAGAGGAAGCAGTGGATTCAACGTCTGCGGGCTGAAGCCCAGCGACAGGCCTTCCGGGGGTCGTTACCAAGCTTCTCTGGTTGACCATTATCATGGCCACGCTAGCCTTGGATGCTACTTACACGGTGGACCCTGAACCCTCGGGTATCGCCGTATATTCGCGCAAGCTTATCGAAGCCCTCGCCGGCCTCGAGACTCCTCACCGGTTTTTGCTCTGCTATCGCCTGTCACGGCTAGGCCGGCGTCGGGAATTCTTGCATCCTGCGACTCGGGCCGGTTCTGCGGAACCGCAATTTTCGATCAGGCTTTATCAAGAACCGTTAACTTTCTGGTTGCCCTGGCAAGCAGACCTATTTCATAGTTTGGCGCAGCGCCCTCCCGCGTTTCGATTTAAGCGGGAGATTGTCACCGTCTTCGACATCTTCCCCATCACCGGCCATAACTATTCCACAGCCGAGTTTCGACGCAAATTCTCGGCTTTGCTCCGTGAGGCCGTTGCTCGCGCCGCTTTCGTTATCACCGCGTCACGTTACACGGCCGGGCAATTGCGCGCGCACACCTCGCTTCAACAGAACAAGCTGCGAGTTATCCCCTTGGGCGTCGACCTGCCTTCGTTGAGCTTATCCGCTAACGAACGGATGCGGGCCCGGGCCAGGTTCGGGGGGGAAGGAAAGCAGCTTATTCTGAGCGTTGGCGTTATCCAGACACGCAAGAACACGCTAAACTCCCTGCGGGCTCTCGAAACTTTGCCGGAGCAGTATCGGCTGATTCTTGCAGGCGGGGACGGTCATGGGAGCGAGATCGTTCACGATTATATCCGCCGCCAAGGGCTTGGCTCCCGCGTGCAAGTGCGGGGATATGTGACCCCCGAGGACTTGCGGGTTCTCTATCAGGCGGCCAGCGTAATGCTTTTCCCTTCTTTGGAAGAAGGCTTCGGTCTCCCGGTTTTGGAAGCCATGGCGAACGGCTTGGCTGTCGTGGCCTCCCGAACGGCTTCGCTTCCCGAAGTGGGGGGAGATGCGGCCCTTTATGTTGATCCCCACGATCCGCGCGACATTGCGGAAAAAGTCCGCCGCGCCGTCGAGGATGCCGAGTTAAGAGAGAAGATGATTCAGCTGGGACTCGCACGGGCTCAGGAATTCTCCTGGCAGCGAGTGGCAGAGGCGACGCTTCAGGTCTACAACGAGGCGCTTGCGAAATAGCATTGACGATTGTCGATGGTGGATCGTTGCTGCTGAATGCGGATTTTCGATGACAACCGCGCGTGCCGTCACCCCCGGGCAAGCGAGGGTCCATGTTGGACCGAGGATGATGGATTCCCGCTTTCGCGGGAATGACGCCAACCGGCAGCTTTTTCGATAATCAACAATCACAAATCGCAAATCACCAATCACCAACGATCATGATCCGGTGCTGCTGTAATTTGCAACTCCCTTGTTCCAAGCAAAGACGGCCAGCAGGAAGAAGCCTGTCGCTACAACCGGAACAAGATAAAAGTAAGGCGTGAACACTCGCCGCCCGAGGAAATGCGTTGTCGGATAGAAAGAGGCAAATGCGAAAGGGATGATCCAGCTAAGCAGGAATTGCAAGAAGACGTTGTAGATGGTCAGGGGATAGCGGCCGAAGGTGAGCATGTTGAAAACCGGCGGCACGATGCCCACCCGGTCCTCGAACCAGAACGACACCGCAGTGAGAATGAGAAACACAGCCAGATAAATCACCGCCCCGCAGAGCACCATCAATAAGAACCAGAACGAGTCCACTGCGTGCCACGGCAGGTGCAATCGCCGGACGCAGATGCCGACCACCACAGCTCCCGTCACCACTTCCTGCAACGATTCCAACCGGAACTTTTCGAAGACCACTTGAAACAGCGTCGACGCGGGGCGCAGCAGGAGGCGGTCGAACTTGCCCTGAATAATGTAAATGTCCCCGAACTCGTAAAGATTCCAACTGATGACGTTGAATATACCGAGCGGGATCAGCGAAAAACCGTAAAGAAAGAGAATCTCGTAGAACGACCAATCCTGAAGCTTGGGAATCTTGGAGAAAAGCACCAGCACAAACCCGAACCCCAGTACCGTCGCCGTCATCGAGGAAAAGACCGCAATGAAGAAATCCGCCTTGTAGGCCAGGCGAACCTTGGCGTACTGGGCGAAGTAGAGAGCGAAAAGTCTGAGATGCCGTTTCATCGGAATAACAGGGGCTAGGGGCTAGGGACTAGGGGCTGGGGCAAGAACACGGCCAACCCGAGTTCCCAGCCCCAACCCCCAGCCCCCAGCTCCTAACCCCCTTGGATGGTGATCTTTCTACTCGACCATCGCCACATTGCATGTCCGATGGCGAAGAGCACGACGACCCAAAAAAGTTCCAGCGCCAGCGCCCCGGCGATTGACTTGCCGTTGATATTCCCCAAGTACAGCAGCACCGGGATATAGCTGATGTACTCGAAGGGAAGAAACTTGAAGACCTTCTGAAAGACTTCCGGGAAATAGGAAATCGGCAGCAGCAGGCCGGAGAAGAGTTCGAGCAGAAAGTACTTGGCGCGCAGCAAGCCAAGAATCGATTTCAGCCGGACCGCGAGTGTCCCGACTGCGAAATTGATGGCAGCCACGAGGAAGAAGCTGAAGAGCACGCTGACCAGGAAAGCAAGGAAGTGGTGCAGGCTGGCCGGGCGGCGCAAGGGATAAATCAGCATGAGCACCAAGGCCGAGGGCAAGCTCAGCATCCCGGCGCGAAACAGGCACTCGCCGAAAGCCTGAGCAACGTACATGAACTGAATGTTGACAGGCTTGATCAGGTCCATGGCCAGTTTGCCTTCGATGACCTGGTTAGCGATGTCCTGGTCGACGTTGTTGAAGTAGAAAGAACGGATAATCCAGCCCACGGCTATGTAAGTGAGGATGTGGCTGAAGTCGAATCCTCCGATCTGCGAACTGTGAGCGTAAATCGCTTTCCAGATGAAATAATAGACCGTGACGTAGATGAAGTATGTCACGATCCCGGTGTAGTAGCGCAGGCGGTAGGCGAGAGTGTTGACGAACCCAACGCGGATAAACTCCGCGTACACACGCCCGCGCTTAGCGAAATTAGTTCCCCTCCACGGGTGCGGAGGGGTTAGGGGTGGTGCGTGTTGTGACGAGGGCGTCTGCCAACCACGCCCGAACCCGCCCCTTAACGAAGGAGGGGAGACTTCTGCATCGCTCATTCCACTTCTCCGCTCAAGTAGATCCTCTTGACGATGTCCTCGATCGGTTCTTCCTCGACGAAGATATCTCTCACTTCGAGTTGGTTGACAAGGTCGCGAATGACTTCGGCGGTGGAATGTTCGTCGCGGTCGAAGCGCATCAGGTAGGTCAGCTCGTCAACACGCTCGCAGGCGATGCCGTTCTTGGTAATCTGCGCCAGGTGCGCAATCTGGGAACGGTCTTTCAAAAAGAACTTCACCTGGTTGTATTTGGCCAGGCGCTTCTTCATGGATTCGAGATCGCCGTCGAAGAGAATGCGGCCCTTATCGATGATGATGATGCGCTTGGAGAGTTCCTCGATGTCGGAAAGGTCATGGGTGGTCAGCAAGACCGTTGTGCCTTGGGTGCGGTTGATCTCTTTCAGGAATTCGCGAATGCGGTCCTTGGCCACCACGTCCAAGCCAATCGTCGGCTCGTCGAGAAAAAGCAGGGGCGGGTTGTGAAGCAGCGACGCCGCCAGGTCACAGCGCATCCTTTCACCCAAGCTTAGCTTTCGCACCGGCGTATGAAGGTAGTCTTTGAGATTGAGGATTTCGCAGAAGAAAGCCAGCCGATGGCGGTATTGCTCTTCGGGCACTTCGTAAAGTTCTTTGAGGAGTTTGAAGGATTCGATGACCGCGATGTCCCACCAAAGCTGAGTGCGCTGGCCGAAAACAACCCCGATGTGCTGGGTGTAGTGCCGCCGGTCGCGGTAGGGTACGTAGCCGTTCGCAATCACCCGCCCGCCGCCCGGAACCAGAATTCCCGTCAGCACCTTGATGGTGGTGGATTTGCCGGCGCCGTTCGCACCAATGTACCCGACCATCTCCCCGGCGTTGACGGAGAAACTGACGTGATCGACGGCGCGCACGGTGACGTACTCACGCACAAACAGGTTTTGGATTGCTCCCTTCACGCCTTCGCGACGGCGGAAGGTGCGGAATTCCTTGGTGAGATCTTCGACTTCAATAATGGGCGGCATGGCTGGAAGCTACGACACATTCAGTGTCAGGGCTATGCTGCGGCTCACCGCGGCGGAGCCGGAAGTGAATGTGCCGGTCACCTTCAGGTTGTATATACCCGTGGGGGTTCCATGGTTGCTGCCGGAAACCGGGCCGCTTCGACCGCAACTCACAAGCGCCACGGCCAGCAACAGTCCTAGCGCGAAGGGCACAACTCGCCATCTGGCCCGCAGGCGTCTCGAGGCGGTCACCATCCAGACGAAGCAAATCAGAAGTATGGCCAGCGCCAGCAAAACTTTGGGGCCCGGCGAGCGGGGCGGAGGAATCGTCCGGGGTAAAGTGACGGACGGGGCGGTGGTGGTGACCAGAAGCAAAAACTTCGTGCCGGGTGTCACGGTGGAGGGCGAAAGCGTGCAGTTCGCCACCACAGGAACCCCCCCGCAGGCGAGGGCAACGGATCCGTCGAATCCCGACTCCGCGTTGACGATTAGTTGATACGTCGCTGTCTGGCCCGGCGAAATGGTTGCCGACGGGGAAGAGCCGTTCGACGTGGCGAGCGCAAAGTCTTGTCCCGTCCCGCTTAGCGTCGCCGTTTGGGGACTGTCTCCGGCGTTGTCCATAACCGTTAGCGTGCCGGTGCGATTGCCCGTGGCAGTGGGTGTAAAAGTGACGCTGATCGTGCAACTCGATCCCGCCGCCACGGAACCGGCGCAGGTGTTGGTCTGGGCGAAGTCACCCGAGGCGTTGATGAGGAGCGGAGTGAGGGCGCCACTGCCGGGATTGTTCAGAGTGATGGTCTGAGGGGAGCTGGTAATTGAAACCGTTTGGGCAGGGAAGCTCAGGGCAGTCGCCGAGAGGCTGACGGCCGGTGCCACCCCCGTCCCGCTCAGCGCAACGGCTTGGGGGCTGTTTCCGGAAAAATCCGTAATCGTCAGCGTGCCGGTCTGGGGCCCAGTCGCATTAGGCAGAAAGCTGACGTTGATCGTGCAACTGGCTAGGGCGGCGACGGTCGGCAAGCAATTGTTGTTTTGCTTGAAGCCGCTCGTGACCGCCACGCTGCCCACGGTCAACGGCACCGAACCTATGTTCAGGAGCGTCACGGGTTGCGAAGTGCTCTCGGTGCCCACGTTCTGACCGCTGAACGTCAAGCTCGCGGGGCTGACATTAACAGCGGAGACGATTCCAACGCCGGTCAAGGGCACCGAGAGAGGGCTGCCCGCGCCAATGTAGGTGATCGTCAGGTCGCCGGTCCTGGTGTTGGTTGCGGTAGGCATGAAGACGACATTGATCGTGCAATTCGCGCCGGCCGGCATCGTGCCGCCGGTGTAAGGGCAGGAGGTGGCCGTGGTGGTGAGGGAGAAGTCGCCGCTGGCGGTAATGCTGGTGATGTTGACCGCGGAATTGTTGATGGAAGTCAGCGTCACGATCCGCTGCTGGCTCATCGTGTTGCCCGCCACGGTCCCAAAGTTGAGGCTGGCTGGGAAGAGCGCCACCGCCGGAGGTGGCGAAACCTCGCCCACAAAGGCGCCCCCCGGGGTCGCCTGCAGCGGGCTGACGGTGGGAAAGTCGGGTGAGGTCGTCTTTCCCGCGACGTAAGCATCGTCGTCGGCGTCCACGGCAACGCCGTTCGCCTGGTCGTCTCCCGCACCGCCCAGGTAGGTAGAGTAGCCTAGTGCAGTACCAGCCGAGTTCAGGCAGGCGACAAAGGCCGTGAATTCAACCTGGGAATTGTTGCTGCTCTGTAAGGCGTCGACGGAAGGGAAGTCAGCAGAACCGGTAAGCCCGGCCACGAAGGTGACACCCAGAGGGTCGACGGCGATGCCATAGGCGGCGTCACCTCCAGAGGAGGGGGCGCCGTTCGTTGCATGACCGCTGCCGCCAAGATAGGTTGAATAGAGGAGGGCTGAGCCGGCGGGGTTCAGTTTGGTGACAAAGGCGTTGGAGCCGGCGTATTTGGCGGCAATGCTGGGCTGCAGCGGGATGAAGGTGGGAAAGTCGCTCGACCACGTCGCTCCGGCCAGATAGGCATCGCCCGCGGAGTCAACGGCCATCGCCTCTCCGGAGTCCATCGTGCTGCCGCCTAAGTAGGTGGAGTAGACCAGGGCCGAGCCGGCGGGATCCATTTTAGCTACGAAGGCGGTCCCATAAGTAGTTGCCTTATTACTCGCCTGGAACGGGCTCACGGTGGGAAAATTGATCGAGAGGGTGAACCCTGTTACGTAGGCGTTGCCGGAAGAATCCACCGCAATGCCATTGCCTTGGTCCTGGGCGGTTCCGCCCAAGTAAGTGGAATAGACGAGTGTTGCACCCCCCGCGCTGAATTTGGAGAGGAACGCGTCCTCACCGCCTCCATAGTTCTGGATCGGGGCGACGGTGGGAAAGTCAGTCGACCAGGTTCCGCCTGTCACGTAAGCAGCGCCGGAAGAGTCGACGGCAATGCCCAATCCCTCATCGCTCAAACTGGTTCCTGACTCAACCGTTCCGCTTCCCCCGAGGTAAGTGGAATAGACGAGACTTGATCCGGCCGCGTTCAATTCGGCGACAAACCCGTCGCAGACGCCCTTCAACCCGGCTTGAACTGGCGTGACAGTGGGGAAGTCGCTCGAGCAGGTCGAGCCGGTCACATAGGCATCGCCGGAAGGATCGACGGCGATGGCGTTCGCCTGGTCACTCACGCTCCCGCCCAGATAGGTGGAGTAGACGAGGGCGGAACCACTCGAGTTCAGCTTGGAAACGAAGGCGGTGCCACTCTTGGATTTGTTGCTCGACTGCAACGGGTTGACGACGGGGAACCCCGTTGACACTGTTGTTCCGGTCACATAGGCATTGCCGGAGGAATCCACGGCGACCCCTTTGGCTTGATCGCCGGCACCGCCAAGGCAAGTGGAGTAAGTGAGAGAAGGGTCGATCACCAGGGGGCGGGAGTGATCGTAGGGGCCGAGCGCAAAGCGGACGTGGTTCAGGGCGTCGAGAGTGAAGCGCCCTTGAACAAGTGATGAGTGACGAGTGACAAGTGACGAGCCTGACTCAGACTGGTAGACGTGCGGTTTGTCGAAGCGAATCTCTCCGCGCCCGGTTGAGATTACGAGGCTGCCGTTGCGGTCGATTCGTAAAGGCGGTTCGCGAAGCGCCCCTACCTGCAAGGTGATGGCGTTCGGATCGCCGCCGGGAGCGACGACGAAATCATATTCGAGCCGCCCCTCCTGATCGCCGTGATAAATCAGGTCGATGCCGGGATAAACGTTCCGATAGCGAACTTGGGCGAAAGTCGGCAGATTGCTGCGCCACTGGGCGGGGTCATTGCCCAGGAAATAGTTGACCTTGCCGGGCAGTTCGTGGGCGCCCAGCACGGTGGCGTTCTCATTCGCGTTGACGAGCCTCAAACGCACAACGTCAGTTGTCCGTGGTCCGTTGTCCGTTGCAGGACCGCCGCTGACCGTGGAATCCGTAGCGCGCCCGGCTCCGAACTTCCCTGTTCTGGCCTCTGACAACGGACGACGGACCACGGACGCCGTCTGCAGTTCCAACACCGCCTCATCGCTGGTCAGAAATAAACCATAGCCCTGCCCGTGCGAGAGGAAGTTCACCTTTTCGAGGGCTTGACCTTGATTGGCCTCAAAGCTTAACGGCAGTTTGGCAACGGAGAGTTTTCCGGCGGGTGGCGCACCGGCGCGCGCCGGCTGTCTTAGGCGTTCAACTTCTTCATTTCCTAAAGAATATCCTTCCCGTTGGACGCGTGCGCCGGCAACTTTCGACTTGGGACGAATCCCTGTCGGTCCAGCCAGGGTTTGCCAGCCTGCGGCAAGTAAGAGCATGAGAATACATAATTTCCAGCGAGCTTTGCGATGCTTCATAGGGGGCTCATGAAATGGCGATTAACCTGATTTGAATACCACGGAATCGGAAGGGCGGTCAAGCCGTGGAGGGCGTGGTGCGGGCATCTTGCCCGCTGCGGCCGGAGCGTCGCGGTCCTGACTGCGGGCAAGATGCCCGCACCACGGCTTAGGTCTAGCCGACAGGGTGTCGTATTCAGGCCGTGCCCGGCACCCGAACTGCTTAGCTTCGTTTTCGCAAAATGCGGTGTTTCTTGCTCCTTTTGGGGTGCAAAGTGTGTTG
>Ga0181538_10005912_pt1 | contig 10767 bp, 4 predicted proteins | sample PEATcosm2014_Bin_40_FD_119773 | JGI IMG/M metagenome (GOLD analysis project Ga0181538, IMG submission 119773) | Peatland microbial communities from MTU Mesocosm Facility, Houghton, MI, USA - PEATcosm2014_Bin23_30_metaG | ecosystem: Environmental > Terrestrial > Soil > Wetlands > Peat | place...
ACGCTGGATCGTCCAGCGCTTGGGCTACCTCACGCCAGTCCAGGCGCGCCAGCAGCTCCTTGCGCTTGGAGCTGCTGCATGAATACACTCAATTCACTGTCCAACAAATCCGGCGCTAAACACAAATACATTTATGAAACTGGCTATGACCCGATTGAATCTGGACGATTGCTCGAACGGATTTCGCTGCAGAATGCGCCCGTGAAGAACGCGCAGAACGCTTTTAGCCCGTTTCCCCCTCTGACTCTGCGGGTGGACTGCATGCGGAAGGAAATTGCGAAGGTTTTTCCTTCGCGAGATGAAGCGATTATCTCCTCTTCGGAATTCGAGAAGACTAAGGAGCGTCTATCTTCTCGCAGACTAATCGATTCTCAGCCAGTGCCGCTCCCCACCCTCCGCAAGCTAACTGACCCCTGAGCGTGCGCCCCATCGGCGTCTCATGGAAAACTCAAATGCGCCCAGAGGCGGCTCATCCCTAAATTGGCTGGTGCCCGATTAACGCGGTGGTCTCAATGGGTCGACGCAACACCCAGCTCGAACCCAACTTGCAGTGAAAACAAAGGCTAAAATCGCTCGCTAGGATTAGATCAGCCGGAACACTACCCTGGCTATGTTTTGACCGAGTACAGCCAAACAGATGGCTTCTCCCGGGGAAGCATTGTCGAGTCAACGCATTGGATGGTGTTGCGTTGACCGTCTGAGCCGGCAGCGCTGATCGGAAAGTTAAGTACTTCCTAGCCGTTCAATCGTGGGCAGCAGAATCGTGGTTGGTCAATGGGACTTGCAACCGTAAAAGCGGCGGCGAGCCGCCGCACTCCAAATCAGGATATGTTCTAGCTTGTGGGAGGCGCGCTACTTTGCGTTTGGCTTAAATGTGTCCACAATGCCGCTGCCTTCGCGGATGGTGAGGATTTGGTTGGCCTTCACCTGCGTGAAGCGCTCGATCTTTTGCGTGGTGGGCCATTTGACATCGAGTACATCGATCACTTGAATTTTGCCCAAGCCGAAGTGCAGCCGCAGGTCGGATTGCGACATCACGCTGCCGCCGCTGTGCACCTCGTCTATTTGGGCATGGTTGCCCGTCACCACGCGCACGCGAGCGCCGATGGCCGTGCGATTGCACTTCGTGCCGATTAATTTGACCTTGATCCAGTTCTGTGCGTTGCCGCCATCATTGCGCAGCAGCGAGGGCAGATCACTCATGTTCAGAACGAGCACATCGATATCGCCGTCATTGTCGTAATCGCCGAAGGCCGCGCCACGGCTGGAATAACGCGCACTGATCCCAGGCCCCATTTCAGCGGAAACGTCCTTAAATCTGCCGCCGCCCAAGTTCTTGTACACCAGGCGCGGGTTCTTGAAGGATTGCCCGGTATGCTGCGTTTCGATTTCCGGATAAACATGCCCATTGACCTGCAGGATGTCCGGCCAACCATCGTTGTCGTAATCGAGGAAGCCGCAGCCCCACGCGACATACTGGTTGATGATGCCGACTCCAGACTCAAACGCGGCATCCGTAAAGGTGCCGTCGCCGTTGTTGTGGTAGAGATTGCAGGTGTCGTCGGCAAAGTTGGTCTTAAAGATGTCCAGCCAGCCGTCGCAATCGTAGTCGCCGACGGCGATGCCCATCCCCGCTTGCTCGTGCCCATTCTCGTTGTAGGCGCAACCCGCGATCATGGCGACATCGGTAAACGTGCCGTCGTGATTGTTGTGGAAAAGGATGCTCGGTTCGGAATCCACGGCCACATAAACGTCTGGCCACCCGTCGTTATCGAAATCGTAGGAGACCGCGGTGATGGAATAGCGCGGGCCGGGCTTCAGGATGCCCGCTTTCTCCGTGACGTCGGTAAACGTGCCGTCGCCGTTGTTGTGAAACAGTTCGTTGGTGTCACCGGGGAGGCCCCGAGGGCCGCACATCACCGGGATCCCTTTCCACTCGCACGACGCGGCATCTCCGGGAGCGGGCGTATTGGCGGGATCGAGCCTGATATAGTGGCACACGAAAAGATCCAGGTGCCCATCGCGGTCATAATCGAACCACGTGCAGCCTGAGCTCCAGCGAACTTCCTCATTGTAGAGGCCGGCCTTGCGCGCCACATCCGTAAAGGTGCCATCGCCATTGTTGTGGAAGAGGATGTTGTGTCCCCAAAAGCAGCAGAACAGATCGTCCCAGCCGTCGTTGTCGTAATCGCCCACGCACACACCTGTTTGCCAGCCGGTCCTGCCCATTCCGGATTTCTCCGTGACGTCGGTGAAGGTGCCATCCCGATTGTTTTTGTATAGGTGCGAGGTTGGAGCGGCGCCCGTGGGCCACTTGGCGTCGAGCAGCGTCCCGTTGGTCAGATAAATATCCAGCCAGCCGTCATTGTCGTAGTCGAAAAAGCCGATCCCGCTGCCCTTCGCTTCAATGATGAGGCGCTTGTGCTCCGTGCCGCCCCACACGTTCGGAATCGTGAGGCCGGCTTCGCGCGCCACATCAACGAACGTGACTTGCGAGGCTGCCGGCACATTCGCAAGGGTCTTTGCCTCCAGGATCGCCGAGCGATTCCATTTCCAGACCGGGGTTGCCAGCGCGTCCAGCAAGGTTGCGCCCAGAGCCACAAGGGAAGAGCCAAGAAAACGCCGCCGCGGTAGAACCATGGTCATCGGATTGTCACCTTGGGAAAATTTCGCGGCACAATTCCGGTGCCCTCTTTGACCGCGATAATCTGGTTGATGGGCACATTCGTTAAACGGTCCACTTGCCCGCTCGGCCACGTGATTTCCAGCGACTCGATCTTGGTGCGCTTGCCGAGGCCAAAGTGAATCCGCGGGTCGCTGGCCGACATGTAACCCATACCGCCTTTTGCCTGTTCCACTTCGACAAATCCTTCCGTGGTCAATTTCAACGAGGCGCCGATGCCGTCGCGGTTCGAGCGTGTCCCGATGAGCAGAACTTCAAGCCAATTATTGGCGTTGCCACCGTCGTTGCGCAGGACTTCGGGGTAATCCCCACGAACATTGACGGCGATGCCGACGGCGCCGTCATTATTGAAATCGGCGGTGGCCAGCCCGCGGCCGGCGACGGGCCGCATGAAATCGGGGCCGAGTGATTCGGAGACTTTCTCGAACTGTCCTTTGCCCAGGTTGCGGAACATCAGCAAGGGCTCCTTGTATGTTACCTCGCTATGATAGAGCTCCACGTTATCCACCATGGCGCCGTTGGCCTGCACAATGTCCGGCCAGCCATCATTATCGTAATCCACAAACTTCATCGAAACGCCGCTCAAGCCCATGGCTTTGTTGCCGATGCCGGAGGAAAACGTCACGTCGTCAAAGGTGCCGTTGTGATTGTTGTGGTAGAGGCGGTTCAATTCGAAATCGAGGTGCGTGATGTATATATCCAGCCAGCCGTCGCGGTCCACATCCGCGGCGTCAATGCCCATCCCGGCTTCGTAACGTCCGTCTTCGCTCGCGGCTATCCCCGAAACGAAGGAGACATCCTCGAACGTTCCATCATGCTTGTTGAGGAAAAGGAAATTGGGCCAGGTGTCGTTGGCAATGGCGATGTCCGTCCAGCCGTCGTTGTTAAAGTCCGCCAGCACCACGCCCATGCCCTTGGATTCGGGTTTTCCCACGCCAGAAGCATCGCTGACATCGGTGAAGGTTCCGTCGTGGTTGTTGTGATACAGCTTGGTTTTCTGCCCCTTGTAATTGCCGGGGTGGCAATAGGAACGATAGCCGGGCCGGTGTTCGCCGCACCACAGGTTGTTCTGTGGGCTCCATTCGATGTAGTTGGTGACGATCAAATCCAGCCAGCCGTCTTTATCGTAGTCGAACCAGCCGGCGCTCGTGGACCACATGCCTTCGTCCGCGACGCCCGCTTTGCTGGTCACGTCGGTAAAAGTGCCGTCGCCGTTGTTGTGATAAAGGATGGCGCGGCCATATCCCGTGACGTACAGATCGGGATACCCGTCGTTGTCAAAGTCACCCACGGCCACGCCCTGGCCGTAATGGCCCACGCCTGCCAAGCCGGCCTTTTCGGTCACGTCGGTGAAAGTGCCGTCGCCATTGTTGTGATAGAGAGCGCAGCGCAGCAGGTGATCCGGTTTGTAGGCGTCCGTAGGGCCAGACTGCACAAAAAAAAGATCCATCAGGCCATCCTGGTCATAGTCGAGCCAGGCGACGCCGGTGCCCATGGTCTCCAGATAGTATTTCTCCTCGGTTTGTGTGGAGTCCTGCACAAATGTGATGCCCGCGGACTTTCGGATGTCCGTAAAACGAACGGTGATGGGAGCGTCTTTCTGTTTTTGAGGCTGCGCCGTTTGTGCTTGCAGAGCAACGACTGCACAGAGTAAGCCGCCGAGTGCAAGAAGAACGGCGCAAGCGTTTCTGTGAGCCGACGGACAGATTGTCCTGGATGTTTTCCGCATTCCTTGCTGGTTCGGCAGTTCGGCGCAAACTGGCAGAATCCATTTTACCGCCGACCTGCGGGCCTCACAACCGGAAGTTTGCCTTGGCCGAATCAAAGAGTGCGGTCAGCAATGGAAAGCGCGAATTGGAGCAGTTGCTGACGAGCCACCATCGGCATCGGTTCATTCACCACCATCGGCATCGGGGAAGCTTTTTCCAAGGTCTCCGCAATGCGATTCACGTCCAGCCCGCCGCCCGCGCTGCTGCCTTTGAAGCGGTTGAGCACTTCCTTGGCCTTTTCGATCTGGCCCGTTTGATAATAAAAAACGCCTAGCATGGAATAACTGCCCGGCCATTCCGGCAATAAATCAACGGCCTGCTCGAGTTGCCCCGCCGCCTGCGCCGTCTTGCCATCTAATACAGAAACCAGTCCCTGGCCCCACAGGAGTTTGCCCGATCCGGGAATGCGAGAGCGACCGTCCTGCAGAGTTTTCTCCGCGCTCCGCAGATCGTTCTGGCGAAGTTGCAGCAGCGCGAGAGAGAGATAATATTGGTCGTTGTCGGGGTTGCGGCGAATGGCATTCCTGTAAATTTCCGAAGCTTCGGCGGGCTGGCCGAGGTGCGCCTTGATATCTCCCAGCAAGGAGAGGAAGGCATCGTCCTGCTGGCCGTTTGCCGAGACCTGCTGGGCAACTTCCAGCGCTTGCGGGTACATGCCTTTGCGGAAATAGGCGTCTGCCAGGTCGAACTTGATATCGTCAGAATCGGGATTGGCGTGCAAAGCCGCCTGAAAATGCTGGATGGCATCCTGGTACAAACGATAGCGCGCCAACAGGACGCCTACCCCGGTTTGCGTCCGGAAGTCGCCCGCGCTGAGCTGGTCCAACTGCGCGATGGCCTTACGAGCTTCCTCGACGTTCTCAAGTTTTAGATACGCTTCGGCGAGGAGGTACACATTTTCCGGCTGGTCAGGCTGTTTCTGGATGCGTTCCGACAGTTCGGTGAGATCCAGTTGCGCCTTCTCCTTGCCGGAAAGGTTGGAACGGTTGTCGAGATAATCAAAGAGATGCTGGTAGGGACGAGAAAGAATTTCTTCTTTGTTAAAGGGGCCGGCCGAAGCGCTTTTGGAGAGCGTCTGGAACACGCTCATATCCCGTTGTGCGGCTTCTGTTTGATGGAGGCTCCGCTCGACCATCGCCAGCTTGTAGTACCCCGGCGCAGGGGACGGGCTCACGCGTACGAATTTTCGCAGCAGGTCGGCGGCTTCCGCATATCTCTTGCTGGCGGTGCGCAAATTTGCCAGTTCCAGCAGAGATTCGGGATGGTTGGGGTTCAATCGCAGCACTTCCTGGAAGTGCTGTTCGGCTGCCGCGTGATTTCCTTGCCGCTCTTCGATATACCCCATGTTGAACAGGCACATCGCATTCCGCGGATCTTTCTTCAGGCCTTCTTGAAAATATTTTCGGGCCTCGTCGAAACGTCCCAGTTGACGGTAGCACAGCCCCAAAAACGCATAGGATCGCGCCGTAGGATCCAATGCGACCAACTGCTTGAACTCTTCGAGGGCCTTCTCTGCCCTACCCGACATAAAGTAGCTTTCCCCGAGTGCTGCGCGCAGGTCCACGCGTTGCGGGGCGATTTTCAAGCCGGACTCCAAGAGAGGAATGGAGTCCTCGTAATAATTCTGAGACATGCTCACCCGCGCCAGGTAATAGATGACGTCCGTATTCTCTGGGGCAAGCTTGTGCGCGCGCACCAGCAGGTCCAGCGCGTCCACAGGCTTCTGCTGCGCTGAATACACCTGCGCCAGGAGAGAAAGGGCCTCGGGCGAATCGGGCTGGAGATTGAGGGCGCGCTTCAGGGAGATTTCCGCTTTCGCAAAATCGGCGTTACGCAGATAGACCTGTCCGAGGTTGTAGAGGATTTCAAAGGTCTGAGGCTGCAATAGGTTGGCTTGTTCCAGTTGGAGTTGCCCGGCTCGCAGTTGTTTCTCGGCCGCCAGCAATACGCCCAAGGTGAAATGCACCTGCACGTTGTCTTTGTTGTGGGCAGAAAGCTCCCCGGCGATCTTCAACCCTTCCGCGGTCTTGCCAGCTTCAAGATAGGCTCTCGTGAGGCTAAACTGCGACGCAATCGTTGGCGGGTGGATTCGCAGCAGGAGGGGAATAGCCCCCGCAGGTTGCTTCTTCGCCAGAAGGACAAGGGCCAGATTGTAGTTGCCGTCGTTATCCGCCGGATTCAGGCGCACGACCTCTCGGAATTCTTTTTCGGCCAGATCAAGATTCCCCTGAGCCACGTATAGGTTGCCCATGTCGATGCGAATCCCGGTGGATTTCGGGTTGAGTTCCAATCCCCGCTGAAACGCGGAAAGGGCTTCCGTGTACTTCTTCTCTGCGGTATACACAAGCCCCAGAAGCCCATATCCCTCAGGCCTGGAAGGATTCTGCTGCAGTTCTTCCTGAATCCTGTTTTTCGCGTCTTCGAGTTTACCCTGCCGCAGAAGCGCTTCCGCATCCGCAAAAGGGGAGGGGGCTTTGGAAACCGAGTGCGCGTCTTGCTTGCTGGGAGCCGATTGTTTGCCGGCAGCTCCCTGGCTCGCAAAGAAAATCGCACCGAGCGCCGCGCTGCCGGTCAGTACCGTCCGCCAGCCCCTTTTTCCAGTCGTGTGCCGGACAAAGCTACAAATGGCCATGGGTAGATCTCCGCGCGCGTTCACCCTGAACTGAAAGCGGTTGATGATTAATTTAGCATTTCCAGAGTCTGTTGGGCCAACTTGTTCTCTGGCTGCTGGCGCAGCAATTCCCGCAGTATTTCTTTGGCCTTTTCCGGCTCCTTCAAAAGCACGTAGAGCTTGGCCAAATTCAGATAGGCCTGGTCAAAGTGTGGAGCGACCTTAATACATGTCTCGAAGCTCTGCTGCGCTTCGGAATACTGTTCCTGGCGCACCCGAAGAACTCCCAGGTTATTCAAGGCATCGGCATAATCGGGGCGCAGCGCGACCGCTTTCTCCAGATAATCCGATGCGCGTTCACGTTGGTTCTGCCGGGCATAGAACATTCCCAGGCTGTAGTTGGCCTCGGGATCATTGGGAGCAACTGCAACTGCCTGCTCCAGGAGTTTTTGCGCTTCCGCATAGGCTCCTTTCCGGCGAAGCAGGTTCCCAAGATTCAGAAGCGCGGTGGCGTAAGTTGGTCTGAGCGCGAGGGATTGTTGAAAATCCCTGATAGCCTCGTCTTCTTGACCTTGTTGTGCGGCCACCATTCCAAGATTGTTCCAGGCTTCGGCATAGTTGGAACGCAACTTCACCGCCTGCTCGAGATAGCGGCGGGCATCTGGCAGCGCATTTCTTCGCAGGTAAAGCGTACCCAGGTTGTAATAGGCGATCGGTTCCTCCGGGTTTGAAAGAATCACTTGTTGGAATTCCGCCGCCGCCTCTTCCAAATAGCCGCGCTGAAACAGCGCCACTCCGTAAGTGAGATCGTTGCGCTGGAATACGTCTTGAAACAGCGTGCCTTTCAGAGGCAGTGCCTTCTCCAGGAAACCGGCTGGAGTATCGGGAACCGACCGGATGTCATCCATCAGCCGCGCGGGTTCCAGCGGCCCCTGGTAGACTTTGACGATCATGCCGTCCCGGTTGAGCAGGAAAGAGGATGGGAGCGCGAGATCTCTCCGGCGATCGAACAGATAGCGGTAGATAATGTTGTAGACGCCGGCCACTTCCTGGGTGGCCAGGAGAATCGGCAGAGAAATCCCTTCGTTCGAGGCAAATGAGCGCACTGCTCCCGCGTCCTGGGGATCATCGAAATTGAGACAGAGAACGCGAAGGTTGCGCGAGGCCCCGTCTGCCTGATGCTGCTGGAGAATTCGCAGTTGCTCGGCGCAGGATGGCGCCGCAGTGGCCCAAAAATGAAGAAGAACGAAGTTTCCGCGCAGGGAGTGAAGTTGCTGGGTGTCCCCCGCAAGGTCCGGCAAGGAAAAATCGGGCGCAAGCAGCGGCTGGATGAGCCACGTCTCGACCGCGAGCGGCAGGCGCTCTATTTCTTGTGGCGCGCTGCCCTGGGCGTAAGAAGGCGACGAGGCTGCAAACGGTTTGGCGCGAAATTCCTGCGCGCCTTCCTGGACTTCGATGCGGTGATTGGCGGGCAAATTCTCGAATGCTTGCGTTTGACCGCTGGGCCAGCGAATGCTGGCGCGCACGCGGCCTTCCGCTTTTCCCAGCCCAAAGAAAAGTTCCTTGCTGTGTTGCGACAAAAAACCCGAACCGGCCTGCAGATACTTCGTCTGGCGAAGGCCAGCCGCTTCCACTGTAACCGCTGTGCCGATAGCATCGCGATTGCTCTTCCTCCCTTGCAAGCGGAAGGCAATCGAGGAACCCATCTCCTTCATCGCATTGTGCAGGACGCGAAGCTGGGGCGCGGTGCGATTCTTGAGCACGACTTCCAGCCGCCCGTCGTGATCCAGGTCGGCCAGCACAAAGGAACGGCTGTCATCGATAAAATCCAACCCGACCACGCCGGAAACTTCGGAGAAAGTGCCATCCCGGTTGTTCAGATAAAAGACATTTCTCTCAAAGCCGTTCCAGGTGGCATCCGAACGGATCAGCTCGTTAATCGCGTTCCATCCCCGCTCATAGCTCTCCGAAGGGGTGGCGTCCCGCGGTGATTTTGCAACCACCTGGCGCCAGAAAAAGCTGGAGACGTCGCGGGCGTCGTGGCCGGAGATATAGCCATTGGCCATGTACAGGTCCGGGTAGCCGTCATGGTCAAAGTCCCAGGCATCGGTGGACCACGACCAGCGGCCCATTTCCACCCCGGCTTGCCTGGCCACATTCTGAAATTGCCCGTTACCCAGATTCCGATACAGCGAATTGCCGGCCATGTGGCGCCGGTAAAGCGCGCGAATCTCTTCCGGCTCTTTATCGTGAAAAGGCGCTTGCCCAAAAACGCGCATGCCCGCCGCCACCCACATGCCCGCGGCATAAATGTCCTGGTTCCCGTCGTTATCGAAGTCCAGCCAGCAGGCGCTCATGCCGGCCCCGGCCTCTTCCACATGGGCTTCGCCGGAAACGGTGGCGAAGGTGCCATCGCCATTGTTGCGGTAGAGATTGTTGCGGCCAAAGTCATTGGCCACGTACAAGTCCGGCCAGCCGTCGGCGTTGTAGTCGCCCCAGCAGCAGGCGAAACTGTAACGATCGTTGTCCACATTCATGCCGGCCGCGGCCGTGCGGTCTTGAAAGACGCCGTTCCCCTCGTTGTGGAACAGGAAGTTGGGAGGTCCATTGCGGGCGTCAAAATAGGGCACCGGATAGTGATATTGGTCCAGGCCGAGATAGTAGTTGTACAGGCAGAAATAAATGTCCAGGCGGCCGTCGCGGTCATAGTCGGCTGCGGCAGCATGTGTGAACGCGCCCTCCGGAGCATTCACAAAGCGGAAGGCATCGCGTTTCTGCTTAAACTTTCCATTGCCCTGATTCACGAACAACAAAGGGCCGGTGGCGCAGACGACCAGCAGGTCCTGGAGCCCTTTATTCTCGAAATCCGCAAACAGCGCAGAAGCCGTCCGGTCCAGCACCCCGACTCCGGCGGCTTCCGTGACATCCTCGAAAGTGCCTTCGCCGCGATTGCGGTACAGCCGGTTGGGAAGTCCCGGGGGCTGGCAGATATAAAGATCATCCAGACCGTCGTTGTCAAAGTCTCCCGCCGCCAGTCCGGTATTCCCGTAAATGTCCATTCCGGTGGCGCCGTCCAGAACCGTGCGCCAGTAGTCCATGCCATGGAGCATCTGATTGCTGTACGACTCGGTCTGGCCAAGAGCTTGCTGCGTTACATCAAGGAAAATGGGCTGTCGCGCGCGGCTAAGAGTTTCCTCCGTCGCGGTCCAGCGGAAGACCCGCCAGCCGCCGGCGTCGTCGTGCGTCCATTCCGTCAGCCAATACCCGATGCGCTCCTCGAGCCCGGTGTCCCCGTGCTGGCCGACCAGGTCGTAGCGAATGTCGATGCGCACGTTCAGCGGAGAGTCCGCCGTCTGTTCGATTCCCGCGATTTGGAATTCGGCCGTCCGCAAGCGTCCCAGCGGGGCCAGACTATTGCGGACTTCCTCCAGAAAGCGCTCGCGGCCCAGCGCCGCCTGGTTCGAAAAGGTCCTCCGGAAGACATCGACGCCATCTCCCGAACGCAGCTTTTTTTCCTGCGCCGGAACCAGGGGAGCGGCTTGCAGCGAAGCGTCCAGAAATTTCGCCAGCACGTTCCCGGGGGAGGGACCTGAGCGCAGCTCTTGCCCCCATTCTTCGAGGCGCCGGGCGATTTCCGCGGCGTACTTTTCCGTCACGTATTCATCGCTGCCCGGTTCGACATAACGCAGGACCTCATCCAGGGG
>Ga0181538_10005915_pt1 | contig 10762 bp, 8 predicted proteins | sample PEATcosm2014_Bin_40_FD_119773 | JGI IMG/M metagenome (GOLD analysis project Ga0181538, IMG submission 119773) | Peatland microbial communities from MTU Mesocosm Facility, Houghton, MI, USA - PEATcosm2014_Bin23_30_metaG | ecosystem: Environmental > Terrestrial > Soil > Wetlands > Peat | place...
CACCGGCGGGGCAAACTCTCCCCCCAACGACCAACTGGTAACAGAGCCGGAAACCTATCTGCCCACTACCTATGCCATGAATATGGGCGTCGAACTGCAGGGTCACTATCAATTGCGCCTCGGGGACAACTCTTTTAGCATGATCTACTCCCGCGTAATGGCGCTGGAAAACGAGCAGAATGGGCAACCCGGCCTTACCCGAGTTGCGACCAATGGTTTCGGCGACCAAGCCAACAGCGAAGCTTGGTCCATGGCATGGTTCACCAACGCATCGGGCGTTTCCCAGTTGTACGTGGGGACCGGCCGGGAAGTGTATTGCGTTACCAGCGCCGACGCGGCCATAGAAACCGGACTGCCGGCGCTTTATCCGCCAGCCATCGGTAATTGTACGCCGGATTATCATCTTCTGCCGTTGCAGGCCGAAATCTGGCAATACACTCCGCAGACCAATACATGGGTACGGGTTTTCCAATCCCCGAACACCCTGACCACCACCAGCACCGCGGGCCAGACCGTGGCGACCGCCCGGGAAATGGGCATCCGGAGCCTCACGGTGGTTAGCGAACCAGGCGGCGTAAACGCCTTATACGCAGGCACTGTCACTTCCGGTGCGATCTTTGAAACCAATCACACCGTCGGCGGCTGGGCTCCCCCCCGTATCTTGCGTTCCACCGACGGCGTGACTTGGACCCCGCTTCCGCAGGATCCCGGGACCTTCCTGGGCAATATCTCCACGGCGCTGGAGAGCGATCAGGCATTCCAGAATTTCGGTTTCCGCTCGGGCGGCCAACTGAACGGCATATTGTATTTGCAGGTTGGAGACTTTTCCGGCGTGGGCCGTGTGATTGCTTCCCTGCCGGGGGCCAATCCGAACGGCGGCGACAATAATTACCAATTCGTCAGCCCGCCAGCCGAAGTGCTGCCCGTCTGGATACTGCAGAGCTTCAACGGTTTCATGTATGCCGCCACCGGCAACCCCTACGCCGCTGAGGGAGCGCCCACGCAATATGGCGTGTGGAAGACCACCGGTTATCCCGCGCAGACCACCGTACCCTATACGTGGACACCGATTATTGCCTCGAATGCAGGCTATTCGCAGCAGGCGCCCGTGGTCCCCAATTACGCTCTGAGCATGCAGATTTTCTCCGACTTGGTCCCGCCGCCGCCGGGCGTAGCACCCTGCCCGGCCGCTTCCGGTGGCTGCTTGTATGTGGGCACCGACGAGCCCAGCGAATTGGTTCGCGTCCACCCCGACACCACCGGACAGGTGCCCGTGAATAATGCCGACGGATCGCTGGATACGGTGGATAGCTGGGACTTGGTGGTGGGCAATCCGCGGACTATCCCCCCGCCGAACCCGGGCGCAGGCAACGCCGTCCTTCCCATCAGCGGGATCGGGCAATACTTCGACAACGGGTTTACCGGACACTTCTGGAGAATGGGCGTGGGCGGGATGGGATTGTATATGAGCACCTACGATTGGAGCGCCGAACACTCTAACCAGAATGGATTCGCGGCGAATTGGGCCCAGGAATTCGGAACCGATCTGTTCCGAAGCGCCGACGGGGTCCATTGGACCGCGGTGAGCAGGATCGGCCTGGGAGACGGCATGAATACCGGCGGCCGGACCTTCGGACAAACCCCCTTTGGCCTCTATTGGGGCACGGCCCGGCCGGCGGTCGGCGGAACCCAAGTCTATATGATCGACAACAGCGTACTGGACCTTAACAAAGATGGCGTCATCGATATGAAGGACGTCAATCTGATACAGGCCAGACTGAACACCAAGGCCAAGCCGAACGATCCGATGGATGTCAACCAGGATGGCAAAATCACCAGCGCGGATGTCCAACTGCTGATGACCCAATGCACTTATCCGAAATGCGCAGTGCCGGCGGTCCGGCCGGCGGCCGCCGCGTTGGGTCAGCCGGTGCTCCACTCCGCGCCGGGCATTGTGAACGGTACCGTGCCCAGTACCGTGTCGTTGGATTGGCCAGCCGTCTCCGGTGCGCAGGACTACCTGGTCTATCGCATCAACATGTCGCCTAACGATACGACGCCGCCTCCCATCTTTGGACCCCTTGCGGCCGCCTGCAGTACCAACGCGGCAGTGGCGGTTCTGCCTCTCTGCTTCGCCGCCAAGACAGTTCAGCCGGCCGTAACAGCCACACCTTTTGGCTACCCGGGCGCCGTTCAGTTCATCACTCGCGTCACCGCTAGTGGTTCGACGGCCACGTTTTCGGAGACTTCCCCTTCGACACTGCAAGTGCTGTATTTCGTGCGGTCGGAGGATGCCAATGGTAACCTTTCGGCGCCTTCCAATCTTGTCGGGGGGCCGTCGCTAGCGGCGCAGTAAGTAACACACAACCTGTGCGGAGAGTGAGTGCTGTGTGCACTGACTCTCCCCTGGGCGTACCGCACGTTCGTCAGTACTGGTACCGTTGGGCGGTACGTGTCACCTCAAAGACTTGCTTTCAGGAAATATAGCGATCTAAACTTTAGCAGGGATCATCCCTTCGTGGGATACAAAAAGGAGAAAAGATTTCAAATGATTGTAAAGATGCGGTCTATCGCGATAGCGGCAGCGGTAATATCTGGCTTTGCCGCTTCGGAAAACTTGGTTGCAGCGTGCGCTACCTCTGTCACTTATCTTGCTTCGGGGTCGTTTGGGGCCAACGTGATCAAGGGCAAGGACGTCTTCAAGCTGGCGGGCGAGCCGTTCAGCATCGATCTCTATGCATGCGAGGGCAAGGCCCCGTCACAAACGGGAAAGTACGACTCCGTCTACTCCGGCATCGAATTGACGGGCACGGTCAAATCCGCTCTGATCACCACGCCGTACACCATAAAAGCTACCCCCATGACTTTTGTGTTGGACGCGCCGCCTACCGGCCCGGACTTGGTTGAGGTCGAGGGTAACTTGACGGTATTTGGTAGTTTGGTATCTATCCACGGTAGCATCGCGCTCCCGGCGGGTACCCTGGCCAACACCAGCATCGGTCCTTTTTCGAAAGTCTCGATCGTCACCGCCAACTCGGCCTTCACCTATTCGGCTGTGCCGTGGCAGGCTTCCCACGCATATGCCGTTGGGCAGGAGATCCTGGACCCGTCCGGGAATGCGCAGCAGGTGCAGACCGCCGGGACCAGCGGGGCCACGGCTCCGGCGTGGAACGAGACCACTGGAGGGACCACCAATGACGGCACAGTGGTGTGGACGTGCGAAGGGCCTTACACCGCCACTGAGTTGGCGGTCATTGGAAGCGCGTCCGGTACCGCCATCCCGGCGGCCGGTCCCAAAGCGGGCGCACTTCTGCACTCCACTGCCGTCCAGGTAATCACAGCCCATGCGGACGGCACGCAATCCGTGCGGCCGCTGCAGGGTGCGCCGGTCGATCTTTTGGCGTCGTCGGACAAGGTCATGCTGCAGTTCTACGCATCCGGGGTCCGCGAGGCGTCCGAGGTTCGTGTGCAGATCGCCGGACAAGACGCGCCAGTGCTCCATTCCGGGGCTTCCGCCGATTTCCCCGGATTGGACGAGATCACCGTGGAAGTTCCACGCAGCTTGGCCGGCATGGGCCAGGTGGACGTGGTGCTGACCACGGATGGCGAGACGGCCAGCCCCGTACACGTCTCCATTCAATAGTTGCCAACCATCGACGCGCCCCCGTACCAGACGGGGGCGCGTTGCTCGCCTTCCAGTTTTCATGGGGCAGGCCCTCGGCCTGCGGTGGCCTCTCAGGCCGCCTCTTTTGTGGTCTCCAGACCCGCCCCTCTTCTCTGCGAGAATGGTTCTTCCATGGCGAACTCACGTGCGGGCAAGTTCCAGGACCAGGTGGTGCTGATCACAGGCGCGTCTTCCGGTATTGGCGAGGCGGTGGCCCGTGAGTTCGCGCGCGAAGGCGCTCATACCGTACTGATGGCCCGCCGCGCGGAACGCATTGAGGCGCTGGCGTCGGAGTTGCGCGGCGCCGGCCTGCGATCTCTCGCCGTTACCGGCGATGTCACTCGCGATGGCGATCTGGAACGGGCCGTGGATCTGGCCCGGAGTGAATTTGGCCGTTTGGATGTGGCCGTGGCGAACGCCGGGTTCTCCGTTGGCGGCCGCTTTGTGGATCTCACCCTGGACGACTACCGCCGCCAACTGGAAACCAACGTCTTCGGGGTGCTGCGGACCCTGTTCGCCGCCCTCCCCGAACTGCGCAAGACCCGGGGCCGCATCGTAGTTGTGGGCAGCTTATTGGGAATCGTTCCCGTTCCCCTGGCCACGCCTTACTGTATGAGCAAATTCGCGCTGGTGCCCTTGTGCGACGGCTTGTCCCAAGAACTGGCGCCGCTGGGCGTCAGCGTCACGCATATCCTGCCCGGATTCGTCGCTAGCGAGATCTACCAGGTCGACAATCGCGGCGTGCGCCTGGAAGCTCCGCCGCCCCAACGCACGCCGCCTGCATGGCTGCTGGTTTCCCCGGCGCAAACCGCCCGCCAGATCGTCTCGGCCGCCTACCGCCGCAAGCGCACCCGGTTTGTCGGCCTGCATTCCAGGATCGGGAGTGCCTTGCAGCGGCATTTCCCAGGACTGGTTCACTTCGCCATTTCGCGCGCTATCCGAAGGGCGGCTCTGCGCGGCGCCAATAACGGGGCCATGGCACAGGGCTAAATCACGGCTGTGCTTCCGCCCAAACCGAAACTTAGTACCACAAGTTCTAGTACTTTCAAGAAATGCCCTGAATAAATCGTCCTTGATTGTTTGTTAAGAATTTCTTATACTCTATTGACGGCATTAGCGTTTACAGCAGTCGATTTGCAGGTGGGAAAAGGAAAGTCATGACGAGCGTATTAACAAAACTAATGAGCTTGGCGCTTTTTGCGTGCTTGATTGCTTCCGTGATGTCCGCGGGTCCCATAGCTCCGTGCCCTACGGCTTCGGTAGCCGTCTACGTCGCACTCACCAGTCCCTGCCAAATAGGATCTTTGGAGTTTAGCGATTTCGCGTACACCAATACCTATTTCCCAACTCTTCCTGGACCTCCCGCCAGCGCCGTGACGGTCACTCCCTCGAGCAATCCGGGGGGCGATCCCGGCCTCGATCTCTCGGCTGCGTGGAACGTGTCCAATGGGGCCGGTATGGATTCCGCCCTCACCTACTTGGTCCAGACGGTCTCGGGAGCGCCTACCATCGATCAGGCGGTTTTTGGGATCACGGATAACATCGTCAGCCAGCCGGTCTCGATCCAATTCTCGGAAACCCTGTGCGTCGGCGTCGCCATCGGACCCGGACAGTGCCCCACGGCAGATACCATCGATGTGCTGGTCCAGAGCCCGCAAACGTCCGTCTCGTTTGCGCCGGTGTCCGTGATGACCATCAGCAACGATATCTATATCAAGGCGAACGGCAGTGGCAGCGGAATGATCTCGGAAGTCACCAACGGCCTTCCCACGCCGGAGCCGGGAATGCCCTTGCTTAGTCTCTCCGGTTTGTTGGCGTTAGGGCTAATGGCGAGAGTGGGAGCCCATCGCCGCCGCAACCGTACAGCGGATTAGCTGTACTTGCGGGGATTCTTCGTGGGGCAGGCCCTCGGCCTGCGGCGGCCTCTCAGGCCGCCTCTTTTGGGGCAGGCCATCGTTTTTCGACCCTGCCGGGCACCCCGCCTACCAGGTGCCCATGTCTTCCCGGAGCATATTGAGCGGGTTCGTCATGCGCGCAGCCAGCTTGCCGTTCTTGATTTTGCCGTCCACGAAACGCATCGTGACTCTTCCCGCAATCGACTTGGCCTTCCAGGCCACCAACCGTTTGGAGGTAGCCACCCCATCCACGGTAACCGTGTCGCCTTTGACCGTGATGCTGTTCAAACGGAGCATCTTCAGGTCCGCTTCGAAACGGTCCTTGTGCCAGTCGACAATGGCTTGCCGGCCCTTATAGGCGGTCATGTTGAAGTCGATCGCCGCATCGTCGCTGAAGAAATCGACGCAGCGCTCCAGATCCCGCTTATGAAAAGCGTCCAGATAAGCTTCGGCCAGAGCCTTCAGATCCGCTTCGGTTGCGGTTTTATTTTCGTTTCCCGTATCGTTCATGATCGATGTCCTGCCCAGATGCTCTCGGCCACGGCCCCTTCTTCCTTGACCGGGTCCTTGGTTTTCCCGAGCGCCTGCAGCTTGTCCGCAAGCCAGCCTTCCAGTTCCGCCTCCATGCCGGCCGCCAACTGCGGCTCCTCGGCGGCTATGTTGTGGTCCTCCCCAGGATCCGCCGCCAGATCGTACAGTTCCCGGTCCGGATTCCCCAGCATGTCCGGTTGGCGCGCCAGAATGAATTTGTAGCGGCTATTGCGCAAATAGTATTTTGCCTGCCAGGTGGATTCGAGGCCAATCACGCGGTCGTATCCGGAGGGCTCTTCCTGCCCCTGCATCTGCTGTAGAAAGCTGTGGCCCTCCATCTCTTCCGGAATCAGACTGCCGGTCGCCTCCAACAGGGTGGGCGCCACATCCGACAACTGCCGGAACGGCGCGAGGCGGCTGCCCGCCTTCAGGTTGCCCGCCGGCCAGCGCACCACGGTGGGCACGCGCACGGTGCAGTCGTATAGGCCATAGTGGTCATAGCAAATGCGATGGTCGGTCATGCTTTCGCCGTGATCCGCCCCCAGCCAGATAATGGTGTTTTCGGCCATTCCCTGCTGTTCCAGGGCAGCCTGCAGCGCGGCGATGCCTTCATCCAGATAGCGGATTTCGCGGTCGTAGAGCGCGGTTACGTATTTCGGATCCCTGATCAGGCCATTGGAAGAGCGCAGCCAGGTGTCCCGTGCCATGGCGCCGATCGGATGGTGCCACCACTCATCCAACTCGTGATTGTTCGGATCGGTGGGATTGTGGCCATCGTAGAACAGCCCGCGCAGGCGCTCCGGCGGGGTGTAGGGATAGTGCACGTCCCAGTAATGGATGAACATGAAGAACGGCCCCTTGGGTACCGTCTTGATCCAGTGAATGGCGCGCTCGTTCAGTTCTTCCTGGGTGACGGAGGCATAAAACATGTGGCGCAGGCTCGGGTCCACGATGTACTCATAGCCGCGCCCGAACCAGATGCGTTCGCGAAACAGGGTATCCACGGCGCACGTGGTGTAACCTTCTTCGTACAGGATTTCCGGCAGCCACGGCGATCCGCGGGTCAGTCTGGCTTTGCCGCCGTGCGCCACCACGCCATGCGTGACCGGGTGCTGGCCGGTGAAGATGGTGGTGTGCGATGGCTGCGTAGGGATGCCCGGAGCGAACATGTTCTCGCAGAGCACGCCCTCACATGCCAGCTTGTCGATGTGCGGGCTGGTCGGGAGCGGATACTGATAGCATCCCAAGTGATTGGCGCGCAGAGAATCCGCGGTGATCAAAATGATATTAGGTTTTTCCTGCATGGATTACCGATCGCCCCATTGGGGGGAGTTTACTCGATGTAGCCCAATTCCCGCAGCCGTTCGGCAACCAGGGCTTCATCTTCCGGCCGCATCGCGGGCGCGGGGTCTTCGGGCGGCGTGGGGGCCGGCGGCTCGGGGACAACCAAATCGTCCGAACCTTCTTTGCGGGGGTTTTGCTCCATATGCTTCTAATGACTCTTGTTACGATAGCATACGCCACCGGTCGAAACCAACTCCCCCAGTACTGGTGACCTCGTGGCGCAGACGATTCGTTTTATGTCGTCTGCATCTGGGCGGGCCGGCTTGCATCGGCGCCCCGAATGGGCCTGTGGTACTATACTGGGCCTGCAACAGTTGACTTTGGACTGTACCTAAGCACAGAATTCATAAAGATATGCAGAAATCCTTACCGATGGTCGTGTTTATCGGCGCGCTATTCGCGCTCCGCATGCCCTGTGGCGCTTCAACGCCTACGCTGACGACGTTATACAGCTTCCCGGGCGAAGAAGGAGCTTTTCCCGAAGCGGGCCTGGTCCTCAACAACGGCGCGCTCTACGGTACCACTTACGCTGGAGGGTCGGGGTGGGGCACGGTGTTTAAGTTGTCACCGCCTACGCCCCCTGCCACAGCCTGGACCCCGGCTCAGCTTTACGCGTTCACCGGCGGCGCCGATGGGGCGAATCCGCGGGCGGGTGTAATCTTCAGCTCGCGTGGAGTGATCTTTGGCACCACCGAACAAGGCGGCGCTTATGGCTATGGCGAGGTGTTCTCCTTGACGCCCGCGGCCGGCGGAAAGTGGACCCAGGCCGTGGTCTACAGTTTCACAGGCCAGGGCGGCGATGGGGCTTATCCCGAAGCAGGTTTGGTCCTAAGCCCCAAAAGCGGGTTGCTTTATGGCACAACCTATGGCGGTGGGACTGCGGGTTACGGTACCGTGTTCTCCTTGACGCCAGCCGTCGGCGGAACCTGGACCGAGAAAGTGCTCTACAGCTTTGCCGGGTCGCCCGACGGCGCTAATCCCTTGGCCGGCCTCACGCTTAGCACCAAAGGCGTGCTCTATGGCACGACCTATGGCGGCGGGGGGCTTGGCTGGGGCACTGTGTTCGAGTTGACCCAACCGGCCGGAGTCTGGACTGAGTCGGTGCTCTACAGCTTTAACGGGGCGCCTTCAGGGGCCGGCGAGAGCCCGCCGACGCCCTGCGGCACGACCGGTCAGCCAGCCTGCGACGGAGGCGCTCCCGCGGGGAGCTTGCTGGTCAACGCGACGACCGGAGTGCTTTCCGGCACGACTACCCTCGGCGGGGATCCCACCGGTTGTCCGCAAGGAGGCTACGAACAGGGCTGCGGCACAGTATTCCAATTGACCCCGCCGACGCCCCCGGCCACAACCTGGACCGAGACTTTGCTCTATACCTTCGGACCTCCCCAAAACGCCATGCTTCCCTCTTACACTCTGGCAGCCCCTGCCAGCGGTAACCCGATCTACGGCACGGCCTTCACCGGCGCGTCTTCGAGTTTCGCTTGTTTCCCGGAATCTTACACGGGTTGCGGCATGGTCTTCGTATTGCAGGCGCCCAAGCCCCCGGCCACAGCCTGGACCCTGAGCACCATGGCCGTCTTTAACGGTGACAACGGCGGCGGCCCCAATGGCGTGATCCTCAGCCCAGGGTTGCTTTATGGCACCACCTACGAGGGCGGCCTCTCGGGAGGCTATGGTACCGTATTCCAGATAGCTTTCTAACCCGATACCGGAGGGTGCTTAACCGTCTACCGAGCCGCGACTGTCAGGGAGCGGTCCGCATGGCCCGGCGGGCCACCAAAGGTAAAGAAGACGCGCGGAGCAGTGGGGCGGGCGCCCTCGCCGGTCCACCGGCCGCAGGCCGACAGGGGTCCGCATCTTCAACGGAGCGGTCCGCGCGATAAGACTCCGCGGTCCGCATGTCATACTAGGGACGTGAACGCGTCTACCAGTGAAACCTGCGTTGCGGTCCTCGGGCTGGGATATGTCGGATCGGTCACCGCAGCCTGCTTAGCGCATCTGGGTCACCGCGTAATCGGCGTCGACCGCGATGCGCACAAGGTCGACAGCATCGAGACCGGGCGGGCGCCTTTCTACGAACCCGGATTAGCCGAGTTAATCCAGGAAGGTCGCGCCAACGGCCGTCTGTCGGCCACCACACTGCTGGAGCCGGCCATCCAGCAAGCGGAAATCGCTTTGATCTGCGTAGGCACGCCCTCCGAGCGCAACGGAAACCTGGGGCTCGATCAACTGCGCCGGGTCTGCAGCCAGATCGCCGCGGCCTGGAAGTCGGAAAGCCGCCTCATCGTGGCCGTGCGCAGTACGGTTTTCCCCGGCACGTGCGAGGAATTGACCGCCGGGTGTCTGAGCGGTTCCGATCGCTTTGCGGTTGTGTCGAACCCCGAATTCCTGCGTGAGGGCAACGCCGTCCGCGACTTCCTGGAGCCATCCCTGCTGGTAGTGGGAGGCGCTTGCCGGAGCGCCGTAGAAGAAGTTGCGGAACTATACCAGCCGCTCGGCGTCGAAGCCTGTCTGGTGTCTCTGCGCACGGCGGAGATGATCAAATACGCCTGCAACACCTTCCACGCCCTGAAAGTGGCCTTCGCCAACGAAATGGGCGCGCTCAGCGGCGCGCTGGGCATTCCCGGCGCGGAAGTCATGGATACTTTGTGCCGCGATACCAAGCTGAATATCTCGCCGGCATACCTCCAGCCCGGCTTCGCCTTCGGGGGATCGTGCCTGCCCAAGGATCTGCGCGCACTCGTCTACCGCGCCGGCCGCCTGGATTTGAAAGTGCCGTTACTCGAGACGGTGTTGCCCAGCAATGACCAACACCTCCGGCGGGCCATCCAGAACGTGATGGATTTGCCGGCCGCACGTCTCGGCGTATTTGGGTTGGCTTTCAAAGAAAACACCGACGACTTGCGCGAAAGTCCGGTGGTGGCCTTACTCGAGCACCTCATCGGCAAAGGACGCCAGGTCCGCGTCTACGATCCGCATATCCGCCTGGAAGAGATCTACGGCAGCAACCAGCGATTCGTGCTGGCCGCCATCCCGCACATCGCCAATTTGCTCGAATCCAGCGTGGAGCGCATGCTCGAATGGGCCGGCCATGTCATCCTCACGCAGCGGCCCCCGCCCCCAGCCGCCGCGCTAATCCAGCGCAGCGGTCTTCCCGTGCTGGACCTGACCGCCGCTCCTGGTCTGTCCGCAAATTAACTGTACAGTAATGTGGGGCGGGCGTCCACGCCTTGCAGCGGGTCTCCAGACCCGCTCCGGCGACGCTGCTCTGTGGGGCAGGCCATCGTTTTTAGTGGCCTGCCGAGTGACTAGTCAGATCCCAGAACTC
>Ga0181538_10005916_pt1 | contig 10761 bp, 12 predicted proteins | sample PEATcosm2014_Bin_40_FD_119773 | JGI IMG/M metagenome (GOLD analysis project Ga0181538, IMG submission 119773) | Peatland microbial communities from MTU Mesocosm Facility, Houghton, MI, USA - PEATcosm2014_Bin23_30_metaG | ecosystem: Environmental > Terrestrial > Soil > Wetlands > Peat | place...
AAGAACGAAACCGTCAAGCAAACCTGGTCGCAGGTGGACGTCGTGCTGCAGAGGCGCGCGGACCTGATTCCTAACCTCGTGGCCACCGTAAAAGGCTATGCTCAGCAGGAGCAGACGGTGTTCGGAGACATCGCCAATGCTCGCGCTGGGTTACTGAACGCCCGAACACCCGCAGCGAAAATCGCCGCCAATGGCCAGTTGGACGGCGCGATCGGTAGGCTGCTGGCCATTGCCGAGAACTATCCCAATCTCAAATCCAACCAGAATTTTCTGTCCCTCCAGGACGAACTGGCGGGAAGTGAAAACCGTATTGCCGTCGAGCGCCGGCGGTATAACGAGGCCATCCAGGATTACAACACCTACATCGGCCTGTTCCCGCACAACATCTTTGCCGGATGGGCAGGCTTCCAAAGAAACAACGATTACTTCGCAGCGTCCGGCGCCGCGCGCGAGGTTCCCAAGGTGGACTTCAGCACGCCTAAACAATAACTCGAGAGGCGGCCCCGGTAGGCGCCTAGGCCTCCTGCGCAGGCCCGCACACGGACGGCGTCATATCTTGAACGTGGCGCCGACCTTCAGAGCCTGCCCTGGGCGCAGCGAAGGGTCGGCACATGCTGGCCTAAAGGCCAGCGCTACGAGTTAGACCACAACTTCATCCACACGCTACCAACTTGCTGCCTTTTGCAGTATGCTCTTGCAGCCAGGCGAGAGTGTGATCAACGGGGTGCAGCATGAAGAGAGCGGCGGGTGGTGTTCTTGTGAGTTTGCTCATTGTGGCGGCCGTTATCTGGTTTGTCGTCAAGCCACAATTCACGCACGATCCGGAGGGCGGCGCCCCGCCTAAACAGATGATCGACGTGGTGGGCGTCAAAACCGACCTGGTGGTAATCGGAAAGGCCGAGCGCCTTCACCTGGCCCTTCACGGTTCTTACGCCAGCCTTGAGCAGCTCGAGCAAGACGGGGCGATCGCCTTTTCCGGTACCGATCGCAACGGCTATCACTACACCGCTGAGGTCAACGACGGCCAGCGTTTTAAGATCACCGCCGTCCCTTCCGGGCCGGACAAACAAGGCTGGCCTACGCTGTGGATTGACGAGACCATGCAAGAGGCGCAACATTAGGAATCAGAATAAAGCCGTCAGCTTTCAGCTCTCAGCTTTCAGCAAGCAGCCTTCGCACCGAAGTTCGCCGATAACTGACGGCTGATAGCCGAACATTCTGACTCCTGACTGCTGACTACTGACTCCTGACGGAGAGGTTCCCATGCGAGTTGAAGCGCGAGCGCCGGCAAGAGTAGATCTGGCGGGCGGCACAGTCGACATCTGGCCGCTCTACCTTTTTCATCCGGGGGCACAGACCGTCAACATCGCCATTCGATGTTACGCCTCCTGTGTGATCGAGACGCGGCCGGACCGCCATATCGTTTTGGCGTCCAAGGACCAGGAGATTAACGAGACTTTTGAAGACTTGGATGACTTGATGCGCGGGAAGTCCCGGCTGACTTTGGTGCGGGAGTTGGTGATCTACTTCGCGCCCAACCGGGGGCTGAACATCGAGACCAGCTCGCAGGTCCCCGCCGGCGCCGGATTGGGTGGTTCATCGGCCCTCAATATTGCGCTTTGCGGAGGATTGGCGCGCGTCACCGGCAAGCACGTGACGCGGACCCAAATCCTCGAAATCGCCAAGAACGTCGAGGCCATTGCGATCCGCGTTCCCACCGGCTGGCAGGACTATTTCCCGGCTCTTTACGGCGGGGCAAATGTCGTTCACTTGGAGCCCGGCGGAGTGAGGCGCGAGAAGCTGCCGATATTTGTTTCCGAGCTCGAAAAACGCTTCGCCCTGTGCTACACGGGCCAGCCGCGAGATTCCGCCATCAACAACTGGGAAGTGATGAAGTCGCACATCGACGGCGAGGAACAGGTGCGCCGCAATTTCGACAAGATTACTACCATCGCCAACCAGATGCGCGAGGCCCTCCTCACGGGCGACTGGAAGGATGTGGCGGAATTGCTGGCTCTGGAGTGGGAAAACCGCAAACAAAACTTCAAAGGCATTTCAACTCCCACCATCGACAAGATGATCGAGCAGACCCAGAAGCACGGCACCGTAGCTGCCAAGGTCTGCGGGGCGGGCGGCGGAGGCTGCGTGGTTTTCATGGTAGAACCTGGGACCAAGCCCGCCGTTGAAGCAGCGCTGGCTCAAATGGGCGGGCAGATCATCAACTTCGCCTATTCCCGCACCGGCCTTGAAGTGTGGGCGGACCAGTCCGAGCGAATTCCGGAAATGCCAGAGAAGGCCCTGCCGTGAAAATGACTCCCCTCCTCAGCGGGAGGAGGGGTAGGGGGTGGTGGGTGGTCGCCGCTCAGCAACCACCCCTGACCCCTCCTTACCAAGGAGGGGAATCATTTTCATGGTTTCTGCGTGCCCGTCAGTGAAAAGGCTCGGGCGACGGTAATGATTCTCGAAAACATTTTCCTCGTTGATGGAACCCTTCGACCGATTTGGCGCTGCTTCCTTTCGGTGGTCCTGGTTTTCCTTGCTCATGGGGCTGCTAACCTGGCGGCTGGAGCGCTGCAGGACACTGTGCCGTGGATGGCGGCAAAGTACGCGCTCTACTTTCTATTCGAGCTCGCCGCGCTGCTGGGGGCCTTCAAGCTTATGACCCGGGTATTCGAGCGAAAGCCTCTCGGGATGGTTGGCCTGGCGTTTCATCCTGCATGGGTGAAGGAGTTGTGTGTCGGACTGATAATCGGGGGAGTCATGATGGTGTTGGTCGGAGTGGCCGAAGCCCTACTGTCGCTGACCCGCTTCACACCAAGCCCGCTGGCCGCAACGTCGGAAATCGCCTACGGGGGCGGGTTGTTCCTGATTCTCTTCATCAGCGCTGCAAACGAGGAGCTGGTTTTTCGAGGTTATCCCTTTCAGAAGCTAGTCGAGTCCCTGGGACCCGCGGCCGCGGTGGTGTTGGCTTCAGCTTGCTTCGGCCTTATGCACCTCGGTAACCCCGATCACACGCTTTTTTCGACCGTTAACACGATGCTTGTGGGCGTTCCGCTCTCCGTTGCCTATCTTCGCACACGCGCTCTGTGGATGCCGGTGGGCATCCATTTCGCCTGGAATTATGTGCAGGGTTTCGTCTTTGGACTTCCCGTAAGCGGCTTCCGTCTTCCCGCCACAGTTCTCAACCCACGAGTGCATGCCGGGGCCTGGTTAACCGGCTCGACCTACGGTCCGGAGGGAGGGCTGCTCTGTACAGTCGTTGTTGTGGGTGCAACGCTCTTCCTTTTTTTGTCCGCACGCATCAGAATGAGTGGGAAAATGAGAGAGTTGGTTTACGGCCCCTCTCCCTACGCTGCCGAGACGCCGGCGCTTCATATCTCGCCGGAAGGCGGCCCCGGGGAGGAAGGACCGAGTTAGATGCGCAGCCTCTATCTCTGGAAATCGGTTGATGGCGCGGCGGTGCTTCGGCGCCGTCTCCAGCCCTGGGCGGGGGTGTGTCTAACGCTCGCGCTCGCGTCGTCCTCCTGGGCGAAGAATCCATCCAAAGACGACACCCACATTGTGCTCATCCGCGGTTTACTGCGCGAAATTGCGGTAAATAAAGTGGCCTTGCCACGGGGTGGCAAAGGAGTGCGCGTAGATTCAACCGGCAAACTCGACAAGGCCGACGCGGATGCCCAGATGAGCTCGAACGGCTTGGCCATCAAGCCCGGGATGCCGGTCGAGATCAGCAAGATCACCTTCAAGTCCAAGGAAATTGTGTTTGAACTTAATGGGGGCGGGAAGAAGAAGAGCAAGTGGTATCAACACCTCGAGGTGGGAGTGGGAATGGACACCGTCCCCGTCTCCCAAGCCCCGCCCGTGCTGACCTACGGCTCCTGGGTGACGCTGGTCTTTCCCGACAAGGTTCCCAATTTGACCGTCGATCAGGTAAAACAGGAATTAGGAAACGTGCTGGACTTCGCACGACGCACGCCCACCGAACTCTATGCGCCGGAGGTGCCTGCTAAGTTCAAAGACGCCATCAAGAATCACCAGGTCCTCGTGGGTATGAACCGCGATGCCGTCCTGTCGTCAAAAGGCCCGCCCGACCGCCGCGTGCGCGAAGAGCGCGAGGGCGTCGAACAGGAGGATTGGATTTATGGTTCCCCTCCGCACACCCTCTTCGTAACCTTCGACGGGGACACCGTGATCAAAGTTCAGCAGTTCTAAAGGGCAGGAGTCAGGAGCCAGAAGTCAGGAGTCAGAAGTCGGCGGGTTGCAAGCTGTCATTCCGAGCGGAGCGAGGAATCTCGCCCTGAATGGTTCGTTCGAAGACCGGAGCGGGATTCCTCGTGGAGTTTACCCTGAGCACCCAGAGCGAGATTCCTTCACTTCGTTCAGGACAGGCTCTTCGCTACGATCAGGATGACAGCGAAGGGCTCGGAATGACAGACGAGAGTGTGGTCCGCAAGAGCTGAAAGCTGATTGAGGGCTGAGAGCTGACAAGTGGTGGATTTATCGGGAACCTGCCTTGGGGAAATCGTCACGGCGCGACGCCGCCGGGTCGAAGAGGCACAAGCCTCTGTGGCGCTTGAGACTTTCGAACGTGCCGCCGCGGCCAGAGCGGAACGGCGCGATTTTGCCGCCGCCCTCTCCCGCGGGACGCTGCAGGTTATTGCGGAACTGAAGCGCGCTTCCCCCTCGCGTGGCGTACTCCGGGAAGACTTCCGGCCTGACGACATCGCCCGAAGCTATGAAGCCGCCGGCGCTTCCGCGCTGTCCGTCTTGACCGAAGAGCGCTACTTCCTCGGTTCGCTGGCTGACCTCAAAGCGGCTCGCGCCGCTGCGCGCTTGCCGGTTTTGCGGAAGGACTTCATCATTGCGGACTATCAGATCTACGAATCTGTGGCGGCCGGGGCGGATGCGCTGTTGTTGATTGTGGCGGCGCTCTCCGATGAAGAGCTCCACAGTTTTCTTAAGCTCTGCCGGGACCTGCGCGTCGCCCCGCTGGTCGAGGTCCACGACGAGACCGAACTCGAGCGCGCGGTGCAGGCAGGGGCGACGATTATCGGCGTTAACAATCGCGACCTCAAAACCCTCGAGGTGGACCTCGCGACTTCCTTCCGCTTGCGGGCTGGAATCCCCGCAGCCTGTATTGCAGTGAGTGAAAGCGGAATAAAAACCCGCGAAGACCTCGTCCGAATTGCCGAAGCCGGTTACCACGCGGTGCTGATCGGAGAGCGATTCATGACGGCGGCCGACCCAGGCGCGGCATTAAGAGACATTCTGGAGGGCTTGAACTCGCACGGTGCATAGACGAAGCGCGGGCGTCCCGCCCGCCGTGGCGCAGCATTCCTTGCCGTGAATAGGTGTAGGGGTAGGGCTTGCCGTACCCGGTTCACAAGGGGACGGCAAGCCGTCCCCCTACTCTACGCCTCAGCGATTCTGCGGTCGGCGTTTCGACTTTTTCACACCAGCCCGAGGACATCAAGCGTGCCGACACGTGTTAAAATCTGTGGGGTAACCCGACTCGAGGATGCGCAGCAGGCTGTCGATCTGGGAGCGGCGGCGCTGGGATTCAATTTCTATCCGCCTTCTCCCAGGTACATCGAGCCAGGAGTGGCGAGAGCCATTGTGGGCCACTTGCCGCCTTTCGTGGTCCCGGTGGGAGTCTTTGCGAATGAGACGGATGCGGGCCGCGTAATTTCAATTGCGCGCGAGGCAGGCGCGACCGCCGTCCAACTGCACGGCCCTGGCTTCCCGGATTTCGACGAGTTACTTTCGGCCTTTACGCTGGTGGTCGCGGTTCCGGTGCGAGAAGGCTTCAAGGTGGAAGAGTTGGGCAAGCTCAAGCCGAGCGCGTACTTGCTCGATGCTTTCGATCCCGACCGGCCCGGGGGCACCGGGAAAACTTTCGACTGGAATGCCGCGCGAGAAGCCAAACGTTACGGACCGATCATCCTGGCCGGCGGGCTGACGCCGGAAAATGTTGGCCGGGCTGTGCGAGTGGTTCGACCCTTTGCCGTCGACGTGGCCAGCGGCGTCGAGGCAGCCCCAGGGATCAAGGACCCCGCCAAGCTTAGGGCCTTCTTCGCAGCAGTGGCGGAAGCAGACAGGGAGTAGCGCAGACCCCCGATTTTGGGGTCTGCAGGGGTGCTTCCCCTCCTCTACTCGCCTGTAGGGGGACGGCTTGCCGTCCCCTAGCGAACGGGGTAGGGCAAGCCCTATCCCTACACACCGTTCCAGAGCGGAGTTTGGAAACGATGCAGGAGCAACGACAATCCGGAACATGGCCGGACGCGCGAGGGCGATTCGGGGAGTTCGGCGGGCGCTATGTGCCTGAGACCTTGATGCACCCGGTCGAAGAGTTGGAACAGGCTTTTGAGGCGGCGCGCGCGGATTCCGGCTTCAAGGCGGAACTGGCGCGCCTGCTGAAGGATTTTGCCGGCCGCCCGACGCCGCTTTTCCTCGCGCGCCGGTTGACTGAGCACCTGGGCGGCGCGCAGATTTACTTGAAGCGTGAAGACCTGCTGCACACGGGCGCGCACAAAATCAACAACTGCCTGGGGCAAGGACTGCTGGCGCAGCGCATGGGCAAGACGCGCCTGGTGGCGGAGACGGGAGCGGGCCAGCACGGCGTGGCGACGGCTACCGTGGCGGCGCTTCTCGGGCTCGAGTGCGTCGTCTACATGGGCGAAGAGGACATGGCCCGCCAAACTCCCAATGTCTTTCGCATGCGCCTGCTGGGCGCACGTGTGGTCGCGGTTTCTTCCGGCAGCAGGACGCTCAAAGATGCCATCAGCGAAGCCATGCGCGATTGGGTAACCAACGTTCAAAACACACATTACTTGCTGGGTTCGGTGCTGGGACCCCATCCTTACCCGCTTATGGTGCGCGAGTTTCACCGCGTCATCGGGCAGGAAGCTCGCCGCCAGATTTTGACGGAAGCCGGCAGGCTGCCGGACGCGCTCGTCGCTTGCGTGGGCGGAGGAAGCAACTCCATCGGTTTATTCTACGATTTCATTCCGGACCCCCAGGTGAAGATGATCGGCGTCGAAGCGGGAGGGCGGGGGCCGAAGCTGGGCGAACATGCGGCACGGTTTTCCGGCGGAAGCCCCGGCGTGCTGCAAGGTACGTACACCTACGTGCTGCAAGATGCCGACGGGTTGATTGCGGGCACGCACTCTGTTTCTGCGGGTCTGGACTATGCCGCCATCGGCCCCGAACACGCCGCTCTTTACCGGCAGGGACGCGTCGAGTATACGCGAGTGAGTGATGACGAGGCGCTCGAGGCAGCGCGTCTTCTTGCCCACAAGGAAGGTATTATTCCGGCGCTCGAATCGGCTCATGCCGTCGCGGAGGTCATCAAACGCGCCCCGAAGATGCGCCGGGATGAAATTGTTGTGGTCAATCTCTCGGGGCGGGGGGATAAGGACCTGGGGATTTTCCAGGCTCGGGGCGTACTCTAACGGAAAAACGAGATTCGGAATTCGAAACTTGGCGCGACTACCCGCGCATCGGAATGCTGTATAGGCCCAAAAGAACCAGGGCGAGATTCCTCGCTACGCTCGGAATGACATCGATTGGTAATCAGTATGGATCTTTCCTACCGCCAGACTGTCATTCCGAGCGAAGCGAGGAATCTTGCCCTGAGCTCTAGCGGACCGTGCCGGGTGCGGATAAGGGCGGGTGAGGCGCCAGCGGTGAAGAATTATTACGTTTACATCATGGCGAGTGCCTCGCGCGTCTTGTACACGGGAGTGACTAGCAACTTGGAACGTCGGGTCCTCCAACACCGCCGTAAACTGCTCGGAGAGTTCACCGCACGCTACAATATCAACCGACTGGTGTACTATGAGGTGTCTAGTGAAATCGTAGCTGCCATCGCTCGTGAGAAACAGATCAAAGGCTGGAGCCGGAAAAAGAAAATTGCCGTGATCGAGTCTGTGAATCGAGATTGGAAGGACTTGAGCGCCGGTTGGTACGGAGCTCGAGGCGGCGTCACTGAGGCGTAGGCGCAAGAAACCCTCAGGGCGAGATTCCTCGCTGCGCTCGGAATGACATCGGTTGGTAATCGGTACTGATCGTTCCTACCGCCAGACTGTCATTCCGAGCGCAGCGAGGAATCTCGCCCTGCTTCGGGTCGTGGCGGAACTGTAATGACCAAACGATCGATAACTCGCATCGAATCCCGATTCCGCGAACTGCGCGAGCGGCAGGCGAAGGGGTTGGTGGTGTACTTTACGGCGGGCGATCCCTCGCTCGATGCCACGGGCGAATTGCTCCTCGCGCTCGACCACGCCGGGGTGGACGTGATTGAACTGGGAGTGCCCTTTTCCGACCCGCTTGCCGACGGCCCGGTGATCCAGCGCGCATCCGAGCGCGCCGTGCGAGGGGGAACCACGCTGCGACGAATTCTGGAGCGATTTCCAGGCTGGCGGGAAAGCGTGCGAGCGCCCGTCATTCTCTTCAGCTATTACAATCCGATCTTGCAGTACGGCCTCGAGAATTTTGCGCGCGATGCCGTCCGCGCGGGTGTGGATGGCGCGCTAGCGGTGGACCTGAGCCCGGAAGAGGCTTCGGCCTATGTCGAGATCATGCGCACTCAAAACCTCGACACGATCTTTCTGGCCTCTCCCACTTCAACAGATGCGCGGCTCGAGCGGGCCTCGCAACTTTCCTCCGGTTTTCTTTATCTGGTTTCTCGGACCGGCGTGACGGGCGAGCGCAGCGAGATTTCGGCCACTCTCCAACCGCTGGTGGAGCGTACCCGGCGGCACACTTCGCTGCCCTTGGCCGTGGGGTTCGGAATTTCGAGCCCCGCCCAGGTACGGGCTGTGCAGTCGGTTGCAGACGCGGCGGTCGTCGGCAGCGCGGTAGTCCATACCATTGAAGAGCGGTACGCCGGGGAGGGGCCGGCGGCGATTGAGCGGTTCGTCCGCTGGCTCAAAGAAGGGACGGGGGAGAAGCCCGCATGAATGACCTCGATGGCTGGCGCAGGCGAATCGACGAGATCGATCAACAGATACTCAAGCTGTTGAACGAGCGCTCGCGCTGCGCCGTCGAGATCGGCCACATCAAGAAGGCCCTGAAGCTCCCGGCATGGCATCCGGAGCGCGAGATGCAGATTCTTCGCAACGTGGTGAAATCGAATCTCGGACCTCTCGACGACGGCGCCATCCGCCGGCTTTTCGAGCGCATCATTGACGAAGCGCGCTCGCTGGAGCGGCATTCCATGGACAGCGGCAGTTCTCAGGAGAAGGAGTGAAGAAGCATGGTAGTGGTGATGCAAGAGGGTTCGACGGAAGCTCAGATCCAGAACGCCATTAATAAGCTCATGGAGATGGGATTCGATATCCATCGTTCCACGGGGGCCCGTCAAACGGTTCTGGGCGCGGTGGGCGCGATCGTCGATTTTGACACCCGGAATATCGAACTGCTGGAGGGCGTGTCGGAGGTGGTTCGAATCTCCGCGCCTTACAAGCTCGCCAGCCGCCATTTCCGCCCTGAAGGCTCCGTCGTTCAACTCGGGAAGGGCGTGGCGGTGGGCGGCGAAGAGATCGTGATGATGGCCGGCCCCTGCAGCGTGGAGAATCCTGAGCAAATTGACACCGTAGCCGCCTTTGTGGCGAAGCACGGGGCAAAGGTGTTGCGCGGCGGCGCATTTAAACCCCGCACCTCTCCCTACAGCTTCCAGGGATTGGGACTCAAAGGACTGGAAATGCTGCGCATCGCCGCCGACGCGCACGGCCTGCTGTTGGTTTCGGAGGTGATGGACCTTACCCAAATCCCCATGATCATTGAGTATGTTGACGTGCTGCAGGTGGGGGCGCGCAACATGCAGAACTATAACCTGTTGAAAGAGGTGGGCAAAGTCACCAAGCCGGTGCTTCTGAAACGCGGCATTTCCGCCACCCTCGAAGAGCTCCTGCTCTCCGCCGAATACATCATGACGGGAGGTAATTACAACGTCGTTCTGTGCGAGCGGGGCATTCGCACCTTCGAGAGCTATACCCGAAATACCCTCGACATCTCCGCCATCCCAGTCATCAAGAAGCTCTCCCACCTGCCGATCATTGTCGATCCCTCGCACGGCACCGGCCGCCGGGATAAAGTGCCGCCCATGGCGCGAGCCGCAGTGGCCGCGGGCGCAGATGGCTTGTTGATCGAAGTCCATAACGATCCGGAGAAGGCGTTGTCCGACGGCGCGCAGTCGCTCTATCCCGAGCAGTTCGAGCAGTTGGTCAAGGAATTGCGCATGATCGCGCCGGCGGTGGGACGGAAAATCTAGGGGTTGGGGGCTAGGGACTGGTGGCTAGGGACTAGTGGCTAGGGAGTGGCGACTGGCGGCGGGCGACCGGTAGAGTTCTGGAAGACCTTGTTCTGGACGCTGTCATTCCGAGCCCTTCGCTGTCGTCCTGAGGCCTTCGCTTGTCATTCTGAGCGGAGCGAAGAATCTCGCTCTGCCGCTCAGGGTAGACTCCGCGGGGAATCTGGCCCTGAAAATCACGGCACCGCGAGATTCCTCGTCGCCGAGGCTCCTCGGAATGACACCCGAATGAGTTTTCCTCTAGCCCCTAGCCCCCAGTCCCTAGCCCCTAGCCCCTAAATGAACATGACTTTTGAAAACGTGACGATCGTCGGTCTGGGCCTGATTGGCGGGTCCTGGGGAATGGCGCTGAAGAAGCGCGGACTGGCGGCGCGGCGCATCGGTTTTGGGCGCCCCTCGACGGTTGCGCGCGCGCTTGCCCTGGACGCCGTGGACGAAGGGACGGACGA
>Ga0181538_10005920_pt1 | contig 10756 bp, 6 predicted proteins | sample PEATcosm2014_Bin_40_FD_119773 | JGI IMG/M metagenome (GOLD analysis project Ga0181538, IMG submission 119773) | Peatland microbial communities from MTU Mesocosm Facility, Houghton, MI, USA - PEATcosm2014_Bin23_30_metaG | ecosystem: Environmental > Terrestrial > Soil > Wetlands > Peat | place...
CCCGTAGATGACCCCCGCCCGCCGATCGATGGCCAGCGTCTGAATACTCTCTCCTCGAACGGCCGGGCCAAGGTCAGTTACCTCGCAGGGTTCTTTGACGCGCAGAGGCTGCTCGTATTCCCGCTGGGGAGTGTACTTGAGAAGATGTCCCGCTGGCGCGCTGCCGATATAAACGTCGCCCGAATCTGAGACGGCCAGCGCGTTCGTGACGGCGGTCGCGCCCGGAATGAATCCTAGAGGCTGAACGTACCCGTGGCGCGGGTTCAGCACAAACAGGTGCGAACGTTTGCCGCTGGTGGCTCCATACAGATTGCCGTTGGGCGCCACCGAGAGCGCGGTAATCGCTGATTCTCCGTCAGGGATAACATCGATGGGCGGGTAACCGAGGTCGCGGGCGTCGATCCGGTTCTGCGGAACGACCACGCTGTCGTAATCAGGCGTGCGCTGGCTTTTTGCGAGCGGTGCGGCCAGCATGAGAAGCGCGCAACAGAAGAGTATTTTTCTCATCGTCGTTTGCTAACGGGGCTTCGGATGGTAAATGACCAATGCCAGGCGGTAGGGAACATTGCCGATTTTCCCTGCGGACTCGTTTTGCTCGCCCGGTGCGTCGCGAACCTCGATGGCTCCCACAAAGTAGATTGTGCCGTCCGGGGCGGTATCGGCGGAATTGAGTCCAATGACGCGCCGTCCGTCCGCCAGGCGCATTTCGCCGCGGTCTTCAGTCCTGCCGCTTTCGAGGTCGTAAACGATCAGGTGAGACACGCCGATGCCCGAACTGCCCGCGTAATCGAATTCCTTGGCCGGCGGCGCGTAATACAGCTTGCGATCGCGACCCAAAGCCAAGGTGAGCGTGGCGTAAGGGATATCGCGCCGGTCGTTCATCCCTTCCACGCACAATTGCCCCAGTGGCTTGACTTCCCCACACTGGCCCGCATGGGGATCGAACGAAAACAAAAGGCTGGCGCTCTCATCGACGCCGTAGAATCTCTTCTCCTGAGAATCCCACACGACCGTGCGCCAGTGCGTTTCTGACTTGTTGTAATCGCGCCCCAGCGATACCCCTTTCGGCCGGATGGGGATGTGCAAGGGCAGTTCGATAATCTCGTCCGTGCGCGGGTCATACTTGTAGATCTGGCCGGCGCCGAAGTTGCCATACACATTCCCTTCGTCATCGATCCCGAGGGTTCGGCAAATTGAATCGAAATTGTTGATTCGTCCCTTGTCCACAGCCTTCCGTGAGGCAACATCGTAATAAACGAAGTGGCCGCGCGGATGGGTCAGCCCATAAATGCGATTGAACTTCGGATCGTAAGCGCCGGTATTGATCCCTTCGTATCTCGGTCCAATGCCAAAATCTTCGACCTTCCCGGTTTTCGGGTCGTACGCCATCCAGTGAGCCCCGGGATATCCTTCCTTGGTCCCCACGCGCGCGTAGTTGAACCAGAGTCCGGCATGCGTGCCGAAGTAAATCCGGCCGTCAGGCCCCTCTCCGAACTTGGCGTGGATCTTGGATTGGGGCCCGATATGCAAACTGGCTTCGCCGGCCAGGCGGGTGAGGTTGCCCAGGTCCGTGACGCGGTCGAGGGCGGGGTCATACATCGCCAGGTGGCCGTCGCACCCGTGGCAGGCGAGTCCCGCGTACACCTTGCCGTCATGCGCGACGGTCAACGCCGCCCAGTTTCCGTCCATTTCAGCCAGGCCAGGGAAGATACGATAGTCCAACGTGATGATCTTCTCCGCGCAAGAAGCGCACGGCGGCATGGCGAGGCACAAACCGGCGAGAATCAGCACAACAGCTAACCGGCGGCATGTGGCTCTTCGATTCATCTACTCACTCCGATCAGCTTGAGAACGATCAGGGGACGGCAAGCCGTCCCCCTACAGGTTGTAGGGGTAGGGCTTGCCCTACCCGTTTCCTGGACGCGCCTCGCGCGCGTAGCGAACCATCGCACGAACGTTCGCAGGCGGGGTGTCGCGCGTCACTTCGCAGCCTGCCCCCACAATATAACCCCGGCCCGCGTGCCGGTGACATTCGGCCACCGCCGCAAACACCGACGCCGGCGTGCCATCGCGCAGATCGCGCACTGGGTCGAGATTGCCCAGCACCACCTGCCGCGGCCCCATTTTCTCACGCGCCTCGGCGATCGGAACCATAGAATCAAGATCGATAAAGTCACAACCCAATTGACCCATTGCGTCCAGGATCGGCCGGGTGTTTCCGCAGATGTGCAGCCGGACGCGAGCGCCTGAGGCGTGAAGACCGTCCACCATCTTCTTCTCGAAGGGCCACACAAATTCGCGATAGATTTTCGGGCCCACCAGCGAAGCCGCAGGATCTCCAATGCCAATCACGTCCGCGCCGGCCTCGATTTGAGCGCGCGCGAACCGCATGCCCACCTCGAGGACGTAATCGAAGAGGTCGCGGACAAACTGGGAGTCGTCGAAGAAGTCGAGCATCAGTGTGTTGAGGCCGCGCAGGTCAGCCGAACCGCCGCAGGGGCCTTCGATCCAGCCTTCCACGATCTTGTCTCGTCCTACGCGCTCCTTCAGCAGCGCGATACCTCGCACGCGATCGTGCATGCGCCCTCCGCCGAGCGGGTCTGGAATTTTCAGACGCGCCAGCGTGTTCTTCTCTGCGAGCAGCGCATGCGCTTCGACGACAGAGGGCGGCTGGTCTTCGAAGTATTCCACCACCGCACCGCAATCCGGCGCCTCGCGAGTCTCGGCAATAGCCGAGACGTGGTCAAAGTCAAACTTCTCCGCGGTGCGGATTTGCGCTTCAGCCAATACGCGGAAGTCAGTCGCGTAGGCGCGATACTTCGCGCCGATCTGATCGACCGCGAACATCATGGTGATGGGCATGACGGGCAGGCAATCCGCCAGTTGTCCATCCAGGATTGCAAAGACGCGTTCCCGGCTGTTCATAGGCCGTTCACTTTATCATTTCCGCCAGCTGCCGGGCCAGGTTTGGCTCCAGGCCTTCCGCTTTCACCCGCAGTTGAGAACGGGCCGCAGGGTACGATTGATAGACCAGGCCAAATCGGGCTGGCGCAGAGCGAAGCTCTGCTTTTCTGACCCCGATGCGGTATACTGACGCTGCCATGCCTGTCTCCCGACGCTATTTTGCGCCCGGCCAAGCGCAGTTTATCACTTCCAGCGTCTATCGCCGCAGGAAGCTCTTCGATAGTTCCCGCCTACGCGGCGTCTTTGCTGAGGTCCTGCGGCAACTGCGGGAGGAGACGGGCTTTCTGCTGATTGGCTGGGTTCTGATGCCGGAGCACTTTCACCTCTTGATCAAGCCCGAGCCTGCTGAGAGCACCACCACCCTGCTGCAGGAGCTGAAGAAGCGAAGTGCGCAACAGATTATCTCGATCTTATCCGAGAACCAGCAGCATGGGTGGTGCCGCACGATGCTCGCCGGGTTTCGCCTGCCGCCCACCGTTCACTCCGACCCTCAATATCGTGTCTGGAACCGGCGATTCTACCCTTATGGTGTTTACAGCGACAACAAACGCCTCGAGAAGCTCGACTACATGCATAACAATCCGGTCAGGAGAGCTTTGGTGCAGTTGCCGGAGCAGTGGCCCTGGTCGAGCTACAGGTATTACTATCTCAACGATTCGTCCTTGTTGAGCATGGACCGACTGGTCTGAGTGCCCGCGAGACGCAGAGCTGCGCTCTGCGCCAGCCACGGCAGCAAAAACCAAACTGAGGAGAAGCCAGCATGAGCGACAAAGAGATAAGGGCGATAATTTCCCTGCTTTTGAAAGACATAGAGGACTTGGCCATTGAAAGGAACGTATATCGCAGTCTTGTCTCTGGAGCTCCTTCTCTAAAAATGGAAGTGGGTGATCTAATGAAGTCACCCGAGGCCGATCTCGCTCACAATGAGTATAAGAAATATCGGCGTGAGATTCAGAAGTTGCTTCAGTCTCAAGACATTCCTGGTTTATTTGAACGGCTTGGAGCAGCGAGAAGTTTATTAGGTTAAGTGCAACCTTCCACACGCCAGGGCGCGGTGGCAGTTGTTCCTTTCAGGCCCCGCAAATTTTAGCCAAGCTCTGCTGACTTTTACGGCGGTCCTCGTCAATACGGTCCATGGCGTAATTCGCGGCGTCCACATCGCCACTGTCCAGCAACGATGCAACGCGCAAGTGCTCTCTTTCAGCCCATTCTAGCGCGGCATGTTCTCGTTTAAGCCAATTGAAGGCTTTAGTGCTTATACGCGGCTGTGCGTACCACCCACGAGTCAGGTCATTGAGCGCGATTATGTCTTTCTTGATCTGGCCCGCTAAGAAAGTGTGGCGATCACGCACGTCAAGCTTTGTACCAACTGGGATGGGTTGTGCACTGCTGCCTGGAGCTTCTGCTTGCTGGATTGCGGCCCGTATCTTCTCCGTGGAATCACGCCACTCCTGATCCGACATGTGGCTAGGAAAATGCCGCCGATGGAGGAAAAGAAACCACAAAACGCCAAGCGCGATTGTAGTCAATAAAAATGAAATAGCGTAAACCGATGAGTTTTCCATATGGCTTACCTCCTTTCAGTGTCAAGGTAAAGAGGGCAGTGCTGGTTGTAGCCCGCGCTGGGATCAAGGCGTCCAGAGCTATTGCCGTTCCGACCGCTCTTTTTCGGCAGCTTTTTTAGCTCTTTCATATTTCCAATCTATGATCTTTCCTGAAACCTCATCATTGACTTTATTGATAAGTGTTTGTCGGGCTTCTAAGAGAAACCAGACAATAACGACGCCACCGACAATCACGAAAACAGCCATAATCGTAACCACCACGTTTCCTCCTGATCGTCCAGGTGGTTCATCGGGCTGTTGTTTGTGCTGGCAAATGTACTTCAAACAGCCACCAGAGGCAATAAGTATCCCAAAATCGGACGCGGGGACCGCAGCCCTCTCCGGTTGGGCAGTGATATAATGCGCCTGAAAGGTGGATGCGACTGTGAGTAAACTTTACGGTGTCAAGTGCAAAACCTGTGACGACTTCATTAAATTGGGGAACCGCGAAGAGGGTGGAGGCAAAGAGATCACTTTTTATGCGGCTCCGCTTGGTCCGATTCAATGCTCTTGCGGAAGTAGTCATGAGTATAAGTCGGACGAATTGGTTGACGAGAACGGCGCACCAGTGAAATGACCCGGGGCTGGCGCAGAGCGCAGCCCTGCGGTCTTGACGTGATCAAGGCTCAGCAATACAAACAGCTTCGCTGTGCGCCAGCCAAACCCGCCTCAACAGCCCTCTCCATCGGGGAGAGGGTGTCAGGCTCCGGCGCTGTCATCAGCCGGAGCGTGACGGGTGAGGGGTCGTTTGCAGTATCATCCGAACCAGTCGAGAGTCAAGACGCAGCCAGCAAAGCTAGAAGCAATTCAAACGGCTTTGGATTTGAAGAATCGGCAATTGCATTCCGTTTGAGTTCCGCGCTGCTTCCGACAGTTACGAGGGAGCAAGTGACCCCTCACCCGTCCTGCGACGTCTGACGAAAGCGCCGCCGCAGGACACCCTCTCCCCAAGGGAGAGGGCTGTCCGAGTAAATAGCCGAGATGTCTATGCGTACTGAAGTGCTATTGACAGGCCTTTTGCCTCCTGGTAGCCGGCAAGGCCTGTGAACGTGCGTCTCACCTTTTGTGGGGACGGTTCCTCTGCCGCCCCTGACCTCGAACTATCCTGACGATGGAGAATACTATGTCTTTACGCAAAGCTACTTGTCTTACTCCCCGGCGTGTCGACGCCGCGCCGCATTCCTGTCCTACTTCACCTCGAGCGTAAAGGATATTTCCTGCTCGTGCGGGCGAATAAAGCGCTTATTATCGCTCTTCAGAACAACTGGGACCGAGAGGACACCGACCGCGTGTTCGAGCGTCGACTCCGGAGCATCGGCGTAGGGGTTATAAGGATAGACCGGCCACACGAGCCGCGCTGTAGGATCGGCGTTCAATGTCCAACCCTGCAAATGAACCGATCCCCCTAAGACTTCCGGAGGCACCTCGATTCGATCCGCGCTTAACGTGAACCGATGGCCGGTTCCGGTTTCAACAGTTTCTCCGGCTCGCAGGCAGACTTGCAAGTTCAACCGCGATTCCTCAGGCGGCTTTCCCTTTCCCGAAATCACAAAACGCAGCACCACGGCGTTGCTGTGAGTGACGGACGGATAGAGGTCCACGAAAAAGGCATTGTACGCGAAGGAGAGCCGATCGCCGCTGTCGGCCATTTGCAGGCGGCTGCTGAGGGGCATGTGAAACACCTCCCCGGCGACTTTTTCCTCGAACGTCGCAAGCTCAGGCTGGCGTTTGGAGTTCGCACCAGTAATGATCAATCCCACGCGTTTGTGAAAGACGCTCAAGTTTGCCTGGCGGTCCAGGTAATATTGATTGGTCACAGCCTGGGTGCTGATTATCCCTGACAGGCAAACCACCCACGGCCCAGTCTTGCGGATTCCGGCGGGCACTTCCATCTGGTGGGAATAACGGTCAAGGTCCTGAGGGATTGGCTGAGTGGGGCCTTCGTGGTAGTAGAGAGCATCCTGCGCCAGGCGCCCCAGCCAATCCATAGGGATGTTGTTCTCCGGGAAGAAACTAGTCAGAAACTCCGCATAGCGGCGCCCATCCGCGAAGTGCGAAAAACCAAAATGCCCCCAGGCGTCCACATCCCAGTAACGGTTCCGATCATTGATCACTTCAACAGGCTTTCCGTTCGGATAGGTGAAATACTCGTGGAAGTCGGTGGAGCGTCGCAAGGCGCGAAGCGCCGCCGGGTCGTGGCTGTACTCCCAGTAGAGAGCCACCTGCGTCATAGTGAGATGATCGTAGCCCGTGGTCGGGCCGGAGCGTGAGTGCTCACCCCAATACCCGTCGGGCGCCTGCTCCTCCGCCGCAAAGCGGTGCAGAATCTTCGTACCCAGATCCTCCCACTCCTTGTTTCCGAACGTACGACCTGCCAGGAGCAGAAGCGCGGCATATTGAGCGTAATGGTTGGGTGAAGTGCCGATGAATGGCGAGTTGTACCAAGGGAAGTCCACTCTCTCGGCTGCGTCGGGAAAAACCAGTTCGACATTCTGTAGAATGGCGCTCTTCCAGCGTGCACGCCGTTCGTCGCCAAGGTCCGCTTCGAGCAGCCGGTAAGCTTCCAGCCACATGTGTGTGTCCCAATCGCTATCCAGGCGCGGCGTGAAGTGCCCCTTCTCATTCTCTTGCGCCAACAGGTCGCCGATCCGGAGTGCCAATCGAAGCATATGCGGGTCGTGATAGTGAGGATTGGCAGGGTGCTGCTTGGCGTATAAGACCGCAGGAACAAGAATAGCAAAGGGGAAGTGGTTCCACTGCCGGCGGCCTTCTTGCGTCTCCAGCGCTTGCAAGTCGGGCGCAGGCTCAGCGTCCAGGCGCTTTTCGACCTGCGTGGCTCCGGCGGCAAGCAATCGGAAATACTGTGCCGGCAACTGAGCCACTGCCGGCCGAGCGCCCAGCATGGCGAAGAGTAAGAGTGAAGAGGTTTTGAATTTCATGAGTTATTGCCCAGATGAATTTGTAACAGGACCCGGAGGTCCGCTTATCAAGGTCCTTGGAATTCAACTCCGTCTCGAACTGACCCTGCCGACCGGCACGAACGAGTACTGACCGTACGCAATCCTGCGGTCCACACGGCCCACGCGGCGAATTTAGCCTAGCTACGGCTACGAGGCAAGAACTTATATAGGGCAAGAACCCGTTAGCGTCGAAAAGGAGATCGATTATACAAACAAAAAGGGGCAGAAAAGGTTAAGAAGAAGCAAAGAATATCATTGACAACCCCAGCGTCGAGTGCTGTAGACTCGTGCCACGGGGCAGAGTTAACTAACAAGCCTATGAGCACTTTTTCCCAACCTCGGCCGCAAACCATTCATCCGCCGGCGATGTGCATAACACCAGGGCCATGAGCGAGGGTGCAGTGCACTTGAAGAAGGAGGACGACAGGTCGAATTGCCAGTTTTCTCGCTCACGCGATGCGTCGGGGAATATCGGGTCACACTTGGGTTAAACCACGCGAAGAAAGGATAGCGAAAAGGAGCTATGAAGAACCATACCAGCATAGTCATCTGCGGTAATTCAGGCCCTGAGCCCGCGCGAGTGGCCGGGTTGCTGGGCTTGTTGTTAGTGGTACTCCTAACCTCAGGTCCGCCCCTGCTCTGCCAGACTGGGCAGGGGACACTGACCGGCACCGTGACGGATTCGAGTCACGCCATCGTGCCGGGGGCCAGCGTCGTGCTGACCAATGTCGACACCGGCGTCAGCGTCAAAACCGAGAGCTCCGAGGTGGGAATTTACCATTTCGGAGCAGTTCCCATCGGGCAGTACAGGGTCGTCGTCTCCAAGCAAGGGTTCAAGGAATGGGAAGGAACCTTCACGGTGGAGGTAGGTCAGAATGCGGTTGTTGACCCGATCCTCTCCGTGGGCAACACGACAACGGTAGTCGAAGTTACCGGTGCTGCGGTCCCCATCGAAACGACCAACGGCGCGGTGGCGGACGTGAAGGAATCCGACCAGATCCGCGACCTGCCGCTGAACGGGCGGGAAATCGGGAACCTCTTTAACGTGATTCCTGGTGTTGAAAGCGGCGCCGGGGGCGCCCGAGTGAACGGCATGAAAGTCGGCAGCCTGGATGTCAATCTGGATGGCGTGACCTTGGTGGACCGCTTTGGCGGCGGCATGGTCCGGGTGCAGCCCGGCATTGAAACCGTGCAGGAGTTTCGAGTCGAGACCGTCGGCTCGGAGGCACGATTTGACCAGCCGGCTACGGTTATCATGGCCTCACGTAGCGGCACCAACCAACTCCACGGCGGCGGCTACGAATACCTTCGCGACAATACAGTGGTTGGCGCCACGCGCTTGCGGACGGATCCGATTGGCTCCGGTTTCGTGCTCCCTGAACTTATTCGCAACGAGTTCGGGGCGTACCTGGGTGGTCCCATTTACATCCCTCACCTTTACGACGGAAAGAACAAATCGTTCTGGTTTTTTGATTATGAAGGCTTGCGCGATCGCGAACGCGGCTCCGTGCTGCAACCCTGGGTCCCCACCGCCGCCATGTGGGGCGGTGACTTGAGCAATGCGGTGGACGTCAATAATCCTTGCTCGGGCCCAACTTGCCCACAGGGGTATGCGCCGAACATCATTTACGATCCGAAAAGTACGAACCCCGCAACCTTCGAGCGCACCCCGTATCCCAACAACCAGATTCCCACGCCCTACAGCCCCACGGCTATGGCTCTTAAATCCCTGACTGAGCTCCCTTGTTGCGGCGCCGCGGCCCTTAACAATCCCTATATAGCGCCGAATGTCACCAATACGTACCCCTACATTGCAACTCTTAACAACTACACGGCCAAGTGGGACGAGAACATTTCCGATAAAGATCGGCTCTCCGTGCGCTATACACGCAGTTTAAGCACTTCCGCCCAGGAGGGGGGCTACTATGCGAACCCCATTAATCCAACCTCCGGCATGGGAAGCAGCGCGGATAATTTTTTCAATACAAATGTGGCCGTGAATTACAACCGCACCATCTCGCCGAATTGGCTGAACGAACTTCTGATCGGTGTGCTCAGGGATCCCAACCACTACGGAACCCTGGCTGATTTCACCGATTGGAGCGCCAAACTGGACACGCCGAACCCCTTCGGGGTAACTGGATGGCCTACCCTTTATACCGAGGAAGCGTCCTTGGGCTCTGCTGCCTACTTTGGATGGGACTCCGATAACAATCACCTGCAACACCTCACCAGCGAAACCATCGAAGACAACGTAACCTGGACGCATGGGAAGCACACCGTCCAGTTTGGGTTCCGCGGCCGAAAGGAACAGAACAACGTCGCAGAATTGCAACAGGCCCAGGGCTCACACAACTGGGGCCCCTCTTACACCACGGACTGGTCGCCGTCAGCCTTCAACGCCACGCCGGATACGGGCAGCGGATTTGCCGAACTCCTGCTGGGCCTCCCCAACTACCTTTCAAACCAGTACAACCGGGGGTATTTCTATTTCCGGCAAACCGAAATAGGCACGTATTTTTCCGACAAGATAAAAGTCAGCCCGCGCCTGACCCTCAGCCTGGGGCTGCGTTGGGACAAATGGACGCCTTATACGGAGGCCCGCAACCGGCTTACGGTGCCTTACGACCCTGAATCGACGTTCGAGGTTATCACCCCAGGCAACGTCAACATGAATTCGCTTGGGACGCCGCCCGCCGTGCTCACCTCCTGGTCGAACCTGGGCTTGAAGTACGGGACGGCGGATTCTGTGGGTTATCCTTCAGACTTGTTCCGGTCCATTAACCATGACTTTGCGCCGCGTCTGGGTGTCGCCTATCAACTGAAGCACAACACGGTGATCCGAGGATCGTACGGCATCTACTACGTGGCTATGCCGCTTTCTCTCATCCTGCAATCCACGCGCACCAACCCGCCGTTGAATCTCCGGTTTCAAAACAACCCGTATCTAAACCCCAACGTTCCAGGGGGCGTCAACGGCCAGTATTTCAATTTGTACCCCTTAATCGTCGCGCCCGCGCCCACGGATTACTTGCCGCCCGCTACGGTCGACATCACCAAACCTCAGAACTCGCTGCAACTCTACGGCAACGGCGCGACCTACTGGGATGGCCCAAACTGGAACGACGAGCGCCAGCAGACCTGGAACATCACGGTTGAACACGAACTCCCCGGGCACATTGGTACGAGGCTGAGCTATATTGGAACCTATGGCGGTAACCTCGAGCA
>Ga0181538_10005924_pt1 | contig 10752 bp, 9 predicted proteins | sample PEATcosm2014_Bin_40_FD_119773 | JGI IMG/M metagenome (GOLD analysis project Ga0181538, IMG submission 119773) | Peatland microbial communities from MTU Mesocosm Facility, Houghton, MI, USA - PEATcosm2014_Bin23_30_metaG | ecosystem: Environmental > Terrestrial > Soil > Wetlands > Peat | place...
AAGCGGATGTGAATTCGCTGAATGAAGCCGTTTTTTGAATCAATGCCGTGGCCGGGATTATTGCCAGTGGCAGGCTCTTCCCGTGATGCGTATTCGCCAGTGCCGAAAGCACCCTCAGCCGTTCCAGTTCCGTCGGTAAATCGGAGACAATCCGTTCGTAGGGCAGCGCGTCGGCTTCCGGTATCAGTTTGACTTCGTCGGAACGTGTCCAGATGCTGATTTGTTCGTACAGTTTGCGGGCTTCTTCGGCCTGTGCCGTAATCACGATGACCGGACGCTTCAACGTCTCGTAAAGCGCCGCGATCAAGTACGGCCGCGCCGCCTCGATGACGTCCGCTTTTGCTAATGCGTTTTTTTGCCGCAGTTCATCTACGAGCCGGCCGTATTCCGGCACCTCGCTGATTAAATTCAATAATTCCGTTAGATTTAATGTTTCCATATTTTTCAATCGTCATTCTGAAGTTGCATAGTACCTGAAGAATCTCCACACTACTTAATTGACAGGTGGTATTTTCTTCCGTAAGGCAATCTCCAGATAGGGCGGGCTAGATCCGTCCTTACAAAACGCGATATCATACAACGCCATTTGGGGCTAGCCGAACCGGACTAGCCCTTACAAGTTCATTTTAACATAATCCTGTGATATAATGACTCTGAACAATTTTAGCTGCCAGTTGTTTGCTGAATGCTGAAAGTTGGGATAATAATGGTCAAACAAAAAGTTGATACCGCAATGACCTGCCGCCGCATCATTGCCAAGTTCGGCACCAGCCTGCTGACTGCCGGCTCCAACCGCCTGAACCTGGAGCGCATGACCGGCCTGGTTAACCAGATTGCGCAGCTCCACGACCGTGGCGTAGAAGTGGTCATCGTTACCTCCGGCGCCATCGCTGCCGGCCGGGAGCGCCTCGGTTTGACCAAAAAATCCAAAGGCGTCGCCCTCAAACAGGTGCTGGCTTCCGTGGGGCAGGGCCGTCTGATGAATATTTACGAGCGCCTTTTCGAAGCCCACGATATTACCGTCGGCCAGGCGCTGCTCACCAAATCGGTGCTCGTCGACCGCGCCGGTTATCTGAATACCCGCAACACGCTGCTGGCTTCGCTGGAAATGGGCGTGATTCCGGTTATCAATGAGAACGATGTCGTGGCTGTGGATGAAATCCGCGAAACCCGTTTCGGCGATAACGATAACCTTTCCGCCATGGTCGCCAATCTCATTGACGCCGATCTTTTGCTCATCCTTACGGACACTGATGGCCTTTATACCGCCGACCCCAACAAAGATCCCTCGGCGGAAAAGATTCCTTTGGTTGAAAAAATAGATGCTCAAATAGAAGCTCTGGTTTCCGGTTCCGTCAGCGGTCTCGGCACCGGCGGCATGGTTACCAAAATCGAAGCCGCCCGTTTGGCGACCGCTTCCGGCGTGGCGGTGGTTATTGCCAACGGTGGTGAAAAAGACATCATCCTGAAAATCGCCGGCGGCAAAGCCTGCGGCACCCGCTTCCAGCCGGTAAAAAACAAACTGGACAGCCGGACCCGCTGGCTGCTTTCCGGCCTCAGCACCCGCGGTAAATTAACCGTGGATGACGGCGCCGCTCTGGCCCTGAAAAAGAAAAATTGCAGCTTATTGGCCGCCGGCGTCGTTGAGGTTGATGGCGTTTTCCAGCGCGGCGACATCGTGGATATTTGCGACGTGAAGGGCACAAAGCTCGGCAGCGGCATCACCAACTACACCGCCGTCGAAGTTCGCTCCATTAAAGGCGCCCATTCCGGCAATATCACTGACCTTCTCGGCTATGACTCCGGCTCCGAAGTCGTTCACCGGAACAATCTGGTGATTCTCTAGCAGTGGAATTAAAAAGGCCTGCGTTCTAAAATAGCAACACAGGCCTTCATTAACCTCGACTCAAACCGGTTCGAATTTATTTTTCTTCTTTTTCTTCCTCGACTTTGAGCGCTTTATTCGCGGCTTCTTCCTGCCCCAGTTTCAGATCTTCAATCTGGTCGTTGATGCTCATGTTTTCCCACCAGATGCCGAAACCGCTGCCGATAATCAGCAGCGCTCCGAATCCGGTTAATCCCCAGCTCACGCTGTCCATATTATACAGGCGGATAAAATGCGTGTAATACGGCACCACGACTACAATCACGATGCCAACAGTCAGGATAACACTGAAAATGTTGTTGTTGTTTCTGGCAGATTTAATTTTTTCCTGCATCGCTACAATCCAGGCGCGTTCCGACGGGGCTTTGGAAAGCTCGACGCCGCACTCCGGACAAAAATTTGCTTTTTCATCTAATTTGGTGTTACAAACAGGACAATTGGTCATTTTATCCCTCCTTGATTATCCATATTATCCCCATCTTAGCATCTTTTCAAGAAATTGTGCTGTTTTTGTGGTTTAATCGTGCCTGTTTCCTTTGCCGTCTTGATTGGATTTAACTGTTCCCGGTTTAATATCTCATTCTGCCGAAACGGACTATTGATTAATTAAATCAAAAGGGATATAATCGTTTCAAATTTATCACCGGGCATCAACAACCACATAAATCCGAAACTGAGTCCGCCGGATATTGGCATCAGTACAGGGGCAACTGTTCGAAGCAGGTCGGCCGCTCATTTATTGGCTGGATAACAAATAATCAGGGGGGATATGTGAGAAAAAGATTTATCGGTGTAATAAGTTTCTTCATCGTAGTACCGTTGGTTCTCGCGGCCTGTGGTTCATCCGGAACAACGACCTCTACAAAGACGGCAGCTTCGACCACGACCACGGCCGCTGTGCAGCCGATGGTTGTGTTGTCCGCTACGGGGCCTCTGCAGCCGGTTAATCCGGGTGGGCCGACCGTTCAAATTACCCTGGAAAATGTGACGGCTTTGTTTGTAACTTCATTAAGTGCCGTTTTCACTACCCTGGGTTCCGGCGACAGTGCCTTTAGTTTCACTGTGTCTGATTCAGCCCCATTGCGGGCGATGGCCAATGTCAGTGCCACCCGGACATTAATCAATGCTTCAATCAATAACGGCACTTCATATCCCCTTGAGATTAGCGGAACTATGCAAGACGGTACCAACTTTGATTACGTAGTACAGGTACAGATTACCGCCCCATCCAATTGATGCATCAGGCCTTGCCGGGAAAATACCTGTTGGCTCTCCGGTAGAAGCCGGTCGTGGCAATCATCTTGTCTTCAGCAAAATGCTGCCTGCATCGGAATCTGTATTGAGCCGGAAATTCGGACCTGTTTGATTGTTAAGATGGTACCCCTGTATCCGGAATTTAAAAACACCGGCAATTTACCCGTTTAGCAGAAGCAAACTTCCCGGCAATTTAACAATGTTATAATTAAGCAAAGATTCCCCTTAGCGGGTTGATTGTTGGAGGTGCGAATATGTTGGAAAAAATTCTGGTCTGCCTTGATGGTTCCACTCCCGCCGAAAGGATTTTACCGGTAATCACCCCCGAAGCCGCCGCCCGGCACAGCAAACTGGTTCTCCTTACGGTCATTGACAACCCGGAATCCATTATCCCGCTCAACATTCCCGGCGCTCCGGCGGTTACGGTCAGTACTTCCGGCGCCGTCAAACGCACTTTTACCGAAGAAAAATCCGCCGAGGGTTACCTGGAAAACGAGGCCAAAAACTTAACTGCCAAAGGCCTGGACGTTGATTACGTTGTGCTCTCCGGCCCTCCGGGTGAAACCATTGTCAGCTACGCCCAGGAAAATGAATGCACCCTAATCGCAATCGCCACCCATGGCCACGGCGGCTTCCGCCGTTTCGCCCTCGGTTCCACCGCCGATTATGTCGTCCATCACTCTGCCGTCCCCGTCCTCACCGTTCGCAGATAATCGCGTTAAAAAATAGATGTGTCTATTGTAGGGGCGAGTTTCCGTAGGCCGCAGCCGTGGAGCCATTTTCGGTACTTGACGTAGTCAATGTATACTCAACCTTAGTTGATGTAAGAACTCGCCCGCCCGGATTCTTGCTTAATCTCAGACATTGGAATTTTCCTTCAATCACTGCGGTGCCTTTCAATTGGTAAAAGGAGATTTCTCTTTGCCTTGTTCCCTCCTGCAGCTCCAGCCTTTCAAGTTGTATAATAAATAGGGGAGTCGTAATCAGGACTCCTTTATTATGTTCTTAGTTCCCTGCCGGTTCCTTTATGCTCACAATTTGAGGCGAAGATTTTTTATTTGTCTGCGGAGGGGAAAAAGCTAAAGCCTCATCATGGCCTTGTCAGAAAACTAGAACAAATGTTAGAATAACTTCGGAAGGAAACAAAAACATGCCTCTCGATTCAATTGTTGTCAAAGGTGCCCGCGAGCATAATCTCAAAAATATCGATGTCACTATCCCCCGGGACAAGCTGGTCGTCATCACTGGCGTCTCCGGTTCCGGTAAAAGTTCGCTGGCGTTCGATACTATCTACGCCGAAGGCCAGCGGCGCTACATGGAGTCGCTCTCTGCGTATGCCCGCCAGTTTTTAGGCCGCATGGAAAAACCGGACGTGGACTACATCGAAGGCCTCAGTCCGGCCATCTCTATCGACCAGAAAGGCGTCGGCAAAAATCCCCGCTCCACCATGGGCACTATCACCGAAATTTACGATTATCTCCGCCTGCTTTTCGCCCGCGTCGGCCATCCACACTGTCCCAAGTGCGGCCGCGAAATTACCAGTCAGACCGTCGAACAGATTGTGGATGCCATTAAAAACCTGCCCGCAGAGCAGCGTATCCTGATTCTTTCCCCGCTGGTCAAAGACCGCAAAGGTGAATACCAGGCCATTTTTGATGACCTCCGCAAGCAGGGTTACGTGCGCGTCCGGGTTGACAAGAAAATCTATGACCTCTCCGAAATAATTACGCTCGATAAAAATAAAAAGCACACCATCGAAGTGGTTGTTGACCGTCTCGTGACCGGCCAGAGCGATAGCCAGACCCGCATTGCCGATTCCGTGGAAACCGCCCTCAAACTCGGCGAAGGCGTCGCCATTGTCTCTATCGTTGACGGCGAAGAACTTCTTTTCTCCGAGCATTTTGCCTGCGTCCATTGCGAAATCAGCCTCGGGGAAATCGCTCCGCGCACCTTCAGCTTCAACAGTCCCCACGGCGCCTGTCCCGCCTGCACCGGCCTCGGCTTCAAACTGGAAATTGACCCGGACTTGATTATGCCGGACCGTAATCTCTCGATTAATCAGGGCGGCATCAAACCTTATCAGACACAGTACTGGTATTTCTACCGCCTCGAAGACGTCGCCCGGGAACACGGTTTTTCTCTGAATACCCCGATTAAGAACCTCACCAAAGAACAGCTCGACCTAATCCTTTACGGCGAGAATTTCGAGCGTACCAGATACCGCACCCGTTACGGCATGGTCCGGGAGCACACCGAAGGCTGGGAGGGCGTTATCCCGCGTATGGAGCGCCTTTACCGCGAAACCCAGTCCGAATACTCCCGGCAGGAAACCGAGCGCTACATGGTCACTAAGCCGTGTCTGGAGTGCGGCGGCAAGCGGCTCAAGCCCGAAGCGTTGGCCGTTACCATCGGCGGTAAAAACATTTACGAAATCAGCGGCCTGCCTGTAGCCAAAACGCTGGCCTGGGCCAAATCCCTCAATAACGGCGAAAATCCCATTCTTTCCGAAAGGGAGCAGCTTATCGCCCGCCAGATTATCAAGGAAATCCTCTCCCGGCTCGGGTTTTTGAGCGATATCGGGCTGGATTATCTGGCGCTGGAACGCCCCTCGATGACCCTCAGCGGCGGCGAAGCCCAGCGTATCCGTCTGGCTACCCAAATCGGCAGCGGTCTGATGGGCGTCCTCTACATTTGCGACGAACCTACTGTCGGCCTGCACCTGGCGGACAGCCACCGCCTGATTGAGACACTAAAAAGACTGCGCGATATCGGCAATACCATCCTCGTCGTCGAGCACGATGAGAGTGTGATGCGCACCGCCGATTTCATTATTGATATGGGCCCGCGCGCCGGCGAACACGGCGGCCGGGTCATCGCCACCGGCACCATGCAGGATATCATGGACTGTAAAGATTCACTTACCGGCCAGTACCTGAGTGGTGTAAAGTCCATCCCCATGCCGGCCAAACGCCGTAAAGGCAACGGCGCCGCGCTCACCGTTAAAGGCGCCCGCCAGAATAATCTTAAAGATATTGATATTAAAATCCCCCTCGGAAAATTTGTCTGTATTACCGGCGTTTCCGGCAGCGGCAAAAGTACGCTGGTGGATGACGTCCTTTCCCGCAAATTGGCCCAGGTTTTGTACGATGCCAAAGACCCCGTCGGGGAATGCGATGAAATCCTCGGCATCGAGAATATTGATAAGGTCATCAATGTCGACCAGTCGCCCATCGGGCGCACCCCGCGCAGCAACCCGGCCACCTATACTGCCACCTTCGGGCCTATCCGCGAGCTGTTTGCCTCCGTGCCCGATGCCCGCATCCGCGGCTACGAAGCCGGGCGGTTCTCCTTCAACGTTAAAGGCGGCCGCTGCGAAGCCTGCCGCGGCGAAGGCTACATCGAAATTGAAATGCAGTTCCTGCCCGATGTTACCGTCCCCTGTGAAGTCTGTAAAGGCAAACGCTACAACCGCGAAGCCCTCGAAATCAAGTTTAAAGATAAAAATATCGCCGAAGTCCTGGATATGACCGTCGAAGAAGCGCTGGAGTTTTTCAAGAACTTCCCTGCTATTAAACGCAAGCTGGAAACCCTCAACGATGTCGGCCTTGGCTATATCCGTCTGGGTCAGCCCGCCCCCACCCTCTCCGGCGGTGAAGCCCAGCGCGTCAAACTCGCCACCGAGCTCGCCAAGCGGTCCACCGGCAAGACCCTCTATATTCTGGATGAGCCCACCACCGGCCTCTCTTTCGACGATGTGGCCGCTTTGCTGCGGGTCATGCAGCGGCTGGTGGATGCCGGCAATACGGTGGTGGTCATCGAGCATAACCTGGATGTGATGAAGAACGCTGACTATATTATTGACCTCGGGCCGGGCGCGGGCGATGCCGGCGGCTACGTCGTCGCCAAAGGCACCCCGGAAGAAGTGGCCCAAGTCCCCGAATCCATCACGGGACGGTACCTCAAATCCATCCTCGCCGGTAAACCTGTCGGCAACATAACAACCAGTGACCTGCAGGGTCAGGTTTCTAATCTGACCGCCCCGTTCGTCACTCTCCCTTAATCCCTCCCTGAGAGGGAGGAGACTCTATTCCGGCGGAGGCCGGAATCCAGATACAACCGTACAAAGCATAATCTTCTCTCCCGGGTACCGGAGAAAGCCGAAGGTTGGAGAGAAGCGTAAACACTGAACGAAGTACATGTATACTTTGCTTCGGGAGACTTACCTCGAAGCAAATGTATTGAGTGAGGGGTTAGACCCGCTCTTAAAAACAATCGGAGGCTACAATGACTATGAATCGTGAATCAGCGCTCCAATCAGTCCGCCAGAATATTAAAAACGAAAACCTGGTCCGCCACATGTTGGCTGCCGAAGCTATCATGCGCGCCCTCGCCAAACGCTTCAACGAAAATGAAGACGAGTGGGGTCTGGCCGGCCTGTTGCATGATATTGACCTCGAGCTCCTCGGCGACGACTTGACCACCCACAGCAAACGCAGTGCGGAAATGGCCCAAGACCTTGGCGCGAGCGGCGCCGTCTGCCATGCCATCCTCTGCCATAACGAAGCCCACGGCGAGCCTTTTCAAACCCTGATGGATAAAGCTCTGTTCTGTGCAGATCCGCTGACCGGACTCATTACCGCCGCGGCGCTCGTCCGGCCGGAAAAGAAACTCAGCTTTGTCGAAGCGAAGTCGGTCCGCAAACGCTTCAAGGAAAAAACCTTTGCCGCCGGCGCCAACCGGGAGGAGATTGCGAAGTGCAGCGAGAACGGACTGGAATTGGACGACTTTATTGCCCTCGGCCTCCAGGCGATGCAGGGCGCGGCGGAGAGTTTAGGGTTATAAAATGCTAAAATTATTTCAGCCTCCAAATTTATTTGTTTCGTAAAAAATGATATTTTAAAAATTATCCGCCCATTGATTTGAGGCTAAAAACGGCGTCTATTTAACATAAGACTAAAATCAATTACGGTTTTTGAAGCTGATTCGCTTCGTACATTTTTACTAAGGTTAAAAGTATCTCCGGTTGCGACCTGCGATAATATTTTCATTAGATAATCATGCGTACTCAATCTCATTGTCCGCTTTGCAGAAACAATAATGCCGGCCAGGCTCATTCGAGGCTGTTCCGCTGTGCAAAACATCAAATCTCTCCCGCCAAAGTTACGAATTAAAACCGAATTTCCGCCGCGTAAAATAGTGAGATTATTATACGAAGGATTATTGGTGAGCGGTCAAGGAGATTTTGTCACCCCCTTAAATAAAATAATCAAGAATCAAGAATCAAATATCAAGCAATTTCTAAATACTAATATCGAAATTCGAAACCATATCAAAATTAGAATTACAAAACATAAAGAAAGATATTTCGACAATCAACTGTTGATCCCTCTTGATATACTTCGCTCATCGCTGCCGCTGCGGCTTAGCTCTGTCCAGACAATTCGGCCGGGGAAATTTATGATATTTTGCTCTCTTGACAAATTTATTTAATTGACATAATATTCTATACACATTAGCTGAAAGACAACAACTGACAGCCTTCAGCTTTCAATAAGACTTTTGTCACATACCCGTCAATTTCAATATATTAAAGTAGAAACAAATATTCAGGAAATAGGAGAATGATGATGGCTTATATGTCTAAAGATTACGGTTCACTTATCGGGATGCAGGGATTCAGCGAGACGCTGCTGAAGAACCATTTCACTCTGTACCAGGGCTATGTTACCAACACCAACAAACTGACGGATTCCCTAACTGCGATGCTCAAGGACGGCAAAACCGGGCAGCCGGAATATTCCGAATTGAAGCGGCGCATGGGCTTTGAGTTTAACGGCATGCGGCTGCATGAGCTCTATTTCGATAATCTCGGTGGCAAATCGATGCTGGAAAAAACCTCGAAATTCAGTCAGAAAGTCTCCGCGGCTTACGGGATGCATGAAACCTGGGAAGCGGATTTCAAAGCCGTCGGCGCGATGCGCGGTATCGGCTGGGCGGTGCTCTACCAGGACTGGAACGGCCAGCTTTTCAACCAGTGGATTAACGAGCATGAGTCCGGGCACCTCGCCGGGTGTACCCCCATCCTGGTGATGGATGTCTTCGAACATGCTTATATGATAGATTACGGACTGAAGCGCGCGGATTATATTACTGCCTTCTTCAGGAATATCAATTGGGATAATGTCGAGAAAAGGATAAAGTAGGGTTCATCCCGATGATGCAATGATGTTGCGTTGGGATGTTGGTGACCGCCTACGGTCAATTCCCTTTCCATTTGATGCGAGAGGGCGGAGTTCTAATTAGATTGGAGAATGTATGACCGCTGAAATCAACTTCATGGTGGGCGGGGAAGCGGGGCAGGGCGTGCAGTCGGTGGGGTTGCTGCTGGCGAAAGCGCTGGCCCGCTGGGGCTACCGGGTTTACGCCGACCAGGATTACGAATCACGGGTGCGCGGGGGACATAACTTCTTTCGTATCCGTGCGTCAGATGTGCCGGTTGAGGCTGTTAAAGAGTCCGTGGACATTCTGATTGCTCTGAACAAAGAAAGCATTGACCTGCATCGTCGGGAAATCAGGGATGGCGGGGTCATTATCTATGACGGTGAAAAAGTGCCCGGTTTAACGGGCAATGACCTTTTTAGCGTGCCTTTCGATCGGCTGGGCCGGGAAGCCGGGGACGCAGTGATGGCCAATACTGTCGCCCTGGGCGCGGCTTTAGGACTTATTGGCTACGATTTGAGTCTGCTCAACGAATTGCTAACCGGGTTCTTCAGCGGGGAAACCGGCGCAAAAAACGTCAAAGCGGCAGATGCTGGGTACCAGACCGTGAAAATGTTCGGCGGCGGTCGGTTAAAAATGACCCGTGCCGGTGATACCAAACGGATGCTGCTGAACGGCAATGAAGCGATGGCGGTGGGAGCGATTGCCGCGGGCTGCAAATTCATGTCCGCCTATCCCATGACCCCGACGACGGCGATTATGGAATACCTGGCGGCACATGCTGCCGAATTCGGGCTGGTGGTGGTGCCGGCGGAGGATGAAATCTCCGCGATGAACATGACGGTGGGCGCCGGTTTTACCGGAGTGCGGGCGATGACGGCGACATCCGGCGGCGGTTTCTGCCTGATGGTGGAAGGTCTGGGGCTGGCCGGGATTACAGAAACACCGGTGGTCGTCGTCGAAGGGCAGCGGCCGGGTCCGGCCATCGGGCTGCCGACGCGAACCGAGCAGGGCGACCTGGAATTCATCCTGCATGCCTCACACGGCGAGTTCCCGCGGGTGGTTTTCGCTCCGGGCAACGTCGAAGACAGCTTCGATTTGATGGTCAAAGCTTTTAACCTGGCGGAAAAATATCAAATACCGGTTTTGATTATCACCGACCACAACCTGGCCAATTCTTATTTCACGACGGAAAAATTCGACTTGAGCAAGGTCACCGTCGACCGCGGGATTTTGTACGATAAAAACAAATCTACCGGCGAATATAAGCGGTATGCTTACACCGAATCGGGGATTTCACCGCGAGCATTTCCCGGCGACCGGAATGCGCTGGTAGTGGCTGATTCCGACGAGCACGACGAAGCAGGGCATCTGATTGAAGACGCCGAAACCCG
>Ga0181538_10005933_pt1 | contig 10742 bp, 11 predicted proteins | sample PEATcosm2014_Bin_40_FD_119773 | JGI IMG/M metagenome (GOLD analysis project Ga0181538, IMG submission 119773) | Peatland microbial communities from MTU Mesocosm Facility, Houghton, MI, USA - PEATcosm2014_Bin23_30_metaG | ecosystem: Environmental > Terrestrial > Soil > Wetlands > Peat | place...
CGTGGAAGTATTGTGGGTTCCGTTGAATGTGTTGCGCGACCCCGCCCGGCATGCGCTACAGCCGGTACCCGGTCTGCCGCCGGAAGCCTGGTTTCCCGCAGTCGCGCTGCCGGGCCCGCCGCTTTGGGGGTTCACTTACCGGCTGATCACGGATTGGCTGGGGTTGAATCCGCAGGAGCGGCCGATTGAGGAGGCGGGATTCGGGGCAGCGCGCGAAATCCTGGACCTGCTGCTCGCGAGTGGTTTGACGCTCGTGCATGGATGGGAGGAGCGCGAAGGCGCACAGGTCGCGCATGTGAAAGGCAGCATCCCGATGGCGCTGGTTCGCGCGGAGGTGTCGCGCCCGGCGGCGCATATTCCGCGCGTGAACCTGCTGGAGGTCCGGCCGGACTGCATTCGCGTGGTGGGGCTGGCGTTTGAGGAGTACGTCATTCACGCGTCTGGTTAATAGCCGACGGCGGTGCCAGCTACAGGGAGAACTGCTCACGGATTCTAGCGATCTGAGAAACCAATGCCGCGATCTCTTCACCGACTTGACGCTTGTCGGAACCACCGAGCTCGGCTACCAACTGGACCTCAAGACGATTCGCGGTACTTTCGAGCATGTGGAGTTGCTCTACCATTTGGCGCTTGAGCCGTCGCCAGCCAAGGAGGTCCGGCCGATTGGGGCGAATGTGATCGCAGGTGCTGAGTTTCCTGCAAATGCTTCGAGATATATCGTGTCCTTTTGGCAAGCCTGCGCGATCAAGGCGTGGCGCCCGGAAGCTTGGCCTCCTGCTGCCCCACACCAAATGGTGGGTGTTTAGAGCCAGCTTTTCTCGCGGTAACGACGTCTTGCTCGCCGTCAGGAACTACACAGTAACGGACATCTCCAAACCATGCCGAGAGTCGGTTGACGATGTATTCCCGAGTGTGCCAGGTTGTATGATACCAGTCCGGCACGAGGCCCCTCAGCTTCTGAGAGCGCCTGTGTACAAACCCCTGAGTCCGAAGCATCCTCTGGCCTTCTGCATCCAGCACCTTGCTAGCGGCGTTACCATAAATAGTCAGCAGGAGCACGCCGCCGGTTTTCAGTATCCTTCTCAACTCCGCGAGCCAGCTATCTTGCATGGACTCATTCAGGTGTGTAAATACGGAGAGGCAGTAGACGAAGTCGAAGTGTTCAGCCGGGTATGGTAGCGGCGGGACGGGCGTGGTGGCTAGGAAATGGCCTCGATGGAGGTGCTTACGACACCAATCCACTGCGTCCGCGTCAACGTCAACTCCATGGAACTCCGCATTGCCGCCATCGCGAAGAAACCATCTGATTGTGCGGCCACAGCCGCATCCGAACTCCAGCACCCGATAGGTACTTGCAAAATCTATGCCCAAATCACTGGCATGATGCCGTATGAGTTCTGCGCCGCCTGCGCCAATCCGGAGGAATTTATCTACCGAAAGTGATTCGATTACGCGAAAGCGCAGGATTGCAGGCGGTACAGGCACTTCCGACAGCGGCGTCTTGCGGCGATCCGCGAGCCAAATTCGTATGCGCAGTTGGAATCGGAAGACTCTGTAATAGATCGCCTTGGCGATGGGCTTCAAAGCCAACGGAATCACACGCTGTAAGCCGGAGGGAAAACACATACTACCACAACCGGGCGATCCTCTATAGATCATAGACCACAGCACCCCGCCCCTTTGCATCCGCCCGCGCTTTGCGTGACAATCCGAGAATGCACTTCGCGTATTCCGAAAAGGTCCAGGAGCTCCAAAAAAAGCTCGCCGCGTTCATGGACGAGCACATCTACCCGAACGAACCGCTCTATTTCCAGCAGATCCGCGAAGGAGACCGCTGGCAACCCGTTCCCATCATCGAGGAGCTGAAGCCCAAAGCCCGAGCCGCCGGGCTCTGGAACCTTTTCCTTCCGGAGCACGAATGGGGCGCGGGCCTGACCAATCTGGAATATGCACCCTTATGCGAGATCATGGGACGCGCGCTGATGGCTCCCGAAGTGTTCAATTGTTCGGCGCCGGATACCGGCAATATGGAAGTGCTGGCGCGCTACGGCACGGCCGAGCAGAAACAGCAATGGCTGGCGCCGCTGCTGGAGGGCCGCATACGTTCCTGTTTTGCGATGACCGAGCCGGGGGTGGCCTCCTCGGACGCCACCAACATTTGCGCCAGCATCGCGCGGGATGGCGATCAGTATGTGCTCAACGGGCTGAAGTGGTGGTCCTCGGGCGCCGGCGACCCGCGCTGCAAGATCGCCATCTTCATGGGGAAGACGGACCCGCAGGCGCCGCGGCACCAGCAGCAATCCATGATCCTGGTGCCGATGGATGCGCCTGGCATCACCATACGCCGCATGCTTCCGGTATTCGGTTATGACGATGCTCCGCATGGCCACGGGGAAGTGCTGTTCGAGAACGTGCGGGTGCCCGCCTCCAACCTGCTGCTCGGTGCGGGCCGCGGCTTCGAGATCGCACAGGGCCGCCTGGGACCGGGACGCATCCACCATTGCATGCGGTTGATCGGCCTGGCAGAGCGCGCCCTGGAGGCTATGTGCCGGCGGGCGCAGTCGCGCGTAGCCTTCGGACGGCGGCTCTCCGAATTCGGTACGCTGCGCGCCGATATCGCCGACTCCCGCATGGAGATCGAACAGGCGCGGTTGCTCACCTTGAAGGCCGCTTACATGATGGATGTGGCGGGCAATAAACTCGCCAAGGCTGAGATCGCCATGATTAAGGTGGTCGCGCCCAATATGGCGTTGCGCGTGCTTGATCGCGCCATACAGGCCCACGGAGGCGCGGGAGTGTGCGACGATTTCTTCCTGGCACAGGCCTGGGCCGGCGCGCGCACCTTGCGGTTGGCGGACGGACCGGACGAAGTGCATCGTGAATCCATCGCCAAGATGGAGCTGCAAAAATACCCGCAGGCGGCGCGCGCGCATGAAGCTGGCCGATAAAGTTGCGATTGTGACCGGCGGGGCTAGCGGCATCGGCCGGGCCCTGTGCCGGCGATTCGCCGCGGAGGGCGCGCGCGGCGTAGTGGTGGCCGATCGGGATGCCGCCGGCGCCGAGCAAATCGCACGCGAAACCGGCGGGCTGGCGGTTGCGGCGGATGTGAGCCGCGAAGGCGACGTGATCCGGCTGGTCGAGAGCGCCACCACTGCCTACGGCCCGATCGATCTCTTCTGCTCCAACGCCGGCATTCTCTTGGAGGGCGGCGTGGAGGTTCCCGACGCAGAATGGCAGCGCATCTGGAGCATCAATTTCATGGCGCACGTATACGCGGCGCGCGCGGTTCTGCCCGGCATGTTAACGCGCGGCGAAGGCTATCTCTTGCAGACCGCATCGGCGGCGGGAATGCTCACGCAGATCGGCTCGGCGCCCTACGCCGTGACCAAGCACGCGGCCGTGGCGCTGGCCGAATGGCTGGCGGTCACTTACGGCGATCGGGGCATAAGGGTCTCCTGCCTGTGCCCGCAAGGGGTGCGTACCAACATGCTTACGGATGCCCAAAGCGGCCCGGGGCGCTTTCTGTTGGATAGCGCGCTGGAACCGGAGCAGGTCGCGGAAGCAGTTGTCGCGGGGCTGGCGGAAGAGCGATTCCTGATCCTGCCCCATCCGGAAGTCGGCGAATACTTCCGCCGCAAAGCGGACGATTACGATCGTTGGTTGCGGGGCATGCGGCGGATGCAGGCGAAGCTGGAAGCGGGATGATTGCAGTTCGGCTACTGCTCCTTTTTCTTCAGCAGGTGATCGTTTTCCTTGACAAACGTCTTGATTTGATCGGCGGCGGCCAGCAGTTTTTCCCACTGCTCTTTGTACAGCGTGACTGGGAAGCGACCCAGTCCGTAGACGGACACCGCGCCTTTCTCGCTCACCCGGACGGATAGCTGCCCCCGCCCCGGTTTTTTCAGCGCCTCATTCTCGGCGCGCAGACGCTCGAGTTCGGCTTTCAAATCTTCATCGGCCATAACATGATTAGGATAGCGTTGATTGGGCCAGGGTGGGTGGTATCGCAATTGGCAGGCGAAAGCGCCTGCCCCACCCCGAATTTCTTACGGTTCGTTGGGCCACGGCGAGCGGCAGGCGTAAGTATACACAGAATTCAGATCGCCCTGAAGCGCGCGGGTGCGGGCTGGATCCGGCTGGGTGCCCTCCAGCATCACCTTCAGAACCGGCTCCAGAAAGCGCCGGTATTTGTCGAGCGTCTGGTGGTCATGCGCGGCAAACGCCCGCTCCACGGCCGCCTCCGTCGCGGGCGTCACGATTTCGAGGCGTCCCACAAAGACCCGCACCGTGTTGGCCGGTGCCGGGTTGACAATCAGGGGCAAGATGGCATTAACGGCCGGCGCGGGAAGTATGTATAGGAGCCGCGTGCCTTCTTCGAACCAGGAGTTGCGCCAGGTCGCGATCATGGCGCGCGCCTCATCTACGTACAGGCCTTGCGCGATGAGGATGCCTTCCAGATTCTGGAGCATCGCAGCGGTCGTGGCAGTGAGGGATGGCGGGTCCAGCAGGACCTGATCCTGCAGGTCACTGGCGACGCGGTAACCGAGTTTGCCGCCGCGGCTCTCCAACAGCATGATACTGGGAATCGATTCCTTGCCGAGGTTTTGCACGAGCACTTGGCCCTGCGGCGTGAGCCGGGCCGCCACGGGCAGCGAGGCTTCAGACACGCCGCGATAGAACAGGAATTTCTCATCCTGATCGCCGCCCGGCGCTTTCACTCGCACTGGCGTGGCAGAGGTATCGCGGGCGGCGTAGTAGTGGTTATCGTCTTCGCCGGAAGGAAATACGTTTTGAGAGCCTGGCAGAAGGTGCACGCGGTCCCATCGAATGCTCCCGTTAACATTGCCGCGGGAAGGCATCACACCGCTGCCTTCGGGCGCCACAGCGCTGGCGTGTGGATACCACTCGGTGATCAATCCCTTTGCGAAAGAGACTTTGACCGACACGGTCGTTTCGCGGGGGCTGTAGAAGTAGAGCACCGGCGTCTCCATGCGAACTGTCCCGCCCAGACCGCATTTGAAACTTCCGCCGCGGAAGTGTTCGACGAAGCCCGGAAGATCGGTCGAGCCCGTCAACGGCAGCCATTCGACGGCCTGCCCATCACGAGCGGCGACGGAGGTGAAGGTGCCCCACTCGTGCACGGTGAGATCATTGCCCGCGGGGTGGCTCTCCACAACCCGCGAGCGGCTAAGCGAAGGAATCGCTATGCAGGCGGCAACCGCGCACGCGGCCCAGAGCCGAACTGCCTTTCCAGTCATCCGGACCCTCCTGACTTTGTATAGATTATACGCTTGTCCAGTGGAGGGCTTCAAATCCCTCTGGAAGCCTGCCACGTTGCAATGGAGTGGGACAGGCGCTTTCGCCTGTCAACTCGAAACTCCGCCCACTTTCTTTCGAAATCGCCGGTCCGACTTTTCCAAAAGCTTTACAAATTCGACACACCCCGGCCGGGCCTCCGCTCTTATGATGGAAATATGCCAGCCACGGAGCCACGCGCGGACCAAACCGAGGTCACGCGCAGGGGGTTTTACGTCACCCTGATCTACGGGCTGTGGAGCATCATCGCGACCGCGCTTTCGGTACCGGCCGCCATTTATCTGCTGTTTCCGCCCAAGCTCCGGAAGGCGCCCGAGTGGGTGGAAGCCGGCGACGTTTCCCAACTCGAGCCGCGCGTGCCCGTCGAGATGGTCTTTCGCCAGAACCGCGTGGACGGATGGAAAGTCCTGAGCGAGAAGACCACCACGTGGGTGGTGAAGTTTTCCGATTCCAACGTCGTGGCGTTCGGGCCGCAATGCACGCACCTGGGCTGCGCCTATCATTGGGACGACAACCGCGCCCAGTTTCTTTGCCCCTGCCATACCTCGATCTTCGCCATCGATGGCGCGGTCGTCTCCGGCCCCGCGCCCCGGCCGCTCGACCGCTATGACGCTAAGGTGGAGAACGGCAGGCTGCTGCTCGGCCCTCTGCATGAATCCAAGGAAAAAGCGTGAGCTGGCTGGATCATCGCACCGGGATCGAGACCGCCATACGGAACTTTCTCTACGAAGAGATTCCGGCCTCCAGCGGATGGCACCAGGTTTTCGGCAGCATCGCCGTTTTTCTGTTTCTCGTGCAGGCATTCACGGGCGCGCTGCTGGCGTTCAATTATGCGCCTACCCCGGGCGACGCTTATAACAGCCTGCGCTACATCCTCACGGAAGTGACCGGCGGCCACCTAATCCGCGGGCTGCACCACTGGGGCGCCAGTATGCTGATCGTAGTGGTGGTGCTGCACATGACGCAGGTGTTCCTGTACGGCGCGTACAAGAAGCCGCGCGAGGCCACCTGGATGGTAGGGGTGGTGCTGCTCCTGCTGACCATGGCCTATGGCCTGACCGGATATCTGCTGCCGTGGGACAACCGGGCCTACTGGGGCACCGTGGTCGCCACGCAAATTGCCGCCCGGGCTCCGCTCATGGGGCCTTACCTGAGCCGGCTTTTAGGCGGAGAGAATGCGGTCGGCGTGGTTACCTTCGCGCGTTTCTATGGCCTGCACGTCCTGCTGCTGCCGCCCGCGACAGGGCTGCTGATTGCCACGCATATCTACCTGGTGCGCAAACATGGGGTTGCGCCGGCGCCTGGCGATGAGGTCCAGCCCAAGAAGAAGTTCTACCCGCAGCAGGCCTTCAAGGACACGGCTGCTATTTTCGGCGCTTTCGTGATTCTGTTCGTGATGGCGGTAGCGGTGCGCGTGCCGCTGGAGCGTCTAGCCGATCCCACCGATACTACGGTGGTTCCTCGTCCGGATTGGTATTTCCTGTTTCTGTTTCAAACGCTGAAGTTCTTCAACGGACCGCTGGAAGTGGTCGGCAGCATGATCCTGCCGGGGCTGGCCGTGCTGGCGCTGCTGTTGGTTCCGTTCGTGGACCGCGGCCAAGTGATGCGTGTAACCCGCCGGACGGTGGCTTTCGGCGCGGTGGCGCTGGCGCTGCTGGGGTGGTCGGGGCTCACCGTGGCGGCGATTGCCACTACGCCGAAGCCCGACAACACGGTGGAGATCGACTTCGGTGCGCCTACCGATTGGATGCAGCTTTCGCCGCAGGAGCTGGCCGGCGTGGGATACTTCCGCCAAGAAAATTGCGCCAGTTGCCATACCGTAGGCACTGGCAAGCCACGCATCGGGCCGGACCTGGCGAACGTGCCCATCAAGAAAAACGCGGCCTGGATGATCGAGCACTTTAAGCGGCCGGCCGCCATGGTGCCGGGCAGTTCCATGCCCGCCATTCAGTTGAGCAACGCGCAATTGAACGCTCTGGCGGCGTTCCTGCTCAAGCTCACTCCGCGCAATGCGGAGGCGTTGGCCAACGCGCCGGATTTCGCGGTGGAAGCCGCACTGCTGTATCAGGCGAATAATTGCGGAGCCTGCCACATGGCCAACGGTGTTGGAATGAAGATCGGTCCCCCGCTGAATGGGCTAGCGCGGCGACGGACCAAAACCTGGGTCGCGCAGCACTTCGCCAACCCGCAAGCTCTGTCGCCGGACAGCATCATGCCGTCCTATAAGTTCTCTAACCGGGAGATGGATCGCATGATCGCATATCTGTTCACGCTGCCGGATTGACAGGCGAAAGCGCCTGTCCCACCCCGATTTGGAAGGGCCTTGCAGCCATGTGAGGCAGGCGCTTTCGCCTGCCAATAGACTACTGCAGCGCGATCCCCGGCTTGGTAATCGACACCTCTACAACCTTCGGCGCATACTTGGCCGCCGCTTCCCGTATTTTCGCCGCGTTCCCCAGCAGCACGAAAGTCAGATTTTCCGACTTGTAATACTTGCGTGCCGCTGCGTTCGCCTGTTCCAAACTCACGGCATCGATGCGCGAGAAGAGGTCATCCACCTCGTCGCGGCCGAGGCCGTATATCTCAAACTCGCCGAGGATCGCCGCGAGTTGATCCGCGGTTTGCAGCCGCGCCGGTGGATAGGTGCCCTTGAAATACGCCTTCGCCGAGGTTAGTTGCTCCGCCGTGATGCCCTTCTCGCCCAGCCGCCGCAGGGTCTCGAGCGCCATGTCAATGGCCTTGGCGGTGGTCTCGGTCTTCGTGAAAGTGGTGATGACGATGCTGCCGGCGAGGCGCGGCTCCTGCACCTGGCAGTTGGCGCCATATGTCAGGCCGGAGTTCACGCGCAGTTCCTCGTTCAGCATGGAAGTGAACCTGCCGCCGAACAGCGTGTTGACGAGCAGCAACGTCACGCGGTCCGGATTCTTCCGGTCTATGCCCGGCTGGCCAATGTAGAAATAGGTCTGCGTGGCATCCGGCTTATCGATCAGCAGCAGATCCGAGCCGCCGCGGAAGGGGGCCTGCAGCGCCCACTCGTAGGCCTTGCCGGGCGCGACCCCGCCGAAGGCTTCCGCGATCTTCGGCGCCGCCACCGCCGGATCGAAATCGCCGCTGACGATGACAATCATGTTCCGGCCGCAATACATGCGCTGGTGATAATCCACAATGTCCTGCCGCGAGATGCGCGCGAGCGTGATCTCGTCGGGCGGGCGGCCATAAGGATGGCCCGGTCCGAAGAAGAACGCTTGAAAATAGGCAGAAATCGCGCCTTGCGGGTTGTCCTTTAGGGCCTTGGCGGCGTCCACGCGCTGCGACAGGAGTTTGCTCACTTCCGCTTCCGGGAACGCAGGCCGCAGCACGGCATCCGCCATGAGATCCAGGCCGCGATCGAAATCCTTTTTTAGAAATTCGCCCGACACCGGCGTCACCGGAGAAATCTGCGATCCGAAACCCTGTTCCGCTTGAAACGTGCCCCCGAGCGAATCCAGCTCCTCGGAGAACTGGTCCGCGCTGCGTTTGCTGGTTCCCTTCCGTAGAAGCTGCGCGGTGACGCCGGCCAGACCCGCGCGATCCGCCGGGTCCGATTCCGCGCCGCCCTTCACCAGGATCCGAATGCCCACCAGCGGCACTCCCGGGCGGGACATCAGGTCGACCACCACGCCGTTGGGCAGCACTTGCCGGGTATAAGGAGGCAGCTTCACCTGTCCCGGCAGGCAGGCGCAAGCCAATATCAAAGCGAGACCCAATCGGGCGGTCATTGGCGGTTCTCCTTCGCCGGACCTGCCGGCGGTTCCGGTTTGGCTTCGGGGATCAGCGTCGCCACCGTGCGATTATTCTCCTGCAGGTACTGGTGCGCGACCCGTTGGACGTCCGCCGCCGTCACCGCTTCGATAGTGGCTTCGACCGAGAACAGTTTCTTGTAGTCTCCGTAATAGACCTCGTAGACGCCCAGCAGATTGGCCCTTCCCGCGATGGTCTTCAATTCCCGGTAATGATCCGCCAGCAACTGGTTCTTGGCCTTGCGCAATTCTTGCGGGGAAAGCGGCTCGTTTCCGATGCGCTGCAGCTCTTCGAACAGAGCCTTCTCCGCCCGCGCCGGCTCAATGCCGCTGCGCGGTTGGAGTGTGAAAATCAGAAGGCCGGGATCGAGCGCCGGCTGGCGAAACGCGTTCACAGAAAGCACCAGTTGCTCCTTATCGACCAGCCGGTTGTACAGCCGCGAGCTTTGCCCGTGAACCAGCAGCGTCTCCATCACATCCAGCGGCGCGTCGTCGGGGTCCTTCGTCTCCGGAACGTGATACGCCACCATCTCGATGGGAAGTTGCGCCGGCTTCCGCACCACCACGCGTCTCTCCCCGAGCTGCGCGGGCTCCTTAGTGCGCACCGGAGGCGGCGGTTCCTGCCTGGGAATCGGCTCCAGATACTTCCTGGCTAATCCGATGACATCCGCAGCCGGGGCATCGCCGACTACCACCATGACGCAGTTGTTCGGCGCATATCCCATGCGGAAATGCGCCTTCAAATCGTCCATGGTCCAGGATTCGATATCCGAGGGCCAGCCGATCACCGGCCAGTGATAGGGGTGCGCGATGAACGCCGCCGCGCCGAGCTGCTCGAACAGCACGCCGAAATTGCTGTTGTCCACCGAGAGCCGCCGCTCGGAGTAGACCACGCCGCGCTCGGACTCGACCATCTTCGGATCGAAGCTCAGGTCGCGTATGCGATCCGCCTCCATGTCCATCATGAGCTCCAGCGCGGACCGCGGGAACCAATCGGTGTAGACCGTGGTGTCCTCGGTGGTGTAGGCGTTGTTGTTGCCGCCGCTCTTCTCCATCTCGACGTCGAACTGCTTGGGACCGTACTTCTTGGCACCGTTGAACATCATGTGCTCGAAAAAGTGCGACAGTCCGGTCGTGCCGGGATGTTCATTTCGCGATCCGATACGGAAGAAAAAGTACATAGCCACGTTCGGGATATTATGGTCTTCCTGAATCAGGATTTTCATGCCATTTACAAGTGTTACGGTTTGGACGTCCGCGGGCTGCGCCAGCAGCGGCGCCGTCAAGCCCGTCAAGCCCATGATGAGGATGATAAGAACGATCAGAAATCGCATGGGCCTACGATAACAAATGTGCGTGCCGCAACGGGTAACGTGGAAGCCGCCGGGCGCGCCCTCTATTGCTGCTAGCGGCGGCGAGCCCCAAGGATTAACCAAGAGTAAGTGGTGCTCGCCGACGGTATTTCCTGTTACACTCAAAATCAGCCCGGACGCCGGGCCATCCGATGCGAAGCCCCTGTGTCCTGATTGCTTACTTAGGTATTGCGGCGGCCTGGGCACAGAACGGCGAAAAACTGGCGCCGTACTATCCAACTCCGGAAGCCGTTGTCTTGAAAATGCTGGAATTGGGAGGTCTGAAACCGGGCGA
>Ga0181538_10005934_pt1 | contig 10742 bp, 8 predicted proteins | sample PEATcosm2014_Bin_40_FD_119773 | JGI IMG/M metagenome (GOLD analysis project Ga0181538, IMG submission 119773) | Peatland microbial communities from MTU Mesocosm Facility, Houghton, MI, USA - PEATcosm2014_Bin23_30_metaG | ecosystem: Environmental > Terrestrial > Soil > Wetlands > Peat | place...
CAAAATCAACCGGAACAACAAACAGAAATTCTCACAGCAGGTCAGGTTACTCAGCAATATCGTATGCTGCCGCAAGTAGTAAACGCAGGGCACTCAAGAGAGACTATAGGGGTGACAGCCGATGACTTCGCGCAACATGGCGTTAATCTTGCTGCAGTAAGAGCACACAACCAGCAGGCCTTCAATCAAGCATTCAACCGGGTTTTCAATCAAAACAATAACCAGTAATCAAAATCCCGCTCAAAAGACCGGGATTTTTTATTCCATACGCATGCACGAAGTTCCTGTAATTATTGTTTTTGCGCTCGTTCACGCCTGATTTCTTTGGCTTGTCCTATTTTTTTATGCGCTGCCTCTGTTAATGCTTTCTTCACATCAGCACTGTGTAGATATTTTCCTGGACTCAACATCACGGTTGTATCAGCATGTAAGAAAGCATTATCCTTAATTCGATCATAGACAACTCTTCGTCGCTCCATTAATGTACGCTCTTGGTTTCTTAAATCATGTAATGTTTGATCATACTCATGTGGATGCTCAGCTCTAGTGTTTTTAGTTTCTTGCTTTTTCAATACAATATCTTCAATCTGCGTGTTGATTTGATTAATTTCTTTGAGGCATTCGCTTGCCTGCACTGCATCTTGCATAAGATCGACATTCATTGCTATCAGTGATTGATAGCAGAAGGCTGCCACAACAAAAAAACTGTATTTTTTGAAACTCATTTACGCTCCTTGAATTATAAATTTCATATTCAAGAGCCTACCAAGACTGCCTACCATAAATGCAATAGTTTTAACGTAATTTCAGCGTCATCAATGTCAACAGACATAAGACAAATGAGATGATGCCAAAGCGGGCGGTGATCTTCGATTCAGGCCAGCCGAGCAGTTCGAAATGGTGATGAATGGGGGCCATTTTGAAAATTCGTTTGCCCCAGTAACGGAATGAGAATACCTGCAGCATTACCGATACCGTTTCTATGACGAATAAGCCGCCAGAAAGGACCAGCAAAATCTCCTGTTTGCAGGCAAGGCCCATAAAGGCCAGTATGCCTCCAAGTGCAAGCGCGCCCACATCGCCCATAAAGATTTGCGCCGGATAGGTGTTATACCAGAGAAACCCCAGCGAAGTGCCAACCAGAATACCGCCCAAAACTGCCAATTCTGCGCTATCGGCAAATGGGATATGCAGATACTGCGCAAATTGATAATGGCCTGCCAGATAGCAAATCATGGCAAAGGTAGCGAAATTAGGGATCAGCGAGCCTATAGCAAGCCCATCAAGCCCATCAGTGAGGTTTACCGCATTGCTAAGCGCAACCATGACAAACATCGCCCAGGGAACGAATAAAAAGCCAATATCAGGGTTAAAGCTTTTAAAGAAGGGAAATACCAGCGAGGTATCAGTGCCATTCAGATATACCAAACCTAGCGCAATGGCTGCCGCAACGCCCCATTGAGATATAAATTTTGCCCGTGCCGAGATTCCCTTGTTATGTCGAATCTTGCCCCAATCATCCCAGCAACCAATGGCTCCAAAGCCAATGAGGCATGCCAAGGCAAGCCAAACCTGAACCTGGGCCAGGTTGCACCAGAGTAGGCTATTGAGTAGAACGATGAAAATAATGAAGATGCCGCCCATGGTTGGCATATCATCTTTGGCCCGATGGGCCTCAGGAGTCCAATCCCGGGCTTTTGAGCGAAAAAGGCGCTGTGAATGCTCGATAAAACGGTCTCCCCACCAGAGGGAGAAAAAGAGTGAGCTCAGGAGGGCTGCCAGAGCTCGAAAGCTCACATAATGGACCACGTTCAGTAGGGTGAACTGCTGCTGCAGCATCTGCGATAGGTGATAGAGCATAAAAGCCTTTCTATAGCCAGGAAATACTAATAAATAGGTATATGCCCCAATATACTGGATAAGCCCATTTAATCAATAGATCGAGGGGGGTTTTGCAGTTTATAAAGGACTCTTTATACTATTAAGTAGCAATGAATACGAGGTTCTACACATGATTAACTGATAAACGAAGGGGTTTTCCCATGGATTATCAATCGACAAAGCAAAAAATAATGAGTTTGTTGTTCATACTGGCGTTCGGGTATACCGCAGGCGCAATGGCTCAACCATTGCACGAAGCCAACACTTTTGAAGAAGTGAACGAAGCTTCTCCTGCACAGTCTCCTCGGCCCTTGAATGAACGTCTTTCCGTAACCCATGCTGATTCATGGCATGTTATAAAAAACCAATTGTTATGTAATGATGACTTGGCAAAAGAAGTGCGCCATTTTCTGATGAATATCGATGACGCCATTTTCCAATATCTTCACTATAACAGTCATGAAAAGAAATATGCTACCCATATTGGTAGATTCAATCATCATCTTGCAACCCTGAAATGTATTATTGAACGTCATCACAACCATCCTGGATGCACTAAGGCCATGCATATTCTTAAACAGATGCAGAAGACCCTCGCTGACCTGATCAAACATGTCACTAAGGCACAAGGTTCAAAAGGCGGTTTACTTGCTGCAATAAGTTTGGGCAAAGATGTTGAACCCTTAATTAAGAACTTTAAAAACTTCTTCCCGTCACTCATGTTGACGGTTGATGATCAGATCAAGCTCCACTATAAGATCACGAAAGTTGACGCCGCGGTACTCCTCGGCCACATACAAAAAAGGCTCGAACTCAAATAATGGGAAATGGAGGTTTCCACCTTATAAAAGGCAGTTTTCTTGCCACAATTTATAATGTAACGTAAACTAGTCCCTAGATACTTTTCTAGGGACTTATTTATTTTAAGCGGTATATGATTTACGATTTTGATGTCATTGTAGTCGGTGGTGGGCATGCCGGCATTGAAGCAGCTTATGCAGCTGCCAAAATGGGCTCCAAAACTGCTCTCATAACCCTCAGTATTGAAAAGATAGGCTTGATGCCCTGCAATCCCGCAATCGGTGGGGTCGGCAAAGGGCATATCGTCTATGAGATTAGTGCTCTGGGCGGCCTCATGCCAAAGCTCTGCACCAAGACGTATCTGCAAGTCCGCATGCTCAATACCCGCAAAGGGCCCGCAGTCCAAGGCCTCCGCCTTCAAATCGATAAATACGCCTATAACACTCTCGCCCGAGAAACGCTCAAACAAATGCCTAATCTCACCCTCATTGAGGCGGGTGTCCAAGAAGTTCTAACAGAGAACAATGCCGTTACCGGCATTAAAACAAATGCTGGAGATATACACACAGCGCCAACGGTGATCTTAACCACCGGAACGTTCCTGGGTGGACGCATCCACGTAGGTCTTGAAAATTATTCTGGCGGACGCCGCGATGAACAAGCAGCGCCAGCAGGCCTGACGCAATGCCTCAAAGATTTAGGCTTGCGCATGGGGCGCCTGAAAACTGGAACGCCGCCACGCCTTTTACGTGATAGCCTTGATTTTTCAAAGATGGAATATCAGGAACCGGATGTGCTGAGCTCCTTATTTGAATTCTATCCACACAAAGTAGAAAATACGCGCGCATGCTACATCACGCACACCAATCAAAAAACGCTCGATGTTATTAAAAGAAATTTAGATAAATCTCCACTCTATTCTGGCCATATTACTGGTACTGCACCGCGCTACTGCCCATCGATTGAAGATAAAGTTTCGCGCTTTCCTGAAAAAGCCGCGCATCATATTTTCGTTGAACCGGAAGGTGCGTCACACGATGAGATTTACCCGAATGGGATTTCAACCTCGATGCCCTATGAAGTGCAACTCGAATACATTCGCACGATTAAAGGTTTTGAAAATGCCATCATTGCAAAAGCAGGTTATGCCATTGAATATGATATGGTCTGGCCCGATCAATTAACATCTACTCTCGAAGTTAAAAGCGTCCCTGGCCTCTTTTTAGCTGGCCAAATTAATGGCACGACTGGTTATGAAGAAGCAGCAGGCCAAGGGCTTGTTGCCGGCGTTAACGCGCACTTGAAAGCGCACAATCAAGCGCCTTTCATTCTCGATCGTACTGAAAGTTATATCGGCGTTATGATCGATGATCTGGTGACCCTCGGCGTCGATGAGCCATATCGCATGTTTACTTCACGCGCTGAACGCCGCTTAATCTTGCGCCAAGATAACGCATTCTTGCGCTTGACCGATCGCGCATATGCGCTCGGACTCATCGAAGAAGATCTTTATCGTGATTTCACCGCTGAGAAAAATCTTATTTATGATACGCTCGCGCAATTGCGCCAAAAATATACGCAGGCTCAGCTGATTAAAATGTTTGGCGAATTTGAATGTGACGTTGAAACGCTCAAAGCGCACGTACCGCAAGCATCTGAACGCGCATTGCTCACGATCTATGCAGAAATTCGTTACGCGCCCTATTTGGAACGTGAAGAGAAGGAAGTTGCCAAATCAAAACAGTTCCAAGAGCTTATTATTCCGGCCGATTTCGATTTCAAATCATTGCCAGGACTTTCAACTGAACTGCAGCAAAAATTAGCAAAACATAAACCTGCAAGCATTGCGAGCGCCTCCCTCATTCCGGGTATGACGCCCGCCGCAATATCATTACTCATTTTCAGAATCCGCTTATATAGCAATCAATTGCGTGTTCGTAAAACTATTTAACCGTATACTTTATTTTACTTCGCCATCTTGTTAAGGTGATACAACCATATCATTACTGAAAGGATCCTTATGAATCAGCGCTACCTTCGCATCATCGTTACCTGCGCCATCGTTGGCTCTATCACGCTCGCCCTCAAACAAAGTAATCAGGGCAACATTCCAGTCAATAAAATTCCTAATCTCAAGACATCCATGGATGTTGAAGCCCAACCCGTTAAAGCTCCTGGCGTAAAAAAATCTGCTCCCGCAGGCACCATCACGATCAAGCCAGATATTTCATCAGAAAATCTTGTGGTATATAAATGTGGCAAGCATTCACCAAAGTCAATTTTGCTCACCATTAATGATCAAGAAATTGAAGTAAATAATAACGACCCAATCACCGTTAAGGTGGATGGCACTAAACAAGTAAAAACGCGCTGCAGATGGGCATTCATTATGAATCATAAAGGTGAAAATGATGCAACTTGGGAAGTTGAACCAGGCAAAGAATATACCGCATCATTCAGCTGGGATGGAGATTCAAAGATCACAATCGACGACGCTAAGCTTATTGAGGCAAAAAGATTAACGCCGGAAGAATACAAAGCAGCTGAAGTAAAAAATACGCATAAGAAAAAAACGCATAAGTAAAAGAATTTATGTATCGAGAAATAATACACATATGCGGCCCGATCTCCATTCACAGCTTTGGAGTCATGATTGCGCTTGGAATCCTTGCATTTATAGTGCTGATGCAACGCCATCCTCGCTTTAAAACGATGCTGACCATTGATCAGTTTCACACCATACTTTGTTATGGCATCATAGCCGGCGTTATTGGCGGACGTATTTTATATACCATCAGTAGCTGGGATCTTATGGAAAGTCCTCTTGAGATATTTGAGGTCTGGCATGGTGGCTTTTCAATTATGGGATCTATCTTGGGCATCGTGCTTATGTTGCCCTGGTATTTACGTAAAGAACATATTCCCGTATTGCCTTTTTTTGATCTTACCGCAATGCATGCGCCGATCATTCAAGCATTTGCACGCATCGGATGTTTTTTAGCGGGTTGCTGTTATGGTTTGCCTTCATCGTTACCGTGGGCGGTCACTTTTACTGATCCCTCAAGCCCTGCGCCATGCTTTACGCCACTCCATCCAACGCAACTATATAGTTCACTGGCCGCATTTTGTTATTTTTTACTCATGTACTACATCCTTCAATATAAACTCACCAAACCGGGCCAACTGCTGGGCGCATACTTTATGTTTGCGGGTTTTGATCGTTTCTTTATAGATTTTTGGCGCGCTGATCGCATCTATCTTTCTGCTTCATGGACTACCGCATTATCAATGCATCAATGGATCGCGATTGGACTTTTTGTATTTGGGTGGTGCATGATTGGCCTCAGCTCCTATTACTTCACGTCAAACAATACATCATCATGAATGTTTTTACCTACCTTAAACAACGCGTCGCTATTCTTGATGTGATTGGCGAATATGTCTCGCTCAAAAAGGCGGGACTTTATTTTAAAGGCCACTGCCCATTTCATCATGAAAAAACGGCATCCTTTACCGTAAGCCCACACAAAGAAATCTTTTATTGTTTTGGCTGCCATGAAGGAGGCGATGTCATTACCTTCATCAGCAAAGTAGAACATTGCACTCCCTTTGAGGCAATCAAACATATGGCTGATCGCTATAACATCGATATTCCCGAATCGATGCTCAAAGAGGCGCGCTCAAGCGAATCAAATGAAGATAAAAATCGATATTTTGATTTATGTGAAATGGTTGCACACTGGTGCGCTGAAAACCTGAAGAAAAATCCATCAGTCATGCAGTATGTATTGCAGCGCAATATTAAGCCCGAAAGCATTACCCATTTTTCAATCGGCTATTTTCCCGGTGGCCTCAAAGCCATTAATAGTTTGCTCTCCTTTGCCCGCACGCAAAACATGCTGGCTGATGATCTGATGACGGCAAACATTGTGGCGCAAGGCAAATCGGTGCTTTATTCACCCTTTGAAGAACGCATCATTTTTCCGATCAAAGATCATTTAGGGCGCTTTTGCGGATTTGGCGGTAGACGTTATAAGCCAGAAGATGAACGCGCAAAATATTATAACTCGCGCGAGAATCAGTATTTCGTTAAAGGCTCCATCCTTTTTGGACTTGATAGCGCAAAAAAATCGATCCAACAGAAAGAGGAAGTCTTTTTAGTCGAAGGCTATACCGATTGCATCGCCATGGTTCAGCACGGATACCCAAATACGGTTGCAACGCTCGGCACCGCCTGCACGATCACGCACCTCAAAACACTCTCCCGCTATGCCCAGCGCCTTATTGTACTCTATGACGGGGATAAGGCTGGCCAAGATGCCATCCTACGACTCACCGAGCTCTGTTGGCAGGTGAGCATGGAATTAAGCGTTATTTGCATGCCGGCTGGCCAAGATCCTGCCTCTTACCTGCATGAAACCAAACCTCCCGCGGGGCAATTCAATGATCCTGGCATGGCCCACGATATCTTTGATTTCTTCATCGGTACCCTGGGCACCAATTATGGCTCTAAAGGTTTGGGGGAAAAGCTCAAAATAGCCAGAAAAATCATCGCCATCATCCACAAGCAAGAAGACAGCCTCAAACAAGATATTCTTCTTCAAAAGACCTCAAAAGCTCTTGATATCCCATTTTCCTCCTTAAAACAGGAGCTGGATGAATTTCGAGATACTCCCCCGCCTGCCGGGGCAGACCATCAAGTCCCAGGAACTCTGGAAGAATCGCATCTAACCATGGAGGAAGGGATCCCTAGACTGGAAAAAATGATATTTTTTGCTATAATGAACAATATCCAATTACTCAATCCGGAGAATGAAGAATATCTACTCGAGTACCTCCCAAAGCCGCTCAACACTCTGCTCACAACGCTCAAAACAGCTCAAAACAGCAACCATGAGCTCACTTTTACAGAGTATTACGGCATGCTAGGCACCGAAGAACAGCTTTTTATAAGCAAACTGCTCCTTGAAGGAGAATTGGAACCTATACAAAAAGATTTTGATCACCTGATGATACAGCTCCAGAAAAAGAACTGGAAAGGAATCGTCAACACGATCAAAACAAAACTTGCCCAAGCAAAACGAGAAGAAAACACCGAAAAAATGAACTCCATAATGCGTGATTTTCTCGATCTCAAACAGAAGATGATTCAAAAAAAATTAATCTGAGGGTCTTCAATGACAAAGAAAGTTAAGAAAGAAAAAAAGTCTGAATCTGCACTTAGTCGTATTTTCAAAACGGCCGTCTCAGCATTTTCAAAACCAAGTTCTGAAGAACCAAAGTCAAAGCAAAAAGCCAAAGCCTCAAAGGCTGAGCCAAAAGCAAAAGCAGATAAAAAAACCTCTGCAAAGCCATCATCTGAAGAAAAAACAAAAGAGAAAGAAAAGGGCAAAGCTCCTCAAAAAGGACACGTTAAAATTGAGCCAAGCAAAGGTTCACAGCTTGATTTAAAACAAGATCTGGTTGATGACTTGATCGATAAAGGTCGTAAAAACGGCATTTTGACCTACGAAGAATTGATCGAGTTTGGTGAGAAAAACAATCTCAATGAACAAGAAACAAACGATCTGATTCGCCATGTTGAAAAAGAGAACATCGAATTCATTATGCAGGAAGAGCTTGAAGGCAACCCTGATAACCTTGAAGCATATGATCAAGATGAAGAACGTTCTCCGCTCAATATTCAAGCAAAAATCTCAAATTCTCTGGATTTAGGCGCCGATCCTTTTGATGAAGATAACGATGATGAGGATGAACCCGAAGATAAAGAGCAACCGCGTACCGCAAGCTCTGCCTACATCACCGATACCGTTAAATGTTATCTGCGTGATATTGGTAAAATTCCTCTTCTAAACAAGAAAACAGAGTCAGTTATTGCTGATCAAATCGCGCAAAGCAAAGAAGATTGTTTGAATGCAATTTCATGCTTCCCTTTTATTCACAAAGAATTCGTGTGGCTCGGCGAAAAACTGCAGAAAAATACCATCGCACTCAAAGACATCATTCAGTATTCAGAATTTGATGATGACAACCTTCCTAAAATCGATATGGAAAAGAAGGCGCTCTTTGAAACTATTCAAGATATTAAGCGCCTCATTGAAAATGAAGAAAAGATCTATCTAAGCTATCGTGGCAAACTCGATTCGAAAGAAAAGAAAGACGAGATGCTTCAAAAAGTGCGCGAGAATAAGACCAAGATTGGCGAAACGATCCGCTCAATCCGCATTTCCAATAAATTCATCAAAAAGCTCGGCAAGAAGATAGAAAAATATATCAGAAAAATTGAAGAAAAAGATCTCTTACTCAAGACGATTGATGAGCAATTAAAACCATTGCTCGCTATCAAACGGCCATCTGAAGAAGAGATACATCTGATCGAAGAGATTGAACGCAACAAACGTGGCGCCACAAAAGCAATCAAGAAGATTGAGGTTGAGGTTGGTTTGCCCCGTTCGTTAATCTTCAAGTATTACCAACAATTGGTAAACGGTCAGATCAAGGATAAACATGCCAAGGATAACCTGGCAAACGCTAACCTTCGTTTGGTAGTTAACATTGCCAAGAAGTATGTAAACCGCGGGTTACATTTCCTTGACCTGATTCAAGAAGGTAACATCGGCTTGATGAAGGCCGTTGAAAAGTTCGATTTCGATCGTGGCTTTAAATTCTCAACCTACGCAACCTGGTGGATTCGTCAGGCGATTACGCGTGCTATCGCGGATCAATCCCGTACGATTCGTGTCCCCGTGCATATGGTTGAAACGCTCAACAAGATCAATAAGATCAAACGAACCTTTATTCAAGAACATGGTCGCGAACCGACCCATGCAGAATTGGCTAAAGAATTGAATCTCGATGAGAAAAAGATCAAAAACATCATCAAGATTTCCAAAGAGCCTATCTCTCTTGAAACGCCGGTTGGCGATAGCGATGACGCGTACATTAAAGATTTCATTGAAAGTGAAAATGATTTCTCTCCGTCTGACACGGTCAGCAACAATGACCTGAAAGAACGAGTTCGCGAATTGCTCAAAACACTCACGCCGCGCGAAGAAAAGGTTATTAAGATGCGTTTTGGTATTGACGTTGCATCTGAACACACCCTGGAAGAAGTCGGTAAAGATTTCTCAGTAACGCGTGAACGTATTCGTCAGATTGAGGTGAAGGCGTTGCGCAAACTGCGCCACCCATCCCGAAGTAAGAAGCTCCGCACCTTCTTTGATAAGGAATTGCAAGAGATCGAAGACGGATATGAAGAAAATCTTGCGGAAGCGGATGAAAACGAATAATACTCAATACCATGAATATTATTACTTATAAGAGGAATATAAATATATATGGAACCCTGTAGTATGCAAAGCGTGTCGTCAGACGCACTATTTTTCGTAGTAGCCTTGGCTTCACGCGCATTATTCTCGTTCCTTGAAACTAGCATCACTGCGTTGCGGCTGTTCAAGTTAAAAGAAATAGCCGCTTCCACCGATAAATACGCTTCTTTCTTTCAAGCACTGGAAAAAACGCCTCAGCGCGTCCTGATTACCATTTTAATTGCAAGCAGCCTTGCAGAAGTAACGGCGGCTTCACTTGGTACCAAAATCATTGAAACCTTCTTTGCTCGCATGCACATCTCAGGCAGCATCTCCTTCTCGCTTGGCATTGGTTTTGCAACCTTGGCAATTCTCATTTTTGGTGAAATTCTGCCTAAAAATATTGCAAAATCGCACGGTGAAAAGCTCTTCACTTCAACGCTCTGGATTACCAATATCATCTTCTATCTACTCCATCCGGTCGTGACAATGCTTATGAAGCTAACTGATTTTATCGTCTATTCACTGGGCGGCACTAAAGTGAGTGCGGGTGGCGTAGAATGGGTATCATCCGAAAAAGAAATTCAATTCTTGATCAATTACATCAATGAAAAAGGTCTGATGGAGCAAGAAAAAAGCGAAATGCTTAAGAATATTTTCGATCTTGGCCTGACCCCGGTGAAAGATATTATGGTGCCTGCAACCGATATCGTTTCGGTTAACGCAACGGCAACAATAAGAGATACGCTTGAG
>Ga0181538_10005935_pt1 | contig 10741 bp, 9 predicted proteins | sample PEATcosm2014_Bin_40_FD_119773 | JGI IMG/M metagenome (GOLD analysis project Ga0181538, IMG submission 119773) | Peatland microbial communities from MTU Mesocosm Facility, Houghton, MI, USA - PEATcosm2014_Bin23_30_metaG | ecosystem: Environmental > Terrestrial > Soil > Wetlands > Peat | place...
TCTTAGCCGGCACAGCCCAGGACCTGCCCATGGGCGCGTGCATCGATACGGCGCATTGTTTCGAGGCGGGCTACGCCGTTCACACCCAGGCCGGCCTGGCCGAGACCGTGGAGAGACTGGAGTCGACTGTCGGGCTCGCGAATGTGTGCGTGATTCACGCCAACGACTCGAAGACGGCTTTTGGCTCGCACGCCGACCGGCACGAACATATCGGCAAAGGGCAGATCGGCAAGGAGGGCTTCCGCCGCATCGTCTGTCATCCCAAGCTCAAGTCGCTTCCCTTCATCTGTGAGACGCCGATTGACAAGCCGAGAGACGACCGGAGAAATCTCCGGATGATGAGGAAGCTGGCGGTAGAATTAGCTGTCAGCTCTCAGCCGTCAGCTTTCAGCAGACGTCGCATTACGGTCATTCCCGCGAACGCGGGAATCCATCGGACTGCCGGCGGCGGGCCACACTCTCCCACAAGGGTGAGAGGGATCTAGAACCGCGGAGCAGAGAGCGACGGCATATTCGAGTTTGCTGAGAGCTGATAGCTGACGGCTGATAGCTGAACTCTAGACTTTAAACTTTAGACTTTCGACGGTTCCTATGGATTCCAACTACGACCCACAACAGATCGAACGGAAATGGCAAAAGCGCTGGGCTGAAGCAAAGGTTTTCGATGTCGAGGCGGACGCCGCGCGGCAGAAGTATTACGTACTCGAGATGCTGCCCTACCCTTCCGGCGACATCCACATGGGGCACGTGCGCAATTACTCGATCGGGGATGCGCTGGCGCGTTACAAGTGGATGAAGGGCTACAACGTGCTTCATCCCATCGGCTGGGACGCGTTTGGCCTGCCTGCGGAAAACGCGGCCATCAAGCGCCAGCGGCATCCCTCGGAATTCACCTTCAATCACATCGCCAACATGCGCGAGCAGTTGAAGCGCTTGGGTTTCAGCTACGACTGGCGGCGCGAAATTGCCACCTGCGTTCCGGAGTATTACCGCTGGAACCAGTGGTTCTTCCTCAAGATGTACGAGCGCGGCCTGGCGTACCGTAAGAAGAGCCGGGTGAACTGGTGTCCGCTATGTGAAACGGTGCTGGCCAACGAGCAGGTGGTGGACGGCTGCTGCTGGCGGCACGAGGGCACGCCGGTGGAGCAGCGCGAACTCGAACAGTGGTTCTGGAAAACCACCGCCTACGCCGAGCAACTGCTTGACGACATGAAGGAACTGGTGCGCTGGCCGGAACGCGTGCTGGCCATGCAGCAGAACTGGATCGGCAAGTCCACGGGCACGGAGGTGGACTTTCAGATTCTGGAGTCGGGCGAGCCACTGCGTGTCTTTACGACTCGCGTGGATACTATCTTCGGCTGCACGGCCGTTTTCCTGGCTGCGGAGCATCCGCTGGTCGAAAGGCTGGTCAGCAAGGAGTTGCGGCCGGAGGTCGAGCGGATCAAAGCTTCCGCTGCACGGGCGCGGGGGGAGGCGAACTTCGAAAAGGTCGGAGTTGATACGATGTTCCGGGCGCGGAATCCCTTTAGCGGCGAAGCCGTTCCCGTCTGGATTGCCAATTTCGTCTTGATGGAATACGGGACCGGGGCGGTGATGGCGGTCCCCGCGCACGACCAGCGCGACTTTGAATTCGCCACGGCGCACCATCTGCCCATCCGAGTCGTGATCGCCAAGAAGGACGGCGAAGTCTGGCGCGAAGACAACGAGCCGCTGGCAGCGGTAAAGCTGAAAGAGGCATTCGTTGACTACGGCATTCTGTTCAGTTCGGGCAATTACTCCGGATTGACTTCCGAGCAAGCCATCCTGCTCATGACACGCGACGCGGAGGCAAAAGGGTTTGGGAAGGCGACAGTCCAGTACCGCCTGAAGGACTGGGGAATCTCGCGCCAGCGGTACTGGGGGACGCCCATTCCCATCGTCTTCTGCGCCCAGTGCGGAGTGGTGCCGGTTCCCGAGGAAGAGTTGCCGGTCGTCTTGCCGCCGAACATCAAACTGACCGGCCGGGGACACTCGCCGCTCGCCGACGTTCCCGAGTTCGTCAACACGACGTGCCCCAAATGTTCGGGGCCGGCGCGCCGCGAGACGGACACCATGGACACGTTCGTGGACTCCTCGTGGTATTTCTACCGTTACACGGCGCCCCACTTCGACGCTGCGCCGGTGGATAAGGAGATCGTCAAGTACTGGTTCCCGGTGGATCAGTACATCGGTGGAATCGAGCATGCCATCCTGCACCTGATCTACATGCGATTTTTCACCAAGGTCATGCGGGATATCGGCCTGGTGGAGTTCGCGGAGCCGGTGGCGCGTCTCTTCACCCAAGGGATGGTGCTCAAGGATGGCACGGCGATGTCAAAAAGGAAGGGCAACGTCGTGGATCCGGTGGAAATGTGCGCGAAGTACGGCGCCGATACCGTGCGCACTTACACGATGTTCGCCGCTCCTCCCGAGAAAGACTTTGACTGGAGCGACAGGGATATTGAAGGCGCAGCGCGCTTTTTGGGCAAGGTCTACCGGCTGGTTTCAAAGCATGCGGACAGTCTACGAGGGGTGCAGGCGCTTTCCGCAGAAAGCGCGATTCCAAATTCAAAATTCCAGATTTCAGAAGAGGAGAGGAGCCTGCTTCGGAAGGCGCACCAGACGCTCCGCCACGTTACGGAAGACATGGAAGGCCGATGGCACTTCAACACCGACGTGGCTCTGTGCATGGAACTGATTAACGAATTGACGGATCATCAGGGCGCGATTGAGGCCGGCAAAGTTCGCCCCGAAGCCCATAAGGCGGTTCTGGAATTGCTGGTCATAATGCTCTCGCTCTTTGCGCCGCATATCGCCGATGAACTTTGGGAAGGCCTCGGCCATGCAGGACCACTGCTCCGAGTTCCCTGGCCTCGGTTTGACAATGAACTCGCCGCCGCGGATGAACTTGAATTGCCAGTGCAGGTTAATGGCAAATTGCGGGCGCGAATCCGGGTGGCGGTGGACGCCGGCGAGGAAGAGATTCTGGCACGAGCGCAGGCGGAGGAAAAGGTGGTTCAGCACCTCGCAGGCAAGCAAATTGTCAAAGTCATCTTCGTACCTCAGAAGCTGATTAATATTGTGGCGAGATAGGAGAGCGCGGACCGAACCCCCTCACCCGCGATCATTTTAGGGGAGCGGACCAGCCGTGGCTGGGGTAAGCAATTTTGGCTTTTGCCATTTGCCTTTTGCCATTTGAATTGTTCTTCGTCTTTCTAACATGGAACATACTCGTCCTGTAGTTGTCCTCGATTTTGGTTCTCAATACACGCAATTGATCGCGCGCCGCATTCGCGAAATGCAGGTTTATGCGCTGATCGTTCCGTGTCATACACCCTTTGACGAACTAGCCGCGATGCACCCGCAGGCGCTGGTGCTTTCCGGCGGCCCGTCCTCTGTCTACGACCCGTCCGCGCCGGTGTGCGACGAACGCGTCTTGAAGATGGGCATCCCGGTTCTGGGCGTTTGTTATGGGCTGCAATGGATCTCGAGGACACTGGGGGGAAGGGTTGAGCCCGCCCGGCGCCGGGAATACGGATTCGCCCAACTGGAGATTTATCCCTCCACAACGCTCCTCCAGGGCATCGAGTCGCCGCTGCGCGTCTGGAACAGCCACGGCGACCACGTGGCGGAGGTTCCGCCCGGTTTCAGCATAACGGGGCGCACGGAGAACGCGATTTCAGTGATTGAGAATCCCGCGGCCGGAATCTACGCACTGGAGTTCCATCCGGAAGTTCGCCACACCGCACACGGTTCGGAAATCCTGAGCCGATTCGTCCGGGACGTGGCGGGCATCCGGTCGAATTGGTTCCCGCGCTCCTTCATCGAGGAAACGGTGGACCGAGTGCGGCGGGAGGTTAAGGGCGAAGCCGTGTTGTGCGCGCTGTCGGGCGGGGTGGATTCCGCGGTCGCTGCGACTCTGGTGGCAAAAGCCATCGGCAACCGGCTGACCTGTCTGTTTGTCGACAACGGTCTGCTTCGCAAGAACGAGTTCGCGCAGGTGGCCGGCATGCTGCGCGAGCAAGCCCACCTGAACGTGCGCACGGTAGACGCTTCGGTTCGTTTCTTGACCCGCTTGGAGGGAGTAACCGACCCGGAGAAGAAGCGCAAAATCATCGGAGAAGAGTTCATCCGTGTCTTCGAAGAGGAGGCTCGCCGGCTTGGGGACATACCCTTTCTGGTGCAGGGGACGCTTTATCCGGACGTGATCGAGTCGGTTTCCGTGAAGGGTCCGGCCGCAACCATCAAGAGCCATCACAATGTGGGTGGGTTACCGCAGGATTTGAAGTTCCGGCTTATCGAACCTCTGCGAGAGCTTTTCAAGGACGAAGTGCGCAGAGTAGGCCGGGAATTGGGGTTGGATGACCGGTTGATCGACCGGCAGCCATTCCCCGGCCCAGGTCTGGCGGTACGGATCCTGGGCGCGGTCACGGAAGAGCGCCTCGAAATGGTCCGGAATGCCGACGCCGTGGTGAGGGAAGAGGTTGAAGCGGCGGGTCTGGCCAAGCGCTTGTGGCAGGCGTTCGCCGTCCTGCTTCCGGTCTCGAGCGTGGGCGTGATGGGTGACGCGCGAACCTACGCCTCGACCATCGCCGTTCGAGCCGTGGAATCTGAGGACGGGATGACGGCTGACTGGGCGAACCTTCCCGCGCCGCTTCTGCAACGGATGGCTACCAGGATTGTCAATGAGGTAAAAGGCGTTAATCGGGTAGTATTCGACATTACCTCGAAGCCGCCGGGGACAATCGAATGGGAATAACTCACCCCGGCCGCCACCGAGGCAGCTTGAGACAGGACAGGATTACAGGGCTATCGACTTGCCAATTTCTGCGCCATGTAGAGCAGGAGTTGCCGGTCTTTCTCGTCGATCTTGTCGAGAAGGCGTTTCACTTTTTCAAAGAAACGCACTTCCTTTTCCTGCTCGGCATCAAGTACCAACTCTTCCGCGCTCTGCAGCTTGCTCAGGTTGGGCAAAACCGGTTCTCCGTCTCCTTCGTAGAAAAGCTGATGGAGGGGGATTTCCAGTGCCGCCGCGAGCCGCTCCAGGGTTTCGAGAGACGGCACAGTGTGGCCGTTCTCTACCCGGGAGATGTAACAACGCAAGAGTCCGGTACGCTTTTCAATATCACCCTGTGATAGTGACTTATCTTCTCTTAACTTTTTAAGACGCGTTCCGATGACCATGGGGGACATTCTTCCACAAAGTATCAAGACCGTCAACTATTAATATAGGAATGGCGGAGAGATATCCGGACGGCGGTCTGTAACCAATTGGCAACCTCCCTCGTCCCTGCTACTGAGGGAAGTCCAGAGATGGAACCCGAATGGCACGCTCGGAGTTTGATGTCAGCCAGGAAGTTGAGTATATTCGTCGTGTCCAGAAAGGGGACGGTGAAACCTTCGGCCTGCTGGTGGAAAAATACCAGCAGCGTGTTTTCTCCATCGTTTTCCATCTGGTTCGCCGGCGGGACGAAGTCGAGGACCTCGCTCAAGAAGTTTTTTTCAAAGCTTTTCGGGCCATTCGAAGTTACAACTTTCAATCTTCGTTCGCCACATGGTTGTCCCGAATTGCGGTGAACCATTGCTACGATTACTTGCGCAAAGTGCGCGCCTCGCACCTCAGCTACTACTCGGAGATGACGGAAGAAAGCGCGCACGAATTGGAACGAAAGGCGGAGAGTCCGCCGCCACAAGGCCTGGATCACGGCGAGAAGCTAGCTCTGACGGATTTCGTTCGCAGGCTTCTCGAACGCGCGCCGGAAGATGACCGCCTGATTCTAACTCTCAAGGAGCTGCAAGACTATTCTGTGGAAGAAATTGCTGACTTGCTGAAATTGAAAACCAGCACCGTCAAAGTGCGTCTCCACCGCGCCAGGAAGCGAATGCTCGAAGACCTGGAGCGTTGGCGCCAAGAAGGAAAATAGGCCATGGATTGCAAAGAGATTCGGGATCTGGTCGGGGAGCGCTGGGGCGAGGAATTGCCTGCGGAGGCGCGAGAGCACATGAGCAAGTGCGCGGGCTGCGAAGTGTATTGGCGCAACGCCCGCTTCCTGCAGAGCGGCTTCCAAGCCTTAGCAGAGGAGACGCCGCCCGATGCGTCGTTTGGCTTCGCCTCGCGGCTGGTTCGACGGCTGCAAGAGTGGGAGGCGACGGGCGCGCGGAGCGAGTTCTTCGAGACCGTTGGGCGGCGGTTCGTTTATGCCACGCTTGCCCTCACCCTGGCCTTGCTGCTCAGTTTGGCGCTGCCCACCACCGGTCCCGTACGAGGCGTTGCCGGGGCTGATTTCCTTGGCTTGCAAAGCCACAATCAAGCCTCGCAGCCCGACGTGGTCGGAGGCGAGATCGGTGATACACACGAATTGAATCTGGGAGGGCCGACGAAGTAACCCTAGTCGGCTAGAGAAAGCCATGAGTCGAAGAGCCTACATCTATTTCGCCCTGACGTTCCTGCTGGGAGTGATCGTCGGCGGAGCTTCCATCTACTACTATGCCTGGAGCACCGGACACTGGCACCGCCCATTCAATCGACAAAGCTTCGTGCAACGTGTCAAAAGCGAACTCAACCTGTCCGATACGCAAGTCCCGCAACTCGAGCAGATCCTGGAAGGCTCCACCGGCAAATTCGGAGCTACTCAACAACAATGCGATGCCCAGCTCAATTCCATCCGCCAGGAAACCCGCAATCAGATTCGGCAGATCCTGACGCCGGAGCAAAGCCAGAAGTTTGATGAGCTGGTGCGCCGCTGGGATGAGAGACGAAGACGGGCCAGCCGTTGAGTTTCTTGCGATCCGCGGCGCCAGCTTCGCTGCCGCACTCCAAGGCGCTTCGCGCGGCCACCCCACAGATCAAAACGGCACGTCTTCATCCGTGATTTCGGGAGGTTCGGCGGGAGGTTCGGAGGCCGGCGGCCTGTCGAAGGAAGCATGTTCTGCCGTCGGCGCTGAAGTTCGCTCCGGCATGGGCGAAGGCGCTGCCCCGGCGCGCTCATTATCCGCCCTCGAACCCAACATTTGCATTCGACTGGCGATGATCTCGTAGGACGTGCGCTTGTTTCCCGACTGGTCTTCCCACTGCCGGCTTCGAATGCTTCCCTCGATATAGACTTGCTTGCCTTTGGTCAGGTACTGGCCGCAAATTTCAGCCAGCTTGTTCCAAGCGACAATGTTATGCCATTCGGTGCGCTTCTGCTGCTCGCCGCTCCGGTCTTTGAAAGCTTCGTCGGTGGCCACACTGAACTTGGCTACAGGCGCCCCGCTAGGCGTGTACTTCACTTCCGGATCCCGCCCCAAGCGGCCGACAAGGATCACTTTGTTAACCGAGCCAGACATAAGAACCTCCCTCCATCACTCGGCCGCTTCCCCAAAGGAGAACAACCTCATCAGCCGTGAGTGCGAGGCCCGCTAACGGCGCGGACCTGACACAGCATAACCGAGCTTTCTGAGCCTTTGGCGCGCCAGGTCCGCCTCACGAGAATTCGGGCTCTGCTGAATCAGGGAACGCAATTCTCTGGCCCCTGCGCTCTTCTCCCCGAGCTCGAGCAACGCAAATCCCTTCTTGAGCTGCGCGCCCGCGGCCTTGTTGCCCCCTCGTTCAAGGCACTTATCGTACTCTGCGATCGCGTCGTTATATTTCTTCTGAGAGGAGTAAATCTCCCCGATATAGAACTCGGCGTTCGAGGCCCGGTCCGTCTCGCCGTAGTACTGCAGGTATTGTAGAAAGGCCTGAATGGCAAGGTCGTACTGCCCGCCGTTGTAGTCTGTCAGGCCGGAATTATAGAGGCTGTCGGGATCGGGAATGGTCGGCTTAGGGGGCGCCGCCTCGCCGCCCGGCGTGCCTGGGACTCCAGGAGTCCCGGTGCCTGTCGCTGAACCCGCAGGTTGCTGCGGGGGAGCGGTTATGGTCTGGATAATATTCTGCGTCTGCGCCAATTGCTCGCCCAGCTTGCCAATGCGCGCCTTGGCCTCATCGAGGCTCTCGCTAAGCGCCTGAATCTGGGTGGTCATGGAATCGAGGCGAGCGTTGGACGTCGCCAGGTTCTTTTGCGTGGCGTCGCGCAAATCGTCCATGTTGGATTTGAGCTTGTTGACGTTGTCGCTGGCCTGTTCGATCAAGGTCCTCAACACCGCGCCTTGCGTATCGACGGTCTTTTGCAGGTTTTGAACAGCCTGCTGCAACGCGTCGAGTTGTTGCATCATCTGCAGCGTCTCTCTGCTGACCGCGTAAAAGGGCTGTGCTCCGGCAACCAGAAGGCCCAGGACAGGAAGAATCAGTAAGGCATGCTTTTTCAAGGGGAGTCACCCTCGTTGTTTAAAGTAAACACACGCCAGTGTACCCTGCCCTCTATATTGGGGTCAACTGGCGGCAGCAGATGCACACAATTGCAGCGGCGTTCTCACGCCGCCTATTGGCGTGGCGTTCTTGCCTGCGCGCAGCGAGATACCTCTTCGCCCACGCCCCCTCGGAGTGGACACGCCAAAAGGGTTCTTCATCCACCTGCTAAGGGCCGGCGCTGTGATTCTAGCCGGGCCGGTCTCGTGCCCCGCGGGCATGGGCGCAATTCCCCCTTGTGCTGCGCCGGTTCCCGGTGCCGGTGTGGAAGCCGAGGGGGAAGACAGGCCGGGAGCCGCAAGGTTTCCCGGCCAGTCCGTATTACTTTGCCTCCGTACCGTAGTGGAAGTGAGCGCGACGATTCTGCTGCCAGCAGGTTTCGTCGTGATCTGTACAGGAGGTAGGCCGATCCTTGCCGTACGATATGGTGTTGATAAGGTCGCCGTTGATACCCAGATTGACCAGGAAACTCTTAGCTGCGGTAGCGCGGCGGTCGCCCAGACCGAGGTTATACTCTTCGCTCCCTCGTTCGTCGCAGTGGCCTTCGATCGTGAACTTGATATTCGGATGAGACTTCAGCAAGTCGGCGTCGGTGGTCAGAGCCTGCTGTGCGTCGGGACGAATATCCGACTTGTCGTAGTCGAAGAAGGCATCTTTCATACCCTGTCCGAATATTTCTTCTTCGCTCACCTCCGCTTTGGGCGCCTCTGGCGGCGCTGCCGGCGGCGGAGCAGTTACGGTGACTCTGGCGGTCTCGGTTACTGAACCGCCCGGGCCGGAGGCGGTAAGAGTATAGGTTATGGATTCCTGAGGGGTAACGGTCGTGGAGCCCTGCGCTTGTACTCTCCCCACGCCGGGGTCGAGGGTAAGGTCAGTGGCGTTTTGGGAAGTCCAACTCAACGTGACGGACTGGCCTCTTTCAATTGTGCTCGGCTCGGCCGTCAAGTGTAAGGTTGGCGCCGGGGTTGGGGCGGGCGGCGCTGCGGGCGGCGCTGTGGCCACCTGCTTCTTGTGACACGCACCTGCCAAAAGAACAATTCCCAGTAAACCGGCGAGAAGCGCAAGACTGCGTTTCTGCTGTTGCATTTCTTCATCCTCCTTGGTCGGAAAGAAAGGAACCTTGCGATTCCTTGAATAGGCCAATATATCTTGGAATGCCCCCTGGAGCAGGACAAGTGCCTCAGAATTACCCGCGCCAGTGGGGTTCGTGCTTTTCGAAACCGTGCATACTAACATCAATGCAAGAAAAAAAACAAGCTACCCGTCAAAAGATCGCGCCGCGATATTCATTCCGAGGTCACACTTCGGAATGAACTCAGCAGGCGTTCTGCGCTTTCGAGGAAGAAATCGGCACATTCTCTTGCGACCCTGAAAACTAATTCGACCAATTCGGGTTCCAGTTGTTTCCGGTGCGGGTAAGCTGCACTGGCTCGGCTCCATTGGCGAGCATGGTCCAGACCTGGCGAGTGCCGGAACGAGTGGATTCGAAAGCCAGGTGGCGGCCGTCGGGCGACCAGGAGGGATGCTCGTTGCGTCCCGCGTCGTGCGTCAACTGGATAATCCTTCCGGTGGCAATTTCCATGATGTAAATATCGTAGGTCCCGGTTTCCGAGAGCCTCCAATGGAAAGCCAGAAACAATCCGTTGGGAGACCAGGCGGGCCCGCTGGCATCACCGCCCCCGCCCGCGGTCGTGACGCGCCGCAGGTTGGTGCCGTCGGCCGACATGATGTAAACCTGGGGTGTCCCGCTGCGGTCGGATACAAAAGCCATTTCGGTTCCCGTCTTGGGGTTCCAGGCCGGCGAAATATCCACTCCCCGGGAAAAGGTCAGCCGCTGAAGATTCGTGCCGTTGACGTCCGAGTCATAGATTTCCGGATCGCCGCTCATGCTGGAACAAAAGGCAATCTTCTTCCCATCGGGCGACCAGGCAGGGGTGGTGTTGAGTCCTTTGTAACTGGGGAAGAAAGCCCGGTGATTCGTTTCGAGAGAGAAGAGGTAGATTTCCGGATTGCCGGAGGCGTAACTCGTGAACGCAAGCTTCGCATTGTCCGGCGACCAGCGCGGGGTTGTGGAGAGCGAACCGAAATTGGTCAACGCATGCTGGTTAAAGCCGTCGTAATCCATGACCCAGATTTCAGAGCGGCCCCCGCCGCCCCTCACGAACGCAATTTTGGTCTGGCAATCGCCGGGCAGGCCACCCCCCAGGGTCTGTATAATCTCGTTTGCAAAGCGGTGCGCGGCTTCGCGCGCTGAGATCTCGTTCAAGGCGGCCACATACCTCTTGGCAATTACGCTCGGATTGGCGGTGTTGCCCAGATCAAACAGCCGCGCTGTAACCACCAGATTGGAACTGGTCACTTCGGTCTTTCCGAAAGCCAGCATCTGCGCGGAAA
>Ga0181538_10005940_pt1 | contig 10732 bp, 9 predicted proteins | sample PEATcosm2014_Bin_40_FD_119773 | JGI IMG/M metagenome (GOLD analysis project Ga0181538, IMG submission 119773) | Peatland microbial communities from MTU Mesocosm Facility, Houghton, MI, USA - PEATcosm2014_Bin23_30_metaG | ecosystem: Environmental > Terrestrial > Soil > Wetlands > Peat | place...
GCCCGAAAGACTCGTTCCCGCGCCGCGCGGAATGACCGATACACCCGCCTGCGCCGCCGCCCGGATGATGGCGCTGGCATCGTGCGCGCTGGCGGGAAACGCCACGGCCAACGGCTCGATTTGATAAACCGACGCATCCGTGGCGTAGAGTTGACGCGTCAAATTGTCAAAAGCGACGTCGCAAACCGCCGCCTTCAGCGTGGCCAGTTGTTGATTGGGTGTCATATATGGCCTGACCCAAAGCTATCGGCGTGACAGTTCGTTGACAATTTCATTTAATTGAAACCTGATGAGTGCCAGTTCCCAACACCGTTCCGCAGAGTTTCTCAAAATCAGCGCCCAGTTCAAACTCGGCGCGCTCGTCACGGAATCGTCGCATTCCGTCACGGCCAATTTGAGCGACGTTGCCAGGCAAGATATTGCCGCCGCGCTGAAATTGCTTTTCGACGTGGATGATGACGTGATCCATAAATACCGCGAATTCGTGGAATCAGGCCGGGCAGGGGAAATCAAGGAAACGGTTCTGGGTTCGCTGAAAAACGGCGGGCGGATTTTTTTCACCGGTTGCGGTGCGACGGGCCGGTTGAGCATTTTGTTGGATTCTGTCTGGCGCGATTTCTGGCGGCAGTGGAGCGTCGGTCTCCGACCCGGCGCAAGTTGGAGTTCACGCTTTAGCGTGCCGATGGAAGACAAGCTAAAGCTTGAACTCCAACGCGGCGGCAAGGCGGATCGGGAGTCAGCGCCCCAATCGAGTGGTGCGTGCGCCGATTTGGAAAACCGCACGTTCAGCGTGATGGCCGGGGGCGATTACGCGCTCATCAAATCGGTCGAGGGCTTCGAGGATTTCACCGCGTTCGGGCGCAAACAACTTCGTGACCTCGGCGTGCGGGCGGGCGACGTGGTGTTTGCCATCACCGAAGGCGGCGAAACGTCATTCGTCATCGGGACGGCGTGGGAAGGTGTGGACGCAGGCGCCAAGGTGTATTTCGTCTATAACAATCCGGACGAACTTCTCTGCCATCACGTCCAGCGCAGCCGCGAAGTTATTGGGGACACGCGCATTCAGAAAATCAATCTGACGACCGGGCCGATGGCCATTACCGGTTCGACACGGATGCAGGCAACATCCATCCAGCTTTGCGTAATGCTCACAATTTTGGAGATGGTCGTGCAGGATTTGATCGCAGGGTGGGGCGAGCGTCCCCGCGAGCCGATGAAAATCGCGGAGACGAGCGGCTCGCCAGTAGTCTCGCCACACCAAATAGTGACACCCGATTCCGCGTCCGTTCCCGCGCAGTTCCTTGCCAAACTGGAGGAACTGCACGCGAGTTTAAAATCACCGGCGTTGCTCGCACAACTGGCAAAACTTGTCGCGCTGGAGGAGCCGGTCTATCGCACGGGACACAAAAACAATTACTTTGCCGATCGGTTCGGCATTGATGTTTTAACGGACACGACGGAACGGTCGCCGACTTACTGCACGCCACCGTTCCGCAAGGCCGATGACCCAACCGCAACAGAATCGTGGGCGTTTTTGTTCCTGCCGCAAAAGGAGACCCCCGGGGCGTGGCGGCACATTTTGAAACGTCAGCCGCGTTGTGTGGAATGGAATGAAATCGAGATTCACCCGCTGGTCGGTGAGGACAACTTCGCACGCACGTTTGATACCGTCCGCAAAATCAGTACGCCGGAATTGATGCGGTTCAAGATCGGCCTGGACGGTCTAAAATATCGTCCGCAGGGTATGGGAGACTGTGCGGTGGCCGTTGTGTCGGAGCGGGAAAAGGGATCGCTGCTTTCGGCAGACGGATTTTATCACATCCAGCTTGAAGCGGCGCGGACGGCGGGTGCGAAGACTGGTTTGATTTATTTTGGACGTGAAACTTCAATTCGTGAAGTCCAAAGGGCCATTCAAAACTTGGAATTGGTGGGGCTAGACTCCGTCGAGCCGGAGAAATTGAAAGTCAGGGCTCGAGAGACTCTCGCCCCACCATGCGAAATGGTATTTATTCCGGTTCCGGAGACAGACTTCCTCCTGGACGGCGTGACGCGTGTGGCAGTCAAGCTGGTGATGAATGCGCTTTCAACCTGCACGATGGTGCGGTTGGGACGCGTGATGGGCAATTATATGGTCTGGGTGGTGCCGTCGAACCTCAAGCTGATTGACCGCGCGACGCGTTACATCGCCCAGCTCACCGGCCTGGGCTACGAGGCGGCCAATAGCCTGTTGTTCGAGGTGATCGAATACGTCGAACCACGGATGAAATCAGACCAGGCATATCCGCCGGTGGTGGGCATGGCAGTCCTACGCGCAAAGCACAAATTGACGAACGAGGACGCCGAGAAACAATTGGCGAAATAAACCACGGAATGCGGGGATGAGTGTAAATTCATTTCGAACCATCGATGTCTTGCCCGACGTTTGGATCGGACGGTTTCAGGTTTGAATGGGGCCGGAACTTTTCAGCAAAAAAACAAGGCTAGTGCATTGATGGCGACAGATACAAAACAATCGCCAGAAAAACGCCCGAAGAAACAATAAGCGCCAGCAGTATGATGCTGACGATGTTTCCAACCTGATTTCTGTCTTTGGGAGCCATCATCAGTTCTAAAGATCTTCCTAACAAATATTGCTGGAAAAAAAACAGAAAAAGAAAGAAACTTGTTAACAGCTTATTCACAGAGAATCTTAAATTTACACCAGGTGCCGGGCCTGACGTTTGGGCAGGGCGGTCTCGGCTTTGCGCAGCGGGATCAGCGTTTCTTTCGTGGAAATTAGATCTTTCAAGAAGGCGGGTTTGTCGTGGCGGCCACCGCGCTGGTAATCGCGCCACAATGTTTCGGCCACCGGCTTCGCGTCAAGCCGTAGTTCGCCGGTGAAATATTCAAAGAGCAGCTCCGTCAACCGCACCAGCGCGATACTGTCGGTGCGGCCCGTCCGCGCGTGCAGCCATTCGCTGAAATGAAGGAAGGCATGGAAAGGCGACGGTGGGGCGAGCGTCCCCGCGAGCCGCGATTCGCCTTCAGCTCCGGCTCGCGGGGACGCTCGCCCCACCGCCCAAATCAGCGGCGTGGACTCGATGAAGTTGCCGCTGTTGCCGACCAGTTCCCAGTAACGCGCGAACCGGCGCAGCTTTTGCATGGTCGCAAAATCAATCAGTCGGTTCTGCAGAATTTCATAGGGGGGATGCGGATTATAAATCATCTGCCATCCGGCGTCGTGGCGGACTATCGGCGTGCCGCGCAGCCGCTTGAGAATGCCCACTTGAATTTCCTGCGGGCCGAGTGCAATAAGCCGGTCAAATCCGGCGGCAAAACTTTCAAGCGTTTCGCCAGGCAACCCGGCAATCAAGTCGGCGTGGATGTGAACGCCAGTCCGGCTTCGAAGAAAACGAAAATTATCCTCCAGCCGTTCATAATTCTGCCGGCGTTTGATGGCTGCGCTGACTTCCTTGTTGAACGTCTGGAGCCCGACCTCGAATTGCAACGCGCCCGGCGGGAACTTCGCGATGACTTCGCGGAGCGCTTCGGGCAACCGGTCGGGAATCATTTCAAAGTGGAAAAAACAACCGGGCTGACAGCGCGCCAGAAAGAATTCGAGAATGGCTTTGCTGAAATCCACGTTGAGATTGAATGTGCGGTCAACGAATTTGAACTGTTTCACGCCGCGATCGAGCAGGCGCTGCAATTGTTCGAGCATGGCTGCCAGCGGGACCTGCCGCACCGGGATGTCGAGCGACGACAGGCAAAATTCGCATGTGAATGGGCAGCCGCGCGACGCCTCGACGTAGATGATGCGATGCGCGATGTCGTTGTCGGTGTAGAGGTCATAGGGCAGAACGATTTGCGAAAAGTCCGGTAATTCGGCGGGGATGATTTTGGGCAGTGGAGCGCCGGCCTCCGGCCCGGCGTGTTGGAGTTCACGCTTTAGCGTGCCACCCGGACAAGCTGAAGCTTGAACTCCAACGTTTTCACGCCGGGTCGGAGACCGGCGTTCCGATAAAACCCCGCACACCTCCGCAAACTTCAAATCCGCTTCGCCGGTGATGACGTGGTCGGCCAGTTGAACAACCGGTTGCGCTTCGGTTTCGTAGCTCACTTCCGGTCCACCGAGGATGATTTTGATGTCGGGCCGGACACGTTTGATGACGGCGATCAACTCAGTGGTTTGCTCGACATTCCAGATGTAAATGCCGAACCCGATGATTTTGGGATTGTGGGCGAGGAGGGCTTCCGCAATGTCGAGCGGACGCTGATTGATGTCGAATTCCGCAAGGCACGCACGCGGTTGCAGTCCACCGAGATTGGCCAGCAGATAGCGCAGGCCGAACGCAGCGTGGATATATTTCGCGTTGAGCGTGGTTAAAACGATTTCCGCCACGCCGGCAATTTAGCAATGAGCGGAAGGTGGTGCAACGCCGGCGGGTGCAACTATTCAGCGTCCGCTTGGAAAGCGCCAGCCGCCGTCGCGCCGTAGCGGCGCTTTGGCGCGCTGCGAAGGCGGAAGGACTCGCGCACACCACGACGCTTTGCGCAGGCCGGAAGTCACAGTTCATCGCATCGCGTTTTGGACTGCGGCGGGCCCCCGCCGCTTTGCCCAGTCTGAACTATTCCCGGCTCGCGGGTACGCTCGCCCACCTTGCGATTGAATTTTCATTCGACCGGGCGGGGATTCATTGTTAACCTGAGCACACTATGACACCCGACGATATTTTGCTGGAAGCAGAGGAAAAGATGATCAAAACCGAGCAGGTGGTTGTGAACGAATTCGCCGGCGTGCGCACGGGCAAGGCGTCGGCGGCTTTGGTCGAGAACGTCACGGTGGAGGTTTATGGCGCGCAAATGCGCATCCGCGAACTGGCGGGTATCACGACACCGGAACCACGGATGCTGGTCATCCAACCGTGGGACTTCAACTCGTTGCATCCGATTGAGAAGGCGATTCAGAAGGCGAACCTCGGTCTTATGCCGGCGATCCAGGGCAAAATCATCCGGCTCGCCTTCCCGGAATTGAGCCAGGAACGGCGGCAGGAATTCGTGAAAATTACCAAGAAAATGGCGGAGGACGGACGCGTGGCCGTCCGTCACGTGCGCCGCGATGCGATGGAACAATTGAAGAAGCACGCGCACGACAGCGGCATCACCGAGGATCAGGAAAAACAGGCGGAAAAGGATTTGCAGAAACTCACCGATGAATACATCGGCAAGATTGACGAACACCTCGTCCACAAGGAAAAAGAAATCATGACGGTGTAGGGATTTTCGATTTACGATTGGTCTTTGAAAACGAGCATCGCTCCGGCCTTTTTCAGTTCGTAAATCGTCAATCGAAAATTGGAAATGATCAACGCGCCGGCGCATTCGTCACCGGTTGTTCGAAGCGCACCACGGTTTCGCCGGCCCGCGCGTAACCGAGTTTTTCGCGGGCGAGGCGTTCGACGGTTTTGGGATCGTTGCGAAGGGCGTCTATTTGCGACTGAAGTTGCTTGGATTTCTCCTTTTCCACTTCCAGATCCCGTTCCAGTTGCAGATTCAAGCGCTGCATGCGCTCATTCTGCTGGATGAGCGGCAAATACCACACGCCGACGAGCAACAGCCCGGCCAGGAGCAGCAGCCAGGCGACCATTTTGGTCAGCTTGCTCCAGATGCCGAGGTCAACATTCATGCCGGCAAGTAAAACACGGGCGGCACCGCGACGGAAGCGGATTTATCTGGCAAATTCCTTCCACGTCTTCAGCCTGCTGTTGGCATCGAAGGCAAGGCGCAGAAAACGCGCGGGAAAGTAAGTCTCGGAATACATCGGCGTCAGCGGGCCGAAATAACAGCCGGGCGGCGCAAAGTAAGGTTCCGGCGCCACGACGACCTGGCCCCGCCGCACGAGCCATTCGGCGACGGTCGTGCCATCGGACAGCTTCGCGGATTTGTCTGGCGGGCCGAATTCCATGACCGCCTGGTCGTAGGTGTAATTGCCCACGCGCGACGCCCAGTCAATTTTTTGCGTGACGCAACCGGCCAGCAAAAGCGCGGCGAACACGACTGGAACAATTGCTTTCATGCGGCTAATTTACGCCGCCATCAGCCGAATGCAATCCGTACACCTTCCGACAAATTGTCGATTTGCTGTAGCGTCGAGCCTGTGGCTCGAATGGATCGGCGCACAGCGCCGACACTATGCAACTCGCCACAGGATTTTGTTGTTAATGGGTTTCGGGGGCGCTATCAATTCCGGGGCATGATAAAGGCATTGTTCCTTTTTTTTGATGCGACGGCTTGGGACCGTCTGGCGCAAGAGCGGCGCAGCGTGGGTTTCATTTGCGCGAGTTATTTGCTGCCGCTGCTGCTGGTGGTGTCGGCGGTGGAGGGTGGCGGGCTGACGCACTGGGGCAAATGGCAACCCGGCGTTGGCCTGATCCGAAAATTCACGGCGGCGGAAGTGACTCTTTTTGAAGTTGCCCAATTGTTGTTGACGCTGGCGGTAGTTTTTGTGTGCGCCCACCTCGTCAAAATTTTGGGGGAGACATTTCACGATCGCCACAGCTATACGCAAGCGTTCACGGTGGTGGCCTACACATTGTGCCCGATTTTTTTGTTCCGGCTGCTGGACGTATTTCCCATGATGAATCCGTGGGTGCCGTGGGCCATTGGCATAGTGCTTTCTATTTGGATTTATTACCAAGGTTTGCCGCGCGTCATGAAACCGGACCCGAGCCACGCCTTTGAATTATACATGATCAGCTCGATGATATTGGTTGCGACCACGGGTCTGGTTCGTTTGCTCACCGCGTTGTGTTTGCGGGGCCGGATTGATTTCGCCCATTCTTATTTGGGAGCAAGGATCGTACATTTGCTGGTGCAGTTGCATTTTTGAAGCAAGATTCCGCATGATCACGGCGATCGAACAAACCCTGCTGAACGCGCTGGTGGAACTGGAAAAAGCAGGCAATTCCCTGCGCACGGCAAATCCCAAACCGGATCTGCCGGCGCTGTTCGCGCGGATTGATGAACTGGCAAAAGAACTGCCGCGCGGCACCGATCCAACGTTGTTGCATTACCTGCAAAAGAAAAGTTACGAGAAGGCGCGGCTGTTCCTGCAGGGGCGCGATGCGGAGAACCAGGCTGGAAATTGTGGGCATGTTTAGTTGGAGTTTACGCTTTGGCGTGGCGCGAGCAGTCCTGCCCGGCGGGACTGAACTCCAACCGCAATAAGCCCGCTTGCACCCTTCAACCTTAAACCTGTAACTTTTCCACATGCTGGACGATACCATCACCGCCATTGCCACGCCGCTCGGCGAGGGCGGACTGGCTGTCGTCCGCCTTTCCGGGCCGCAGGCGCTCGCCGTCGCCGATAAAAGCTTTCTGCCCGCCGGCAAAAATTCGCTCAAGCCGTCGTTGGCAGCGTCGCACACGATTCAATACGGCAAAATCGTTCGCGGGGACAAAATCGTGGACGAAGTGCTGCTGGCTGTCCTGCGCGCGCCACGCACGTTCACGCGCGAGGACACGGTGGAAATCACATGTCACGGCGGCATCCTGCCCGCCAAGCTCGTCCTCGACACGCTGCTGGCAAATGGGGCGCGACCAGCCCAACCCGGCGAGTTCACGCGCCGCGCGTTCCTCAACGGCCGCCTTGACCTCGCGCAGGCTGAAGCGGTTGCCGACTTGATTCATTCGCGCACCGAACTTGCGCTGGCCGCCGCTAACGAACAGCTGGCCGGGAAACTTTCGCAGCGCATCAACCGGCTCCGCGATGATTTGATGCACACGCTTGCACATGTCGAGGCGCACATTGATTTTCCCGACGAGAACATTGCGCCGGATACGAAGGCGCAATTGCTCAAGCGCCTGGAAGACGGCGTGGAATTCATGGACGAATTGTTGCGCACGGCGAACGAGGGACAGATTTTGCGGCGCGGCATTCGCGCGGCGATTGTGGGCCGGCCCAACGTCGGGAAATCCAGCCTGCTTAATCAGTTGCTCGGACGCGACCGCGCCATCGTATCGCCGATTCCGGGCACGACGCGCGACACGATTGAAGAGACGGCAAACATCCGCGGGTTGCCGGTGGTGTTCATTGACACCGCCGGGTTGCGCGAGGCGCGCGACGAGATTGAGCAGGAAGGCATCCGCCGCAGCCGCGAATCACTGGCCAGGGCCGAATTCATTCTGCATGTACTCGACGCGAGCGAGCCGCTGACGAGCGCGGACGAAAATTATTTCGCCGAATTCGCCGGTAAGAAACGGATCCTGGTTCGAAACAAAAGTGATTTACCGGTGAAACTGGAATTACGGGAAAAGGTAGGGTGCGATGTCCTCATCGCGCCGCGGCGGGCAGGGGACTGCCCGCCCCAGCCAATTGTTGACGTTTCCTGCCTGAGCGGGCAGGGGATTGAATCGTTGAAGGACGCCATCAAGGAACTGGTGTGGTCGGGCGAAATCAAGGCCGAGATGTTGCAGGTGATGATCAATTCACGGCATCAGGATGCGTTGAACCGTGCCCGTGCGGCCGCGTTGCAGACACTGGAGGCGCTGCGGGCGGATGCAACCCTCGAACTGGTGGCAATAGATTTGCGCATCGCCGTCAATGCTGTCGGCGAGATTGTAGGCAAAACGGCGACGGAAGATCTACTGGACACGATATTCAGCCAGTTTTGCATCGGGAAATAATGGCCATATTTGTTGCGCACGCTAATTCTGCGCAGGCGGCAGCAGTCTTAGTATAACTGCGTCCGGACGTGTCTTGCCTTGTCCTCGTGGACAATTGCGTGAATGTTGACAAATCTGTTGAAAACATTGGCGATTGTCCAACCGGGAAGCTTGCTGACGCGGGGAGTCAAAAGTGAAATTGGTACCCCGGCTAGGACTCGAACCTAGAACCAATTGATTAAGAGTCAACTGCTCTACCAATTGAGCTACCGAGGCAACAAATTAAGGGCGTGAAGCATCGTCACAACCAGCCCGTTTGTCAATAAAACGACAATGATGATTTGCCCGACTCGATTTTCAGCCAGTTTTGAATTGGGAAATGATTCGCAGATCACCTTTCACTGGACAGGTCTAAAATCTTTGATTAAAAAATGTCATGTTACAGTTGGAGTTCGTTCAACGAAGACAAGACGAAACTAGATTTGAAAAACTTGGGCAAATTAAGGGCCGGACTTGGCAAATTGACAAAGGATGATGTGTTACAGATGGTGGGGAAGCCAAATTCAAAGGCATTGTGTCCTTCGATGATTGACGAATTTAAGGAAAAATGCGCCAAGAACACAGAAGTTTGGGGATGGTATATGCGTGACAGGTCCGGCTTTAATCCAGCAATTTTTAATTGGTCGGCATTATACATTTCGTTCGACGCGTCAGGCAACATTTCGAGTGTCGAAGCAGAAAATACAAATGAAAAGCCATACAAATGAAGTGTGGTTTTACTTATATTTTGTCGGCGGCTTTGTGTCGTTTCACCATACCTCCACCGGTCCTTCCGGCACGGGAATTTGCTCACGCCGCGTCGAGGCGGGCTCGCGCATGAAGGATGCAATCATCGGAGGGGGACGGAAGCGCGGTTGCAGTTCGCCGTTGCCGTCGAGGAATTGTTGCCGCCAGCGGATGTAATTTTCAAGCACGTCGCAGAATTCAGCGCGGGTGGAGATTTGCACGGCGCGTTTGTTGAATTCATGGCACGGGCCGAAGCGTTTGGCATACCACGGCGCAATTTTGCGGAACATCCGGCAACCGAGTTCCTCGCCAAAAACTTCAATCATCAAATCGAGGTGCCGGCACATCACGCGCACGCGCTCGGCAAAAGTGGGTTCGGAAGGCAAACATTCTTCGAGGTTCGACTCGGTGGGGCGAGACTCCGTCGAGCCCAAACTACCAGCGGTGCCCGCGAACGAGTCAGCGCTCGAGGGACTCTCGCCCCACCCGTTGGAAGAATTTTGGGGCTCGTGCAACTCACCCCTACGAAAACTTTGGAGATAATGCAGCGTGTGCTGGAAAATCCAGGGATTGTAAAACGCGCCGCGCCCGATGCTCACGCCCGCACAGCCGGTTTCGTCGAACATCTTTTTCGCGGCCTGCGGCGTGATGACGTCGCCGTTGCCGATGACCGGAATGTTTTTCACCGCTTGTACAACGGCGCGAATACCGGCCAGGTTCACCGTGCCGCCGAAACCCTGTTCGCGCGTGCGGCCATGAACGAAAATCGCGGCAGCACCGGCGTCTTCGAGCGCACGCGCCAAATCGGGCGCGGTCAGATTTTCGTCGTCCCAGCCAAGCCGCATCTTGGCCGTCACCGGGATTTTCACGGCACCGGCCATGCCCCGGACGAGCGCGGCGGTTTTATTGAGTTCAGTCATCATCGCCGAGCCGCCGCCGACGCCGCAGACCTTGCGGACGGGACAACCCATGTTAATGTCCACGGACGCAATACCGATGGACTCGAGATAAATCGCTGCGTCGCGCATCTCTTCGGGCACGGAACCGAAGAGTTGGACCGCGAGGGGCGAATCGGCCGGGCGGGTTTCGATGAGCTTGAAGGCCTTTTTGTTTTTTTCCAGCAGCGAACGGGCGTTAACCAGGTCGGTGGTACAAAGGCTGACACCCCCGATTTCGCGCAAGATGAGGCGGAAGGGCAGGTTGGTGTAACCCGCCAGCGGCGAGAGGAACAGGTTGGATGCCAACGTCAGCGAACCGATGCGCATGGGCTGAAATATAGGCCAAATTAGGGGACTTATATACA
>Ga0181538_10005941_pt1 | contig 10731 bp, 9 predicted proteins | sample PEATcosm2014_Bin_40_FD_119773 | JGI IMG/M metagenome (GOLD analysis project Ga0181538, IMG submission 119773) | Peatland microbial communities from MTU Mesocosm Facility, Houghton, MI, USA - PEATcosm2014_Bin23_30_metaG | ecosystem: Environmental > Terrestrial > Soil > Wetlands > Peat | place...
ATTTCCGCTAAAATATTGAGGAATAAGGACTTAACTTCAAAATATTCACAAATAAGGACTTAGACTCTAAAAGAGCACTGAAAATGGCTTTGGGGCGGCTTCGAAGGCCGTCTGGTTGACGGATGCGCTTCGAAACTGCCCCAATCAGATCTCTATTTTAGCACACGCGGGTTGAAGGTCGATGATGGCCGTCACAATCGGAATGTGATGAAGAGATGAAGAAAGGTTTGAAGGCGCGCGTTGGGGTGGTCGGCAGCGGAAGTCCTCCGAGATACAGCTTCGCCGCTAGCTTCCCTCCCGGCTTCTCTCCAAAAGACCGACTAACTCGCCATCACGTCTAACATCTCTGCTAACTCGTTTACCGCCTTCGCCACGGCAGAGTATGATGAGCGCCAATGAAAGGCTGGCGCCATGGCGAACAGTGAACATCTCGCAAAAATCAAGGAAGGCGTGGAGGCTTGGAATGCCTGGAGAAAGGCACACCCCGAAATAGTCCCGGATCTCCGCGAGGCGAGCCTCACCGGGGCAAACCTCCGCGAGGCGTATCTGAGAAGGGCAGACCTCAGCCGGGCGAACCTCGGCGGGGCAAACCTCGCTAGGGCGAACCTTCACCGGGCGAACCTGAGTCGGGCAAACCTCAGTCGGGCGAACCTCACCGATACGGATCTCACCACGACGGACCTGCGCTGGGCGGACCTCAGCCGGGCGAACCTCAGCCGGACGAACCTCTATGAGGCGGATCTCAGCGGAGCAGACCTGCGTGCGGCGGAACTCCGCGAGGCGAGCCTCATCGGGGCGAACCTCAGCCGAGCAAACCTCACCGGGGCGTATCTCACCAAAGCGTCAATTGGCTATACGACCTCTGGAGACAACGACCTGAGCAACGTGAAGGACCTTGAGACCGTCTCGCATAAAGGTCCGTCGACCATCGGCATCGACACCATCTACCGCTCCCAAGGCAAAATCCCGCTGGCATTCTTGCGCGGAGCCGGCGTTCCCGAAAACTTTATTGCGCACATGGGATCTCTCAACGGGAAGGCCCTTGAGTTCTATTCCTGCTTCATCAGCTATTCCACCAACGATCAGGAGTTCGCCGACCGCCTGCATGCGGATTTGCAGAACAAAGGCGTCCGCTGCTGGTTCGCGCCGCACGACCTGAGGATCGGCGATCGATTCCAGGAAGTGATTGAGCGCAGCATCCGGGTCTATGAAAAGCTGCTGATCATCCTGTCCGAAAGCTCCGTCAACAGCGATTGGGTCGAGCGGGAAGTGCAGGCGGCGATTGAGAAGGAGCGCCGTTCGCCTGGAGACACCGTACTCCTCCCGATTCGCCTGGATGACGCGGTGATGCGATCTAGCCGCGCCTGGGCGGCAGGCATTCAAGAAACCAGGCACGTCGGAGACTTCCGCAAATGGAAAGACCGCGATTCGTTAAAGAGCGCATTTGAACGGCTGCTCCGCGATCTGGGGACAGAGGGCTCGAAGGCAGCGTAGGCGCCGCTAAACGATCAAAGACCGGTGTGATCGGGTGACTAAGAAGGTACCATCCGACCTTGGTAACAAACACACTCCCAGAGCCCGCAATACCATCTGTTCGTGGCCATTCTGGCCCCAACTCGGGCGACGGGTTCACACTTTTACAAATATTCGAGCCCTGACCATCTGGAGCGGCTCGAGAACATCGCTCTCAAGCATTCGCTCTACTTCCCGACGCTCGGTGAGCTGAACGATCCTGCGGATGCAAAGCCCAGACTTGCACCCTTGCCTCCCGAGAAATTGGCAGCCCACGTCTACGACAATCTCATTAAGAGCAACCCCGGTTTATCTCTCGCCGATCGAAGACACAAAGCCGTGGAAATAACATGTGACGCCCATCTTCGCCCCTACCGCCTCCTTCGAGAACTTGCCCGAAAACTATACGCACATATGAACCGGACTCATCGAGTCTATTGCCTGTCGAAACACTATGACAATTTGGTTATGTGGGCAAAGTATGCGGGAAATCATTCAGGCTACTGTCTGGAATTCGCCAATGAGGGGCCTTTTTTCACGTGTGCCTTTGACGTGGCCTACGTAGATGAACTGCCATTCATGGACATCACCGACCCCGAGGACAGAGGCCCGTACATATTCTTCAAGCACAGCCGCTGGAGCGGAGAGGAGGAAGTCAGGGTGGGGGGCCTAAATCTTGACGGCAACCCGATGGTTAGCTTCGACTCACACTGCCTTAGACGCATCATCCTCGGGCCGCGTATGTCGGCGGAGAACGAGAAGACAATCCGCGAATGGGCCGACCGGCGCGAACCGAAACTTGACGTGGTAAAGGCTTACTTCGATGACTTTGATCTAAAGATGAAGCTGCCCCTATCCAGCCCATACCGGAGAATAAAAATCATTACCCCACATTCGCCGACACCGTAACAGCCGAGCGCCTAAGTCTCGCCGTTTTTCGAGACGCGGTGAGCGGATTAGCGGGTGGCACGGGTTTCGGCGTCCATCCCAACTCTGGAGGGTTCGCCTATCCTACTCTCCCCGGCGCTGTGCCCCATGCCAGATCGTGCTGATCGTAACGCGCTGGCCCTGCACGCGATACAAGACGATGTACGGAGTGTTTCCGGGAGTCATTGCGACGATCAGCTCTCGGATTCCAGCCTCTGCCCCAACTCGCCCTAAGTGTGGATGATTCCTTAGACTTTCGACCATAGCGACAATCCGCAGGGCGAGCCGTTCCGCTGCCTCCGGTTTGTCGCGGGCGACATAAGCGCGAATTTCCCGCAGACGGGTTCGTGCCAGCGCAGACCAGACAATTTCTACCGGCACAGCGCCTCGTCATCGTCATTATGGGCTTTGCCGCAGGCGCATTTCGGCATGGGCAACTCGCGATCCGTTCCCCACGACAACAGCCACGCCTTCATGTCCTCGTTCTTGATGTAGTGTCCCGATTCGACCTGGCGATCCGCCTGCCGCACCTCGGCCAGCATTCTTTCCTGATCGGAGACATAAACCTCCACCGCGTCCGCAATCAGAAAATTGGAACTGCGCCCCGACGCTTTCGCCAACCGCGCCAGCCGTTTCTTGGTTTCCGGTTTCAGCCGGATGCTGAGGGTTGCGCTTCGTGTGTTTGCCATGAACACACTTTAGCACGCCCGGCGCAGGGCGCCCAACTCATCGCACTGACCTTGCATACGCTTCGGGAAGCTGTGGAGTGAGCGTTCTGACTCGGAGAGAATCCCAAGGGGGACGCGACCGTGGATTTTGGCTGAGAGCTGAAAGCTGAGAGCTATCTACTGCATGTCTCCGCCCATGGGCACGTAGCGGAACTTTCTGCCGTCGAAGAACAGGGCAGAGCTTTCGCCCGTCTCGCCCGCTTCTTCAATGTATACGGCTTCGATCTTTCTCTTTTTCAGACTCATTTTTCTAACGGAGATCGTCTTATACGGCAAATTTACAATCACAAACTTCGCTCGCGGAGTGGCCGAGCGCCAGCCGTCCTTGCCCGCGCCATGAACGATCAGCACCACCAGACCGCGGCGGGTGGGATCGCCCTCGCTGAACGTGGTCGTCATCCGGGGATCGCCATAGCCAAAAAATTCGTTGTAGGGATCGAGCACCGTGTAATTGTGCTCGGCTTGATCGAGCATCGGATTCTTGCAGCGCGCCGCAATCACCGCGTCTTCCACGCCGTCGCCGTCCAGATCGCCGAACGCTGGCGCAATGTCGGGCAGCAGCGTGAACTGGTCGCCGAACTGTTGTTGCACGAACTCGTTATCGATCTTGCGAACCGCCGCTGGTCCTTGCCCTTGCCCGAAAGCTGGAAGCAGCAGCGCGAGACCGAACGCCAGGAGTAAGGAAACCTTTTTCATAGGTCTACTCTAGTCCCGCGCTGTGACCACGGGCAGGTAACGAAAGTCACCTGGGAGTATGGAGATGGCTTCAAATTGTCGAGGTTTCAAGGCTTTAAAATTACCAATTCACGCAAAGTGCTCCCATCCCGCGGCCAGGAGCGGCTGTCTCTTTCCATCGGCCCCGATCAGCCGCATGCCCGCGGATCGCGTGGTCCGCCCGATCCGCGTTACTCGCACTCCCGCAACTTGCGCGGGAACCACGGCTGCGGACGTAAATAGGAGCTCGTAATCGTCACCACCATGCAAGGCAAAATCGAGCGCGACCCGCTTTTCCGCCAGCTCTTTTTCCCCTCGCTCTTTGTTCCCTCGCTCTTTTTTCCCTCGCACAATCTGCGCCCGCGGAATCGCCTCCGCTTCGATCTCCGCGCCCACGCGGCTTTCCTGGCAGATATGTTCGAGGTCGGTGGAAAGGCCGTCACTCACGTCAATCATGGCCGAAGCTAATCCACGCCGGCGCAGGCTCTGGCCCACGGCAATCCGCGCTTGCGGACGAAGGTATTTGGAATACTCCGCTCCCATCGGCTTCGATTCGGCCAGCCGCGCCAGCGCAGCAGCCGAGCCGCCCAAGTCGCCAGTCACGTAAATCTGCTCGCGCGGCTTCGCCCCCGACCGCAAAACCGCCTTCCCCTTGGGCACCGAGCCCACCACCACGATGTCCGCCTGGATGCCTGCTGGTGACTCCGCGGTGTCGCCGCCGGCCAGCGGAACCTTGAATTCTTTGGCAAGGTCCAGCAATCCCTTCAGGAAGCGGTCCACCCACTTCTGCGGGACGGCGACGGCGACGGCGAGCGATAGGAATACCGCCCGCGGCTCGCCTCCCATCGCCGCGATGTCGCTCAGCCCACGTGTCAGACAGCGCCGCCCCACCAGTTCTGGAGGGTGCCAATTTCGCCGGAAGTGTACGTTCTCGATGGTGAAGTCGGTCGTGACCAGCATGTCGTATCCTGGAGGAACACGGAGCACGGCGCAGTCATCGCCAATGCCCGTTAACACCGACCGGCCTCCGAGGGCCAAGCGGCGGATCTGCTCGATCAGCTTCTTTTCGCTCAGTCTTTTGCTGAGTGGCATGCCGAACACTATACCCCTGCTTTCAACACCTTGAGTGCTTGCGTTGGCAGCGGACGGGCGACGTGCTCGCTTACTTCGGTAATCTGGCCGGATGGGCACCGCAAATTACGCTGCCTTGGTAACCATCCAGAAGGGCGTAGCGAGGTTGACAGGGGGAATCAGGTTTGTTACCGTTTAACTCGCCGTTAACAGATACCTTTGCCGAACCAAGTACTGCAGCCTGAATTGGTTGCAGCCAAATTGGATTTCGGCTTGCCTGGTTCCGTAGTCTGGGATAGACCAGCCTGCATCTAAAGCGGCTGGTGGAATCAGGATTCCGAGCCCGAGCATGACTGTTCCGCTCCGGCAGGATTCCGAAGCGAAATTCACTTGCGAAAGTTGGGATATTGCGTAAACGCTTTTACATATTTTTCGTAGCTCGCGACGAAGCCGGACAGCTTCGTAAGATCTCTATTCCCGTCCAATACCTGTATGTTCTTCTGGCGGGCGCCGCAATCGGCGTGCTGTGCCTCACAGGCATCGCCAGCTCGTATACCCGGATGCTGGCGAAAGTTGAACACTATAACCAGCTCCGCACCGAGCAAGCCCAGCTCAAGGACCGTTATTCGCGTCTGGAACAGGTCGCCAAGGAACGAGACATTCAGGTAGCTTCTCTCGGATCGCTGGCGAGCGAGGTTTCCGCGCTTTACGGCCTCAAGTCCGATCCGGCGATGGTTGCCGCCTCGACCGAGCAGATTCAGGAAGCGCAGGTGCACTCGTCGCTCGACCAGCTTTATGCGTTGAAGCACACGGCGCTGAGCGGCGCGGCGAGCGTCGGAATCTCGCTGGGGCTGACTAAGAACTCGACCACGGCGGACTGGATTCGGGCCAACTCGGCTCCGAATCTGTGGCCGGTTGAAGGCCAGGTTACTGGCTCATTCGGCGAGCGCATCGATCCGTTTAACGGAGAAGGCGCCTTCCACTCGGGTGTCGATATCTCCGCTAATGTCGGCTCACCCGTGATCGCTCCGGCCGACGGCGTGGTTACCTTCGCCGACTTCCTGGGCGGCTACGGACGCGCCATCATGGTCGATCACGGGCACGGCATCTCCACTCGCTACGGCCACCTTTCCAGCTTCGCCGTCGCTGCCGGACAATACATCCACCGCGGTGACACCATCGGGTATGTCGGCTTAAGCGGCCGCTCTACTGGCCCGCATCTCCACTACGAAGTCCGTATCAACGACGTGCCGGTAAATCCCTACAAATACCTGCGGCTGACCGTGGCGAAAATTGGCGGGTTTGCCGCCGGCTCGTAATCTCGAAAAATTTCGAAGTAAAGGGTGGCGGGGATACTCTTGTCCGCGTGGGGTTTCCAAACTCCAAACCGTAGCCCAATTCAATATCGAACTTCCATAGCAATTTGAATTGATTCCACCTCAAGGCGAATCTACTGCAGTTGACTTTCTACTGGGCCACTGCACCCGCACCGAGCCGCTGGGTCAATTGCGCCTGATAGAGGCTCGAGGGGAACACGTAGGTTCCCGGCGAGTCGATCGCGCCTTGTGGCAGCACGGTGGAACCGCCGGGCGGTGCCGTTGTCTCCTGCGTGCCGATGCAGCCTACGCACCAGTTCTCCGAACCCGGCGGCTGCTGAATGGTGAATTGATTCGCATTCGAGTTCCACACCACGCCCCAACCGATGGCCCAGCCCTGTCCGGTGCCGTCGTTGCCACGGTCCAGGAGGTTGATGTTTCCCTGCGTGGAGCCGGATATCGCTGCAACCGTGGTGTTCTCCACCAGTAACCCGGTTGCCCAGCGCTGATGCGGTTCAACGTAGGCACTGCCCTCGAAGGCGCCGTTGCGCAGGACATTTGGCCCCTGCGTCGCGCTGCTCGTTGAGAAGAAGATCGTGTCGTCGGCAACATCGCTCACCGTATCCATCAGCACCTGGGTTGCGCGCATGATGTAAAACTCTTCAAACTTGGCAGCGTCTGTCTGTGTAACGGTATGCGTGATGGCGACGTTGCTCACCGTCACCTGCTTGCTGTAGTCCTCGATATCGACGCTCTGCAGCGTATCCTGCGCAGTAAGGTTGCGGGCCCACGCGTTGAGCACGGAGTAGGTGACGACGAGTTGATAGGACGGCGTCGGCGGTACGAGGTTATTGGGTGGCACCGGCGCAATGGCACGCAGGTTCTCGATGCCGACCTGCGAGATGCGTCCGCTGAAGGTGTACGCCTGCAGCGTAGCCCCGTCGAGGCCGCAGTAGGTACTGTCGATAGAGTCGGACATGGGTGCATCGAGCTTGATCTGGTTCCCGTCGATCGCCGTGATGGTGCGATCCGTTCTCAGCTCGTCGCTGCCAACGTCGATCCAGTTGCAGGGGGAACCGCCGCAAGTGGTGCCTAAATCTGCCGCGGTCATCCCCATGAAGCTCACCCATGCGGCGGTCACCGGTCTCGTGATGATGACGTTCGTTCCCACCGAGAGTCCGGAGGTGCTGGCAACATCGACGGCGAGAGTTCCCGCAGGCACATAGGTGTCTGTGATGACCGTGGGGGAACCTATATAAACGGGATCGTTAGGCTCGCCGTCCAGGAGGTTGCTGCCCAGGATGACCAGTGGATAAGGCGTAGCCGCAGCTGTCATGGTAATTACAGTGTTGCTGCTGGCCGAAGTGCCGCTTCCACTGCCTCGGAGCACCACACCGCTCGCGGTGATGGTCAGCGAACTGCTGACTGTGTAGCTGCCGGGTTCCAGGAGGACAGCACCGCGCAGGCCCGTCGTTGGATTCAAGGTCATGGCGGAGACCGTGTTGATGGCGGCTTGAATGTTGGCGGTGTCGTCTCCGCCAGACGGAGATACGGTGGCTTGGACCGGCGCCGTGGGAATTTCCCCTGCACCCTGCTCGTAGCCGGCGGTGGAGAAGTCCATGATCTGGTCGCCCTGCGCGTCGAGGGTCTTATAGACCAGGTCACCGCTGGAGTTGTAATAGACCCACTGGCTTGCCGGAGCGGACGGAGGCGCCAGCGTAATGGTAGCCAAGCCCGACTTGCTGGGATCCTTGATACTGGTGGCCGTCAGCGTGACGGTGACCGGCGAGTTCCCGCCGATCCCTGCCGGTGCGAGATAGGTCAAGCCCGTCGTGCTCACACTGCTGAGCGTGCCCGCACCGGTGCCGATGCTCCAGTTCACACCCGAGTTGGAAGCGTCATTCGCAACGGTAGCCGTGAAGGCCTGTGATCCGCCAACATTCAGGGAGACGGTCTCCGGGCTGACCGCGACGCTGATCGCAGCAGGAGCCGAGCCACTGCTGCCGCAACCGGCCAAAGCCAGAATTGTTAATGCCACCACAAAGAACGAAGGGATCGGCGATAGCGACTTCCCATCGATGAGCGATGACGATTTTCTGTCGATGAGCGATGACGATTTTCTGTCCGGGTAGTTCATGATCACAACTCGTCCGCAGCACTATGGAACGAGTGCGACCGCAAGTCAATGGGTGGGATCGATTACGGTCGAGCCTTGAGGTTCCAGGATTTGAAACTCGCCTTGAAACTCGCCTTACTACGCCTTGGCCTTCTTAATTTCCTCAATCAGCGGCGGCACGATGTCGAACAAGTTTCCGACCACGGCATAGTCCGCAATCTCAAAAATTGGCGCCTCGGAATCTTTGTTAATCGCCACGATGCTCTTCGATCCCTTCATGCCCACGATATGCTGGATCGCCCCAGAGATTCCGAGCGCCAGATACAGCTTCGGAGCGACTGTTTGTCCCGAAGATCCGATCTGGCGGTCCATGGGCAACCATCCGTTGTCGCAGATCGGACGCGATGCTGCGAGTTCGCCGCCGAGCGCATCCGCCAACTGCTTTGCCAAGTCGATATTTTTCTGCTCCTTGATTCCGCGCCCCACCGACACGATGATTTCAGCCTGCGTCAAATCGACCGCCTGCTTGGCTTCCTTGAAGACCTCCTGCGGCTTATTGCGTACGATGCCATCCGGAATATCGATGTTGACGGTCTCAACCGGCGCTGCCGCCGTACCGGTTTCGACTTTATCGGCGCGGAACGAGCCATTTTGAAAGGTGACAAAGCAAGGCCCTGAGCCGGCAAAACTCACGTCGGCCACAAACTTTCCCTGAAACATTTGTCGCGTGAACAAGAGCTTGCCGCCTTCATACCTGTATCCGATCGCGTCACTGATGGCCGAGGTCTGCAAGGCCGTCGCCAGCTTCGGCACAAAATCGCGCACCTGGTAGGTGTGCGGCATCAACACCAGCTTGGCCGGATGCTTCCCCAGAAACTCCTGCAACGCATAGGCGAACGCGTCGGGAGTGTAGGGCTCGAGCCTGGGCGACTCGACGTCATATACTTTCGCGAGTTTTTTTGCCGCTACCTCGCTGGCGATGGCAGCTACGCCAGAGCCAACTACCGCGGCTTCCAGCGTCCATCCAGTTTGAGCGGCAATCGCCTGTCCGGCGGCAATCGTCTCCCAGGAGACGCGGTTTAGTTTTCCTTCACGCTGTTCGACGACTACTAGGATAGTGTCCATAGAATCGGTTCTCGGTTCTCGGTTCTCAGTTCTCAGAAAAAACCCAGTTCCCAAGACTGAGAACTGAGAACCGAGAACTGGTTTCTTCAAATTACCCGCAGTTCATTCTTCAGTTTTTCCACCAGCTTCTTCGCTACTTCCGCTGGGGAACCTTCCAGAAATTCGGTATTTTTCGACTTCTGCGGCACGTAGAGCTTTTCGATCTTCTGCAAATTTCCGCCCATGAACGATTGCACTTCCGCCAGCGTTACCTTGCGCAACGGCTTTGTCTTTGCCTGCTTGATCCCGATCAGCGTTGCATAGCGCAGCTTGTTGATGCCCGACTGGATCGTCAGCACTGCCGGCAAACGCATATCGACAAACTGAAAGAACCCGGCTTCCAGTTCGCGCTTTACGCGGATACCGCCGTCATTTTGCTCAACTCGCTTTTCAATCTGCATAATGATGGTCGCGTGCGGCCAGCCAAGAATCTGCGCCAGGATCACCCCGGTCTGCGCATATCCGTAATCGTCCGATTGTAGGCCGGTAAAGATCAGGTCGAACTTTTCATCCTTGATGGCCGCCGCGATGGCTCGCGCCGTGTTGTAGGCATCGAAGCCGACAAAGGCGTCGTCCTCAAGGTGGATCGCCCGGTCCGCGCCTTTTGCCAGCGCCTCGCGCAACACTTGCAACGCCCGCGCCGCGCCGGCTGTGACGACCACCACCTCGCCGGTGTGCTTTTCTTTCTGCCGCAACGCTTCTTCCAGCGCGAATGCGTCCGGCTCATTCACTTCATAGGAAACATCCTCGCGGATCCACGTTCCCGCCTCATTCAGCTTCAGCGGAGCGTCTTTCTGCGGTACCTGCTTCATGCAAACCAGAATCTTCACGGATCGACTCCCTTGCAACGGTCAACTGGCACAGGTGAAACTCATTAGTATAAACGAGGAGATGCGGCGGGGGACACGATGCGTGAGGCTCGGCATGTGTTCGGTGCCCAGCCACTAAGGGAGAGGTGCATGACTTCGAAGGACACGCCCCCCCCGCTAACGCGACACCCTGCATGAATTCGGCATGGCTGAGGCCTGGTGCGAAAGCGGAGTTTACCCCACCCAGCCACAAACCGCGGTAACCTTGACCGCGTTCTTGCCGCTTGCCATGCTGAGTTATCTTGAAGAAGCCTCAGAAGTCGAGCAAGCGTCCGCGGGCTCCGCGTATCCGGATTCCCAATCGCGAGCGCGCG
>Ga0181538_10005942_pt1 | contig 10730 bp, 7 predicted proteins | sample PEATcosm2014_Bin_40_FD_119773 | JGI IMG/M metagenome (GOLD analysis project Ga0181538, IMG submission 119773) | Peatland microbial communities from MTU Mesocosm Facility, Houghton, MI, USA - PEATcosm2014_Bin23_30_metaG | ecosystem: Environmental > Terrestrial > Soil > Wetlands > Peat | place...
ACGTTGCTGACCCCGAGAATGCGCCCACCGCCAATGGTGGCCAGGCCGATCTGGTCTTGCGCCGGCAGGTTGGCGCGCACCACAAACCGGTCGCCCGGCACCAGGGGCAGGGGCTCGGCGAGCCGTAGTTGCACCATCTGCCGCTGGCCAGCGGTCATTTCGGTTCCTTCCAGCATGGCCACCCGGGCCAGCACCGAGGCGGTCCCGACGTGCAGATGCGCTTCAACAAAGTCGTCAACCTTGCCCTTCACCGAATCCAGGATGCGCAGCTCGGCTTCCGCCATCGTCACCGGTGCGACCGCATCGGAGGCGCACAGCACCATGCCGCGCCGCACTTGCTCGTGGCCCAATTCCGGGAGGTTCAAAGCGACACATTCGCCGGCGCGGGCTTCGGTCGCGTCATCTCCATAGACCTGCATACGTCGCACATGGCCGGCGAGGCCCGCCGGCAACAGCGTCAGCGGGTCGCCGATTCGCACCAGGCCGCTGGAGGGGATGCCGGTGATCACGGTCCCGGGGCCGCGAATGGTAAAGACATCCTCGACCCAGACACGGAACACGCCGGCGCTGGACCGATCCTCGCAGGCCGTTACCACCTGATTGAGCGCGTCAAAGAAGTTCTCGTAGCCTTCACCCGTGATGTTTGAGATTGGAGAAATGGGCGCGTTTGCCAGGAACGTCCCCGCGAGCAGGCGGCGCAAGTCCTCGATCACCGAGTTGCGCCGCTCGGCTTCCACGAGGTCAATCTTGGTCAAGGCGACGAGGCCATTCCGCAGGCCCATGAGCGAGAGAATGTGGAGGTGCTCGCGCGTTTGCGGCATGATCCCGTCGTCGGCGGCCACCACGAAGATGACCACATCCACGCCATGCGCCCCGGCTACCATGTTGCGGATGAAGTCCACGTGCCCAGGCACATCCACGACCCCCACGATGCGGTCATCGGCCAGCCGGCACGGAGCGAAGCCGAGGTCGATGGTCAGGCCGCGCTGCTTTTCCTCGGCGAGCGTGTCGGTTTCGCAGCCGGTGAGCAGCTTGACGAGCGCGCTTTTGCCGTGATCGACGTGCCCGGCCGTGCCGAGCATGATGTTCTTGCGAGGAGCGCTCATTGGTAAACCGTTGAAGTGTGGGAAAACACCCAACATCCGACATCCAACATCCAACATCCAGAGACTGACGAATTGGGGACGGTTGGATGTCGGGAGTTGGATGCTGGAGGTTGGATGGTCCCAAGGTTCATGAGGGCGTGATGGAAAGCCCGCACGTTCATCAACGGGCCGCGCTGTGCGCGACTCTGCCCAGCGCCGCCCCAATGGCGGGCACTTGTTCGTCCGTCAGGGTGCGCATGTCGAGTCGGACGAGGTCGTCTTCGATGCGGCCGAACACGCACGCTTTATCCAGGCGCAGGCGGCGGGACAAGTCCGCCGCTTTCAAGGCCGGCAAGGATACACTGACCATCACGCTGGGGATGGTTTCGGTTGGCAATGAACCGCTGCCCAGATAGGCCACGCTGTCTTCGATGGAGAGGACAGCTTCCGGCACGGCTTTGGCAATGGCGTCCTCCAGCGCTTTGGCCCTACCGCGCAGTGCTTCCACCGGAGTGCAGATCATCCGGTAGAGCGGATGCTCGCGGCGGAGCCGCTCGGGATCGCGGAACAGGTGCAGCGTGCGCTCTAGCACTATCAGGCAGGTCTTGTCCACCCGCATCGCCCGCATCAGAGGGTGTTTGCGCAACCGGCCGATCAGATCCTTGCGGCCCACGATCACCCCGGCCTGGCTGGCGCCGATGAGCTTGTCACCGCTGAACAGGACAACATCCGCGCCGGCGGCAATGGACTCCCGGACCGTCGGTTCATGCGGCAAGCCAAACTGCTCCAAGCCGAGCAGCGCTCCCGCGCCGAGGTCGTCGATCAGAGTCAGTCCCCGGCTGTGGGCCAGTTCGGCCAATTCGGCGAGCGGGACCTCGCTGGTGAAGCCGACGACGCGGTAGTTGCTGGGATGCACCCGCATAATGGCCGCAGTGTCGCCGGTGATGGCCTTTAGATAATCTCTGAGGTGCGTGCGATTGGTCGCGCCGACTTCGATCAGCCGCGCCTGGCTCTGGGCCATGACTTCCGGGAGGCGGAAGGATCCGCCGATCTCGATCAGTTGGCCGCGCGAAACGATGACCTCCTTTTGCGCAGCCAGCGCGGCCAGTACTAGCATAGTGGCGGCAGCGTTGTTATTGACTACCGTTGCCGCTTCAGCGCCGGTGAGCTCAATGAGGATAGACTCGACCAGTTCGTCCCGCTCAATCCGCTCGCCGCTCTCGCGGTCCACGGCCAGAGTCGTGTAGCCCTTCAGCTCAGGCAGCATTGAATCCACTACGCTTTCAGGGAATACCGCCCGGCCCAGGCCCGTGTGCAAAATGATACCTGTCGCGTTGATTGCGTCGCGGAGCCGGGGCGTCGTCGCCCGTTCCAGCAACGTCTCCGCACGAGCGAGGACTGCCTCGGCCGTCACCCGCGCGGGTCCGCACTGACCGGCCGAATCCGCGAGCAATTCTTCCCGGACGCCCGCAGCCGCGCCCCGCAGACAATCCGTCACCAGCGGCAGTGGATGCGCCTTCAGCCACCGGACCGCCGCCGGGGTCTTCAGCAGTTCGGTGATGGGCGGAATGCGTTTAAGCAGCTCCTGTTTCGGTTCCGATGCCATAATCTCGGATCCTTCAACCACGCTTTGGCAGGATTGTCGATGATATTCGGGGAAGCCTCGGTACAAAAAGCGCCCGGCGACAGACGCCAAGGAGGTGGGGGTGGGGAACCCCGCGGGAAGAAACGTTCTGTCACCGGACTATCGCCTTTATGCCTCGCCTCGCCGATAGCGACAACTCTTCCGTTGCCATTCATTCACCGTTTTTTGCCGCCAACAGGCACGGCCACATTCCACTCGCACTCCTCGGCGTTTTGGAGGAACGTCGCGAGACTGAACCAACGTGGAGAACGGTAGTGAAATGGGCCGGTTCAGCCGGTACGCAAAAGCGCGCCCGAACAGCGGGCGCGCAGGTTTTACTTGGGACCGGTTTTGGATGCAGTCCGATAACCGGCCGTGCTCAAATGACAATAATTCCTACCAAATGGCAACAACAGAATTGTTCAAGAGAAAAGAATTCCTGGGCCGCATGCGCCTATTGATGAGGACCATGGAGTAAACGTCAATCCCCTCAACCCGTCCCTCTCCCCATCGGACAGGGAGAGGGGGCAATTCAGGGCGAGTGAGGTGCATTCGGCAGCCTCACCCAGGTTCCACGGGTCAGCCCCTGTGAAGATGAGCGCCCGGACCGGCTGGATGTCGGCGGGGGGGGCACGTTTAGCTTACCAGCGCGGAGAGTCTGCTGGCGAGGCAGCTCTTGATGCCGGCGAACTTCTCGGCGGAGACGCACACCTCGTTGTACATGTCCACGATTTGCTCCCGCGTGACTCGCTCAAAGTCCTGCTCTCGTGGCGTCGTGCAGATGCCGCCGAGTTCCACGGCAGCGGGGCTGATCAGGAGCTTCTCATTGCCTTCTTTGAAGTATAATGACGGGCGGTGTCTGGCGCGGGGGAAGACATGAATCCTCCACTCGGCGTTCGTGTAAAACCCGAGGACGTTCAACATCGGCTCTTCTCCCGCGGGTCCGCCTTCCTGGAAGACCTCATACAAGGCGCCAAGTGCGCGCTGGAGCAAGCCAGCAGCCGACGACTCGAGAGTAATGAAGCGCCGGAGATGATCCTCCACGCTGCACGCGCTCAAGCAGTCAGACTGAACGAGCCGGCTGGCATGGTTTTGTTTCATGGCGGCGTACTCGGTGTCGATCGGCAAATACGACCGGTTTCCGGCTTGGAAGTGCAGGTGGTCCGGCGCGGAGGCTCCGCATCGCGGACCGTTGTAGAGCACCGTGTAACGGCTGCCCAATTCCCGCATCAGGTGCAGCAGCGAGGCAAACGAATCGCGAATGAGCTGGGGCGTATGGTGCAGCGAAGGGATCGTGAAGTGTTCGGGGAAAATGGGAAACGGGTTGCAGAGCAGCAGATAGCCGACGTCGCAGGGGATTCCCAACTGGGCAGGTGGCAGGTTCTCCGCGCACAGGAAGCATTTCCTTTCCTTTATCGATGTGGCGTCCACCTTGGCCGAGGTCGAGATGAGCCGGCCCGGGTTGAACTGCACCTTGATTTGGAACCCGCCGAAGTCATACACCTTGGTGCGAAGGCTCCGGAGCGTGTCGTAGCCGGTCCGAAGCATCTCCCAGACTCTCTTTTGCTGTAGTAGCAGCCCGTGAGCTTTGCTCGCCAGGTCATTGGCGGAGACGAAAGGCGCCAGTTCACTGTCCGGGATTGCGATCTGGTCCAGGGGCCTGGGCATGACTGGATGCAGACGGTTCAGCGCCGGGCTATTCCGCCCTTTCGCTTTCCACTCCCGCCTTTGTTGGAGACTGAAGCGGCGTCGTTTCGGCCCTCGTTCAGCCGCTGCCGCGCGAGGATCTCGAACGTCCGCAGCTTATCCTTGTAGGAGTTGAAGGCGTTCTGTTTGGCGACATCGATCCCCGCGTCGGAATTCCCTTCCCACCGCCGGCAGAGATAGATCGGCTCATAGATTCTGCCGATCTGGTACTCGCGGGAGACGGCCAGCACCGCCGCGTAATCCTCGCCGTAGCTGACGTTCGGGAACCTGATGCGCCGCAGTATCGGTGTGTAGAACGCGCGCGGCGCGCCGAGCCCATTGATGCGCAGTGCGTTGTTGCGGCCATTCTCCGGCGTCCATTCCTTGTGGTCGATGACACCCGGCGGGATTTCTTCCAGGTTGAAATTAGTCATCTGGTAGGAGCCAATCACACAGGCGCACTTTTCATGGAGGAAGGCGTCGATAACCTTTTGCAGGGTATTCTCGTCCTTGTAGATGTCGTCGCTGTCGAGTTGCACTGCGAACCGCCCGCAGGCCGGGTGGTCGATCCCCTCGTTCCAGCATCCGCCGATCAACAGGTCCAGGCGCTCCGGGATGACATGGACCACCCTCTTGTCCTTCTGGGCGAACGAGTGCAGCAGGTCGGTCGTGCTGTCCGTCGAGTGGTTGTCCACGACGATCAAGTTGAACGGGAACGCCGTCTTCTGCTTGAGCACCGAGCCGACCGCATCGCCGACGGTCTTCACCCGGTTCTTCACGGGGATAATGACCGACGCCTCGTTGGCGAACTCCGCCTCGTCCAAGTTGGCGGTCTTGAACTTCGGCTTGAGCCAAGCGCCGATGCGCTTCAAATGCTCGGTCGCGGCCCCCTCCATCTCGATCTGCACCGCGCGGTGCTTCGGATCGACGTAATCGAACTGCTTCTGATCAGACTTGCGGACGTCCTGTTCCGCCTTGCCATACAAATGCTCGCCCACGCGGGTGACCGGGTAATGGCGGGAGACCGCCAGCCGCAGCGCATACAACCCCGCATACTCGAAATTCTGCCACTGGCCGGCGCTTGCCGCCGACTTGAGCGCCTGGCTGTCGAACAACAACACCGACCCGAAATCAAAGTCATCCCGGATGCTGCCTGTTTGATACTCGATCAGCGGGTGCGAGACTCGCTGGCCGCCTTGGAGATCATGATAATCCGAATAGACCAGGCCCGAGCCGGTCAAGCTGGCCACCGACAGCAGCCGTTCGAGACAACCCTGCCCGAACTCGATAGTAGTGTCGTGGATGACCAGAAGCGCGTAGGGCGTCCTGGTCTTCTGCGCCACCGCCTGCATGGGTCGGCTCCCGTAGAGGGAACTGACGGCCAGCCGGTCACAACCTTCGACCGTCCCCGCGACAGCGGCGGTTGAGAGCAGGCAGATGCTCTCAACCAGAGGGGATTGGTGCAACCGTTCAATCGTTCGGCGCGTATATGCCTGGCCACTGTAGGGAAGATATACAGTTAGCGGTTTGGGCATAAGGTCTCAGGCAAACGATGCGAACGGCCGCCTTTGACCCCGCGCAGGCAGGGCCGGATCGGGTTTCTCCAGATTACTCACGCTCGAAATTGTACCGGCCCGCTGAACGGCAGCAAGCGCGAAGCGGGATGTGTGGGGAAACGGCAGGGCCGCTCCGAGCCGGGACGGCTCACGATCCGGTTACCTTTATGCAGTCGTGGCTCGTTCCTGGCTTTGGGCGGCAAATAGTGCCACACTGGCAGTGCCATTGGGGCGGGGGATGGGCAAGGGGCGTAGGCGAGGCCGGGCGCGTGGGAGGGGTGTGCGCGCTTGGCGAAGGCGTTCGGAACCGGCCCTGGTCGGGACTCCGCAACCGCCAGGAAGGTGCGCCTGTGTGGTGTTCACCCCATTCACGTCCGAAAGAATGCTTGTCCAGCGTCCAGCTCGGGTGTAGAAAAGCGGCGGCGGGAAACGTGTAGAATTGCCAGGCCAATTACATGTCCGACGCAAATATGCCGAACCAAGTCAGCAGCCGGTCTGAGCGCAGGCCGGAGCGGAAATTGCCGGACCCTGCCATTTGCCGTGCCAAGCATGCTGGGTTTGGCGACTACGCTGATTGTCTGGTGGATGCTCCGTTCGAGTGCCGCTACGTGCTCGGCTTCGGATTCCACTACCACTGTCTCCATCCGGAGCGGGCGGAGATTATCGCGCGGACGACGGCCGATCAGCGTTCGGAAGACGGCTCGCAAGGCGTAGCGTAGAACACTTGAGGTAATGAAATTGCCCTTTAACTTTCTCCGTGCGGTAGCCGACGACCAGAGGATCGAGAACCTCAAGGGGCTGAGCTTGTTCAAGCGGCTGACGGCGCGCGAACTGCGGGAGTTGGACGAATTGTTGCACCAGAGGTCGTACCAGAAGGACGAGGTGATCTTCGATGAGGGGGATGTGGGTCTGGGTCTCTACATCGTCGTGAGCGGCCGGGTGCTAATAGTGTCCAGTCATGCGGCCTTGCAGCGCGTCGCGCCGGAATGTGGGCCGGGAGATTTCTTTGGTGAGTTGGCCTTGTTCGAGGAATCCCAGCGGACGGCCCGGGCGGTGGCCGGGGAACCGACGCAGGTTTTGGCCTTGTTCCGCTCCGAGTTCTTCTCGCTGCTGGAACGCGACCGCGGTATCGGGGTGAAGATTCTCTTTGAACTGTCGCGAACGGTAGTAGGGCGCGTGCGCAAGGTGTTGGCGAGCCAGTCGCATTTGCCGGTGGTATGAGAGAAGAGCCCGAGCCCGGTGTTTTGACTTGGTGCGTGATCATCCTGGTCACGTGTCTAATCCTCTATTTGTTCGAGCGGGTGCTTTGGCTGGTCGTGCCGGGGCTGCTGGCGCTGGTGGGGTATTATTGTCTGCAGCCGCTAGTGCAGGTCCTGGTTCGGGCGGGCTTAAAGCAGCGCACTGCTGGCAAAGTCGTCACCGGGCTCCTGTTCCTGGTAATGGCACTTGGAGTGATTCTGCTCTTGTCCCTGGCGGTGACGCGGGCGGCGGGCTGGAAGGCCGTGACAGCCCATTACGTGCAAGGGGGGCTTGATTTTCTCGGGAAGACTGAGGGGCTATTAGCGGAGAAGATGCCGCTCTTGAAAAGCTCGGCCCTGGTGCGGAGCACCCCAACGAATCTGGACGCGGTGGCCGGCCAGTTTGTGGACAAATACCTGGGCCGGGTGCTGCTGCAAATGGTCCATTGGCTGCCTTCGCTCTTGTTGGTTCCTTATCTGGCCTACTTCATATTGCAGGATGGGAATCGGTTGAAGAAACACATGATCCAAAGCGTGCCCAACGCGTTTTTCGAGAAGACGCTGCTATTGTTTGACCGGGTGGACCGCAGCCTGCGGAGTTATTTGATCGGGTTGATGAAGCTGACATTCCTCGACACTGTTTGTCTGGGGCTGGGCCTTTGGTTCCTGGGAATCTCCAATCCGCTCCTGCTGGGGCTGATTGCGGCGGTGTTGGCCTGGGTGCCCTACGTGGGATCGGCGGTGGGGGGCCTGCTCGTGACGATGGTCGCGGCGACGGACTTTCCCAGCGAGCCCGTGACCATCTACGGCTGCGTGGTGCTGTTCATCTGCGTACGTCTCCTGGATGATTTTGTCTTCATGCCGATGACGGTGGGGCGGAGCCTGCGAGTCCACCCGGTGTTGAGCGTGTTGATGTTGTTCCTGGGTGCTGAAATGGCCGGGCCGGCCGGCCTGTTGCTGGTGTTGCCGGTTCTCGGCGTGGTGGCGGTCATAACCGAAACCCTCGGCCAAATCCTCACGGATCAGCGTGTTCGGGCGCGCTATCGTCAGGCCCGCCAACTCCAGCGGACGATGCCCGAGGCTGGATAGCTGCTGGGATCCCTCGGTTGCCTTTCCCCGGCCTGCCCGCTTCGCTGATCTGTTCCCTCAGCCCGCTAGCAGCTTTGCAGTCTGCTGAATCAACTCCCACACCTGCCGCACGTGCGCAGCCTCCGTGTGGGTCTGCCCGACGCACAGGCGCAGGGTGTAGCGGTCGTTCAAGGTGGTATGCGTCAGGTAGAGTTCCCCGCTTTGGTTCAACCGCTCCAGCAACCGCCGGTTGAAGTCGTCCCCCGCCCGGTGCGCAAAACAAACCAGGTTGAGCGGCGCGGGCACCACCAGTTCAAACTCACTCGATGCGGCGACCCAGCCCGCGAACTCCTGAGCCAGCGCCACGTGCCGCCGGATATGATGCCGCAGGCCCTCCACGCCGTAGTAGCGGATGACGAACCAGAGCTTGAGCGCTCGAAACCGGCGACCCAGCGGCACCTGCCAGTCCCGATAGTCAATCACCGCGCCCGACTCCGTGGCCTTGTTCCGCAGGTATTCGGGCAGCACGCTGAGCGTCTTGATGAGCGCGGCTCGATCGGCCACGTAGAAGCAGTCACAATCGAAGTTGGTGAACATCCACTTGTGCGGGTTGAAGCAGTAGGAGTCCGCGAGCTCTAGTCCATCCTGGAAGTGCCGAAACTCCGGGCACAACGCCGCCGTCCCGCACATCGCCCCGTCCACATGCAGCCAGAGCCCCTGCTCGCGGCAAATCCGCCCCAGTTCTGGCAGCGGATCAAACGCGTTCGATGACGTGGTGCCCACCGTGGCGGAGACGAAGCACGGTTGCAGCCCCGCTTGGCGGTCTCGGGCGATTTGCTGTGCCAGCGCTTCGGGACGCATCGCAAAGCCTTCGTCCACCTCGATCAGCCGCAAGTTCGCCCTGCCCAGACCGGCGATCTTCACGGCCTTTTCCACCGACGAATGCGCCTGTGTGGAAGTATAGGCCACCAAGCGCCCGTCGCATCCCCGCTCGTTCGACTGGAACCCCGTCGCCCGTTCGCGCGCGGCCAGCAGGGCGCACAGCACGCCGCTGGATGCCGAGTCCTGGATCACCCCGCCCCCGGCGCCGGCAGACTTGAACTTATCCGGCAGCCCCAGCATCGCGGCCATCCAATCCAGCACATGCGTTTCGAGCTCCGTGCAAACTGGGCTGGTCGCCCACAACATGCCTTGCACCCCCAGCCCGGCGGACAGCAACTCGCCCAGGATCGACGGGCCGGAGTTGTTCGCCGGAAAGAACGCGAAGAAGCTAGGCGACTGCCAGTGGGTGATGCCGGGCAGGATGAGCTTGTCCACGTCCGCCAGGATGGCATTAAACGGCTCGCCATGCAGCGGCGGTTCCGCCGGCAGCGACGCTCGAATTTGCCCCGGCTTCACCGCCGCGCAGACCGGCAGTGTCGCCACCCGCCGCTGGTAATCGGCCACCCAATCCACCACCGCGTAACCCCAGCGGCGGAATTCCTCCGGGGACATGTGAAGGCTCTCTTCTGTTGCCATAGCGCCCGCAGACTATGCGAGCCGGTCAGAAAAGTCGCGCACGGATGCGGCGTTGGAGGGCAAGGGGGCGCATCCTGACACCACCACCGGAACGCCGAATTCATCCGCCAGCCCCAGTCCCACTCTCACGCCTGCCGGATGAATCTGGCGTTCCGGTTCGTCTACTCGGCTGCAGTGGCGCGGGTCTCAAGATGCGCCCCGCCAGGCTCTGCGCCTCGGAGTACCACTGCCACGAACTAATTCACCACCGCCGGAGCCGCCAGGCAGCTCGGCCAACCGGCCGGCCCCAACCCGCACGCCTCGCCCTGCCAACACCGTAGCACCACTAGATCAGCGCCTTAGTTGCAAGGATGTTGCAAGCATGTTCCTAGGATGTTCCTTGGTTGTTTCTAGCTTTTTGCTTTCTCTCTTTGTGCCCTACTGTCCCCGGTCGCGGCACCCACGACACGCCAAAACCCACGCTCCGCAACCCGGTCTCCCGCCTTCAGCCCGGGCGCCGATCCGATCCAGCCGCCTGGCCTCACGCCAGCCCACAGTCGCCGCTGCTAACATAAAGACGGCAGCGGCCTTGTCAAGGTTACAATGACCGCCGCCAGCAGTTCGGGTGAGGTTTCCAGAGACCTGCCGGGGTCGCAGAGCGTGGCACGTGCCGAAGACGTTGCTTGGAACTTGGGAGACCCAGTGGACCCCCGCCGCACCCACTACGGGAGCCAAGCGGGAAGGCCGGCTCAACGACGAGGAGAGCTGACGCTCAGAAAGCTGGGAATCAGATGGGTCCATAATGACTCGCGGCAAGGCCCTAGCGGCCCCGAAGCGAGCGAAGGGGCCAACACCTCAACACCGTTCGCACAGGAAACCAACGCCGTAAGAACGATGGCACCTAACTGGCCCACCTCACTGCGGACCCGAGCGAGTTGGGGTGAAGAGCTCGGTGCGGGAAAACCGCTCGCCGGCA
>Ga0181538_10005943_pt1 | contig 10730 bp, 9 predicted proteins | sample PEATcosm2014_Bin_40_FD_119773 | JGI IMG/M metagenome (GOLD analysis project Ga0181538, IMG submission 119773) | Peatland microbial communities from MTU Mesocosm Facility, Houghton, MI, USA - PEATcosm2014_Bin23_30_metaG | ecosystem: Environmental > Terrestrial > Soil > Wetlands > Peat | place...
AGCGGCTCTGGCGGCATCAGGCGCGCAGCGCGGTGGCCAGGATCGCCGCGCCGGGCGCCGCGCCGCTGACCCTGGCCGATGGCGAGATCGTGACCGGCGCTGTCATCCGGGCCGTCGGCCTCCCGGCCCGGGACCTGGCCAGGCTGCCCTACCAGCGGCTGCGCTCGCATCAGGTGGTCATCGGCGGCACGGGAACCGGGAAAACCACACTGGTCCCGCTACTCACAACGCCGCTCCCCCGGTTGGCTGCTCCGCGGTGCCGTCCAGGCACTTCTGCTTGTGTGACGCCGTGCCTCCCATCGGCCCTATAACGCTGTGTGCTGCACATTGACCAGAGCGGTGACGCGCTCTGCGGTTGCGCGGGGACATATCGCTTAATACATGGGTGATGTTTGCGGCAGCCCGCTTCGTCGGCCGCGTGGATAGCGGCACGCAGATTATGGTGTTCGGTGCGGCGGGGACGGCCATGCCGACCGGCCCGGGGCCGGCGCCAGGCGGGCAGTGTGGGTTGTGGTCGATGCCGCATAACGGTCAGGTCGTGCGCGCAGTGTCTGTCCGGGCGAGTCCTCGCGGACCGGGCCTGGGCTGCGTGCGGTTATGGATGCCGGAGCCGATGCGAACGTCCATCACCAGCGGGCCGCCGCAGGATGCTATTGGTGATGAGGTCAGACAGGCGCTGGGCAATCCCGCCGTCGGGGTCGAGCCGCGGGTTGAAGATCGTGACCTCCAGGCCGCGTGCGCTATCACTGGCGAGCAGGCCGCCGAGGATCTGTGCGGCCTCCTGCCAGGTAATGCCGCCGGGATGGCGGTAGTCCACGGCTGGCATCAGGGCGTCATCGAGAACATCGACGTCGAGATGCACCCAGAATCCTTGAAGGCCGGGGTTGGTGACCGTGGCCAGCACCTTCTCAAGAGCGCGGCCGGTGCCTGTCTCCCGGAGTTCGGATAGGTCCACGACAGTGATGGCTGTGCTCCGGATATCCTCGCCGAGGAAATGGTCGTTATCGTCAAGGACCCGGTAGCCGACCAGCGCGACATCCTCGTCCCGGACGAGCGGCCGCAGCCCGTCGAGGTTGGTGAGCAGTTCAGGGCCGCGTCCCGTTGCCACCGCCAGGTCGAGCGATGCGACCTCACCGTTCGGCTCGTCGCTGGGATGCTGGAAGTCGGCGTGACCGTCCAGGAACGCAAGGCCATAGCGGCCCCGGCGGCGAAGGGCGAGGAGCGGGCCGAGCACGATGCTGCAATCGCCGCCCAGCAGGACGGGGAAGCGGCCGGCGTCAAGCGTGGCATCCACGGCACGGGCAACGTCGCGCGCGACCGCCGCGATCCCCTGCGGATTCAGGATCCCGGTCTCCGGGTCGCGCACGTTGTCGTATGGCGGCACGTCGATACGCACCGCATCCGGGGAGCCGAGGCGCTCGTGGAGGCCCGCCCTCCGCAGCGCGTCCGGAGCGTCTTCCAGCCCGCTCGGGCGAAGCCCGAGCGGAGATGGCACGTCAATGACCTGCGAGATCATCGCCCATCTCCTCACGCGAGGCCTCGAAACTGCGCTGAACGCGGCAGCGGCTGAGGTCGTGCGCATCCAGCATCCCAAGTTCTCTGCGCTCATTGTCTGCGAGTTCAACCCTGACCACGTCAACGACCGACACGAGCTCGTGCGCACAAAGTCGTGCGGGCGGAGCTGAAGGGGGCTGCCGTGCGGCCGTCAGAACGACCTAATCTGCACTAAGAACGCACTGGCCCGCGGACGGCTGCGTCTACGCCCTAACGGCGGTTACGCTTGCTGTTCTTTCAGCGCGCGGGCGCGGTGGGTCACCGGCTGCGGCATGGCACGCATTCCCCTGCGAGAACGCGCGGTGGCGGGCCTGGCCTAAAGCGTCAGGGCGCTGGGGAAGCGGGTTGCCCAGGCCCAGCCGATCCTCTCTGCCGATTACGTATTCGCTGGGATTCAGTTCCCGGTGGAGTGCGGGCGGGCAGATGATCGGATTATGCGGCTGAGCCCGTCCCGGTAGCGAGGACTAACGGCCCTTGCCTGGGGAGGGCATCTGTTTGTAGGACGTGAGTGCGGCGGGAGGTCGCCGTTGCGGGCCCGCAGGCAGCCGGGCTGGCGCGGAGGCATATCAGACCGCTGGCTGTTGAGGAGGCTTAGCCCATTACCGGGTCTGGCCGGCCCGGACGGTCGTGATCGGCGCGGCAGGCTCGGCCGTCGAAGGCGCGGTTACTGGCCGCGCGCCGCGGGCCGGCAGGTGCGCTGATTCGGCGTGTTCGGAGGCGGATGCCGATGAGGAAAGGGGAGCCTCTCCCGGAGCAGGTCGCCCCGGGAGTGTACTGCCTGCGGACTGGCCGCGGGATCACCGAGGCCAACCTCTACCTGATACGGTCCGGGCCGGCGTGGGTGCTGATCGATGCCGTGTGGCCGAACCGCGGGCAGCTCATCAAGTCGGCGGCCGAGTCGCTGTTCGGGCCCGGCGCCCGTCCGGCCGCGATCTTGCTGACGCACATCCACCCTGATCACTCCGGATCGGCGCTTGAGCTGGCACGGATCTGGGACCTGCCGGTCTATGTGCATCCCAGCGAGCTGCCCCTGGCTGCTGGCCGCTACCTGCCCGAGTACGGCAATCCGCTCGACCGCTGGCTCGTCGCCCCGCTGCTGCGGCTGCTGCCTCGCCGCAAGGTCGAGGCGAGTATCTCGCGGAACAGCCTGGAGGGCACCGCGCGGGCATTGGACCCCGATGGCAGCGTTCCGGGCCTGCCGGACTGGCAGGCCATACCCACGCCGGGTCACACGCCGGGGCATGTCGCGTTCTTCCGCGGCAGCGACCGGGTGCTGCTCACCGGGGATGCCATCTTGACGGTGAACCTGAACTCCGCACGCGACTTGCTGGCCGGCAGGCACCGGATCTCCGGCCCGCCCTACATCTCGACCTGGAACTGGCCAGCGGCGAAAGAGTCGGCCGCCGTCTTGGCCAGGCTCCAGCCGCGCGTCCTGGCGTGCGGCCACGGCCGTCAGGTGTCCGGACCCGGAACCGCCGGCAAGCTCAGCTCCTTCTCCGGTCAATTCTCCCGCCAGCCAGCCTCGACTCGCTCCGGGAAGGGCAAGCAGACCGATCGGGGAACGGTCCCGGACGCTGCTGGTCCGGCCCGCCAGCCCGGGCGGATTTCCTGGGCAGCCACCAGCCAGGAACGGGCGATGCCGCTCCCCGGAGACGACCTTGTCCCCGCTCCGATGGTGCAGACCACCCACGCCGTCACGATCAACGCGCCGCGGCGGCAGGTCTGGCCATGGCTGGTGCAGGCCGGCCAGGGTCGGGCCGGCTTCTACTCCGACTCGCGGTTGTGGGACCGGTCCGTGGACTGGTACTACCGCCGCCTGTCCCGCACCCAGCCCGGGCATGCGACCGTCGGCTATCACGCCGCACCCGACCGCATCGTCCCCGCCTGGCAGAACCCGCACGTCGGAGACATCGTCGCGGACGGGCCGCCCGGGACCGCCTATTACGTCGTACGGCGCGTGGAGCCAGAGGAGGCGTTCGTCCTGTTCACCGACACACATCTGCGGTACCTGCTCCCCGCACGTCTTCGCGACGACCCCCGGCTGGGCATATTCGGCCAGATCAGTGACAGCTATCTGCTGACAGAACCACAACCGGGACAGACCCGGCTGATCCGCCGCATGCGGCTCAGATGCGGGCCCTGGCCCTTCCGCGCATACGTTGTTCCGGTCGTCCTGATCTGGGGCGAGGCCATCACGGCCCGGAACTTCCTGCGCGGGATCAAGAAGCGAGCCGAGGCAACCGGACGATAAAGCCGCGCTCAGGCGAGCGCGTCATGCAGCACGCGCAAATCAGCCACCACAGAATGCCCCGTTCGGTACGTCACCACGGCCATGCCGAGCGACCTCTGGCCCATACCGAACGGCGGTTATCTGAAGCCCTCCCTGTGTATGCCGCACCTGACCAGGACGTCTGCGGCGCGGACATGTAGCTGAACAGCTTTCACATACTAGCCGCTTAGTTCTAAAAACAGCAGCGACAAGGGGATTTGCACGGGGTCTGCGGCGGAGACACCGTGCAGATAACGCGTCCACCACGCAGCAAAAAGCACACAAAACACTGCGGCGGCTACAGCGAGGACACCTAAATTCGGGCTTGAGATAACGGCGGCTACGCGCGCGTCCGGGAGATGCCTCACTCCTCGGTATTGGCACGGTGATGGGTGCATTGGGCTGTATGGATATGCACGACAAGCCGACGGTTCAACATCCGCTATTGCCGCGGAGCGCGCTCGTGCCGAGTTCAGGGTGCGCGGACCTCAGGGATCCGGTGGCCTCAGGTGCGCATCGAAGAAAGCGGCAATCCGGGCTCTGGCGCCCGTTGCCTGTTCATCGAAGCCCATCCCGATCAGCGGGCCACTGAGCAGGCTGACCACCGTGAACACCCGGGCAGCGCCGCATCCTTACCCGCCGCACCTGCGAACGTGGCCAGCATGCCGGGATGGTTGTTCATGAAGGAGTGACCGACGCCCTGGGTAGACTTTCACGTCATTGTCGATGCCGTGGCCGTCCAGGATTCGCTTCAGGCGGACCGGCGCGTCCCCCACCGATCGGTCACGGGCACCGTAGCTGGCCACGATCGGGCAGGCGTTCCCGAGCAGGTCCTCGGCGTTTCTGGGCAGCGCCCCATAGTTGACACTCGAGGCTTCGAACCCATGCCCGGCCGCCAGGACAACAGCGAATCCGCCGCCCAGGCAAAAACCGATCACTCCGATATGCCCGGTGCAGCCGGGCTGGCCCGCGAGCCAGGACCGGGTGGCGTCGACGTCATCGAAGGCGGGACCCCGGCCCCGGGCGATGTCCCTGATGGTGGATACGACGCAGCGGAGCTTGCCGCCCCAGGAGTAAAGATCCGGTGCCACCGCGAGATACCCCGCACCTGCCAGCCATTCCGCTTGCGCGCGCAGATCCGGCGTCATGCCGACGGCGTCATGGATGACCACAACACCCGGCCAGGGCCCAGGGCTCGTGGGTGTCGCCAGGTAGCCGCGCAATCGCCGCGGGGCTCGGATCTGGACCTCGCCCATGGTCGCCCTCCTGGTTCGCCGCCGGCGGGACGCCGGATCCAGCCGCGGGTTCGCCGGCCCGCCCGCGGCGGGGCTCTTGCGTCAACCAAGTATCACCGGGACCAAGCGCTCAACCACCGGCAGGTACCGGGACCTGACTCCGCGCGGGTTGGGTCCGGCCGCTATGTGCGCGCGTGCCCGGTGTGTCCGCAAACCGGTACGACTACCGGGGTCAGGCGAGGCCCGGACGCTACTGGCATGCCACACAAGGACACCGAGCCGGCTTCGCCTTGGCGAAAGCCGACTCGAAGTCAGCCTCCTGCCCAGGCATCACCGGCAGCAATGCGTGTTCCGAGATCGTGAGCGCATCCTCCCCAGGTATCGGGCCTGGTCCGCACCCCGTACAGGTGCGCGCACATGCCGTGGTGAGGCATGCCGGGAGGGCCAGGGTGCCGAAGCAGGCCGTTGCATTGGTTCGATAGAGATCAGGGCAGCACCATGGGCGTCCGGCAAGGTTCCGCTGCGACAGGGAGGCATTCGAGATGAGGGTGTGCGTGCCGATCACCGCCGGCGGCCAGGTTGACCCGCGCTGGGGACAAGCCGATCGTGTCGCGGTCGCCAGCGTGGTCGACGGCCAGATCGCCGGCTGGCAGGAGTTCACGGTCGGCTGGGGAACACTGCACGACGAGGGGACCGAGGGCGCCCATCACGCCTGGGTGGCACGGTTCCTGCGGCACAACCAGGTCGAGGCGGTCGCCGTCCGCCATGTGGGTCCGGGCATGCAGCGCATGCTCGGCTCGATGGCGATCCGGGTCGTCGATGGCCTTGGCGGCGACGCGCGCAGCGCGGCGAGCGCGGCTGCTCTCTGAGGCCGTTGGCGGGCGGTGCGGGTGGATTCGTGCGAGGCCGAGGCGACGGTGGTCCGTGGTCAGGCGGAGCGAGCGCTTCCAGCGTCTTCAAGCTGGTGCTTCAGCCCGGTCCAGATCCGGCGCTCCATGCGTCCGCCAAGGACGGCGACCAGCGGACCGAGCATCCGCATCCAGCCCTTCGGGCGCACCTGCCAGTCCCAGCTCATGACCGTGCCGTCGCCCTCGGCGGCGAAAATCAGCCCTCCGGTCGTTTCCATCATTGAACTGGCCGTGCGCGAACTGAGCCGGTGCGGCCGTTCGAACTCGGTCAGCTCAACAAGCATCTCGCCGCCAGCCTTGCCCATGCGCGCGCGGAATCGCGTGCCCAGCCCGATCGGCAGCGGGGTGAGCAACTCTACGCCGGTCATGGCCGGGTTGAATGATGGCTCGTTGCGCGAATCGGCGGCCGTGTCGAATACCCGCTCGACCGGTGCCGCAATGCGGATACGACCGCTGATGCGGGCCATTGTTCCAGGGTACTTCTGCCCGCTGCCCGGATCGCCCGAAGTCCTCACATGAGGGTCATGCTCAGCCAGCTCGGGCCCGCCGAACAGCGCCGAGAGACTACCGGCAGAGGTCCAGGCGCCAATAAGGACCGCCCTCATTTGCCGCATACAGCGCGGATGTAACTGTCCACTCGCGGGCCTTTCGTGCGACCCAGCGTCGCCTGGGTTTGACGCGCGCCGATTTCGGTCCGTGGCCCCCTGCAGCCGAGTGGGTTTCAGCGTACTTCGCGACAGCTTGGTGCCTGAGAAGCCTGACAGTACCCTTGCCGTCATGCCCGAGCAGCGGCTGCGATGGACCGGAGCGGGCATGATCCCGGCGCATGGCTTCGGCTACCTGCAGGCAACAATTCCTCTGGTGATCGCGGAGCTTGCGGGCCCTCTGCTGACCGTCCGCGTCCGGCCCGCGTTCCTGGCCCGGCTGGTCGGCACCAGAACCCTGGCTGCAGCCGCTGGTGATGGCCTGGAGGTCTTTCCCGTGCGAAGTGGCGCAACCTACCAGGGCATCGAGTTCCGGCCTGCGATGCGGTCGTCTTTCTACTTCTTCACACGTCATCGCGGCGACCTTTTCGCTGCCCTGGCCAGCGCCGGCTTCACTGTTTCTCAGGACCCTGACCAAGAGCGCCCCGTCTGGTACCACCCAGCCGATGAATGATCCACTGGGCCTGAACTTGATGGCGTGCCAGCCGAACTGCGGCGCCCGCATCTGCCGCTGTCAGCGATGCGGGTGACATGCGGCCAGATGCAGTTCTTGTGGTACGGGGCGGTGGCTGCAGTACCGGGGCGGGCATTGCTTTTGGCCTGCTTCGAGGTGGTAAGGCATGGCCACGGCTGCCAGCCCATGATTGCCTCGGCCTGCGGGATATCCGCTGGCCAGGACGGAGCGGGCCAGCGAGAATCGGGCCATGGAGCATCTGGCGCGTCAGCGCCTGGAAGCGGGGCTCGGCCAGATCCGTGATTCGCCCCGGGATGATGGCCAGATCGTCCTGGTGGTCCGCCGCCCAGCGGTGGGTGTGCGGGAGCTGCTGGCCGAGGCGATGCTCGACCCGGTGGCCGGCCTTGCCGGGGACAATTGGCTCGCCCGCGGCAGCACGAGCATGCCGGATGGATCAGCTGACCCGCAGCGGCAGGTGACGGTGATGAACGCCCGGGTGGCCGAGCTTGTCGCGGGCCGGAAGGACCGGATGCCGCTGGCCGGCGACCAGCTGTACACCGACCTCGATCTCAGCGCTGGCAATCTGCCAGCGGGCAGCATGCTCGCGGTCGGCCAGGCCATGTTGCAGGTCAGCGACGCCCCGCATCTCGGCTGCGCGAAATTCGTCGAACGGTTCGGCGCCGAGGCAATGCGCTTTGTCAACTCCCGCGTTGGCCGGCAGCTGCGGCTGCGCGGAATGAACACCCGCGTGGTGCAACCGGGCATCGTCCGCCCCGGGGACATCGCCACAAGGTCGCCCGCGGCCGCACTCCAGCCCTGAGAACTGCCGCAAATCCAGGGCCGCCATCCAAAGCTCACCGCCCCCGCTTGCCACAATAAGATCCGCTGACCCCCAATGCACTGCGCCGCACTCTCATGCCGCGGGGAGTCGCTTGGGCGGGTCCGCCTGAGGTCACGTCCTTCGGGGAGCGCCAGCTTCGAGATTCAAGAACCTCCCGGATCTCGGGTGTCAGGGCTGCTTCTTTGGTCTGCCGTGGCTGAGGATGCGGGCTGGGATGTTGTGCTGCTGGCAGAGGGCGAGGAGTCCGCTGCCGTCGATCAGGTTGAGGGGCTTGCCGCCGGCGAACTTGTAGCTGTCGGGTCCGTAGCCGGAGGTGGTGATCATGATTCCCTTGGTGGCGCCTTCGTGCTGGACGGTGCCCCACAGGTCGCGGACGTGGGTGGGCTGGACGGTGCGGGTGTAGAGCTTGGCCTGGACGATGAATTTGCCGCCGGTGATGGGGTGGGGGTCGTAGGCGACGCAGTCGATGCCGCCGTCGCCGCTGGCCCGGTACAGCTTGGTGTCAAAGCCCATCCTGGTGAACAGGTTCTGGATGAAGTCCTCGAATTCCTTCGGAGTGAGCTCGAGCAGGTTGGGCCTTCTGTCGATGTCAGAGATGACGTCGACGGGGTCGATGATGCGGGGGTCGGCCATGCTGTAGGGCATGACCGGCTCGACGGGGATCAGCTCGTCCGGGTGCGGGGAGATGTCGGCGAAGAAGTGCCCGCGTATGCAGTCGACGGGCCGGAACTTCGGCTCATCCAGGATGAGCGGCGTGAACTGTTCCCGGGTGGCGCGCAGGGTGATGAGGTGCGGCTGGATCTTCTGGCCGGTGAGCGGGTCGATGGCGTGGACGCGGCCGTTGAACACGACGGTGCTGATGAGCTCGCCGGAGGCGGAGTCGAAGATCTCCCGCAGCGTGCGCAGAGCGATCTGGGCGATGACGCTCTGATACAGCTGCCTGATCTCGAGGAGCGGCCGGGGTACCGGCTCGATGGCCTTGCGGGTCTTGACGTGCCGGAATGCTTTGTGCTCCGGGATGATGTCGACCGGAGGCAGATACCATTCGACGGCCAGGAGCGAGGATTCCGGGACGTAACCGCAGTGCCGCTCGGACGGGAAATCTGGCGGGTAGGGTGAGCGGTCCAGCACCATCTGGAGGTACTCGCTGACGGCATACCGGTCTTTGGCGGGCAGCCCGGCGGCCAGCTGCTCGATGTGGGCGTTGTGCGCGGCGATCTCGCGCTCTGCCTCAGCCACCCTCTGTCTGTGGGCGCGGCGCGCTTCGGCGACCTGCTCGCGCCGTCGAGCCTCACGCCGCTCATAGTCTTCCTGGGCGCGCTGAAAGGCGAGCCGCGCATTTTCCACGGCAGCTTCGTGCCGTTGCGGACCGCCGATCATCCGGCGGAGCCCCCGCGGCGGTTCGGGCTCGAAGCCCGCCCAGCTGGGAGCCGGAAAGGGAAGCTCAAGCTGACCCAGGTCCAGAGGCAGCACGTCCACGTGGCGCCGCAGAGAGGCCAGGCTGATCCGCGGATCCCTGGCCAGCGACGCTCGCAGCAGGTTCTTTAAATCACCCACCCGCTGCTCAGCGGCCAGCGTCTCTTCTGCTGCCTGTTGGTCTCTGGCCGCCGACTCTGCCAGCGCTTGCTGACGGTCCCGCTCTTTACGCTGCTGCGCCGCTCGCCGCTCCGCCTGCTCCCTGGCTCGCTGCTCGGCCTGCCATTGCCGGAACGAACCCGACGAACTCGAGCCCCGTGCCATCAGCACCTCGGACAATCGAAGGAACGGCCGCCAATATCAACGTAACCCGCGACGCTGACGCCGGCAAGAACAGCCTCGCCTGGCAGCATTCAGCTGAGCCCGCCACACCCGCCTTTAATTCCTCGCCGGCAATCGCGCCCCAGCAGCTACGCCGCCGGGCGGCATGGCTATCCCTGTGCTGAGGACCAGAAGACTTACGGCCGGCCTCGCTCCCGCGGCTTGCCAGAGGACTGTGAGTCGCCGGACCACCGGGTCCTGGCTACTCGCCTGGTTCGGCGGAACTGCAGGCTTAGCTGTTAGCCGTGGCAAGTTAGCCAGCATGATCCGGTGCTGCTTTTGCTTTTGACAAATCGGTTGCGTAACGGGACGATCTTCTTATGGTAAAGAGCGTCAGCGTAGTGGTCACTGATGACCTCGATGGTTCCGATGGAGCGCAGACCGTCGCTTTCGGCTACCAGGGAGTTAGTTACGAGATCGATCTAGGCTCAGAGAACGCGGCAAAGCTTGGCTCGGCACTGGCGCCCTTCATCAATGCCGCCCGGCGCGCCCCGTCTGGCCGGTCCCGCCGCGGGGCACGCCTGCCATTGCCCGACGGGCACGTCGATCGCGCGACGGTCCGCTCGTGGGCGCGCGACCAGGGCATCAATGTCTCCGAGCGCGGGCGCATCAGCGCTGATGTCATGTCCAGGTACGAGGCGTCACACTAAGCCCCTAGGCAACGCTGGGCGCGGTTGTCGGCAGCCGACGTACTCTGCCGGGTCGGGCGGCCCACAGGGACGGACCTACCCGCCCGCCCGCGAATTGACCGATCGCGCCTTCTTTAAGAACTCGCAGAGAAATAACCCGTAGCTTCCCAGGATCTGGCACATTGGTGTGGTATGGGCGCTATGGAGGTAACCCGCGAGGTGCTGGCGGCGAAGTTCCAGGCGATCTTCCCGCATCTGGATGAGCGGCAGCGGCGGCTGCTGATGGGTGCTGAGGCTCGTGCGATGGGGCACGGCGGGATCCGGGCGGTGGCCCGGGCC
>Ga0181538_10005949_pt1 | contig 10727 bp, 11 predicted proteins | sample PEATcosm2014_Bin_40_FD_119773 | JGI IMG/M metagenome (GOLD analysis project Ga0181538, IMG submission 119773) | Peatland microbial communities from MTU Mesocosm Facility, Houghton, MI, USA - PEATcosm2014_Bin23_30_metaG | ecosystem: Environmental > Terrestrial > Soil > Wetlands > Peat | place...
CCGACCACGAACGTTAGCGGGATGCTCAGGTTGGCGAAACCGGCCGCGGTCGCGGTGATGCTTGCCGTATATGTGCCCGGCTGGCTGAGCAACGCAGTGAGCGTGGTGACGTCGTATTCCACCGAAACCGTGTTGCCCACCACTGGGCTAAGGATAAAGAGCGTTGCCGCAATGCCGGTGGGGGGCACCAGCGTAAAGGTGACAGTCGGCGAACTGCCAACGCTGGCCGTCACGGTGACTTCCACCGGCAGGGGCTGCGATTCCCCTGCGCTGTATTGAAAACTGACCGCGCTGGGCGACGCCAACAGCGTGGGTGCCGTGCTGGCTGCTGCGGCGGACGCAGCCGCGACCAGACAAAAACCGAGCTTCAGAGCTAGAGATCCGCGGATCTTCATATAAATCCTTCGCACCTAAGATGATACACCAACGCGGCAGTTAGTTATACCGCGTCCCGCCACGGGGATGCTTAGCCGTTTTGGGAAGCCGCCCCTTGGCCGTCGCGGCTCGCTAACATTCGCATGATTTCGCAAGGATTACTGAGCCGGGCCCAGAGGGCACCCCGTCAGGGAGCGGTTTCTGTCAGTCAGTATCCCCAATGCGGTTGCCCAGCCCGCGGCATGTGCGGTCCGCACCTATTGCAATCCCACAGGAATCCTGATACATTCCTATGGGAACCCAACATGGATGGCAAAACCGAAGTCTGGCAGGGCACGCTGGCCTTGATGGTCCTGAAAACGCTGGAGGCCCTGGGCCCCCAGCACGGCTATGGCATCGCCCGCCGCATCGAACAGACCAGCGACGATCTGCTCTCCATCAATCATGGGACGCTCTACCCGGTACTGCTCAAGCTGGAGCAGGAAGGCTCGATCTCCGCGGAGTGGGGCGTGTCCGGCAACAACCGCAAAGCGAAGTTTTACCGCCTGACCAAGGCGGGACGCAGGCTGCTGGCGTCGGAAACACGCCAGTGGCGGCAGACCACCGAAATCATCGGCCGGTTCTTTGCGCTGCGCGGAGAAACCTCATGAGAACCGTGCGCCGCGCCTGGAAGCGTCTTACCGGCGCGTTCGCGAGCGCCCGCCGCGAACGCGAACTCGCCGCCGAGCTGCAAGCCCACCTGGAGATGCAAACCGACGACAACCTCGCCCGCGGCTTGTCTCCGGAAGAAGCCCGCCGCCAGGCCCTGGTCAAGTTCGGCGGATTGGAAAGCGCCAAGGAGAGCTATCGGGATCAGCGCGGCCTGCCGCAATTGGAAACCCTGGTGCAGGACGCGCGATACGCTTTTCGCGCCATGCGCAAAAGCCCCGGATTCGCTGCCATCGCAGTGTTCTCGTTAGCGCTCGGCATCGCCGCTACCACCGCCATCTTCAGCATTGTAAACAGCACTCTGCTGCAGCCGCTGCCGTACGGCGATGCTGGCCGCCTGGTCACTATATCGCTGGACGGGGCCATCACCGCGCCGCTATTTGAAACCTTCCGGCACGAAGCGCGCTCCCTGGAGCAGGCCGCCTTGTTCGTGAATGTCTCGCTCAACTTGGCCGGCAGTGGCGAACCCGAGCGCGTCCCGGCGGCGCGCGTCTCGGCCACGCTCTTCAACTTGTTGGGAGCCAAGCCCCGGCTCGGGCGCACATTTACCGTCGAGGAGGACCGGCAGGGCCGCGATGCCGTGGTGGTCATCGGCGACGGCCTGTGGAAGCGCCGTTTCGGTGGCGACCCGCGCGTGCTCGGCCGCAAGGTGCTGGTCAACGGCGCGCCACGGACAATTATCGGGATCATGCCGCCTGGGTTTCAGTTCCCGGATGGCCCGGAACTGCCCTCTTTCGTCGGCCCATTTCCGCCGGCCGAGATGTGGCGTCCCATGGCGCTTGTGGATTGGGAGCGCCCCTGCACGGGCTGTTTCAACTTCGGCATGATCGCTCGTTTGCGCCCCGGCGTCTCGCCGGAGCAGGCACGCGCGGAGCTCGTGGCGATTCTGCAACGTGTCGTTCCCGAGACGCGCAATGGCGCCACGGGGCCGGACCTGACCGTCCGCACGCTGCGCGACGCCATCTCGAGCCAGACCCGCACGCCGGTTTTCATCCTCTTCGGGGCGGTGGCCGTCGCGCTGCTCATTGCCTGCGTGAACGTGGCGAACCTGCTAGTCGCCCGCGGACTGCGGCGGCGCGGAGAACTCGCCATGCGCATATCGCTGGGCGCCGCGCGCACCCGTATCGTGCGCCAGCTTCTGACCGAATCGCTGGTGCTGGCCGTGTGTTCCGCTGCGCTAGCCATCCCGCTAGCGGCGGTTGGGATTCGGGCTTTGATTGCCATCGCGCCCGCGGGAGTGCCCGGGATCGCGGCCGCCACGCTGGATGCGCGCGTCCTCGCCTTTTCGTTCGGCCTGGCGCTGGCAACCGCGCTGATCTTCGGAACCGCGCCTGCGATCGCGGCGACGCACGGCGACCCAGTCGACGCGCTGAAGTCCGGAGGCCGCGGCGCGGCTGGCTCGCGTTCCAGCTTGCGCCCCGCGCTGATCGTGGCGGAGTTTGCGCTCTCCCTGGTTCTGGTCGTAGCTGCCAGCCTGCTGGCGAAGAGCTTCGTCACGGTTGCGCGCACCCCGCTTGGATTCCATGCCGAGAACGTCCTGACTATGCGGCTTTCCTTGCCGGATACGAAGTATGACAAGCATAGCCGCGCCGCATTCATCGACCAGCTCACCGCTAAATGCGCGGCGCTGCCGGGCGTCACCTCCGAGGCGGCGGTGAGCACCCTGCCGCTTACGGGCGAGAGCGAAGGCTGGGGGATGGTCGCCGAAGACAATCCCAACCCGAAGGACTACACCATGCTCAGGGTGCGCGCCATCACGCCCGCGTATTTCCGTACGCTCGGCATCCGGCTCAGATCCGGCCGCGAGTTCACCGCCGACGACCGCGGCGCCGCTCCTGTGGCCATCGTGAGCGCCACCGCCGCGAAGCGCCTGTGGCCCGGAGTCGACAATCCGATCGGCCGCAGGTTCAAGATGAATCGCCCCATGACCCTCGTCGCCATTGTCGACGACACACGCGCCTCGGGCCTGGATGCCGAAGTGCTGCCCTACCTATATATTCCATTCTGGCAGTTCGCGCCGGAAGAGTTTGCCCTGGTGGTACGATCGGCGGCGGACCCGGCAGCCCTCGCGGCAGCCGTGAAGTCCGAAATCTGGCGCCTGGATAGGGACCAACCCATCACGCACGTCGCCGTCCTGCGCCAACTCGTGGCGGATTCCATCGCGCCGCGCCGTTTTCAAGCCGTCCTGATGGCGCTGTTCGCGGGCTTCGCGCTGCTGCTCGCCGCCGTCGGGATCTATGGCGTGGTGTCGTACTCGGTGGCGCAGCGCACCAACGAAATCGGGATTCGCATGGCCCTGGGGGCGTCGCGCGGGGACATTGTTGCCGGTGTCCTCTACCGCGCGGGCGCTCTGGCGCTGGCGGGCGCGGCGTTGGGCTTAGCCGCCGCATACGAGATCGCGCCGCTGCTGCGCACGCTGCTGTACGGAGTCAACGCCGTCGAACCGTCGGTGTTCGTAGCCTCGGCGGTGTTGCTGGTCGCCGTGTCAGTCGTAGCAGGCCTCATCCCAGCGCTCCGCGCGGCGCGGGTCGATCCGATGGTCTGCCTGAGGTACGAGTAGCTTTCAGCAAACAGCTTGCAGCGATCAGCTTTCAGCGATCAGCGTTTTTGGGCAGCTTGACAGTCGTTGTCGGATATGACAACATGGGTCATCGGTGTTACGCGGTAGCGATGGCGGAGACCCGGAAAACCAGTAGTGGGTCAGTTTGCTTGGAGGGCGGGCAATCATGCCCGCAGCCGCCTTTCAGGCGGCTTGCAGCATTGCCAGCCATTCCAGCGTGCAGGCAAACTGACCCACTACCGGAAAACCCGTCCCGTTTCGTGGATCAAGGCGGCCCGGAAGGACTTCGAGGGCTTCCCCGAAGGGGCGCGCGCGATCTGCCTAGCCGCGCTTACGATCGCGGCCGAGGGCGCCAAGGCCGATATCGCCAAGCCTATGCAGGGCCTGGGTTCCGGCGTCTTGGAGATCGCGTTGCCGTTTAAGAGCGATGCGTTCCGCGTGGTTTACGCGGTCCAACTCGCCGAAGAAATCTGGGTCGTCCATGCGTTCCAGAAGAAATCGACGAAGGGCGTCAAGACGCCCAAGCACGAGATTGATCTGATAAGAGACCGCCTGAAGAGATTGAAGGAGATGTTGCGATGAAAGAAAAACTGGAAGCCGTGCGCGGGAGCGGCAACGTGTTCCGCGACCTCGGGCACAAGAACGCGGACGCGGAGCAATTCAAAGCGATTCTCGCCGCGGAGATCATCAAGGCGGTCGACCGGGAACGCCTGACCGTGCGCGGTGCCCACCGCCGCACAGGCATCGCGGCGGCCGACTTTTCCCGCATCCGCAACGCGGACCTCGGCAGGTTCACAGTCGACCGCCTTATGTTGATCCTCAACCGGCTCGGATCGCGAGTTGAAGTGAAAATCCGCGTGCGGCCCGTTGCATTGCAAGAGGCGCACGCGTAACAGTGCGCCACCTGTCGGAGGCTCCGTGGAACCAACGTCTGACGACGCAAAGGAAGTCTACGCTCGCTTTGGCCTTGCGTATTACCTTGCTGAGGCCCTCCATCGCGGCCTGTCGGTTCATCCGGGGAAAACTCCCGGCGAAGTGCTCTACAAATTGCGCCGGCAATCCCTACCCGGCGGAAGCATGATCGAAACTTAACGTAATATGAACCACGGCCGGAAGAAAGCCGGAGCGGCGACACTCAAAAAATCCCCGCCGGCCAGTCCGACGGCTACTTCAATATCTGAAATAGATTGCTATAATCGTCCGTCCACATCCGCATCTTTTGCGGCAGCGGCACCGCTACCGCCGCCGTGCGCATCAGCGGTCCATCGAAGAAGCTCGCACTGGCTGTCACCAGCACCCAGGTGGACCCGAACACTTCATGCAGTTCATCCTCGGTGTCGATCAGCCGTGCGTCCTTCTGCAGCGACTGGGCGGCCAGTTTGACCACCGGGGCCAGATTTAGATGCTTGTTCGACACGTGCACCGCCAGCACGCCGTCCGGCTTCAAGTGCCGAAAGTACAAAACAAACGCCTCCCGCGTGAGCAGATGCACCGGGATGGCATCGCTCGAAAACGCGTCCACCGCCAGCACGTCGAAGTTCTGGGGCGGTTCCCGCTCCAGCGAGAGCCGCGCATCCCCCATCGCCACGTCCAGCCGGGCCTTGCAGATCTTGAGAAAAGTGAACTCCGTATTGGCCAGCCGCAAGACCAGCGGATTGATTTCGTAGAACCGGAAGTAGTCGCCCGCGCGGCCGTAAGCGGCCAGCGTCCCGGTTCCCAGTCCGATCACACCCACGCGCACCGGACCGCTTTCCTGATCCTGCCGTATGGCGCGGCCCACACCGGAGTTCACACCGTAGTAAGTGGTGGGCCTGCCCTGGAACTCCGGATTCAGGTATTGCTCGCCGTGCGTGATGGTGCCGTGCATCAGCCTGCGGACCGGCTCGCCGCTGTCGTCGTCGGCAGTCGCATCCATCACTTTCAAGCCGCCATAGAAGTTCCGCACCATCAGCCGCGCATCTTTGCCGCGCTCGTGGATGACGAATCCCAGATAGCCCGTCACAGCCAAAGTCAGAAGCGCGGCAGCCACTGGCGCGGGCTGCTTCCAGGAGCCTCCCAGGCCGCTTTCCGGATCGGCGCGCCAGACCGCCAGCACCACGAACGCGCATGCCGCCAGACCCACCGGCAGCTCGTAGAATCCGGAGAACACGTGCGGAGCGATCAGCGCGACGAAGACTCCCCCCAGCGCGCCGCCCAGTGCGATCATGACGTAGAATGACGTCAGCCGGCTGGGGTGCGGCTTCAAGCGAGCCAATTCTCCGTGGCAGACCATGCAGCAGATAAAAAGGCCTGCGGCGAAGAATGGGATCATCACCTTGACCGGGTTGTTCTGGAACTCCGGCGAAAGCGCATAGGCCATGCCGCCCACCGCCACCGCAAATAGGCCCAGAAACGCCGTGCGTGGGTACCACGACGCCCTTTCAAAACAGAGTATGAAGCTGAGTAAATAGATGCTCAGCGGCAGTATCCAAAGAAAAGGAATCGCCGCCACGTTCTGTGTCAGGTGATTGGTGATGGCCAATAACAGGACAGACGCGCAGGCCGGCAGCGCAATCCAGAAGAAGGTTCTGCGCGCGGGTTCCTCGTTGTCCGGCGCAGCATGAGGCTGCTCCGCCGCGGTTTCGCGTCCCAGCCACGCGCTGGCGGCGCACAGCAGGACGAAGACCCCGTATGCCCACGACCAACCCTGCGCCTGATGGCGCGTTCCCAGCCATGGCTCGAACAGCACCGGGTAACTGATCAGCGCGAACATCGAGCCGGCATTCGATAGCGCGTAAAGCCGGTAGGGCATCGCGCCCCGATGCCGGCGTGCGTACCATGCCTGTAACAGCGGACCGGTGGTCGAAAGCAGAAAATACGGCAGCCCCACAGTAACCGCCAGCAGCACCAGGATGCGCAGCGTAGGGTCCTCGCCGCCGGTGGGTTTCCAGAAAGCCGCCGGCCATATCGGCAACATGCCCACGCTGGCCGCCAATAGCAGGCTATGCGCCAGCATCTGCGCGCGCAGCCGTAACTTCCGGTACAACCAGTGCGAGTACAAATACCCCAGCAATAGAACAGACTGAAAGAACAGCAGGCAGGTAGTCCACACGGCTGCCGATCCGCCGAACCATGGCAAGATAATGCGGGCAATTACCGGTTGTACCTGGAACAGCAGGAAGGCGCTCACCAGGATAGTCAGGGCGTAAAGGAGCATGGGGTGGTAGGACAGGCCTCCTGGCCTGTCACTGGCCTGTCACTTATAAGCGGCGATGCCGGTCACCCTTTCTCCAATCACCAGCGTGTGGATATGGTCGGTACCCTCATAAGTCTTGACAGTCTCCAGATTACATAAGTGCCGCATGATGGGATACTCGTCGGTGATTCCGTTGGCGCCCAGCAGGTCCCGGCTGAGCCGCGCGCACTCGAGCGCCATCGCCACGTTGTTCCGCTTCAGCATGGAGACGTGGGCAGGCTCCAGCTTCGCTTGATCCTTCAACCGGCCGGCCTGCACGGCCAGCAATTGCGCCTTGGTGATCTCGGTGATCATCCAGGCCAGTTTCTCCTGCACAAGCTGATGCGACGCGATGGGCCTCTCGTCGAATTGTTTGCGCAGGATCGTGTACTGCCGCGCCGTCTCGTAGCAATCCATGGCCGCGCCCAGCACGCCCCAGCCGATCCCATAGCGCGCTTGCGAAAGGCAACCGAGCGGACCCTTCAGGCCCCTGGCCCCCGGCAGCATCGCCGACGCCGGAACGCGGCAATCCGCCAGCGACAGGCTCGACGTCACCGACGCGCGCATCGACCATTTGCCGTGAATATCCGACGAAGTGAATCCGGGTGTGCCCTTCTCCACCAGGAATCCGCGGATGCCTTCCTCGGCGCGAGCCCACACGATGGCCACATCGGCCAGCGTGCCGCTGGTGATCCAGGTCTTCTCGCCGTTCAGAATCCAATCGCCGCCATCGCGCCGCGCGGTAGTGCGCATGCCGGCGGGGTTCGAGCCGAAGTCCGGCTCGGTGAGTCCGAAGCAGCCCACCGCCTGGCCGCTTTGCAGGCCCGGCAGCCATTGCTGCTTCTGTTCGCCGGAACCGTAGGTGAAGATCGGGTACATCACCAGCGCGCCCTGCACGCTGACGAAACTGCGCACGCCGGAATCGCCGCGCTCCAGCTCCTGCATGATCAGCCCGTACTCTACGTTGCTCATGCCGGCGCAGCCATAACCCTCCAGGTTGGCGCCGAAGAAGCCCAGGCGGCCCATTTCCGGCACCAGATCGCCGGGGAAACGCGCATCGCGATAGCAGTCGCGAATGGCCGGCAGCACGCGATCGTCCACGAATTGACGCGCCGTCTGCCGCACCAGCAGCTCTTCTTCATTGAACAGAGAATCGATATGAAAGTAATCCACCTCACGAAAAGCCATATAATCAAGCCTATCAGACACCCATCAAGCCATGTTTTCGTCGCGATTTCACTGGGACCCTTCTCCCAACCGCCTCACGCGCCTGCTTCGCGCGTTGCGCCGCGCGGGCGCGACCATTCTGGACCTGACCGAATCGAATCCCACCCGCGCGGGCTTTTCGTATCCCGAGGAGATCGTGCAGGCGCTGGCCGACCCGCGCGCTTTGCGCTACGATCCGCAGCCGGGCGGATCGCTGGCCGCGCGCGAAGCCGTGTGCCGCTATTATGCAGAAGCGGGCCATGCGGTCGAGCCGGACCGCGTGCTGCTCACTGCCAGCACCAGCGAAGCCTATGCGTACCTGTTTAAGCTGCTGGCCGATCCGGGCGACGAGGTGCTGGTGCCGCGGCCATCGTATCCGCTGTTCGAGTTTCTCGCCACCATGGAATCGCTGCGCGTGGTTTCGTATCCGCTGGTTTACCACGGCGGATGGTCGATCGCCTGGTCAATCGATGACCACGCGCTGGCGGCGGCGGTCACCCCGCGCACGCGGGCGATCGTCGTGGTGAACCCGAATAATCCGACGGGATCGTTCCTCAAGCGCGACGAATTGCTTTTCCTGCAGTCGCTCGGACTCCCTCTCATCTCAGATGAAGTCTTCGCCGACTACGCTTTCACCGAAGACACAGCGCGCCTGCGTACTCTGGCCACCACCAACGAAACGCTGACGTTCTCTATGAGCGGCCTATCCAAGATCGCCGGACTGCCGCAAATGAAGCTGGGCTGGATCGTGATCTCGGGCCCCCCAGCGGCGCGCGCCGAAGCCAAAGACAAGCTGGAGTGGATCGCCGACACCTATCTTTCCGTAGGCACTCCCGTGCAGCAGGCCGCTCCGCGCCTGCTGGACCTAGGCAAAGGCATCCAGTCGCAGATCGCCGCCCGCGTGCGTGCCAATCTGGCGTGGCTCGCATCCGCGATCGCCCCCGACTCGCCCTGCCGCACGCTGGCGGTGGAAGGCGGCTGGTACGTTACCTTGCAGGTGCCGCGCATCCGCCGCGACGAAGAATGGGCGCTCGAACTGCTGGAGAAGGACAACGTCCTGGTGCAGCCCGGCTTCTTCTATGATTTCGAATCCGAAGCCTTCCTGGTGCTCAGCCTGCTGACTGAGCCGGGGACCTTCCAGGAGGGCTGCCGCCGGCTATTGGAACGCGTGGACATCGGATAGCCGGCAATCCCGTTCACCAAATGGTCTCAACCGGGTAGCGGGCAATCTGCGGGTCGGCGGTAATGATAGGTACCCTCTCCGAGAGGGCCTGTGCCACCAGTATTCGGTCGAAAGGGTCTTTGTGATAGGCGGGAAGTGTGTAGAGCCGCACTGCATGTTCCATCTTCACAGAAAGGCTGTCCATGGCGTGCAACGCGAGCCTCCCAGCGATGAAAGCCTCCGGCTCTTCCGGTATGCGCAACTTGCCGGACTGGATCTTGATGATCAACTCCCAAACGCTTGCGGAACTGAATAGCAGCGTGTTCGATCCGTCAGCCAGAATCTCGCGAACGCGCGCAGACAGCCGCGAGCTCTCGTAGAGCCACCACAGTCCAGGAGCACTCTCATTCGCCGTAGAACTCTTTCTCAAATTCGGGCAATGGATCGTCAAAGTCTGGCGCCACCCAAATCTTGCCTTTGTCCAGATCGGGGATTCGCTGCCGAGGCACACCCTTCTCGACCGGCGCGAGACGGGCCACCGGCTTTCCCTCGCTGGCGATAACCACCTCTTCGCCGGCGGTCACCCGAGCCAGCAACTCGGCAAAATTCGAGGCCGCCTCCTCAACGCTGACTGTTGCCTGCATATATTCACCCCTCTTCAAGGTAGACCACGCGACGGCGCCAGTCAAAAGCCTTCCCCCTTTCCTCGGCAAGTGCATCCGGCGACGTGCAAGAATGATACGGAGGATGCCGTGTCGACAACCAAACTGCTCCTATCCGGCGAGCTGGCACAACAGTCGGAAGACGCCGCGCGCGTCCAGGAAAAGGATCTCGCCGGACCGCTGGAAGAGGCCGTAAAGCAGTGTCGGGAAGACCGTCCCTGGCTGAAGCTCATGGGATACGGACAGGAACGAGCGAAGGCGCTCGGAATAAAGACGGAAGAGGACGTTGACCGCCTCATCGCCGAATCGCGAAGCGAACAGCGCGCCCGGATCGTGCTGGACGCCGACTGGAACGGGCTCGTCGAGACGAGATGAATCAGTTGTCGGCATTGCAGTTGCCCGTCCGCCTCAAACGCCCTACACTGAAATGGGGAAACCCATTGGTATCACCCATGACTATCACGGTAAAAAGTAGAACACCGCTTGTGGTGCCACCTGCTGTGCGCAGGCAGGCTGGTCTTAAGAGCGGCGACAGGCTCGAATTCAAAGTGTCGGGTCGGGTGATCACAATTCTACCCAAGCCGCTGGCCGCAGATGACGAATACACGGCAGCCGAACGCCGGGCCATCGATCATGGCATCGCCCAGAGCGAGAAGCAATACGCCGCTGGCAAATCGTACGGACCATTCGAGACGGCGGACGAGGCGATAGTGTCACTCAATGCCAACTTGCGTCGGAGGTCGGCAGCCGCAAAGAAGCTCAAATCGGTCAGTCGATGAAGATCGACTTTACCGACCGGGTGCTCGACGCCCTGGAAGATGCACCTCCCGCTGTGCGCAA
>Ga0181538_10005951_pt1 | contig 10725 bp, 10 predicted proteins | sample PEATcosm2014_Bin_40_FD_119773 | JGI IMG/M metagenome (GOLD analysis project Ga0181538, IMG submission 119773) | Peatland microbial communities from MTU Mesocosm Facility, Houghton, MI, USA - PEATcosm2014_Bin23_30_metaG | ecosystem: Environmental > Terrestrial > Soil > Wetlands > Peat | place...
CTCATTGGTTAAAGACCGGATGGTGTTTTCGGCCTTTAACAGATACTTCTCAAGTGCGTCGACAATTGCTCTGCCCTTTTTAAATAGGGTTATAGCTTCATCTAAGCCGGTATTTGGATCCTGGAGTTTTAAAAGTAGTTTATCCAGTTCGGCGCTTAATTCTTTAAAGTTAACTTCTTTGTTGGCCATTATTATTCCTTACCCCACCTTTACATTATTGACGGTTGCTTCGAATGAACCGTCGTTTAATTTAACATCTACCGAATCTTCTTTATTGAGTTCGCTAATTTGGCGTACAATCTGTTTTTGCCGATAGATAATCGCATAACCGCGCTTTAAGATGGCTTGCGGGTCTAACAGGGCTATGATTTCGGATCGTTTTTGTAGATAGTTCTGGCACTGCGCCAGATTTTGCATGATTGCTGATTGGAGTTCCTTTTTATAGTCTGAGACTGTAATTTTAAGCATTTGCAGCGAATATTTCAGATGTGTGGCCATTTGTTGCTTTGTCATATTTAATTGCTGGATTATGTCTTTTTTATCCGGCACGAGCAGTTCTGCGGCATTACTGGGCGTACTGGCCCGCTGATCGGCCGCTAATTCTGCTAAAGAGATATCTTGCTCATGGCCGATTGCCACTAGTGTCGGTATCCGGCTGCCGGCAACTGACCTGGTTACCCGTTCATGATTAAAAATCTGAAGATCATCAATGCTTCCGCCGCCCCTTGTAATAACGAGTATGTCTGGCGGGCTGGCCATCTGATTAAACTGGGTAATGGCTTGGATAATTTGATCGATTGCCGGTTCACCTTGGACTTGGACATTATTTAAGATGATTTCCAGCCCTCCCCATCTCTGGTTAATTATTTTAAGAAAATCAGTATAGGCCGCCGATTCAGCAGATGTAATTAAGCCGATTTTAGCTGGCGGATATGGTAGCATGCGCTTGCGTTCGGCCGCGAATAGTCCTTCGGCCATCAGTTGGGCTTTTAATAACTCGCTGGCTTGCTTAATTGAACCTTCGCCAGACAAGGCAATATGCTGGACGGTTAAACTAAAACCGTACTGCGGATGGACACGCGGTACAGCCTTGACTTTAAGCATCAAACCATCTTCCAGTGGTCCGGGAAGATGATATACCGTCCCGAAGAAACGGACTTTCGCCTTTTCATCCTTTAAATCGAAATAAATCCATTTATTATTGCTAATTTTAAAATTAGATAACTCACCAAGAATTGTTACCGATGGGTATGCAAACTCCAGGGTTTGGTTCAGTAGGTCAATGAATTCACTGACACTGATTATCAGTGGTTCATCCATGGCTTAACTTTCCTCGGGTGTTTTTTGGTTCAAGGCGCGTCGATAAAAATAATAACCCGGCGGTACCTGAATAATCGTATTCAGTACGCGGTACATAACGGTCACTGGGATACTTAAGCGAATCGGTATGCCAGCCGCTGCTAAAACGGCAGTCATTAGAGCTTCAAATATACCGATTCCGCCAGGCATTACCGAAATTGAGCCGGCAAAGTTAGCTACGGCATAGGCTAATATGATCGCCCCGATATTCACCCAGTGCCCGAAAGCTCCATAAACTACATAAATCGCTAACACTTCGGTTAGGTTTGCTAGCAACGCGTATAGTAGCGGTTGCTTTAAATCTTTGTAATTAGCTTTGACGACTAGATAATTTTGGTGGAGTTCCTCTGCCCTGTCCCGCCAGTGCGCGGTTGAAATGGTTTCCGGATGCTTGGGCCGAATTATATGGATTAATCTGTTGATGGCTCTTGTACTGAAAGCAAAAGTGGCGTCAATCCTCTTCTTTTCCCCGAGAATCATCATGAAAGCAATTGTTCCGATTACCAATAGTGTGGTTAATGAGCTGGCAATAGCAATTGTTAAATCATTTATATGGCCGCCAATTGCCATGATAAATACACCGAATATCAACAAAATCTCAAATGAGATAAGGACTAGGCCCAGTTTAAGCATCTGGACAATTGCCGCCTTAGTGCCGCTGATTTTATTCGACCTTAAACGCATGCCGAAATATGAAACACCGGATATACCGGCACTCGGAAAGACACTGTTAATAAAATTGATTTCAAGGGCGGTTTTATATAGTAAGTGATAGCCGACTTTATTGCCGACTAATTGAAAAAGACCCTCATACATTTTGGTTTGGGCATGATAGTTTAATATTTCAACTGGTATCATTAACAGCAATATCCAGGCATGGACCTTTGCCAAATTTTCAAACGTTGTAACCAGCTCGTGACGGATACTGATTATAACTATCAGCAAAGCGCCAACTGTCACGATATTAAGCAGAATTTTCCAGTGGCGTTTTAGATATTGGAGAGAAGCATCAGACATATTTTTCTTATGATACTGTAGTATTATATCGGAAAGTTTAATAATCGCGGTATACTCCTTACATGAAATCCCAAAGTTTATTTATTCTCGGGCGGCAACAATTGATCGACTTAGCTGAATTAATGTCACTTTACGGTGAAGATGTACGGATGGTAGAACAAACGGCCGCAATCATTGATCGTTCTCCAAATACTATCGATTTCAACCGTATTGGTGGATCAATAAAACTTTGTTCGGTATTGGATACATTGCCAACTGATGACTGGCAAGCAATTCAACAAGCGGTAATAGATTTGCTAACAGATAGGGTAAGCAAATTATCGGCTGGTAAAATTACAATTGGGTTCAGTGTTTATAACTTCCGGACGACAAGTACCCAAGTAATGTCCTTGGGATTATCCGTAAAGAAAAGTTTGCGGCATAACGGCCGTTCGGTCAGGTTCGTCCCGAATGTTTCTGCTCAACTTAACAGCGCCCAAGTAATTCATAATCACCTGACTAGGGATCATGGATTTGAAATCGTGCTATGTCGGGAAGGACACCGCACAATTATTGCCCAAACTACTAATGTGCAAGATATCGACAGTTATTCGCGGCGGGACTATGGTCGCCCAAAAAGAGATCCCCGAGTTGGCATGTTGCCGCCAAAATTGGCTCAAATAATGATTAATTTAGGGGTTGGAGCTGATTTATCAAACCTAACTTTGTTGGATCCGTTCTGCGGTACCGGAGTCGTTCTTCAAGAAGCCCTGTTAATGGGTTGCCGGGTATACGGTTCTGACATTAATCCCCGGATGGTTGAATACACGAAACTTAACCTGGATTGGCTAAGGCATAATTATAATATTCCAGAATTTGGAACACTCCCACTTGAAGTCCAAGATGCTACTACAGCGGTTTGGAAAAATCATTTTGACACGGTAGTTTCAGAATTATTCCTAGGACCACCATTGACTAAACTCCCTAACAAGGATCAGCTAGAATCTATCCGCCAGCGTTGTGATAGCGAAATAGAAAAGTTCCTGATTAATATCGCTAAACAGGTACCCAAAAATACCCGTTTGTGCCTAGCTTTACCGGCTTGGCAGGTTGCCGATAACCAATTTATTAGGCTCCCACTCCTTGACCATTTAAGCCAATTAGGATACAATCAACCAAGTTTTATGCAACATTTTAAACCAGCTGGGCTTATCTATGCTCGGCTTAATCAAAAAGTGGCGCGTGAATTACTTATAATCACAAGGAAATAGCCAAATGGCCCATGTAAAAGCCGGTGGCACCAGTAAGAATAATCATGATAGTCCCGGACAACGTCTCGGGGTTAAGCTTTATGCTAACCAAAAAGTCAAAACTGGGCAAACCATTGTCCGCCAAGTTGGCCAAACCAAACGATCTGGCAAGGGTACGAATTTAGCTCGTAATTTTACTATTTATGCAAATAAAGATGGTGTCGTGCGTTTCCAAAAACGAAAAGTCCGAACATTTACCGGTAAAACTGTCTGGCGCACCGAAGTTACGGTTGAATAATTAAGTAGTTTATCTAAAATTCTAGTTTATTAAACGGAGCTGTTAGGATAGTAGCCGCTTGATGCTTTCGATAACTTCGTTAAGGGACACTTCAGACTTAACTAAGTAGCCGCTGACGTATAAGCTTTCAGCCTTATCTCGATCACTTTTCTGGCTTAGCGCAGTTAAGACTACTACCTTCATATTACTAGTTTCTGGCGTATTGCGAAGGATATCCAGTACGTCAAAGCCATTGATAATCGGCATCATAATGTCAAGAATTATCAGATCCGGACGATATTCTGTGGCAACTGCCAAGGCATCTTCACCATTGGCAACTCGCTTGATGTCAAAACCCTCGGCTTTTAGACGCATTAAATAAACATTGGCTAGATCGTCATCGTCCTCCACCATAAGAATTTTCTTGGGAATAATTTTCGGTGAAGGTACTTGTTGTGTGTGTTGTGCTTGTGGGTTAGATTGATCCATATGATTTACATTAGCTTAGTTCTGTTGGCTTTGCAATAATTTTGCGACAAATCCATTAAATAAAGGATGTGGCCGATTGGGTCTGGAAGTGAATTCAGGATGGAATTGGCTGGCTATAAAAAATGGGTGGTTTATGGCTTCTATCATCTCAACTAATATTCCATCTGGTGAGATTCCGACGGCCTTAATGCCCCATGATTCATATAATTCACGGTAGGCATTATTGCACTCATAGCGATGACGGTGACGTTCAATTATCTGGCGTTTGCCATATAGTTTTGCCGATAGGCTATCCTTGTTTAAACTACATGGATAATTCCCAAGTCGCATGGTACCGCCGGTGTTTTCTTTGCCAGCTTGATCTGCCATCGTATGAATAACCTGGTGCGGCGAGCTGGGATCTATCTCAGTTGACGTGGCTTCTTTTAGGCCGGCTGACCGGGCGGCTCCCACTACTGCCATTTGTAGTCCAAGGCACAAGCCTAAATATGGAACCTTTTTTGCTAGACAGTATTGGGCAGCTCTCACCTTTCCATTTAGTCCTCTTATGCCAAAACCTCCGGGTACAACTATCCCATCAACTTTCCGTAATTGACTAATACTTGACGGATTAGTCTCAAGTTCGGCAGCATCAATCCAGCGGATAGTCAGTTTACAATTATTATTCCAGGCGGCAGCTCGCAATGCCTCAAAAACACACATATAAGTATCCTGGTTATCCATATACTTGGCCACAATACCGACTGTAACAGAGTCGCTATAGTCAGTAGTCGCCTTTTTAACTACGTTCCGCCAAGCTTTAAGATCAGGTTTATGAGCCCGCAGATTAAGTTTTTGGCATAAAGCCTCGCCAATGCCAGTATCTTCCAGTGTTAAGGGAACTTCATAAATTGTTTCGGCATTGGGCAGTAGGGCGATTGAGCCTTCGTCGACACCACAAAATAAGCTTAATTTATGTTTAACATTGGGGTTGGCAGGACTTTCGCTTCTGGCAATAAGGATATCCGGCGCAATGCCTAGACTGCGCAGTTCACGAACGGAATTTTGGGCAGGTTTAGTTTTAGTTTCCTGGCTAGCTCCTAAATATGGCAAATAGACAATATGAACATAGGCGCAGTCATTCGCCGCAACTTTTAAGCCAAATTCCCGGATTGCCTCAATAAAGCTGAGGCCTTCAAAATCCCCTACTGTTCCGCCAATTTCCACGATTTGGACGTCAAAGTCCTTACCGGAATCCCGAATATATTCCTGGACGGCATTGGTTACGTGTGGAATGATTTGAACGGTATGGCCTTCATAACGACCAAGCCGTTCGTCATCAATAACTTTCCTAAGTATCCGCCCAGCCATAAGGGAACTCTTTTGAGTAAGCTCTTCGTCCAAAAACCGTTCATAATGGCCAAGATCCAAGTCGGTTTCGGCTCCGTCTTTAGTAACAAAACACTCGCCATGTTCGCGCGGATTGAGCGTACCGGCATCGACATTGAGGTATGGGTCACATTTTTGAATATTTACTTTGAAACCACGGGCTTTTAACAGATTTCCAATAGAGGCGGCAGTAATGCCCTTTCCTAATCCTGAAAGGACTCCTCCTGTTACAAATACATACTTAGTTGGTCTTTTGGCCACCTTCACTTACCCTTATCTTACATAGATACTAGCGCATCCCTTACAATGCTGGCAAGTACAAAAATCAATTATCTTGTTTTAATGGTTGCTTAGGTACTGTAAGGCGGCAGTTTTTTGGGGGTCTTGTCCATTTTGAGTATCTTGAGCGGTCATTTGTACAACTTTGTCGGGAGTAATGCCAATGTGGTTGATATTTTTCCCATCCGGGCGGTACCAACTGGCTATGGTAACCTTTAGCTCAGCTCCCCCGGGCAAATTATCTAATTGCTGGACAACCCCTTTGCCAAAGCTTTTAGCACCAATTACGTAAGCTTGGCCATTATCATGCAGCGCCCCGGTTGTAATTTCAGCTGCACTGGCTGAGCCGGCATTAATCAATACAACTGTCGGAATGCCGTTTAGGATGTCATTGCCATTAGAGGTATAGGTTTGATCGACTACATTACCTGTTTTTTCTTGCATAACCGTAGTACCTGATGGCAGCCACAAACTTGAAACATCAACGGCGGCGGTTACTAGTCCGCCCGGGTTATCACGCAGGTCTAAAAGCACACCTTTAACGTGTGCTTTTTGGAAGGATTGGGCGGCTTTTTTAGCTAAATCCGAAGTGTCATTACTGAATTGGTTAATCTGCATGTAGCCGATGTTGCCGCTTAGAATCTTATAATTAACGCTTGGGACCGTTATATTAGCCCGAGTAATTGTAAAGCTCAGCTGTTGGCTACTGTTACGAATAACAGACAAAGTAACTTTTGTGCCACTCGGGCCACGGATATTATCAACAGCCACATCAATTGACATGCCATTAGTGGATTTACCGTTAATTGCAGTTACTATGTCGCCCGCTTGTAATCCAGCCTTAGAGGCGGGAGTATTCGCTAGTGGAGCGATTATTTCAATATCATTAGTGGAATCCTCTCCCAACTCCGCACCTATGCCGCTGAATGTGCCTTGGAGCTCATTATTGTATTGCTGGGCTTGGCTGGGGGTAAAATATTCGGTATAGGGATCATTAGTAGATTGGGCAAGACCATTTTTTAGACCATTGAGCAGTTGGGTCTGGGTTAATTTTCCGTCATATTGATTTTTTAAGTCGTTATAAACTTGATTAACGCTACTGTAATTAAGTTGAGCCGGCAGATTAGTATTTTGACTAAGGGAGTTGGCAAAATTAATATTGCCATTACCAACATTTACGCCCAAGAAATAAATTCCTACAGCAATAACAAATAATATGAATATTTGAGTAATTTTAGATTTTTGGATAGATTTTTTTATACGCACTAATTTGCCCTGCCAATGATGAAATATTTGGTTATTTGATACTTTCTTGGTCAATTTTATATTACCATTCAGAAAAATGTAAGAAGTACAGACCAGCTGAAGTTCGCCAACCTTCACTATAATCGCCCCTATAATCGGCATTATACTGTTGGACATAAATCGCCGGTTGTCCATTGAGCGTGCCTACGCCTGCTACATACATGGCATGGCCGACATCTCCTGGTATCCCTGACGCTAATCGAATGGCAATATCTCCTACCTCGGGAATCTGGTCAACGGGTATACCGGCATCTATTGCATCCTGTTTCCATTGGTATGCCATTCCAATTCCTCCCCAATATGGCATATCTTGCGATACTTGGCCACTGAGATACTCCTCATGGACCATGAATGCGGCGTAACTGACGCACTCCCTGTTATCCATTCCCCAGTTATCAGAAGTGTTATCTTTGGGGTGGTCACAGCCCCACTCAGTTCCTGGTATTATTGTGCTAGGAGTTGATGTGGGGTATCCACCACCGCAAGTACCTTCAGCAGTGATATCTGATCCGGATGGCATGTTTAACTCGGCTATCTTGGCTTGGAGTTGTACAATTTCAGCCTGATTGCTTTGGATTTGCTGATTGAATTGATCTTGTTGCTGCTGATTATATGCCAACAGATTGCTGTCTTGAGCTTCGTCGCTGCTTAGTTCATTCTGTTGGGATTTCTGTGTTGCAATAGTAGCTACTACTTGGTCCTGGCGAGCTTGAAGTTGATTCTCAAGTTGGGTGATAGTGTTTAGCGTATCTTGAATCTTATTACTTACGGCATTGCGGTAAGTCTCAGCATTAACAAAATCACTTAGATTCTGGCTGGTAGCCAGCTCTTCCACAGTCGTCATCTGGCCATCTACATACATCGCTTTGATGTCCAATGACAAAATTTGCTTATCCTGAACAATCTCGGCTTGGGTTCGGGCTATTTGCTGCTGCAAACTGGCTTGGGTGGCATAATTCTCGTTTATTTGTTGCTCTAAATTTGTAATTTCAGATTGCAGCTGGTTGACGGCATTCTGATAGCTGCCAGCGGTTATTTGTAATTGACTAAGATTAGATTCATTTTGTGAATTTTGTTGCTGCAATGCCTGTTCCTGGGAACTACAACTACTAATAGTCGAGCAGTCGACTGCATGGACAACTTTTATTGAAATACCTGTTAAAACTAAGCAGGCCACAACAATACCGACCCGAATTATTTTAGTCGAGTTTAATGTCAATAGACGTTTAATTATGGCGTGCTTATTTAACATTGGTTTTTTATTTTTTATTAGCATCTTAAGCATACCATACCCCACAAGAAGTTGTAAAATACCCTCTTAGATTAAATAGCTATCAACTTGTTGATAACTTAATAATGATTAAAATTTATAGACTTTGATTTTGTTGTTATTTAAAAACGGTATTTTATCTGGAAGTTTTGAGTTTAAGATACCGCTTGGTAGCAATATAGGACGATGCGGCTCCAATGAGTATACCAACCACCAGTTGTAACGTCAAAAGAATCCAAAAATGGGTCCTAAAATCGTGATTAGCATAACCGATGTCCAGTAAACCCAAACTGCTGGCTTGAAGAGCTGATGCCGATCCGGCAAATAAAATGTCTATGATCAAAATGGATATTAATGCCGAGATCACCCCATACAATGTGCTTTCTACCACAAAAGGCCCTTTTATAAACCAGTTATTGGCACCCAGTAAGCGCATTATGCCGATCTCATCTCGTCGGTTAAAGATAGTCATCCTGATGGTGTTAAAAATTATCAGGGCTGACACGCAAGCAAAGACTATTACAGCCATTACGCCAGCTTCCCGGATAATATTAGTGGCATGGGCAATCTTATCAATCGCCGTTTTTTCGTTACCGGAATATGAAGTGCCCGCTTGGGGGTCTTGAAGCGCAGTATTCTGCGGTTCATCTAGAAAATTTTTGATTGGCTGGATGTTTTCGGTGTTGGTCGGGCTTATCTCAATGCTTGCCGGCAACGGGTTGGATCCGATAACTGACAGCGCTTGTATCAAGCTTTTATTGTTGGAGTTCTCTGACTTATACATTGCCAGAGCTTGGTCCTGTGAAGTGTAATTAACTTTTTTAACACTGGGTAGATTTCTTAGTTCAGTCATAAAAGTATTTACTTGCTGGGTAGTAACTGAGCTATTTAAGTAAACAGATATATTAATTTTACTGTTAATCTGGTTGATGGTATTGCTAAAAGTTGCATTAACTATTAACGAGAACAATATTGTTGTCAAAGTCACAGTCATCACAGCTATAGCTGCTGCGGCTAGCGATAAATTGCGGACAAAATTTATTATGCCAGTACGAATAATTCGGATGATCGTAGTTATTTCCCGGTGCATGATTAGATTTTATACTCAGCGTTAGCGCGATCGCTAATTATTTTGCCATGTTCCAAGGTAACAACTCGACGTTTCAGTTTATTAACGATTGATGCGTTATGGGTAGTTAACAGGACGGTTGTGCCAAAACGGTTGATTTTCTCCAAGACTTTAATTACATCCCAAGCATGCTTAGGATCCAAATTGCCGGTCGGCTCATCAGCTATTAAAATTTTTGGCTGGCGGACAATTGCCCGGGCTATTGCGACACGCTGGGTCTCGCCGCCGGATAATTCTGGTGGCATCCGTTTTTCTTTTCCCTTCAAGTTAACAATTTCCAATACTTTCGGCACTGTTTTTTGTATTTCCCGTTTGCTAACACCGACAATTTCAAGCGCAAAGGCTATATTTTCAAAAACCGTCCGGTTGTTTAACAACTTAAAATCCTGGAAAACAACGCCTATTTTACGCCTTAAATTTGGTATGTCTTTATCGCTTAACTTATCGAAATCGATCCCGCCGACAATGATTTTTCCACTGCTTGGCCGTTCTTCGCGTGTTAATAACCGCATTAGAGTTGTTTTTCCAGCACCGCTTTGGCCAACCATAATTACAAATTCTTTCGGTTTTATATGTAGCGTTACCCTGTTTAGAACCGGCCCGGTATTGCGATTGTAAATTTTTGTTACCCGATCAAGTACTATCATCATAGACATTATAACAAAGGCTATTATCCAAAATTTTTGAAATTATTGTATTTTTAAGCTGTATTCCAGATAGGCATTAATCAACGGATTGATATTACCTTCCAATACGCCGTTGATATCGCTGGTTTCGTAATTTGTGCGCAAATCTTTCACTTGCTTATAAGGATGAAGTACATAAGACCGGATTTGATTGCCCCACTCTGCCGATAATACCGGTCCTTTGAGCTCACTTAATTGTTCTTTGTGCTGTTCCAACTGCAGCCTGACAAGTTTGGAACGCAGAATCGTTAAGGCGGTCTCTTTGTTCTGAAGCTGCGAGCGTTCGTTCTGAATAGATACAGTTATGCCAGTTGGAA
>Ga0181538_10005952_pt1 | contig 10724 bp, 8 predicted proteins | sample PEATcosm2014_Bin_40_FD_119773 | JGI IMG/M metagenome (GOLD analysis project Ga0181538, IMG submission 119773) | Peatland microbial communities from MTU Mesocosm Facility, Houghton, MI, USA - PEATcosm2014_Bin23_30_metaG | ecosystem: Environmental > Terrestrial > Soil > Wetlands > Peat | place...
CGGAGCCGCTAACAAAGGAAACGCAGAAGGATCATTTGTTGCTGGAAATCATAACCAGCGGAGCGGCAGTTCGATACCACGCCGTGGCAGACCGGCCCGAAGCGCATCTCCTTTTCCACTGTCTCGGGGATCAGCAGGAGAAGGATTCAGCCGTGAATCTGGCTCGCTTTGTGCAGGAGATGGCGAAATGTGCGCCAGGGGCGGTCCTCAATCACGGCGCTTACTATATGTGCGAGCAGTGTAACCCGGCATTTTATTATCCGAGTCAGACGGCATTTTACCGGGAGATCACCTGGCTGTTGTGGATGATTTCATCCGGCCGAGTGCAGCAGTAATTTAGGACTTTGGGTCACGCTCATTGGCATCGGCGAAGAGTTGGCTATCTACTTCTCCAGCGCAACCTGGTTTACACGGGCACCACCCGGGGCAAGAAGCTGGTGGTGCTCATCGGGCAGCGGAAGGCCTTGGCGCTGGCGGTGCGGAACAACAAGACGGAGCAGCGGTTTTCGGGGCTGCTGGCCGGGCTGACACGGGGATCAAAGTGGGGCGACTGCGGATGGATTCGGAGTGGGGTCAAGCTGGAGAAGCCTTGGCCAACAAGGCCTTCTGAGTCTTCAAGTATTCCTTCAGCGTGTCAATCGTGGTCGCTTGTGTCCTCACCGCCTTGTTTCCAGGCTGCTTCATCATCTTATAATCGACAAGCGTTTTACCGATGTCCCAGATTTGGATGTAGCCGGTATCTGTCTTCCAAAGCTGCCCTTTTTCTAAAGGCGGTAGAGGTTTCTTATTTTTCTTCATGTCGAGTCGAGTCAGACAACTGCCGAGGTGGTTCTGTTCATTCGGGCATCCTGGTTCACCATCAAGACCGGCACCGGGGCGGACGTGCTGACTGCCCCGGCAGTGCGGCTCCACCCTGATCAATAATTGTCGTGATTTGCCGGCCGCTGGGCATGGCCGCTTAAGGACTTGGCCCAGTTGATCAAGTATCTGGACGGTAAAGTCGCATTGAAGGGCGGCTCAAAAGAGGATCATCTGGCTGCGCACGAATGGATCTCTCTGTTTTGGCATGAAGCGGTCGTGAGGGAGGTTTGAACGGGGCGATCCACCAACTGTTCTGGCGCATGTGATTCCCGTCCACAAGAAAAAGAGCGACCCGTGATCGAGTCGCTTCTCGCAGCCGGGGGTGGCCGCTTTCTGGCCGTGGCAGTTCTACAATTCACAGCCCGATGCAGCCAACATCGCATGAATTTAGCAGCACAGCCAACTAGGCAAGCCCTTGGAATTGACTTCAGGTGAGGCGATTGGCTCCAGGTCGGGAAAGGACCTTTCACAACCACTTAAAAGGAGCGGCTCAGACCCCTGAACCGCTCCAACGTAACCCATAGGCCAACCTAGAACAGGTTGGCTATCAAAACCCTATTCCAGCGACATTTAAGATCCAACAAGGGAAATCCTAACCGATTCGATGAGACGCCTGGGTTTAGGGTTTTTCCACTAGGCCATGTTTGTTTGGGTTGCCGATATTCTCGTCAAATGGTGTGGCCGTTTTTGCGGTCAGCTACAATCGCGATGGAGCACAATCAGCCCGGGAAGCGGTTGGTTGTGCTTGTCGGCCAGGGGAAGGCCCTGGCGATGGCGGTGCGGAACCACAGGACGAAGCGGCGGCTGTCGGAGCTATTTCAGTCCCCGGGCGCCGCGGTCAATACCCTCAACCAAAGTGTTTCCCAGCGTCTCGCCGTAGAAACTCATGCTCGCCTCGTAACCGCCCCTACGATATTCCTCGGCCGGCAGGACGTAGCTGACCCATTCATCGGCCAGACCGCCGATCGTGACGCAGGCGGCTCCGGTGATTTGCCGCGTCTGGGACTTGGCTTCCAGGCCAAGCTGGGCGGCCATCTCGCCCGGCACCCCCAGAATCACCAGGTCTCCAAGCCGCAGACAGGTGCTGTGGGTTTGCGCCGGCACCAAGCGTTCCAGGAAGTCCTTCATCTTCTCCTCGTTCAACCCGTATTCCGCGCCGCCGGTTTTCATGAAATCCGGGTGCGACTGCCGCTTGGGCAAAACGATTGTTTCCGTGTGGTATCCGAACGCTCTCACCTCCTGTGGTTGGATCTTTTCCCATGCTCGCCAGGCAATAATGCCCATCTCTCGGCCGTAACGCTCCGCCCGTTCCCAATTGCTGCCGCAATCCGGCGGCGGCACGGGCGATTGATCCCCTTCGGCTCCGTTGTAAAACATCACGGTTACGCCGTGCGCAATCAGCGCCTCCATCGTGCGCTGCAAGTGCCCGGGCCAGTCGCCCGAGAACATCATGTCTTCAGCATCCATGAAAGTCGGGTGTGCAGTCCAGTTGACGAGCACGGCAAATGGCCGTCCCTCACTCGTATCAACCCGGGTTACGGTTAAGTCGGTATCGTGGATAGTCCCCCCGTGTCTGCGGTTGCGATTGCGATCCGGGACGGTGATCGTCGTCGAGGCTGCCGAGATCGACACCAAGTCCTTGTCCGCATCCAGGATGACTTTGGCCAGTTGGCCGACCGTGTGCTCGAACAGTTCTTTTTGGAAAATGCCAGCCTGCGGTATCCCGAACACATTTCCGGGATGGAGCGCCATCATGTCGATGCTGGTGTGAGAGTGACTGGCCAAAAGCAGAATCTGGTCAGCACTCCAGCCGCTGGTGGCCAGAAGTTCAATGACGGCGGCCTTGAATCCAGGAGGGAAGGCCAGGACGTCGGCCGTGACCACAGCAAATTTGCGTTCATCTTGATCCAGCACCAATGCCTTGGCCCAAATCGCGTCATGAACGCCGACCGCCGGTTTACTCATGCGTGCTCCGTATCCGCCCAAGGCCGCTTTCATGTCCAAAGGCGGAGTCAGGTTCACCCGGGCGACGCCGGCACGAAGGCTGGAAGCGGCTGTGCCGTTACTCGCGATGCCGAGGATCAGCAGGGAAATTACTGCCAGCCCCCGGAGGCGGATGGAAATAAGCGTGGTCATCACGAAGTGATCGTTTGCGCCGGAACGGTGCCGTTGTCAAGCTCCTGCACTCGGGAGTCAAGTCAACGCTGGGGTGGACGCGCTGGCGGTTTCTGACCTGCTCTGTTCCACCTGACCGTCTTCTCGCCGCCACACCGAATCCGGGAGGCTTGCAACCCCGGGCTTGGCGGTTAAAGTGTTCAAAGTTGGGGAGTCATGGTCGGGAAAACACTATGAAACATGCATTTCGATCTTCACGTGATGTAATCATCCGAACCGATGCTTGGGCGGAGGCCACGAAGTTTTATGGTTCAGTCCTCGGCCTGCCAGTGGTTCATCAGAGCAAGAAGCTGGTGGGTTTCGAGACAGGGTCCTTTTGTCTCCACGTCGAAAAGGGCAAGGGGCATGGGCCGGTGTTTGAATTCCTTGTGCCCGACGTTCAAGCCGCAAAACGCCGCCTGGTAGCCGCCGGCTGCACCGTCCAGGAGGAAAACGCCTCGACCCCGCGTTGTTACATTCGAGACCCGTATGGTGTGGTGTTCAACCTCGGCCAAGCTCAGCCCGAGAAATGAAGTCTATGCCCTCATGAAGACACGGGGCTGCTGCCGCAGCGGTCAAAGGCAATGTTGAAGGCGCCGGCGCGATCCAACTTGCTCCGGGGCGACCCTGGCTCAAGTAGTTTAGGCGGGAGGCGCCTGGGCCAGTTGCCTATTTTTGGGCTTTGCTCTTACCGCTAGACCCGTCCTTCTTTCCCCCGGTCAGCAGGGTTCCGCTCAAGACGCCCACGGCGAAGAAGGCGAAATACATCATCGCCGCCGGCATTTTCTGAACCTTGGACAGAATCGGGGGCAGTGACAGGCTGACTGATTGCCGATTGTTCATGCCCATGATGACCAGGAGCAGTAGAATCAAAACCAAGAAAATCATTTTCAGCAGCAGCTTGAAATTCATAAGTAGTATCGGTCTGAGCTTAGGGAACCAAATGGTGAAGAGCGAGATGATTCATTGCTTGTGCATCGTTGTCACCGCCGAACAACCCGGGCGGAAAATCGTCGAGACGGAGAATACTGGCGAAGCAGGAACGCGGTATGCGAGTGGTGTTAAGACATGCTGGAATTGGCCTCTATTATGCGGGGCGCAAGCACTGGGTCGGTGATCCCGACTCGGCGCTGGATTTGGAGACAATCGAGCGAGCCACCGAGTTGAGCCGCGACGAGTCCTTCGAGGAAATGGACATCGTAATGACTTACGACGACCCCTTCTGCGAACTTGTGCTTCCGCTCCGACGCAAGAGGGAAGCCGGTCAGGAACCTCTCCGTGAGGCCGCTTAAACGCCCAGTCGTCGGTGTCCACCAAGGTCGCCGTGTTCTGTTGAGCCATTAAACCTCAATCGCCTGCCAAAACGGCGTCACCGGGCTGTGGAACAGGCGGCAGCGCAACGACGAACAAGTAGTAGGATTCAACTTCACCCGCTGCACTTCCGAGAGCCAAGGTCTTGGGCAATCCTTGGTGGTGCGGCGCAATTCTTGCTGGATACTGGACTCTGATATGTGGAAATCTGGAGATGCCGTTTTGCTGGTTTTGATGACCTGTCTCTGGCTCACGCCGGAAGTCCGGGCGCAATCCAGCACCAATGTGGTCGTGGCTTTTAGCACGACCAACGCCACGCCGCTCAATCCTGGATTTGCCGGTTTTGCCACCGAGATTCTCGACACCGCTCTGGAATACAGCAATACGAACTTCCAGCAATTTGCCTCCATGCTTTCGCCCGGCTGGCTGCGTTACCCCAGCGGCACCTCGGATGATGCCTTTAATTGGTCCACCGGGCTGACGGACACGAACTGGCTCGACATCATCGGTGCGCACGGCGACAAGAGCGCCTCGAACAGTTGCGACTTCACTTATCTGCCTCTGCTCGGCAAGGGCGGCGCCCAATTCACGAATTTCGCCAGCCTGGCTGGCAACGTCGGCGGCGCCAGGATCATCGTCTGCGTTAACGCTTTTACCGACACCACCAATTCAGCAAGCGCGTTCGCCGCGTTTGCCTTGAGCCACCACATTTCCGTCGCGGCCTGGGAGCTTTGCAACGAGCCTTATCTCTTCCAAGGCACGAACGATTTCTTCACCAACGGAACGGATTACGCCAACAAGATGCTGCCCTACCGGAATGCCATCAAGGCCGCGGATTCCAACGCCGTGGTGGCCATCTTCTTCAGCGACCCGGCCGTGGGTGGCCAGAGTTGGGACAAGGCGCTGATTAACTACACCAACAAATACTGGGATGCGGTCAGCTATCACTATTATCCCCAACCGGCGCTCACGAAGTTCTCCGATTTGATGGCCTACGACAATGGCCTGCTGGTGAGCAACACCACCAGCTACGTGACCAATTACCTGGCGACCAACAACAATCCCAATGTGACGTTCATGATCACGGAATTCCAGCCGGTCCAGGGCAGTGGGGCTGGCACCGGCAACCAAAGCCCCAATGAGCCGTCCATGACGCTCTACGGTGGCATCTACGCGTCGGAGTTTGTGATGCGCATGTCCACCGTCCCGCAAATGAAGTTTGTCGGCAATTTTCAGTTGTTCAACCAAAACGGCATCAGCGCCACGAATGTTTTCCGTTCGGCCGTTGTCAACGCCGCCAACGGCGGTTACACCACTAACACCCAGAACCTGCCCTTTGGTTTTTATTTGAGCGCCCAAGCGACGGCACAGGCGGTGGCCTATTGGGCGGTGAACCGGTCCATGGCAGTCTATGCCACCACCGTCGCCACCAACGGCCCGACCGTTCCGATCAATAGCAACTATAACGCAACCATGCCGGCGGTTTACGCGCAGGCTTATCAGGGTGGCAACGGGAAGCGGTATGTGGTGCTGACGAACAAGAGCGCCACCAATGCGCCGGTGCAGATCGTTGAGGATGGGATTACGCTGACCAATCAATTCCTCGAATCCTTCGTCACTGGCAGCGATCCTAGCGCGACCAACTCTTCTCCGGAAATCAGCCCGGTTCAGATCCAGACCCAGACCGCCAGCAACCCGGTTACGATTCCAGCCTACTCCGTGGTGCGGTTGGAGTGGACGGTCTTCGACGTCCCGCAGCCTTCACTCGCGGTGGACGTGTCCGGCCCGGTGCAAACCCTTCGCTGGGCAGGGCTGACGAACGTGACCTACGCGGTTCAGGGCACCACCAACCTCGCCGGGACGTGGGCGACGTTGGGGAAGGTTTCCAGCACACAGACCAACTTCGTATTTACCAACTGGAATCCCGGCACGCTGCAATTCTACCGGCTCCTAGTTCCTTGACCGTCACCTGGACGATGGGGTGGTGCGCCGCCTGTTCACAAGTTCACCGAACGCGGGTGGTGGGTGCTTAAGCGGTTCGGCTGACCTGCGCTTTCATCCCTACCCGGCGACTTCCAAAAACGCAACATGATGCGTTTTTGGGTCATGGCCGCTGTTGCATCCCGATGTCCCGGCCTCAGTTACAGCCACCTCGCCGGTGAACCGCGGTTCAGGGCGAGCGCAAGCGGTAGAAGCGGCTGGGATAATTCGTCCACTGCGGGTCGCTGAAATAGGCCGAGCCGCCAGTGAGGTTGTTCGTGCTCACTGGAAGCCAGACGAGATTAGCCAGATTTGTAGAGGCTTCGACCACGATGACTAGGTTGCTGGAGCCGGTGATATCGAAGCCAAAGCGATTCGTGCGCACTCCAAAAGTGCCTGCGCCGCTCTGGACTTGAGGGTTCCATAGCGCGGTCGGACGACCCCCAAACGTTGCTCCCCAGCCCGTCGTCCCCGGCAAGTAATAGACGGTCGCATTGTAGTCGTCGGAGAACACAGTCGAATCACCGCTGGGGGCGTCACCCTCGAAATAGACTGCCGTCAAGCTGGTGCAGCTTGCGAACGCATAGCTTCCAACGCTAGTGACGCCGTTACCAATCGTGACGCTGGCCAAGCTTGTGCAGTTTGCGAACGCGCTGGTCCCGATGTTGGTAACAATGTTGGGGATGGCGATGCTGGTCAGGCTGGGGCATGAATAGAACGCGATCTGCCCAATGCTGGTGACGTTTGCACAGATTATGACAGTGGCCAGATTGGTGCAGACCGCGAACGCCCCGTCCCCGATGCTGGTGACGGTGTTGGGGATCATGTAGGACGTTCCGGCTTTGCCTGGCGGGTATTGAATGAGAATGGTCTGGCTGTTGTTGAGTAAGACTCCATCCAAGCTGCTATAGTTCGTGTTCTGTGGATCCACCGTGATCGCCATAAGGCTGGTGCAGTAATAGAACGCCGCCCCTCCGATGCTCATGACGCTGCCGGGAATCGTGACGCTGGTCAGCCGGGTGCAGAGCCAGAAGGCGTAAGTTCCGATGTTGGTGACGCTGTCGCCTATCGTGACGTTGGTCAGGCTGGTGCAGTAAGCGAATGCATAGTGTCCGATGCTGGTGACGCTGTTGGGGAGCGTGAGGCTGGTCAAGTCAGTGCATAATTGGAACGTAAAGTCCCCGATGCTGGTGACACTGTTGGGGAGCGAGACGTTGGTCAGGCTGCTGCATTGCTCGAACGCATTCTGCCCGAGGTTGGTGACGCTTCCCGGGATGATGATACTGGTCAGGCTGGTGCAAGAACCGAACGCCCCGTCCCCGATGCTGGTAACGGTGTTGGGGATCGCGTAGGACGTTCCGGCTTTGCGTGCTGGGTATTGAATGAGCATGGTCTGGCTGTTGTTGAACAAGACTCCATCCAAGCTGCTATAGTTGGCGTTCTGTGGATCCACCGTGATCGCCATAAGGCTGGTGCAGTAATAGAACGCATCACCCCCGATGCTGGTGACGCTGTCGCCAATCGTGACGTTGGTCAGGCTGATGCAGGAAGAGAACGCAGCGATTCCGATGCTGATGACGCTGTCACCTATCGTGACGTTGGTCAGGCTGGTGCAGGAAGAGAACGCATAGCTCCCGATGGCGGTGACGTTGGTGCCTATCGTGACGCTGGTCAGGCTGGAGCACGCATCGAACGCGCCGTCCCCGATGTTTGTGACACTGCCGGGAAGCGTGACGCTGGTCAGGCTGAAGCACTCGTAGAACGCATCCTGCCCGATGCTGGTGACACCGTTGGAGATCGTGGCGCTTGTCAGACTCTCGCAGTCCTCGAACGCCCCATCTCCAATATTGCTGACGCTGCCAGGGATCGTGACGCCAGTCAGACCGCTGCTCTCGAACGCATAGTCCCCGAGGCTGGTGACCGGCCAGCCATTGGTCGTGTCCGGGATGGTGACCGATGCGTTGGTCCCGGTGTATCCCGTGATAGTAATCGTGCCCTTATTAGTCGTGATCGTGAATTGCGCTTGCACCACGGCAGGCAGCGTCAACACCAGCGCCGCCAGCAGCAGCAAATTAAAACGCATCTTCATAGCCCTACTGGAAGCGGAGGCGGTAAAAGCGCCCGGGATAACTCGTCCACTGGGGATCGCTGAAATAGGCCGAGCCGCCAGTGAGGGTGTTCGTGCTCACTGGAAGCCAGATGGGATTGCCCGGGTCTGTGCAGGCTTCCACCACGATGACCAAGCCGCTGGACCCGGTGATGGTGAACCCGAATTGATTCGTCCGGATGCCAAAGGTGGCACCGCTGGTCTGCACCTGCGGATTCCAGAGCACCTCCGGAACTCCCCACGAAGGCGTGGGCCAACCCGTCATCCCCGGCAAGTAATAGATGGTCGTATTGGTGGCCCCGCGTAACACATTTGTCCCGCCAAGGCTGGGGGCGTTGCCCAGGAAATAGACTCCCGTGAGGTTGGTGCAGCCAGACAACGCATAATCCGCGATGCTGGTGACGCTGTTGGGAATCGTAACGCTGGCCAGACTCCGGCAGTTATAGAACGCCCACTCCCCAATGCTGGTAACGCCTCCGGGAATGGTGACGCCGGACAAGCTCCGGCAGTCAAGGAACGCGGAGTCCCCGATGTTGGTGACGGTATTGGGGATCGTGACGCTGGTCAGGCTGATGCAGAATAGGAACGCCGTGTCTCCGATACTGGTGACGCCGTTGCCGATCGTAACGGTCGTCAGGCTTTCGCAGTCCTCGAACACCCCGAGTCCGATATTGGTGACGCTGTTAGGGATCGTGACGCGAGTTAGACCGCTGCTCTCGAACGCATAGTCCCCGAGGCTGGCGACGCTTTTGGGAATGCTCACGCTGGTCAGGCTGGAGCACCAGCCGAACGCATAGTCCCCTATGCTGACGACGCTGCTGCCAATCGTAAGGCTAGTAAGGCTTTCGCAGTCTTCGCACGCATAGTCCCCGATGGTGGTAACGCTGCTGCCTATCGTGACGTTGGTCAGGCTGTAGCAGTCATAAAACACACCGTCTCCGAGGCTGGTGACGCTATTGGGAATCGTGACGCTGGCCAGACCGGTGCCCTCGAACGCATAGTCTCCGATGCTGGTGGCGCTGTTGGGAATTGTGACGCTGGTCAGGCCGGTGTCGCCGAACGCATCGTCCCCGATGGTGGTGACACCATTGGGGATTGTGTAGGCTCCGGCTATGCCCCCGGGATATGCGACAAGCATGGTCTGGCTCTGGTTGAACAAGACGCCATCCACATCGCAATAGGCGGGGTTACGCGTATTGACCGTGATTGCCGTCAGGCTGAAGCAGTCAAGGAACGCGTCGTCTCCGATGCTGGTGACGCCGTTGCCGATCGTGATGGTGGTCAGGCTTTCGCAGTCCTCGAACGCCCCGTCTCCGAGATTGGTGATGCTGTCAGGGATCGTGACGCCAGTCAGGCCGCTGCTCTCGAACGCATAGTCCCCGATGCTGATGAGGTTGGTGCCTATCGTGACGTTGATCAGGCTGGAGCAGGCATAGAACGCATAGTCGCCGATGCTCGTGACCCGCCAGCCATTGATCGTGTCCGGGATGGTCACCGCCGCGTTGGTTCCGGTGTATCCCGTGATCGTAATCGTGCCATTATTGTTCGTGAACGTAAATTGCGCTTGCACCACGGCGGGGAGTGCCAACAGCAAAAGCAGCGCAAGCCATGAGGCGTAAAGTCGATGGCGAACGCTTTGCCGGATCGGTTTCGAGCGATAGGTGTTGTTCATATTCTCCTGTCCTTTCATGCGCCGAGTCTCGCACCGGCATTTGCCCAAGCGAGCTTTGCGGCCTCAGCCTGTATTGTGATTCATCGGTTGAACGGCGTCATGGCCTTTTAGCCCTAGCTCGTAAGCTTGGGAACAATTCTTTCAACTATTTTGCGGATACACGGTTTAGTAACCCTGGCAAGAAGAATCTTCATGCAAATCTCCGAGGCTGCAGCGGCCCCCTGGAAATCGCTTACTTTTCATCCAGCCGCCACAGGCCCAGAGGGGAAGGGCGTTCCGCCCCCTTCCGGCCTCGCCTGAGTCGGCCTGCGCCCCGACAGAGGGCCTCCTTGTCCCGGGTGACGATGGGGTCACTGAGGAGCGGCTGTGCGGCGATTAACTTGTGAATATTCACAAGTTGACTCTCCCCGCCGTCCGGAAGGGCAGAGCCAGCAGGAGCCGGCCTGCCCAATACAATCCCCGGAACCAGGCGACAAAGCCGGGAAACGCCACCAGCATTTCGGTTCGTCGCTGTTTTCGGTGGAATACCTGTAAACTTGGGGCATGACACCTGAACGCATGTTTCAAGAACTGTTGGGATTGGGGCTAAACTGGGAAGTGGTTGAGAGCCGGTTTGGCCACCAGACTTCAACGGTCGTA
>Ga0181538_10005953_pt1 | contig 10723 bp, 9 predicted proteins | sample PEATcosm2014_Bin_40_FD_119773 | JGI IMG/M metagenome (GOLD analysis project Ga0181538, IMG submission 119773) | Peatland microbial communities from MTU Mesocosm Facility, Houghton, MI, USA - PEATcosm2014_Bin23_30_metaG | ecosystem: Environmental > Terrestrial > Soil > Wetlands > Peat | place...
AGCCGGCTGCGGGCACAATTGCCCGCCCCACAATTCGTAGCGGAATCGGTGGTTCTGAGAAGTCACATCCCCGTTCAATCCGGCGCGGCCGGTGGCTGGGCAGGCTTCTGACTCCTGGCTTCCATATCCCGCAGGGATATCAAGGGCGCAGCCGAGCGCAGCCCTTGGCTAGTTAGCCGTTGCTGGGATTCTGATGGCTTGCCATCCGGCGCTGCCGCATCTGCCGGAAATGCGCCGGGAGTTGATCGGCTTTGGCCCGCTGTTCCGGGGTCAGGGTGCTATAGATTCTGGCGAACGCCTGGTGCCGCAGCGCCGATATCTCGCCCTTCAGGTTGGCTGCCTGTGCGCTCAACTGGTCGATTTTGGCCGCGTCGTCCGCCCGGACCGCCTGGAACATCGCGATACGAACCTGTTTCAACTGCTGGCGGATGGGTTGCGCGGATTGGCGGACCGCTCGAAACTCCGCTTTGGCGCGCGCTTCCTGCGCCGGGGTCAGATTCAGGTAGCGGGCCATGCGCGCGCCGCCATCATGCTGGTGATGCTGTTGCACGGCCGGTTGCGCCGGCTGGCCGCCCACTTCTTGAGCGGCCAGGAGCATACCTCCCGCTATCGCCGCTGTTGCTGCAAAACGTAACCAAGTGTTTCTCATACTGTTTCTAGTCTCCTCACTTTCCAGGTTAGGAGGCGATTGTAAAGTGAGTTTGTACGGCGTGTAAGAAATTGTAACGCTGGTTACGAATTCCAGTACGGCACCGTATGCGCAAAGAACCCGGCGCGCCACGCCCGGCTCTCTTTACGTCGAATACATCAGCCAGGTGTTGAACCCAGATGGATCGCCGTAATGCCCGGAACCTCACCACCATTTTACTGGCGCTGAATAGCAAGGGAAACCAGTTCGCCGGCAGTTACACGACGGTCCAGGAGATTGGCAGCGTCACAACTACCGTGTCTAGCTGTACACTCAGCGGGCAACTGATGCCGCATGTCCAGTTGCCTTGAACAACCTTGGCGGCGGTGGTGGTCCCTTGGAGGCCGCCGCCAATTTCGACGCCGTGCCCGAATTCTCGCGGCTGGGATTGATCGGCGTCTTTTCGAAAACCAGGCTCATGCTGCTTGCTGCTGGCGGCGGTGCTGGCGGCCACAATCGGCGCCGCGCTGACAGCGCCCCGATCGGGGTAACCTGAATCATGCGTCTCCGCTTGACCGCTTGTCTCGCTGCTCTGCTCGCCGTCGCCTGGGCCGAAGATTGGCCGCAGTGGCGCGGTATCCACCGCGACGGGGTCGCAATCGGCTTCCCCGAGCCCAAAGCCTGGCCGGTCAAGCTCACGCTCAAGTGGAAAGTCACAGTGGGTGAAGGCCACTCATCGCCCGTGGTGGCCGATGGCAGGATCTACGTCCATACACGGCAAGGCGATCGCGAAGTGGTCACCGCGCTGCGCCCCGAAAACGGTCAGACCATCTGGCAGGAAAGCTACGACGCGCCCTACAAAATGAATCCCGCGGCAGTCAGCCACGGCAAAGGCGTGAAATCGACGCCCGTGGTCGAGGATGGCCGTATCTTCACCTTTGGCATCAACGGCACTCTCTCGTGCTTCGATGCCAAGACCGGCAAGCCGCAATGGCGCAAGGAATTCGGCTCGCCCGATTTCGGCGTGGCCACCTCGCCGGTGGTTGACCACGGCCTGGCGATCGTGTACGTGGGCGGCAACACCCAGGGCGCACTCACCGCCTTCGACGCCGCCACGGGCGCCGAAAAGTGGAGCTGGAAAGGCGACGGACCGGCATACGCATCGCCCATCGTCGTGGAGTTGGCCGGCACTCGCCAGGTAGTGACGCAATCCCGCCACAATATTGAGGGAGTCGCGGCCGCCACCGGCGACCTGCTCTGGCAGATTCCATTCAAGACGGTATACGCGCAGAACATCGTGACGCCGGTGCTGTATCGCGACACACTGATCTTCTCGGGCATTGCCAATCCGGTGATGGGCGTCAAGGTCCTCAAACACGGCGCGGAGTGGACCACCGAGACCGTCTGGGAGAACAAAGATTTTTCCATGTACATGAGCTCGCCGGTGGTGAGCGGCGAGCTGCTGTTCGGCTTTACGGAACGCAAGCGGGGACAGTTCTTCTGCCTGAAGCCGAGCGACGGCACGACGCTGTGGTCATCCGATGGCCGCCAGGCGGACAACGCCGCTGTGGTGGCGGCCGGTTCCGTTTGGCTGATTCTCACGCCCGACGGCAACCTGACCGTGGCCCGCCAAAGCGACAAGGCGTTCGAGCCGCTGCGTAAATATACCGTGGCCGATAGCGCCACCTGGGCGCACCCGGTGGTCATGGGTCATGGCATTCTGATCAAAGACGCCACCAACCTGGCGCTATGGGACCCGTCATGAAACACCGCTCTCGCTTATTCGCCGCGCTGCTGGCCTACGCGGCGGCCCAAGGCGGATCGCTCGAATGGCCCCAGTTCGCCGGCCCGCATCGCAACTTCACATCCGACGCCAAAGGGCTGGCCAACTCCTGGCCGGCATCGGGGCCGAAGAAGTTCTGGAGCCGCGACCTCGGCGATGGCTACTCCGGCATCGCCGTGGATGGCGCAATCCTATACACCATGTATCGCCGCGGCTCCGATGAGGTCACGCTGGCCGCGGCCACTGCCACGGGCAAGACTATCTGGGAACATACGGAGAACGCCTCCTTCCGTAGCGGCATGGCTATGGAGAATGGTCCGGGTCCGCATGCCACGCCGCTGGTCACCGCCGACGCGGTGTACGCCGTGGGCATCCTGGCACATCTTGTCTGTCTCGATAAGAAGACTGGCAACGTCGTTTGGTCGCACGATCTTTGGCGCGAATTCAACGGCACTCCGATGGATCGCGGATATTCGGTCAGTCCCATCACCTGGAAGAACACGGTGATCATGAAGGTGGGCGGCGCGGGTCACGCGCTGATGGCCTTCAACCAGAAGGACGGCAAAGTTGTTTGGCAGAAACAGGATTTCACGAACTCGCCCTCCTCGCCCGTGATCATTAAAGTAGATGGCCAGGACCAGCTTGTCGCGGTGATGTTCGATGAGGTCGTCGGGATCAATCCGGACTCGGGCGACCTGCTGTGGAAGCACCCGCACACGACCAGTTGGGGTCTCAACATCGCCCTGCCGCTGTGGACCGGCGACAATACGCTGTTCGTCTCCTCGGCTTACAACGGCGGCTGTGTCGCGCTTCAACTGCACGTGGTGAACGGCAAGACGCAGGTGAAGGAACTATGGAACACCAATCGCATGCGCGTGCACATCGGGAACCTGCTGCGCATCGGCGACACGCTCTACGGATCGAGCGGCGATTTCGGACCGGCCCCGCTGACTGCGCTCGACGCCAAGACGGGTAATGTGCTCTGGCAGGATCGCTCGTTTCCCAAGGCCACGTTCCTCTACGCCGACGGCAAGCTGATCGCGGTCGACGAGGATGGCAATCTCTCGCTGGCCACCGTCTCGCCCGCCGGTTTGAAGGTGCTATCGCGGGTAGCGTTACTGCGGAGCAATGCCTGGACCGCGCCGGCGCTGGCGGGGACTGCATTGTACGTGCGCGATCGTCACAGCCTCATGGCGCTCGATCTGAGATAGGTGTCACCGCTCCCTCACGGTCGCGGCTCGGCAACCGTTACTGAGCCGCGCACGTCAGTAAGCGGTCAGCGCGCCGATAGCCCTCCCCAGCACGCCCGGATAACTACTCGCCCCGATACCCAGCAACTCCAGCGCGGTGGGTGCGATATCGCGCTGGTGATATGTACTGAGGTTGATAGCTTCGCCCTTGGCCGGCGTGTCCGGCCCGATCACGGCGATCCAGATCTGCTCGGCGCCCTCGACGTTTTTGCCGTGATCGTGCCAGTCGTCCAAAGTGCTCCCGCGCCCGTGGTCGCAGGTCACAATCAGGGTGGTGGAATCGCGGTACGCGGGCGCGCCCTGCACCCAAGTCCAGAGTTCCTGCAGCGCGCCGTCCAGGAATTGGATGGATCTGAGCACCTGGTCGTAGCGGCGGTTATGCGCCCAGTCGTCGGTCTCGCCAAACGCGATGAACAGCACGCGCGGTTCGACGCTCTTTAGATATTCCATCGCCAACCCGAACGTGAAGGCATCGTGCCGCGCGCTGTCGTCCAGATATCTGGCCTGCATCTGCAATTTGTTCAACTCGGCCACGCGCGGATTGTCTGCCGGCAGCGCGGAAGGCTCGTAGCCGGCGTTGATGAAGATCTCGCCGCGGCGGTTCTCGGCGATGTAGTGGAACATGTCCCAGGATGCGAAGATTGCCACCTTCTCCTTGGGCAGCTTCCATCGCTCCTTCACAAGCTGCAGGAAGCTCGGCGTGGGATTCTGTACCGGGTCGTTGCCGCGAATCGCGTCATCCTGCGCGCGGCCGGTCAGGATCTCGGAATAGCCGGGATACGACACCCGATAGCGATTGGTCACCTGCACGGAGCTGCCCCTGGTCAGGTTGCCGAGCACTACACCGGATGGCGCCAGCGTGCCCCAGAAATAGGGCAGCAGCGCCATGCGCCGCTCGTCCGGTTTCGGCCTCCACAAGCGCTCGCGCAACTCCGGCGCACCGGTCTCGGTCATGCCGGCGTCTTTCTGATTCATCAGGAGCGGGTCGATGCCGGTGAACAAGTCTTGCCACCGCAGGCCGTCGGCAGTGACCAGGATCAGGTTCTTCGTTTTGCGTAGTTGCGCGGCGCTTGTGGAAGCCAGCGCCGCGGCCGCGCCACAGGTGCGGAGAAATCGCCGGCGCGTCATTGCGCCACCAGCTCGTACCGATGGCGCTTGGGCTGCGCAGCCGCACGCTGCTGCTGCACAACATCCGCCTCCAGCGTATCCAGCGCATCCACCGCCGCCCGCACGTGCGCGGGATCCACTGCCACGTTTTGCAGGTTCACCTCCACCTGGCGCCAACGCGCGAAGTGCACCGTATTGTGCCGCAGCGTGAGATCGTGCACCGCGGCGGCCTGCTTCGCCATGGGCGTCGGCAGCGTCGCCAGATTCACGCCCTTGGCGAATTCTTCTTTGGTGAACGTGCCCACCACCTCGTCATCGATCTTCAGAGTATAGCGGGCGGCGGCGAGGCCAGTGACTCTCAGCGGCTCCTGGTCCATAGCTTCTACGAAATCCGAAGCCCGCAGGGCCAGCGCCACCACCTCGTCCTTCGTATCGACCGGCATAGGCAGGGCTTCATCCACCTGTGTCCAGGAGACGCGCCCACTTACCGCCAGATCGGTCACCTGCGTGTTAGTGACGCCCGTAACTGCGGGCTTGGCCGCATCGATCTCCACCGCCGTGACAGTGGCCGGCGCCTGCCACGCCTTCAGCAGCGCCTCGGCCATCAGCAGGTGGCCGGCTGGCGCGGGATGTACGCGGTCGGGCACCAGCTTCTTGGCCGTCTCGGCGTCCAGCTTGTTGGCTTTCTCCAGGGCCGCCACCACCGGCCCGTTCAAGTCGGCCACCACCAGGTTCTCTTCGCGGCCCAACTCCTTGACGAACTCGCCGTAGCGCACCAGCACCTTGTTATAGCCGCCTTCGAAAGTGGGTGGGCGGGTCACGTCGTCGAACGGCGAAGGTTGGATCGCGGTGATGCGAATGCCGGGCAGCGCCTCTTTCACGCTCTGGATGATGTGCCGGTACCCGGAGGCATACGTATCGAAGATCTTCTGATCGAATGCGCGGTAGCTCGCATCGTTCATGCCCAGCATGATGGTCATGACGGCCGGCTTGTAGGCTACGACATCGCGCGGCAGGCGCACGTCGATGGGGCCGGCCCCGCCGCCGGTCACGCGATCGCCGCCGACGCCGGAGTGTACGAAGCTCACCTTCAGTTGAGGGAAGCGGGTGATCACATACGTCTCGACGAACGTGGTGTACAACCGCTGGTCCGTGATGCTATCGCCGTAGAACACCACGCGGTCGCCATCGTGCAAATAGAAGTTGGCGGGCGGCGCCGCAACAAGTCCCGGTGGGAACAATGGGCACAACGCCAGCAGCAGGCCAAACATCGCGGTTCGCCGCAGAATTTTCATGATGCCCACAGTATAAGTGCAAAACAGCTAGTCTGGTAATGATGCCGAAAGCTCCGATTCTCCTGATCGCTCCTATGGTTCTATTTGCCCATGACCTGATGCCCGTGCCGGCGAAGCTTCAGCCGGGCGCGGGACGCATGCGCATCGACCGGAACTTCGCGTTCGTGCAGTTGAACGGATATCGCGAACCGCGCCTGGAGGCCGCCGCCGCGCGCCTGGTGGAGCACGTGGCGCGCAAGACCGGCATTCCCATGGCGCCCGGCATCAGAGTCCACGCTCCCGCCGCGCCGCTGGTGGTCTATTGCGATCATGCCAGCGCGCCCGTACAATCCACGCAGGAGGATGAATCCTACCGGCTCACAGTCACGGCCGTGGGCGCGCGCCTGGACGCTCCGAATCCGCTGGGCGTAATGCGCGGCATGGAGACTTTCCTGCAACTGGTCGATTTGGATTCGAGCGGCTTCGGCGTGCCGGCGGTGACCATCGAAGACCATCCCCGTTTCCCCTGGCGTGGCCTGATGCTGGATGTCGCGCGCCATTGGATCCCGCTCGCGGACGTGAAGCGCACCCTGGACGGCATGGCCGCCGTGAAGCTGAACGTGTTCCATTGGCACCTCTCGGAGAACCAGGGCTTCCGCATCGAAAGCAAACTTTTCCCGAAGCTGCAGGAAATGGGATCCGATGGCGAATACTATACGCAGGATCAGGTGCGCGAGGCGATCGCCTACGCGCGCGATCGCGGCATCCGCGTCATTCCGGAATTCGACATGCCCGGCCACGCCACCGCCTGGTTCGTGGGCTATCCGGAGCTGGCCAGCGGGGCGCCCCCCGGGCCGGGACCCTACCAGATCGAGCGCCAGTGGGGCATTTTCGATCCGGCCATGGACCCCACGCGCGAGGAAACCTACCAATTCCTGGACGCATTCATCGGCGAGATGGCGGCCCTGTTCCCCGATGAGTACTTCCACATCGGCGGCGACGAAGTGAACGGCAAGCAGTGGGATGCCAACCCGCGCATCCAGGAATTCATGCGCGCGCACGGGATCAAAGGCAACGAAGAGCTGCAGGCGTACTTCACGCGGCGCGTCGAGAGCATCGTGGAGAAGCACGGGAAGAAGATGATCGGCTGGGACGAGATTCTGAGCAAGGACATGCCGCGCAATATCCTGGTGCAATCGTGGCGCGGGCCGAAGGCGCTGGCCGATGCGGCACGACAGGGCGTCAGCGGCATCTTGTCGAACGGATATTACCTGGATCTCGGTTACTCCGCGGCGCATCACTACGCCGTCGACCCGCTGGGCGAGGGCACGGCGGATTTGAGCGCGGAGGAGAAGCAGCGGGTGCTGGGCGGCGAAGCATGCATGTGGTCGGAATTCGTGACTCCGGAGTTGCTGGACACGCGCGTCTGGCCGCGCATGGCGGCCATCGCCGAACGGTTCTGGTCGCCGCAAGATGTGACGGACGTGGCGGACATGTACCGCAGGCTGGGCGCGGTGAGCCGCGATCTGGAGTGGCTGGGCCTGACGCACGTCTCGGCATACGAGAAGATGCTGGCGCGGCTGGCGGGCGGCGGTCCGGTGGCGGCCGTGCGGACGCTGGCCACGCTGGCCGATGTCGTCGAGCCGGTGAAAGACTATGCGCGCGAAGAGGCGCATCCGTACGACAGCTTCACGCCGTTGAACCGGCTGATCGATGCGGCGCGCCCCGACAGCGAAACTGTCCGCCGGTTTGCCGCGCTGGTGGACCGGCTGGGCATCGAGGATCTGCCGCGGATCCGCGAGTGGCTGACCCTGTGGCGCGATAACCACGCGCGCCTGGCGCCGGTGCTGGCAAATTCCGCGCTGCTCGCCGAAGACGCGGAGATCTCCAAGGATCTCTCGGCCATCGCGGAGGCCGGTTTGCAGGCGCTCGACAAGACCCACGACGCAGCTTGGCTTGCGGAGACGCGGGCGCTACTGGATCGCGCAAGGAAGCCGAAGGGGGAACTCCTGCTGAGCGTGGAGCCGTCCATTCGCAAGCTGATCGAAGCCTCACGGTAGGCTGAATTTGCACTACCCTCCACCAGTTTCTTCGCGCCGCGGCGAAATGTGGGAGAACCACTGCGCAAGTCACTGATCTAGCGGGACTAACGTCTCGCAGGGCGAACTGAAGTTCGCCCCCCCGAGTTTCAACATTCGGTGAGCACAGCAATGGAGGGCGTGCTTGAGCCCGCGCGGGGCTTTAGCCCCGCTCTTCGGCGAGCAAAGCTCGCCCCTGGGCGAACTGAAGTTCGCCCCTGCACGCTAAAAGCGTGCGCCACGGGGTCAGCGGACGTATTTCGGCCGCTGGCCGGTTGCCCACGGATCGTACTCGGATGCGAAGCGGACGCGCTCGCTGATGGACGGGTGATCGTAGAGCCAGAACTCGATGAACGGGCTGGGATTGGGATCGTCGAGCGACACTTCGCCGAGAATCTGGAAGGCGCCGGCAGCCTCTTCCGATGAGTTGGGCACAATCCCGTAGATTACTTCGAGGCCATAGATATCGGCGTTGTGCTCCAGCACGCGGCTGAAGGAACTCGACACAGGTTCGGAGAGAAAGCCGAAGACCGCCAGCGCCAGCAGCAACACGGGCATGGAGGCCCAGTCGCTCACGTCGCGGATCTCCCAATGCGCGCCGTAGCGCGCCAGCGCCCAGCGCATCGCGTGAAAGGCCAGGAACAGGAAGACCAGAATGCCCAGCAGCGCCGCACCGATGCCGATCCAGACATGTCCCAGTACATAGTGCCCCATCTCGTGGCCGAAGACGAACAGGGTCTGGCCGGTGTTCATCTTCTGAATGGTGTTGTCCCAAACCACTACGCGCTTGGATGCGCCGATACCGGTGACGTAGGCGTTCAGCGATTTCAGTTTCTCGCTGGCCTTCATTTCGAACATGCGATCGGGCGGTATTTCGAGGCCGCCGCGCGCCACCACCTTCTCGATGGCGGCTACCAGCGCGGGCTGCCGCGCGGCGAGCGGCTCGAACTTGAAGAAGAGCGGCTCAATGGCGAATGGCTCGATGAACATCAGGAAGACGACCATGGGCACGGCCGCCAGCCAGAAGTAGAACCACCAGCGGCGCGGACTACGGCGCATCGCGCCATAGAGCACCCAGACGGCAATACCGGCCAGGGCGAAGGCGAGCAGCTCTCCCTTGGTCCAGTCCCAGAACCACGACCCCCAGCCTTGGATGGATTGCTCGAACTTGAGCGACAGGTGGTGGGCGTAGAGGCTGATGGGCAACTCTAGCAAGTCGGTCGCCAGCAGCAGCAGCGGCGCGAAAATGTAGGCCTGCAGGATGCGGCGGCCGGTGGCGGATTCCGCGACGTTGCGCAGGCGCGGGGCGACGCGAAATGCCAGCAGAGCAAGCAGGACCAGGATGCCGTAGGCAGCGGCGATGAAATGCAGGCGGTTGCGGGCGGCGGCGTACTCGATGGCTTTGGCGAGCTTGTCCGGCGGGAGCGTGTAGGTTTTGGCGGCTATGAGCAGGGCTGGAAACATATTTCTCCTTTTCCCCAGACGGTCTGGCGGCCGACGCCGGTCCACTGGCCGGCGCGCAGGTAGGGCAGGAACTCGCCCAAATCGCCATCATACTCCGCTTGATATTCGGCTTGGCCGGTGAATCCGCCGATGGGATGGGTCTGGCCGGTGCGGCTGGAGCGGCGCTGAGTCGAGTGCCAGGTGAGGTCGCAGCGCGCGAGAGTTACGTGGGCGGCGCGCTCGCCCATGGCGCGGAAATCGATATCGAGCGAACCGGGTCCGTAGAGGGCGCGGAGGGTGCTGATGCGGTCGCGGAGGCGGGCGAACAGGATTGGGAATTCGGGGCGGACCGCTCCCTCACGGTCGCGGCTCGGTAGGTCGCGGCTCGGTAGGTCGCGGCTCTTTAACTCAGTTGGGGTGAGGAATTGCACCCGGACGAGGGAGGCGGGTTCCGGTGGACCGTCGAGCGCGATGGCCACATCCTGTTCGTCCACGGCGATGAGTTCCGCGCGGGCGCGTCCGGGACCCAGGCCTTCTTCGGCGAGGCGCGCGAAGGCGGCCACGAAGAGCGGCCGGCGGCCGGCAGTCAGGTCGAAGAGGTGCATGTCGAAGTGAAATGGCGCGCCGGATGGAATGGTCTGGCCGTCGAGGTGCGCGGCGCGGATCGCGAAGGGGCGCGGCGAATCGGCGAGGCCGCTGGGCCCAAAGGGCACCCCGGTGCCCGCCTTCGGCTCGAAGATGCGCGCGTATTCCCCTGAGCTGGTGGTTTCGCGCAGCATCATGCCGAAGGCGCCGCGCAGCACGTTGCCGGCTTTGCCCGGCGGAAAGTACAGCGATCCGGCCGCGCGAAGGTGGAAGCGCATACGGATCAATTCGAAGGTCACGGTGTCATCAATTGGCTGAAGCCGCAACCGCTCCCTTACGGTCGCGGCTCGGTAGAAGTCACGTCGTAGAAGCCTTTGCCGGAGGCGGCCAGACGTTTCAGTAGCGGCGCGGGCTGCCAGTGATCGCCGAGCCGCGCGCGATACTCCTCTACCTTGGCCAGCACATTCCCGAGTCCCAGCGAATCGGCGTAGGCCATGGGGCCGCCGCGATGCCGCGGGTAGCCGAATCCATATGCGTAGATCACGTCGATATCGCCGGGCCGGATGGCGATGCGC
>Ga0181538_10005954_pt1 | contig 10723 bp, 10 predicted proteins | sample PEATcosm2014_Bin_40_FD_119773 | JGI IMG/M metagenome (GOLD analysis project Ga0181538, IMG submission 119773) | Peatland microbial communities from MTU Mesocosm Facility, Houghton, MI, USA - PEATcosm2014_Bin23_30_metaG | ecosystem: Environmental > Terrestrial > Soil > Wetlands > Peat | place...
AGCACCGGCAGCGGCCCCGAGCCCGGCTCGTGCCAGGAGGGGAACAGCAGCGCCGAACGGATCTGGCGCGGGCCCAGCGACAGCATGGCGGGCCGCGGCGCGGGAAGGTGCGGGGTCTCGTCGTAGCAGGCGATCTGCAGCCCCGGGCCGCCCTGCCCCTCTCGGCTCTCCTGCCCCTCCGGCCCCCGCGACCCCTTACGCCGCTGCTGCCCAAACGGCTCCTCAGGCCGCTCTTGCCGCTGATCCTCCTCGCGTCTCTTCTGTTCCCCAGGCTCTCCGGTGCCTTCCGCGTCCCGCAGGACCCGGACCGTCGGGCCGTCCTGGTCCAGCGACCGGCCGGTGATCACCACGGTGCCGCCCACGCGCCGCCCCCCGAACACCCCTGGGCGGTCCGATACCGGCCGCAGGCCGTCCGGCCCGTAGCTCCACAGGCCGATCTGCGTGGGCTCGTCCGACGCAGTGAACAGGACGGTGTTCTCATCGACGTCGAGGATCTCGCGGACCTGCAGCCCCGCCGGTGTCACCGGCTCGGCCCGCCCGCCGGACAGTTCGCCCGGGGACGCGGCCACCAGGCGCCGGGTGTCATCCTGGGTGACCGTCCAGACGATCCGGCCGTCCGCCGTCCAGGCGGGAGCCCCCGGGACGATGTCGACCCAGTGCGGGTCGGTGTCCTCCCGCAGCAATGACGCCGCGCCGGTGGTCCGGTCGGCCAGCAGAATCTGCATCCGGCGCTGGTCGTGGCTCTGCACCACGATCAGCGGGTCGGCTGATCCGCCCTTGTCGTCCCAGCAGACGGTCACCAGGTAGGGGAACGCCGCCCGGTCCCATTCGACGGGCGTCGGCCGGCCAACCAGGTCGGCCAGGATCAGCGAGACGCCCGCGTTGGGCGTGCCCGCGGCCGGGTAGGCGACCTCCGCCGGGGACCGCGCCGGATGGGCCGGATCGGCGATATGCCAGCGCATGACCGGAGTTTCGTCCACCCGCGCGACGAGCACCGCGGTGCCGTCCGGCGCCCACCAATAACCCCGCGTGCGGGCCATCTCCTCAGCCGCGATGAATTCGGCCAGCCCGTAGGTGACGCCCGCGCTATTCCCCGGAGTGTCCCCGGGCCCGGCTATCGACCGGTCCCCGGTGCCGCCCCCGTCGCCCGGGCCCGCCTCGCCTCCGGCGCCCAGATCCGCGACCCGCAGGGCCCCCCCGCTCACGTAGGCGACCCGCCGCCCCGCCGGGTCGGGCCGCGGATCCAGCGCCGGCGTCACCAGCGCCAGCTCGCGCGGCCCAGCCACCGCGCCAGCCCTACCGGCCCCCTCAACCCCAGCAGCCCCACCAGCCATATTGGCAACAAGATCGACCGCGAAGACCCGGCCCGCGAGGCTGAACACGGCCGTCCGCAGGGCGGCGTCCGCCGTGTACGACACGATGCCGCTGGCCTGCTCCCGGGCCCGCTCCCGGCGTCTCTTCTCCTCCGGCGGCAGGTCCTCGTCGCCAGCAGCGCTGAGCGCGGCCGGGTCGGCGATCAGCCGTTCCGTCCCGGTGCCGACATCGAAGAGCCAGAGGCAGGTCAGCGGGTCGGAGCCGTTCTTGCTGCGCAGGAAGGTGATCCGGTCCCCGGCGGGGGAGATCGCGAACGCTCGCGGCACGCCCAGGGTGAACCGGCGGGTCCGGGCCTGCTGACGGGGGAAGCTTTCGGTCATCAGATTCCGCCCGGGAAACCCCTGGCCTCAGCCATGGGGAGGTAAGGGCGATTCTGATTAGGCTTTCGGCTGGTTCTCGACATAGCGCTTGATGACCTCCGAGGTCGCGCCACCGCAAGTGGCCACGAAGTAGCTGTTTGTCCAGAGGGTTGGGAGGCGGGACCGCAGGTGCGGGAACTCCTCACGGAGCAGCCGCGATGAGCGGCCCTTGATCTGCTTAATGAGCCGGTGGATGCCGAACTGGGGGTCGCAGACGACGAGCAGGTGCACGTGGTCGGGCATCGTCTCCAGTTCCACGATGGGCGCGTCCCGCTCGGCGCACACCTGACGGATGATCTGCTTGAGCCGCTCGTCCACGGGGCCGGTGATGACCGTCCGCCGGTACTTCGGGCACCACACCACGCGGTAGGTGCAGCGGTAGACGACGTTGTTGTTTGACCTGACCTCTTCCACGGACGACAGTATATAGCTCCGTGTTGTATACTGTCTGGGTGAGCACCGGGACAGTACGCTGCACCTACCGCCTGCGGCCTGGCGCGGTGGCGGAACGCGCACTGCTGCAGGAGTGGGGCCGCTGCCGGTGGCTGTGGAACGAAGCCGTCCACCAGCAGAAGGCCGGGCGCAAGCCGACGTTCTGCAAACTGTCCAAACTGCTGACCGAAGCGCGCGGGCGGCTTGAGTGGCTGCGCGAAGGGTCGCAGGCCGCCCAGCAGCAGATGCTCCGGACGTACATGCTGGCCCTGGATCACTCGTTCAAGGTCAAGGGACGCCGCAAGCCGGTGATCAAGCGGCGGAAGACCGCACTGCCGTCGCTGGAATACACCGTCCGGGGCTTCTCTGTCCGCGCTGGCCGCTTGTGCCTGCCCAAGGGGGTGACCGTCCCCGTCGTGTGGTCCAGGGACTTGCCGTCCGAACCGTCCAGCGTCCGCGTCTACCGGGACTGCCTCGGTCACTGGTACGCCTCGTTCGTCGTCACCCGCGAGACCGGGCCAACACCAGACGCGGCCGGATCGATCGGTATCGACTGGGGCGTTACCACGACCGCGACTACGACTGATCCCGCCTATGACCTGCCCTACGGTGGTCACAGGAAACGCTGCGCCGCCGAACTGGCCAAGGCCCAGCGGCGCATGGCCCGGCGCCGCCGACAGCGCGGGCAGGCCCAATCCAACGGCTACCGGCGGGCCCGCCGGGACGCGGCAAAGCGGCATGAGAAGGCCGCCCGGCAGAACACCCATGCAGCCCGCGTCTGGGCCAGGCAGGTCGTGGACAACCACCAGACCATCGCCGTGGAGGACTTCAAGCCCTGCCCCGACCCGAAGGCCCCCGGTACCCTCACGTGCTGTGACCTCATCCGCATACCGCCAGCGCCTGCTGCTGGTGCACGCCCACCCTGATGACGAATCCATCGGCACCGGGGCGACGATGGCGAAATACGCCGCCGGCGGAGCGCACGTCACGCTCGTGACGTGCACGCTCGGTGAACTCGGGGAGATCATCCCGCCGGGGCTGGCCGCCCTCGCCGCCGACCGCGACGACCAGCTGGGCGGCTACCGGATCGGTGAGCTGGACGCCGCGTGCCGGGCGCTCGGCGTCACCGACCACCGGTACCTCGGCGGCCCGGGCCGGTGGCGGGACTCCGGCATGATCGGAACATCCGGCAACGACGATCCGCGCTCCTTCTGGCAGGCGGACGTCGAGGAGGCGGCCACCGCCCTGGCCGCCGTCATCCGCGAGGTCCGCCCGCAGGTCATGGTCACCTACGACGACGACGGGTTCTATGGCCACCCGGACCACATCCAGGCCCACCGCGTCGCCTGGCGCGCCTTCCAGCTGGCCGCGGACGCGGGCGTCGTCATCGGGGCCAGCGCCACCGGGGCCAGCGTCACCGGGGCCAGCGTCACCGGGGCCAGCGTCACCGGGGCCAGCGCCACCGGGGCCAGCGCCACCGGGCCCAGCGCCACCGGGCCCAGCGTCATCGAGGGCAGCCTCACGGAGGCCAGCGCCATCGACGGCGGCGAGTGCGGGCCCGCGATGCTGCCGTGGCGGGTCAGCAAGTTCTACGCGAGCACGACCCCGCAGTCCGTCCTGGACGAGGAAATCGAGACGCTGCGAACCGCCGCAACCGCCGCAACCGCCGCGACCAGTGCCTTCGGCCCGGTCGGGCCCCCGCCGGCCCAGGGAGCCCAGCGACCCCTGGAAACCCAGCGGGCCCAGCGACTGCCGGCCGGCTTCGTCCTGCCGGAGTCGGCCGCCGACCTCGTCTACGGTGTGCCGGACGAGCAGGTAACGACCGAGATCGACGCGTCCGCTTACCTGGACGCGAAGCTGGCCGCCATGCGCGCGCACGGCACGCAGATCACCGTGGACGGCGTCTTCTTCGCGCTGTCGAACAAGGTGGCGCAACTGGCGTCCGGCGTCGAGCACTACGCGCTGCTGGCGGGCCAGCGCGGCCCGGACGGTCCCTACGGCCGCGAAGACGACCTGTTCGCGGCGGTCGCCCTCGACCCGGAGGCGGAGCCCGTCCCGCCCGGCGCTGCCGCGCGGCGTGCTGGGTAGCCTTGCTAGGCATGGAACCGCGGCCGAATGAGCCGGAACGGCAGTGGCCGGGCAAGCCGGCGCCGGCTGTCACCGACCGTGCGGGAGGTGACCGCCCGGTAGAGCACCGGGATGCCTTCGTCACCGCCGGCGCCTACGGTGTCCTGTTCGTGCTGGGGGCCGTCCAAGCGATCATGGGGTCCTTCGAATACAGCTGGACGGTGGGCCCGGTTCCCGCGGCGGCGCTGGGCTGCTGCGCCGTTCTGCTCGTGACCTGCTTGCTGGGGGGCTGGGCCATGCGCTCGCTCGGCGGCGCGCTCGTGCCGGCGATCGGCTGGATCATCGTGTCGTTCGTGCTGGCCATGCCGGACGCCCCGGGCAGCGTGATCATCACCAACACCACCGGCGGCAAGTGGTACCTCTACGGCGGCGCGTTCAGCGCGGCCATCGGGGTCGCGGCGGCGTTCACGCTTTGGGTTCGCGGCATGCCCCGCACGAAGCCGGCGCGGTGACGGGTCCAGACCCGGACGCCTTCCGACGTGCCACCGGGCAGTTCGCGACCGGCATCGTGGTCATCGCAGCCACCGCGGACGGCGTCACCCACGCGATGACGGTGAATGCGTTCACCTCCGTGTCGCTGGAGCCGCTCCTCGTCCTGGCTTGTGTGGAGAAGGCAGCGCGCTTCCACGAGGCGATGCTGGCCGCGGGCACCTGGGCGATATCGGTGCTCAGCGAGGACGCCGAGAAGACGGCCCGCTGGCTGGCCACCCGGGGGCGCCCGCTCGAGGGCCAGCTCGACCAGCATCCGCATCACCCCGGCCCGGCCACCGGCGCCCCCATCCTCGACGATGCGCTGTCGGCGCTCGAATGCCGGACGTACGCGGTGCACGAGGGCGGTGATCACAGCATCGTCGTCGGCGAGGTCCTGGCCGTATTCGCGGCACCCGCCGCCGCGGACCTTCCCGGCCCGCTGATTTACCACGCCGGCCGCTACCGCCGCCTCCCCGGCCGCTAACTCCGCGCCGGTCGTGGCTGGGGGCGGCTTTCAGTCCGGGCCCAGGTCCCCGAGCAGGTCGTCCAGAGACCGCGCGGGCTGTCCGGTGAGCCGCGCCACGGTGCGGGTGACCTGCGCGGCATAGCCGTCGATGCCGGAGCGACGGTAGTCCTGATACAGACCGACCAGCGCGTTCGCGAACCACTCGTCGAGGCCGAAGCCCAGCAGCGTAACCCGTACCGCGTCGTCGGGTACATCCACATAGGTGATCTCGCGGCCGAGCACCCGGCTGAGCTTGGCCGCGACGTCACGGTAGGACAGCGCCTCGGGTCCGGTCACGTCATAGTGTGCGCCGGAGTGGCCGGGCTCGGTCAGGGCGACCGCTGCGACCGCGGCGACGTCGCGGGTGTCGACCATGCTGATGCGCGCCTCGCCCGCATCAGCGTAGAAGCTGCCCGCCCCATCGATCGAGGGGATGGTCGACTCGGGAACGTTCTGCAGGAACAGGTTGGGGCGCACGATGACGTGATCGAGCCCGGACTGCTCGAGGTAGCGGTCGCAGATCGTATGGGCACTGACGAACTCCGCAGCGGAATCCCGGTCGGCGCCGAGGATTGAGCTGCGCACCAGCAGTTGCACTCCAGCCTCGCGCGCCGCATCGATCGCATTGCGATGCCAGGCCACGGCGTCACGATGAGCGCTTGAGAGCAGGAACACCTTCTCGATGCCCGCCATCGCCTGGCCGAGTGAGTCAGGGTCGGCGAGGTCGCCCGTGGCGGCCTCGACCGCCGCTGGCAGCCCTTCGGTGCGGCCGCCTTCGCGTACCAGCGCCCGCACACGCTGGTCCCGCCCAAGCAACGACTCGATCAGAGCCGATCCGATGTTGCTGCGCCCGCCGATGACCAGGATCATCAGAGTTCCTTCCGGCTGGGGATACAGGGAGGACGACATGCTCCGTTCTTCGGCCCTTCCACCGTGACAGCCCAACCGGCATTGCGCAAAGTAAGGCCGAGCCGGCCGTGCCGACCACCGTCGCCTAGCCGAGGAGCGCGTCCTCGAAGCGGTCCAAGGCCCAGTCGAGCTCGCCGTCGGTGATCACCAGCGGCGGCGCGAGCCGGATCGCCGTGCCGTGCGTGTCCTTGGCCAGCAGGCCGCGGGCCGCCAGTCGTTCGCATGCCTCGCGCCCCGGGAGTGAAGTGAACTCGACGCCCGCCCACAGGCCCCGGCCGTGCACCGCACGGACCAGGTCCGGGGGCAGCGCGGACAGCCGCGCGTGCATGCCCGTCCCCAGCTCACGCGACCGCTGCTGGAACTCCCCGGTCCGCAGCATCGCGATCACCTCGCGGGCAACTGCGCAGGCGAGCGGATTCCCGCCGAAGGTCGAACCGTGCTGCCCCGGCCGCAGCACGCCGAGGATGTCCCGGCGTGACACCATGGCCGACACCGGCACGATGCCGCCGCCCAGTGCCTTGCCGAGCAGGTAGGCGTCGGGGACGACGTTCTCGTGCTCACAGGCGAACGTGGTACCGGTCCGGCCGAGACCGGACTGGATCTCGTCCGCGATCATCAGCGCGCCGCGGGAGGAGCAGATGCGGCGCACCCCGGCCAGGAAGCCCGGCGGCGGCACGATCACGCCGGCTTCGCCCTGCACGGGCTCGACCAGCACCGCGACCAGCCGATCGCCCAGCTCGGCGGCGGTGGCGGCGAGCGCCTCGAGGTCGCCGTAGCCGACGACCCGGAAGCCGGGGGTGTACGGGCCGAACCCGGCGCGCGCGTCCTCATCGGTGGAGAAGCTGATGATCGTCGTGGTCCGGCCGTGGAAATTACCGCCGAACGCGATGATCACCGCCTGGTCCGCGGGCACGCCCTTGATCTCATAGCCCCACTTGCGCGCGACCTTGATCGCCGTTTCCACCGCCTCAGCCCCGGTGTTCATGGGCAGCACCATCTCCATGCCGGCCAGCTCGGCGAGCTCGGCGCAGAACGGTCCGAAGTGCTCGTGGTCGAACGCCCGGCTGACCAGCGTGACCCGGTCCAGTTGCCGGTGCGCGGCCGCAACCAGCCGGGGGTGGCGGTGACCGAAGTTGATCGCCGAGTAGGCGGCGAGCATGTCGAGGTAGCGGCGTCCTTCGACGTCGGTTACCCAGCAGCCCTCGGCCTCGGCGATGACGACTGGGAGCGGCTTGTAATTGTGGGCGCTGAAGGCCTCCGTCTGGGCCCGAAGCTTGCTGCTCCGGGTCCCATCGCTGCCCAGCAGGCTGTCCCTGGTGATATCTAGGCTGCCGATGGTCATATGGTTCGCCTCCTCGGGCCCGTCTTGATGATGCTGCTCGTCTGGGATCGTTCCGGCCATGCCTGGTCCGCGTCGCCGGGTGCGCCTTCCGCGCCGTGCGCGCCTTCCGCGCCGTGCGCCTTAGCCACGAAGCTCGAGAGTGCAGCACTTCGGGCCGCCGCCGGCCTTGCGCAGCTCGGACAGGTCCACGCCGACCGGCTCGAACCCGCGCACCCTAAGCTGCGCCGCCAGGTCGGTGGCCTGCGCGGGCAGCACGACGTGACGCCCATCGCTGACGGCGTTCAGGCCGAGGACCTCCGCGTCCGCGTCCGTGGCCTCGATCAGCTCGCTGAAATGCGCGGCCAGCGCCCTGCGGCCGGCGTCGTCGAACGCTGCCGGGTAGTAGGCCGCGGTGTCGGCGTCGAGCACGCACATGGCCGTGTCCAGGTGATAGAAACGCGGGTCGACCAGGTGAACGCCGATAACTGGCATGCCGAACGTCGCTTCCAGCTCGGCCGGCGCCGCTGGATCGGTGCGGAAGCCGCTCCCGGCGAACAGCACGCGCCCAGTGCAGATGATGTCGCCCTCGCCCTCGTTCACCAGCCGCGGCTTGCGGACTTTGGTGAAGCCGTTGGCGGGAAACCAGTCCAGGTAGGCGAGGGCTTCCGCCGCGCGCTCCGGGTGGCGGAACTTCACGCCCAGCACCGTTCCGCCGATAACGGTCGCGCCGTTCGCGGCGAAGACCATGTCCGGCAGGCCCGGGACCGGGTCGATGATCCGGACCGTGTGCCCGAGGTCCAGGTAGACCTGGCGCAGCTGCTCCCACTGGCGCATGGCCCGCTCCACGTCGACCGGCTGGTCCGGGCGCATCCACGGGTTGATGGCGTAGGTGACCGCGAAGTGCGACGGAGGGCACATGAGGTAGCCGCGCGCCGAGGATTGCCGGTCCGCCGTCGTGAGCGTGATCAGCTCATCGGGCGTCAGCGTTTCCTGCGGCGTGAAGGGCCCCCCCGCTGCCACGGCCGTTCCGGTCGCGAACGGCTGCCCGGCCCCGGTCACTGTGGTCACCGTCACCTGACCCTCCCTCAGACCCCCGCGCTGTCGGCGGGCCCACTTCGTTGCGCTCAGTCACCTCAGCCTAAGGGCGTTACAGACAACAGATAATGCGTCGCCTATGCGTATCAGCCTTAAAACGTTGCGAGTTCTGCCGCTAGAACAGCGAATCATTAAGCAGATGAAAAAGGCTGGTGATAATACAGGAACCCAGATGTCAGACGTGTTAAAGGTGCACCGCACCGCCCGGGAATGTCCCTGCCAGGGTATCCGGGCGGGCCAGGGGCGGGGTCCCCGGTCGCTGGTGCGACGGGAAGCTGGGGCGCCAGTAGCGGACGGTAGCGGTTCGGCCGGTGCGGGGTCGCGGGCGCGGCGGGCGATAGGTGGGATCGGCGGGTGCGGGGCCGGCGGGTGGGATCGGCGAGTGTGGGGCCGGCGGGTGGGCGGTCAGCGGGTGCGGGAAGTACTGATCTTGCCGATGTCCCGGGCCAGGTCGAGCCCGAAGAGCCGGTCCAGGGCCGCGAAGGTCTCGAACTTCGCCCCCGGCGGTACGTCCCCGTCCGACTCCAGCGTGTCCAGTTCACGCAGCGCCGTCGGCGTATCCAGGTCATCCTCGAACGCGGCGGTGACAGTCTCCGCGTAGCGCGGTGATATCGGCGCGCTGGGGGACAGCGCCCACTCCGCGACCGACTCCCGCCAGTGCTGCAGCGTCTTGCCGGCCGCGTGCAGCGCGTCCCAGGTCAGGTCCAGATCGTCACGATAGCGGTGACCGAGGAAGACCAGGCGGAGTGCCAGCGGGTCAAGACCGCGGCCCGCCACATCCGGCAGAGTGAGCGGCGCGCACCCGCCGGCCTGCTCGTGCGTGCCCGCTGGCCGCTCGGGCGTTCCGACCACGACGGCGCCGTTCGGCGCGGTCAGCTGCCGCACGAACTCGCGGCCCGCGAACCAGCCGGTTTCCCCGATGCCGATATCGAACGGTGGCGGTCCGCCCGTCCCCCCGCCGCGGCGCCCGGGTGCGACGAATTCGGCCGTCCGCTCGGCCGGTTCGGACGCCGGCGCGATCCGGGCGGGCGGATGGATATTCAGTGCCGCCCGCGCCGCCGCATGGTCCGGGACCGTCGCCGTCACGCTGGGGTCTACGGGCGTCCCTTGCCACACCAGGCCGGTGATCTCGCAGATGGTCGGGACCAGGCTCCGGCGTTCCGCGCACCGGCGGATCAGGTCGGGAAGGAGCCACGCGCGCAGCTGCCCGGGGTCCGGCTCGCCCCGGACCCCCGCCGTGACCGCCAGCACCCGCAGCTCACCTGGGTGAGCTGGCCGGATGGCTGCCACCTGTCCGGACGACACGTCGAAGAGCCTCAGCATCCCTCAACCCTACGGGCTCCTCCCGCCCGTTTGACTGTCCGTAATTTGACCGTCCGGTAAGGGGAGGGTTGAGACTGAGGCCATGGCCGGTCCTCTCACGGTGGGCGAGTTCTCCCGGATAACGCACCTGAGCGTCAAGACCCTGCGGCACTACCACCAGGTGGGCCTGCTGGAGCCCGCCCAGGTGAACCCCGATACCGGCTACCGGTACTACACCGTCGCGCAGATCCCGACCGTCCAGGTGATCCGCCGCCTGCGTGACCTGGAGATGCCCGTCGCCGACGTCAAAGCCGTCCTCGCCGCGCCCGACGCCCCGGCCCGCAACGCGCTGATCGCCGCGCACCTGAACCGGCTGGAGGCGCAGCTGGTACAAACGTACGCCGCCGTCGACTCGCTGCGCAGCCTGCTGGCAGGCCCGGGGAAGGCCGCCGCCGTGACCCACCGGACGGTCCAGCCGGCCGCCGCCGTGGGCATCCGGCAGACCGTCGACCGCGAGGACATCCTGGCGTGGTGGCAGGGGGCCCTGGGTGAACTGCACGCCACGGCCCGGGTCCAGGGCCTGCGACCCACCGGCCCGACCGGCGGCCTGTTCGCCAGCGAGCTGTTCACCCGCGACCGCGGCGAGGCCACTGTCTTCCTGCCCATCGCCGAGGACGAGCCCGCCGTACGAGCCGAGCTGACCGGCCGCGCCGACGGGTCCCCCTCATGATCCGTGGCGACTTTTCCGCGGTATAGGGAGACGAGACAAATCCGAAAAAATGGGTGACCGCCGCCTGGTCATTGAGTGGACAGCCCAGCTCTGAGACC
>Ga0181538_10005957_pt1 | contig 10720 bp, 19 predicted proteins | sample PEATcosm2014_Bin_40_FD_119773 | JGI IMG/M metagenome (GOLD analysis project Ga0181538, IMG submission 119773) | Peatland microbial communities from MTU Mesocosm Facility, Houghton, MI, USA - PEATcosm2014_Bin23_30_metaG | ecosystem: Environmental > Terrestrial > Soil > Wetlands > Peat | place...
GCGCAGGACGGAACCGTGTGGAGCGTGCCGAACGGCCTCACGGGCGATGGCGCGCCGGGATCTTGGGGTGGACATTGCATTCCGGTGCTGGCGGACCGGCTCAACGCCAAATACCCTCTCGGCCTCAAGCAGATCACATGGGGGCAGGTCTACGAAATGACGTGGTACTTCCTCCAGATGTACGGAGACGAAGGCTACGCCGTATTCGCGCCGGAATGGATCAACGCGTACACCGGCCTGTCTCCTTCCAACTTCGACGGTCAGCAATTACTCGCCGACCTGGCCGCACTTTAGACAAAAAAAGGGACCGGATCCAAGTCGCCTCAGATCCGGTCCCTTTTCGCTCTTCGCCCGACAACCTATCTTCGATTCAACTTCTTCAGCAAACGCCTGGCCCCATTATCCTCTTTTCGCGGGATCTCCACCACCGGCGCCAGCGGCTTGGGTTCCGGAAGTGCCTCGTAGTGGACCCTCATGGCTTTCCAGTCGTAGGCGAACTCCTTGCCGCAGTCCAGGCAGGTGACGTACGTACCGCTGCGCGCGGCGGTCTTCGGCCCTCTGCGAGCCGGTGTCAGCGGAAACGTGGTGCGTTGATGGCTGCAACCGAACAACGCGTCGATCAGTCGTTGCATCATTGCGATAGTCCTCTCTGGTAGGGCTCGATCCACACGCGGCGGCCGAGGCGTCCTTCCATCTTCGGCTTGTGGTGTCCGCGGACCCAATGGTACCGCGGCGAAGCGTGCTTTCCTCCCAAGGCCCGCTTCAGGTGATAATCCTTCCCGATGATATTCGGACTCCAGAACTGCTTCCGATTACCCGGATACTTCTTGTCCTTCACCTCCTTGATGACTCTCGCCGGCGTCAGGAGCGCGGGGCGCGCGTCCAGGGCGAGAAACGTTCCGAACAGAATCACGCCGATCTTTTCAAGGAAGGCGTGATCGATCTCCTCCAGGCTGGAATCGGTGATCAGGTTCGTTTTCTGAATCTCCGGCCACACTCCTCCCTGCGCCAGGCAAAACATGTTCTCATACTGGATCTTGGTCGAATAGGCTTCGTTCCAGTTGCTGTCGTACCACAATCCGTTTTCCGGGCATAGGGCGCACATCGAAAACGCGCTGTGCCGCAAGCCTAGCTCCTGCCACGCATTCGGGAACAGCGGCGGATACACGCCCTGTTTCTTGCGGCCGTACCAGATGCACACGCACCCGCCGTCCTTAGGGTGCTCGACGGCGCCGTTCGGCAGCATGAAGATCGCTGACTCGAACGGTAGGTCCATCGTATTCCAGTCGAGCTCTTCCTTGAAATCGGTCATCATCACCGCTTTCAAAAAATCCGGCGCGATGAAGAACATGGGAATCCGTTGCTCCACCAGACGCTTGAACGAAGGCAGCATCAACTGGTGCGCCGTGGGCTGCTCCAGCGCATCTCCGGAAGTGATCACTTCTATGACAATGTTCGCAAGCCACGCCGCGATGTACTTCGGCGGATAATACCCGCCGATATTTTCGTACACCCGCGGATAGAACATCTTCATGAGGACGGGGTAGCTGTCTTCGTACAGTTCCGTCATGACCTGCTCGATCGACTTATCGATTCCCTTCTCGCGTAGCTTGGCTTTCAGGTTCTGAAAGCGGCCTATAGCCGGCGGATCTGTCGTTTCCATCAGACCTCCCTCTCGGCTATCATCGCCATCGCGGGGGTGCCTTTGTCGCTGCCTTTGCACCTGCGGATGATGAAATTCCGCAGTTCGTTGATGTCCCGGGCCTTCCCATACACTTCGATGGGCGGCTCCTTTTTCTTCTGGTTGTGCCAGATCGTGAGCTTTGCCGTGATCGGATGCGCTGCCATGTTTCACTTTTCCTTTCTCATCCGGGCCGTCTCCGCTTCGATGCGTTTGCGTTCCCTGCGCACGCGGAGCGTTTCCCGCACTATCAAAAAATTGAAAACGATTAGTGCCACCAGTTCCCCAAACAGCGATATCACCTTTAGCGGGCTTCCGCCCCAATTGATCGTCATGTTCACCTTCCATGGAACGGACAATTCATGTCGCGATCCTGTTCCATAACTTGGTCCTTGCCGTCCTGGACCATCCGCTCCGGCGGACAGATGCACGTCGCCATTTTCAGCTTCTTGGCGAGATTGTGCCCCACGTAATTCTCGTTGAGCGGATCGAACGCCGTGAGTAGGATGCGGATCGCGCGCCGGCGCCCGAGTTTCCGCACCAGCCTTTTGATAGCATCGTCCAGCGTCTTTATCCGGATGATGTAGCCCTTCGCATCGCAGGTCGGGCAGGTGTTCCACTGCCCGCCGCACATGGGGCACGTTTCTCGAATCGTGACTCGTTTTGCCATCACCACTCCTGCCAGGGCGCCGGCCGGTCCAGCGAAACGATGTAGCCGTTCGGCACTTTTGGGTCCGGTATCGTGTGCGCGAACCAGAACGATTTGAGTTTCCCGCGGAGCGTGCGCTTCAACTCCGCGGTGTATAGAAACATGCCCTGGACGGAGCGGTCCTGGTTGTAAACCAGGACCTCCGCCTCGCCCACGGGCGCGTTGGTCACGATCGTAATCTGCACCTTGACCACGATGCTTTTCCGGATGACCCTCTTATGCTTTGCCATGGGTCTTCTCCCAAGGGCCAATCCCGAGGCACATCACCATCCCGGTTCCAGCCAGGCGCGCCGCGTCTTCGCCGGTTTTGCCGCACAGTTCCGGCGTGATCACTTCCCACAGCCCCACCAGCTTCCCGAGTCCGAGAAGCATGAGCGCCGCTTCCTGCGAGCCGAGAGTCGCGCCCAACCATATGTAATCGGCGCCGAAGCGCAGCTGGTTGATCACTTCCGGAACCTGCGCCAGCAACGCCCACAGTTCGTCCGCCGTGGGATCGTTCTGCGCCGAGACCCAAAAGAAGTGCAGGTCCACGGAATGCGCGGGGGCCGCGCGGTCCGGCCCTTTGTCCACGCATTTGCCGCACTGGCATTCGCCGCGCGCGGTGTGCTCGAAGATGTAATCCGTCAGTTCCTTCATACCGGCACCACCTCGTTGCGGTGGATCAGCAGGTGGCAGATCGGCACATCGATGTGGCCCGATCGCACCGTCCTGTGAGGAACCTCTACCACGCCCTGGTCGACCAGCCAGTCGAGAATCTGTTCGTTCTCGCTCCAGTTCTTGATGGCCACCTCGTCGGAATCCAGTTTGTCGTCCGGCAGGTTCACCGTGCACACCGCGAAGGGCTCGCCCAACGCCCCGTCCGTCTGCAGGGTGATCAGTTGCAGCGCCACGCGCTCCCGGCGCGGAAGGTACGAACTGAACGCCAGCACCACGTCGGTTCCGTGGAAATTCCGGATCAGCCGCCCGGTCTTGGTGTACCGGCACATCGGGCAGCGGACCTTGCCCGTCACATGCGTGCACTCTACGTGCTTCTTTTCGCTCATCGTCAAATTCTCCTCTTCAGCAAATTCATCGTATGGACTACTCGCTCCCTGGTCATGATCGCGCCCCCGTCGAGCAACAGCGGCCGCGCGACCTGATACTCCTCGTACACCAGGTAAAAATCCTCCAGCCATCCGAGTTGCATGTCGGTCCAGTCGCCAATTGCGCCGAACTCCGACCTTTTCACGCAACCGAAGGCGCGCCCTGCCACGAACCAGTCGAACTCCTCTTCGAGCACGTACGGCTCCTGGTTGATCCAGAAAAACGACCGGCTGCCATAGGCGCCGTGCGCTTCCAGGATCAGATGCCGGGCCAGCTCCTGATACTCCACGGATCCGAACTTCACTCCTTTCGCTCCAACTCCTCGAACACGGATGGGTTCATCCATATCCGGCTGTTTCTTCTTCGTCTGAACAGTCATAGTCTCTTTCTAAACGGGGGAGTAGCTTTCGCCGATTCAGGGGTCTCACATTTCCGACCGGGTACTGAATTTCGGACCGGGGCCGCCAGGTCCTCATCGGGGCGAAAAAAATCCTGGCTGGAGCATGGCGTCTCCAGCCAGGTTTGGCGAAAGCCGCAGGGCTGACTAAGCTACCGCTTCATCGGCCGATGCGGAGGAAGAAACTCTACCCGCGGGTTTCGGGGCGTTTGGGATGGCCCTCTTCGAGAGCACGTCCTTGCGGGCCGCTTCGAATGCCGCGACCTCGCCGGCTGTTGGTTTGCGAACCATCGCCAGCCTGCACCCGTACTTCACGTCGACGTATTCGCCATCGTCGCCGCGGTTCATCGGAATCGTTTCCATCGGCTGGTCGCCCTCCTCCACGTCCGCGTAATAGAACGTGACCTCGAACGCCCAATTCACCGCCTTGGTGACGATCCCTATCGAAACTCCCGGCACCCAAGCCGCGCCTTCCGGCGCCTTGGGATACACGAACGCCGCCACCTGGTTCAACTTGAGCGGCGCCATGTCGGGAGAGCGCTGGCCCTGGCTCGTGCGGATGGCTTCCAACTGATCGCGTTGCTCTCGATTGGGCCTCCTCACCTGGACCTCGCGCTCGTCGCCGGCGTCGATGACCCGATCGTCGTTGTTCCCGAACTTCTTCACCTTGAGCGCGCCGGCGCGCGGCGGCTTGTTGGCGAACAGGAACTTGATCGAAGCATCCTTGCCGTCCCTGGAAACGGACACCACTTCCGCGCCATAGATCCCCGGCACGCGGCCGGGAGCCTGAGCGTATTCGACCGTAATCAGGTCGCCCGCCTTCAGACCCTTCAGCGTGATCAGCGCTGCCTGGACGTCGGGAGGCGGTGTCGTATCCGTCGCTTTGATGACCTTCTTGCCCTCGATGGCGGCCGACAGCTTCTCGGCGAGCGCACCTTGGGTTTTCTTTTTTGCCATTGTTCACTTGCGGTCCTTTCACCGCAGCAGACGGTAGCCTACGTATCGCAACCGCCTCCGGGTATCCGATCCGTCCCCCCCACGCCGGGATCTCCACTCCCGTTCCACGTGTAGTGGACCGGTGCTCTTGGGGCTCCCTGCATCGGATACCGGGACGCGGTTGCGCCGCGTCCTCCTTCAGAACAAATTGCCTTGGGTCGATTTCGGTTGTCCTCCCCACGGCCGCAACTGCGACTCCGTGGGCCTGCCTTCGTCCCGGTACCCGATCCGGGCCCGGCGCAGTTTTTCGTAGCCGATGGCTTCCGCCTCGACCCCGAACCGAACGCGGATGCACGCATCCTTTCCCAAGCGCTCCACCTGCTCGGGACTCGGGACCTGGTTGTCCAGATCCCACCAGCCGCCGAAACCATCCATCGCCAGGTGCACGTCCTCGCAGAACGCCTCGTCGTATTCGAAGCGGATCTCGAGCACGTTCTGTTCGGGAATGGTCAGGACGCGGCCGATGTACACGCCCGGGTTCTCGCAGCTGGCCGGATAAGTGACCGCCACGATATCGCCGAACGTGTAAGGACCGTCTTTCCGCAGCGGAAAGCAATCGCGCAGGCATTTGGGGCAGTAAGACTTCCCCGCGATATATTCGAGCACCCGGACGAACCAGGGTAGCCCGCACACCGAACACTGGTCCAGTGCTTCCTGAGGCGCCGCGGAATGCGGTGGCAGCTCGACGATCGGAACCTCGCCGGGCGCGTGCTTTTCGGAGGGGAGCCACAATCGCTGCCCCTTCCCCACGCCCACGCCGATTCCGTGCGCCTTGAAATGCGCCACGCACATATTCGCCCAAGGCCCCTGCCGGGTACGCCCGTCGTAACGGGCCTTCTCCTTCTTCCGCTTCTTTTCCGCAAGACAGAAGTCGCAGTCCGGCAGGGCCTTCACTGTCGTTTCATCTCCATGCATCTTCGCCATGTTTGTTCGCGCCCTTTCCGCGCGAGGCTTTCGCCGACGTCTCCCGACGTTTCGGACCGGAGCCGCCGGTCCTCTTCAGGACGATTCAATCCTTCATGCTGCTGTAAGTCAGATCATCCGGACGATCCCCAAACTTTTTCTCGCATGCCTCCAACCAGTCCAACACCTCCTGCGGATAACCCGCCGAGATTATGCCGGTGTAGCTACCGCTTTTATTCCAGCGTTGATCTTTCTGGCTTGACACTGTGTAGTATATTTGGCCGCCTCCCGCAGTTGTTCGATGGCCTTGCCGACCACCGCGATTTCCTGCTCCACCAGGACCTGCTCGATCTCCGCGGCCCGCAGTTTCCGGATCTCCGACTCGATCGACGTTCGTTTGCCGATCAACGAGCCCAAGACCAGCTTCAACTGCTCGACGGTGTCCGTGTCCTTGGGCGGATCCGGTTCGCGCACCGGCGCCCGGTCGGGCTCCACCGGCACTTTGGCAGAAGCCGGCTCCGGATGCGCCGTCTTGGAACGATGCACCTTCAATCCCCACTGGTTGCGAAATACTCGCGTGCAGCCGTTCAGGCCGCACACGATACTTTTTGCCATATCGTTTTCCGGTCCTTTCCACCGGGGCTTTCGCCGATTCCCGGACGGCGCCGGGAATTTCGACCGGGAGCCGCCCGGCCATCATCGGGACGATAACTTGTACAGGACCTGGATCGCTCCCACGGCGGGGGCTTTCTGTCCGTACAGGTGCTCCGACATCGGCCAGATCGTGGCAGCCATGAAGGCGTCCATCACGTCGATCTGCGGACGGTACTTCGAAATGATGCGCACGCCCGGGCCGTCTGCGCCCACGACCGTGCACACCAACTGCCCGGCGAAGTGGACTTCCACCACCCTCTCGCCGGGCAACTCGCTGTGCGGCAGCACTCTCAACTGTGCCTTCATCGTTACGCCTCCAGGAAATGAAACCGCGTCCCGTGACGATAACCCTTGCGATCGTACTCCCACACCCGCGACGCGCTCTTCCGGAGCTCCCGGATCACGCGCGCCGGCGCGTTCTCGACCGCCAGGCTGAATCCGCCGACGATCGCGTACGCGTTGAACCGCACGCCCATCGCCCGCAACATCATCCGCACTACTCGAAACTGTTTCTTCGCCATGTTCTTGTTCCTGACCGCGCCTTTCTACGCGGGGCTTTCGCCGACCTCACCGTCTCTCGACGGGGAGGTTTCGACTGGATGCCATCCAGCCATCATCGGGGCGAACTACGCGACCTTCGACTCTTCGGTGTGAGCCTGCGCGGGAGCGGCAGCCGCGGCGGCCGCCTTCTTCGGCTCCACCCATTTCGCGATGACGCAGTTGTCCGGCTTGCGCGCCGTCAATTCCGGACCGATCTTCCGGCCGGCCATCTTCTTGACGTGCTCGGCGACCAGCTCCGCTTCCAGCTTCCAGACCGTCCCGTCGTTATCCGCCTTGTCGTTGCAGATGACGCAGACCGGCTTGTTGGCGTCCGGATTCAATCCGACGATCGTGTACCAGTAATCGCCGAATTCGTTCATCGCGTACACGAACGACTGCCCCAACCACTCCTTGCGCAACATCGCGAAGTTGTAATCGTTGTCGTCCGCCGGCACATGACCCGCCAGCCGGTTCCAGTCGATCGCCGTGCGGTCCGCGGCCTTGCCGTTCTCCGCCGTCGCGAATTCGAATGTCACCCGCCCCAACATCTTCGTCGAGGCCCGCGCGAGTCCGTGCTGCCCGGCTTCCTTGGAAAACACCTCGTTGATCCTGTCCATCAACTCCGTGGGGAGCGCGATCTCCAAAGCCAGCCGCCCGTGCCCCGGAGCCGTCTCCGACGCCAACGTGCTGCCCTCTTCGACCGCAAGCTTCACTCCCGAAGCCAACAACTCCACTACCTGGTCCTTGATCCGCTGCTGCATCGCGCCGACCAGTTCGTAGTTGACAACCTTTGCGGCCACGGGCGCCGCGGAAGCGGTTTTCGTTTCTTTCTTTGCCATAACGTATGTGAACCCGTCCTTTCCACGGGGGCTTTCGCCGACTCCTCCGCATCCCTGCGGGGAGTTTCGGCCGGCTGCCCGCACGGCCTCATCGGGGCGATGATTTCTTTCCTGCACCCACCAGGTCCCGTTCTTCCACCAGCTCCGGAATCCCGGTGACCTTGACGATCTTGTGTCCATCGTGCGACCAGCACTCCCGCCGTTCGTCCCACCATAGGTAGGCCGACAGTCCGGGTCCCTCGGAGATGATCAGAAAATCGAACTCCGTCGAGATCGCCAGCAACTCGAATTGCAGCTTTTCGCCGCCCTCATACCAAAAAGTCGCGACGCGCCGCTTTACATCCTTGACCCTTGCCATACGCTCTCCTTTCTTAGAGCAGCTTTCGCCTACGCTCCGTGACAGGGAGCGTTTCGGCCGGCAGCCATCCGGCCTCATCAGGGCGATCTCAACCGAAGATCGTTTCGTGGATCTCGGCAATCGCGCCCGAGAGCCACAGTAAAAACAGAGTCCGTATTCTCATTTCAGTTCCTCCACCGTCCGGTCCTGCAACTGTTCCAAGTCCGTCCGATGCTCGAATTCCCGGGCGTAATCCCGCTGCTGCCTCTGCTCCGCGGCATCGTATCCGTGCCGGCTGCCGGACGTCATCGCCCACAACAGCCACGTGAACGCCACGATCGCCAACAGCTTCATCCAATTCTTCATTGCACCCTCCACTGCCCGCAAAATACCTGCTTGAGGTACGCCCGGATCTCTTCCGGAGATCGTACCCCGCTGTCGTACAAAACGCAGATCGCGAATACCGCCGCCTCGATCCGCTCGTCCGGGATGCCTTCCAAAAGATTCGCCATGCGAACCTCCTCGCAAATCCAGACAGAAAAAATGCCCGCCCCCTGATAGGGCAGGCTTCCTTCTCGTTCTGGATTTTGTGCAGGCTCTGCCGGAATGCGATCCCTGCTAGGAGGTTACGAGTCGTACGCCCCGCCTATGTTATCGAGCGCGGAACCGCATCCCGCCAGAACCTGCACAGAATCCAAAAAGAAAAGTCGGTCCCACTTCGGTTTCGCCATTCGACGCGTTCAGCCCTGATGAGGGCCAACACCTTCTGGTGTCCGCGGTCGGCGCGAGCAGAAAATTACAGCCGGCATCGAAATCCTAGGGGCAGCCCTGCCAGGATCGTTTGCCGGAGTCGCGCGCCGTTCCGAATCGCTAAAACGCCATCTGTCGAAAGGAAAGGTTTAAGATGACGTCCGTCGCCGGAAGCCGGGAGCCTTATTCGATTGTCAATGACCAACCAGAAACCTTCTTCCATCGGGGAGAGATGAGGCGTCGCAAGGTGGGAGCGGGGTCGAATTCTTTGAACCATAGATCGTTTTCGAGGGACTTGAGAGCCCAACTGCCGTACGACCTACAGCAGGCGCCGAAACGCCTCCAACCACCGCCAGGACGCCGATCCCCGAAAGAATCGGTCCCGTGTAATCCCCCGGAAGTGGGAGCCTCCGGGGGGTAGAGGGGTATGATTTAAGTATAGTATATCGTGGTGTGTTTGTAAAGGGGGCCCCGGAGAGAAATAGTTAACTTCGGATAGTAATACCCTAGTTCCGGAGGGGGCTATGGGGGCTTTGAGGTGCATCTTTATTAGCAGCCGTGAATCTCCACTCAACCAAGGTTTTCTGCCAGACCACCGAAATCACCGTGCCGTTTTTGAATCCATGCTTTCCTCCGGGGGGACTCGTTGGTACCCACATGTCCTGCCCTTACTTTGGTGGGCTTTCCGGATTAAACAGGGGGGTGATCGGAGTGGGCGGACGCCTGGAGATGCGGAGAGGAAAGTGGCGGCAACGCAACCGGTCGGGCGAGAGCGTGACGAAGCGATCCGATTTGCGGCGAAAACGGACGCGCTCGACGTGCCATCGCAACCGGAGCCGAATAGCTGAAATAGCGCTGCACGATGCTCTGCGGGCTCTCGCGGGTGCATGCTACTCCAGGGCTGGAGGGGGTAGTGTGGACTTGTGAAGGGACGAAGGAGGGGGAATTTCGTGCTTCGCAGGGGGAGCGGGGAGAGGGTGTAGGATGGTTACCCATGCTCGTAGAGTACGCTGGTACGGTAGGTAGTAGCCATGTTCAGGGAGGTATCATAAGCAGCACAGGCTCTTCGGGCGGCCGTTTTTTCAGGGGTTCCGTGAGGAAATACTACCTACTGGAGAGGCGGGGTCTTTGCGCGGGCTTTTTTTCCCTTTGCGAAGAATTCGCACGGTTCCGCAAGGGGGGTACCCCGCGGGGATGTAAGGTAGGGTTCCGGCTGGTACGGGGGGTCCGGTGCGGGGGGTAGTATATGCTGCTCTTTGGGCGGCCCGTTTTTTCAGGACTTCCGCGGAGGGCGGGGCGTATTCGCAAAGGAACCGGCGCCGGGACCTCGTCCGGACCATACGCTAGTTCGGTTTGCCGGATTCCGACAGTTTCCATGCCTGGTATTCGGCTTCCGTCTTTCCGAAGTGCCAGTGCTGGCAGTGGTCGAGGATCTCGTTCAAAGCTGCGATGATAGGCATGTGAGCTTCACCTTCGACTAGATCCGCGTCCGCATGGATGAGGTACACTCGCTCGTGGCCGCAGCCTTTATTGCTGCCGTCTTTGGGATCATCCAGGCAGGGCGCGCGGATAACCCGGACGTGATCGGAGGGCATGTTGAGTGCTTCTCGAACGTCGGCCAATTTTCATTCTCCTTCCATTGCAATTACGGCTATTCTACGAAAGAGCCAGGACGGCTAGCCCAAATGGATCAAACACCACAGTTGAGCGACGGATCGCAATCGATAGACATAGAGAAGCTTGTGGCTAATGCCGAAGCTTTTCGCCTGTTTGTCATCACCACATTCACCAGCTACGGCCTACAATTAAAGAGCATCAACGGTACGCTGGA